>Ga0302326_10001178_pt1 | contig 67834 bp, 51 predicted proteins | sample Palsa_T0_3_FD_202264 | JGI IMG/M metagenome (GOLD analysis project Ga0302326, IMG submission 202264) | Peat permafrost microbial communities from Stordalen Mire near Abisko, Sweden - Palsa_T0_3 | ecosystem: Environmental > Terrestrial > Soil > Palsa > Peat permafrost | place: Sweden: Abisko...
TGATCGAGGGGAAAGGCAAAAAGGACCGGAGATTACGACGCCTTATGCGGCAGTCATGCTCGACAACGGTCAGCTTTTCTATGGCAAGCTGGTGAATGCCGGCTCAAGTTTTCCGGAGCTGACCGACGTGTACTACATTCAAAGCCAGGTCAACCAAGAGACCAAGGCGGTTACCAGCGTGCTGACGCCGCGCAGGAATGACGTGCATGGTCCGGATCGCATGTTCCTGAACCAGCGTCACGTCGTCTTGATCGAGCCGGTGGGAACGACTTCTAAAGTTGCACAACTGATCGAAGCGGATAAGCAAGGCAAACACTAATTCATTCACAAGGCTTCATGAGGCACCGGATTCAAGGATGGGGCTCCTTGGCCGGTGCCTGTTTTTATTTTGAGGATCCCCCTGGGCCAGATTAAAGACCTGATAGGCGAAGGCCGAGCCGTGTGCCGCGTCGAGCGCCGCGTTCCTGACCGGATTCTGAGTTAAAATCGAGGCGCTGAAGGTCGATTCCCCGATCTGATCCTGAGACAACAATGATTTCATTTCACGGGCGAGTTTCTTCTCTGGGCAAGTTTATTGTCCTACTGTCGCTGGCAGCAATGCTCGGGTTTCTGCCGGCGTGCCGGAGCACGGCGCGGGCAAGGGAGCACGTCGAAAGAGGGAACCAGTACCTCGCGCAAAAAAATCTCCCTTCAGCGGAGAACGAGTACCGGCAGGCGATTCGGATTAATCCTGATTTCGCCGAGGCCTATTACCGTTTGGGTGTTCTGCAGATTCAGCAGGAGTACCCCACAGCAGCCAGAGAGTCTCTCGCGCAAGCGGTAGATCTCGATCCTAAGAATCTGGATGCTCGTTTACAACTCGGAGATCTGCTCATTTCGTCTACTCAGTACGCCGGCGCCCGCCAGCAGGCCGAGGCCGTGCTTCAGCAGGACGGAAAAAATTCCGGCGCGCATCGGCTGTTGGGGCAAGTCGCCCTTCATCAGATGCAATACATCCCGGCGGAAAAGGAGTTGAAGCAAGCCATTGAGCTCGATCCGCACGACCAGCGGACCTATGAAGTGCTGGGTCTGGCGCAGCTGCTGGATGCGGAGTACGGAGCGGCAGAAAAAAGCTTCCAGACCGCAATCGACATCAAGCCGGACGACCCGCAGACCTACATCAACCTGGCAAGCTTTTACAAAGGACAAAACGCGCCGGATCGCGCCGAGCAGGTTTTGCGGCAGGGAATCGCAAGAGATCCGAAGGTCGTTGATTTGCCCGTGGCGCTGGCGGGGTTCTATGTCGAGCGCAACCGTGTGCCTGACTCGAAGCGTCTGCTCGATCAAGTGGAAGCGGATGAGAACAACTATCTTGACGGTCGCCGTGCCGTCGCCAATTTCTATTTGGACAACGGCGATGCCGCAACCGCGCTCGGCCGCTTTCGCGCTATCTTTGACAAAAACGAAAACGATCAGGCAGCCGCCAGGAAAGTTGCCGAGTGCTACCTGCAGTTAGGCCGCTGGCAGGATGCCGACCAGTGGATCGATCAGCGCGACAAAGACCGCAAGGACGCAGGCTTCCGCTTGCTGCGGGCACGAAGTTACTTAGGCGAGTTTCGGCTGCGCGAGGCCGATGCTGAACTGCAAGGCCTGATCAAAGATTCTCCAGATTTGCCGGCTGTGTATTTCTATCTGGCGCAAGTCGATTTGGCGGAGGAGCAAGGTGCGCAGGCACAGCGGGCGCTTACCGATGCACTCCGCGTGCAGCCAGGATATTTACCCGCGCTGCTGGGCCTCGGCAATATTAGCTTACAGCAAAACAACGCGGACGCTGCTCTGGCGTATGCCAGCCAGGTAATCGCCACCAGTTTTTGGGTGGCGGATGCTCATGTGATTGCGGGAAGCTCCTATTTGCTGTTGGGCGATCTGGATCAGGCGCAGAGAGCTTTTGAACTCGCCGCTGGACTGAACCCTCGCAGTCCGGCTGCCCCGGAGCGTCTCGGGCGTGTGCTTGCCATGCGGGACAACTATGCGGACGCGGAAAAGGCCTATGAGAATTCGCTGTCGATTGCGCCGGATTATGCCCCCGCGCTGCGTGGGCTGGCCGAGATGCTCGATAAGGAAGGAAAGGCAAAGCAGGCGAATGCGCGCATCGACCGCCAGATCGCGGCTCAGCCCAAGGCTTTCTTGTTATACGTTGCCAAGGCCGAGTTTTGCATCGCGCAGAAGGACTGGGGCTGTGCCGAGCATAGCTACCAGCAAACCCTGGCGCTGAATCCCTATTACGTGAACGGTTATCTCGCGCTGGCTCACATCTATGCCGCAACTAACCGTCCTCTAGGCATGATTCAGGAGTACGAAGCCGCGCGCAGCAAATTTCCGGAATATCTTCCCACCTACATCTTGCTTGCGCAAGTCTACGAATATGTCGGCAACATTGATCGCGCTCGGCAAACGTATCAGGATGCGCTCAAGGTTGATCCCAATTCCTACCAATCGATGAGCAATCTTGCGCGTCTCTACGCCAACCACGGCGAGTCTCTGACCGACGCCCTCGAACTCGCACAGAAAGCGAAGGCGCAGCAGCCGGATGATGCCGGCGTCAACGACACTCTGGGCTGGATTTACTATAAGCAGGGGCTATACCGCTCGGCTGTGCCGGCTCTCGAAGCCGCCGTGGCGAAGAGTCCGCAAATCGCGAAATTCCAGTTCCATCTCGGAATGGCTTATCTGGCGGCCGGACAGCCCGCGCAAGCGCACGCCAGCTTGCAGTCGGCGCTGCAATCGGGGCTTAGCCCGGAAGACGCGCGCTCGGCGCAAGAGGCGCTGCAGAAAGCTGGTTCGTAGCTTGATCGTCATCTCGCAACAAGCGCCGCCCTGAGTTAGAATCAATACACACATACATCCGAAGGAGCATACGCAAATGTATCCAGAAATTATGGTCATCCCCATGCGCGAAGAGTTGACCCGGCTGGGCATCGAGGAACTGCGCACGCCAGAGGATGTCGACCAAGCCTTGAGCGCGCAGCCGGGTACCGCCCTGGTGATCGTAAACTCCATTTGCGGATGCGCCGCCGGCCGCATGCGTCCCGCCGTGCGCATGGCGCTGGAGAAGGCCACGCATCCCGACAAAGCCTTCACAGTATTCGCCGGGCAAGACACGGAAGCCACGGAACGCGCCCGCAGCTACTTTACGGGGCAGCCGCCATCTTCCCCCTCCATCGCCATTCTGCGCGACGGCAAACTCGTCTACATGATGCCCCGCCGCGATATCGAATCCCGCGAAGCCCCCGCCATCGCCGCCGAACTGAAAACGGCTCTCGATAAATTCTGCGCCAGGCCGGTGACTGCGCAATAGCCCATTAGAAGTCAGCTTGCTACGTTTCGTTCCCGCACCGCGCCAGCGTGGAACTGTTACTTTGCCGGTGGGCGCACCATGAACGACTTCACGACAATCGCGTTCGGCTGCAGCCCCACCGGAATCATCGTCAGAAGAGAATATTCCGTCGGCTCCAGCTTGCGCGCCGTTCGTTTCTGGATGACCGTCACATCGCCGGCCTGCGTGTCGACCACCAGAAGATACCTTTGATCGGGCGACAGCGCCAGACCGTCCGGACGACTCCCGACAGCGACTGTTGCGATCCGTTTTCCCAGGTCGATGTCGTAGACGGCGACATTGTCCGATCCGAAATTGCTCACATATAGCCGTGAGTTATCGAGCGTAATCACGCCGCGCGTGGGATGCTGCCCCACCAGCGCACTGCTGCCGACCTCATCGTTCCCCGTTTCAATGATCGAAATGCTGTCGGAATCAAAATCGCACACCATCAACTCGCCGCCATCGGGCTTCAGAGCGAGGCTTACCGGCGTCCGGCCCACATCCAGCAGCGCCAGCACCCGGTCGCTCGTCGCGTCGCTGCTGTTCTTGGCTCTTTCCTTGCTGCTCTCTAGCGCGATCGATGCCACCTGCGACGAACCTGAGCACGCCACAAACGCCTTACTCGAATCCGGCAAGATGGCGATGTCCTCCGGCTGTTGGCACACCGGCAACGTGGACCGCACTCGCAGCAGCTTCGCATCAATCAGGGAGACTGTGTTGTCGCCGCGATTCGACACCACAACGGTCGAGCCGTCAGGAGAAACCCTCGCCAGTCCCGGTGCAGATCCCACGCGCAGGTTGCCGATCACGATCCGCTCCTCCAGATCGATCACCGAAACATTTGCCGACCCTGAGTTCGCGACATAAGCGCGCTTGCCATCTTCCGAAACGTCGATAAAATACGGTCTCCCGTGAACTCCAATCGTGGCCTCCACGGCGTTCTTCTCGGCATCGATCACGCTCACGTTGTTCGACCCGGTATTCACGACGTAGATTTCATTCTTCTGGCTGTTAGCGGCAATGCCGGTGGGAGCAAGACCCACGGCGATCGTCTTCGCCAGGGCAAACGTGCGCAGATCAAGCACGCTGACCGTGTTGCTCTTGCCGTTGGTGACGTAGGCATACTCGCGATATGCAGGTCCATAATTGGGCAGCGGCCGCTCGCGGAAGTACCACCAGCCGAGCCCGCACAACAGCGGAATCAGTACAATGATGATGAGGAGTTTTCGCAAGATGAAGGTTGCGTCCTAGCGGGGCACGGCTTCCTGCGCGGATGCCCGTTCTTTCAATTCGCTGGTTAACGACGTTGCCTTGTCGTCGGAAACTTGAATCTCTCCATCCAGCACGACCAGCAACTTCCCCGAGCCGGTGCCCTCGAATTGTGCGCGCTGTAGTGTAGTATAGCCGCGGGCTGAGGGTGGAAGCGTGGTTTTGAAGTCTCCGCCCTGGCGCACCACCGAAAGAAGCGACTGGGCAATCTTGTCGCGTACCACTTCTCCGAGAGAACCCGAGCGCAGCAGTTCGCCGACTAACCCGGCCGCGTCGATGCGCCCCATCTCCGGTACCAGGCGTAAGGTCCCGTCTTCTCCCACCGCCGGTGTCAGCTTCACCTCGATCGTGGCATTGCCTTCCGCCATTTCGTTGCCCACGCTCCCGCCACGGCACACCCACCGTTCAAAGTGCAATTGCACAACGACCATACTGGCTGGGTCCGCCGGGGTGAGAGCTGCGTTCCGAATCGCAATCTGCTCGCCGCAGCGGTCCGCTTTGTCGAGTTGGTTACGCAGAACCTCTGTAATCTGGTGTTGCAGGTCCGACATGTCTGCCGTCAACTCGAGCTTGAATATATTCTGGCCGGCTTCCGCCACTCCCTTGGAAATCACGCCGGAGGTTACGATGTCGATGGATTGGTTGGCGAACGGGATCGAGTTCTTGGCCGGCAGAAGGCTGAAAGCCGAAGCCTGGCTCGTGTTGTCAGTCCCGATGCTCATCTCCTCGCCCAAATCGAGTTGCTCGTGCTGGAAGCCCGTGAGCGCGTGCTCCAGATTTTGCGCCGAACTTGCCAGCTGCGAACCAGCGGCCTTCGCTGCAACCTGATCCAGCGTCTTAGCCTGTTGCGCCAACTCCGAATCCGCCTTGACCAGCCTCTTGGCGATCTCCTTCAGACCGGATTTCTGCGCATCGGAGAATCCGTCCAGAAACTTCTTGTTCTCATCCCGCGCTCTTTCGATTGCCTGCGCCAGCATCGTAGCGCGGGTGCCAGCTTCAGACGGATCTTTTCCGATTTGCTCCACCAAGCCTCGTGACTCCGAGATGGCGGATGCGGTGCCCTTCAGCATCGCGGCGTACGCGATGATCTGTTGGCTGGTGGCCTGCACGGCCAGCACCTGGTGGAAATCCTTCAAGTCGTCCTTCTGATCCACGCCGCTCGCGTGGTTCCCTCCGCTCAACCCGGTTCCGCCCGCGACGCCGCCCCCGACGTGCCCGCCGCCACCGCGCTGGGCGAACACTCCGCACGGACAAGCCAGCAACGCGGCCGCCAGAACGATCGTTCTTAGTTTTGAACTGCTAGGTGTACCAGGAAACATAAGTCAGTTTCTCACTAAGTCGCGCAATCCCCTAATTTTGTATGGTTGGGCGGGCTTGGTCGCAGCCTATCTAGCTTGGCGCAGGTCCGGGAAAAACGCCACTGATTTTACAGTTCTTTGCACAACCTGAAAGATCAATGGCCCTGCCGGCGGCCGGGATCGCTCCGGCTTCCCGGCCTAGAAATGTGCGCTTTATAACCTCGGTTCGATAACCTTCAGCCCGCGCACTCGGGCAAAGTGACGTTGGTTGAAAGTCGCTACTGCACTTCTGCCTTCCAAAGCGGTGGCTGCCACAATCAGATCGTAAGAACCGATCATTTCGCCGGAGGACTCCAGAATTGCCCAGATGCGGGCGTGTGCAAGCGCGATCGCCTCGGTATAGGGGATAACCGGCAAGCCCGCGCAAATGTCTCGCAGGTACCGCTCGCGTTTCAGCCTGTGTGTGCCCGAAGATCGTTCCACGCCGTGCCACAACTCCGCGATGGTAATGGCGGCGATCTCGCAGCGGTCGTTCGGCTGGCTCTCCAACCAGGCGGCGAGATCAAAGATTCCCCTCTCACCGCGGATGATCACGTCGGTATCAATAACGATTGCCATCGGTGGCGTCCACCGTTATCCCCAGCGGTTTGTCGGCGGCTTCAGAATCTTGCGGGCCGCGCGCAGGTCCCGATTCCAAGCCTTGAACTCTTCCACGGTCAAATCGGCCTTGCGGACGATCTTGGCCAGGTCGTGGGCCCGGCAAACCTTCTCGCCATCTGGCACCAGCCGCGCTACCGGCTCGCCGTTCTTGAGCAGAACGAAAGTCATATTCTGATACCGCACGCGGTTCACGCAATCGGCAAAGTTGCGGGCGGCTTCGGTGACGGAAATTGGCGTCGTTTTCATAAAATCAGGTTATCAGATTATACATAATTATTCTAGCGGCAGCGAACGCAGGGTGGCGGCGCCAGAATCGCGCCTGTGCTTGCCCTCCTTAGTTAGACCGCAACGCTCTCCACCCGAGCTTGCGTCAGGGCTTATCGGGAGCCGCAACATTTGTGTCCTTATCCTCGTACAAATGAAAGTCAATTTCGACCGCGATTTGGCTCGCCTGTGGCTTCCCGTTTAGCGTCGCCGGTTCGAATTTCCATTTGCGCACGGCGTCGATCCCCATCGCATCCAAGCCATAGCCTAAGGATTGGAGCACGCAAGCAGATTGCACGCTGCCGTCGGCTCCCACCACGACCGAAAGTACTTCCGTGCCCTGATACTTGGCCCGCCGGGCTTCCGGAGTGAACTCAGGGTCGGTTTGGTAGGTTACGCGAGGCGGGGCAAGGCAGCTCGACCCGGCATTTGCAGCCTCAGCGGGATTGCAGAATCGGCGGAATACCCGCGGTTGACTGGCGCCGCCAGACACAGTGCTGCCAGCCGTGGCGGGTGTGCTCCGGCCGGTGGGATCGGGCCGGTACGAGAACACCCCGCGCAGATTAATGCTCCGTCCGGTAAAATCCGCGGGCAAAACAGAGAAGGGGATCGATTTTTCGATTGCCGTCACGGCCATCTGGCTAAGAGAAGAATCGCTGGAAGCATCCGTGAGTTTTGTCGCGCCAATCGTGCCGCCTTTTCGAACCTCAAATTCCACCGTGACCTAGCCTGCATTTTTTCCTACCGATTTGGCAAACCAGCTGATACCAATTGGCGCGTACCATCGGCAAAACACGGTTTTCAAGATAGTATCCCGCGTCAAAGCCGTGCGCATCGCCCACAGCTTCCATTTCAACCCGCGTCTCGGCTTTCGGCGGTGTAGAGCAGAGTAGGGCGGGGTTAGGAGGGTGTGCATCATGTACTTCCGTGATCGTGCCTGTGTAAAATGCCCGCGCCGGAGCGCCCGACAGAACGGGGGGCATATTCGGAGGCGCTGGATCCGTTTTGCCCGGAGTGCCAGTCTGAACCGACGCGTCCGATCGTGCGTTTGGTCCCGCTGCACTGCTCTGACCTCCGGCAGAAGAGTCGGCCCAAGCGCGCGCCCCAGCGCCTACAATAAAGACGACTGCAAAAATGAGAAGAGAAAAGATGACTCTTGCCCTCATACTTCCTCCTTCGATTGAAACTAGGGCCCAACCTACTTAGTGACTGCTAGCGTCTCCCGTACCCCAATCCCCGGCACAGTCCTTCCCACGACCGCCGCAATCTGGCGCACCTGTTTCATCAGTTCATCGAACTGATCGGGAAACAGCGACTGCGGGCCATCCGACATCGCCTCATCGGGCTTGTTATGCACTTCCACCATCAGCCCATCCGCGCCCACCGCGACCGCCGCGCGCGACAGCGGCGTGACTTTATTTCGCTTACCCGTGCCGTGGCTGGGATCGACAAGAATCGGCAGATGGCTTAACCGTTGCACCGCGGGCACCAGGCTCAGGTCGAGCGTGTTCCGGGTGTGGTCGGCAAATGTGCGCACGCCGCGTTCGCACAGCGCCACGTTGTAATTGCCCTCACTCAAAATGTATTCCGCCGCCATCAGAAATTCTTCCAGCGTGGCCGACATGCCGCGCTTCAGCAGTACCGGCTTCGTCGCCCGCCCGGCGCGCTTCAGCAGAGAAAAATTCTGCATGTTGCGGGCCCCGATCTGGATCACGTCCGCGTACTCCTCCACCAGATCAAGCGATTCGTTATCAATGGCTTCCGTAATAATCTTCATCCCATACTGCTGCCGGATCTCAGCCATAATCCGCAGCCCTTCTTCCCCTAAACCCTGAAAGGAATAAGGAGACGTGCGCGGCTTGTACGCTCCTCCACGAAAGAACTGCGCTCCGGCGCAATGCACCCGCTCGGCCACGGCAAAGGCCTGCTCGCGGCTTTCGATGGCGCACGGCCCAGCCACAATCGCCAGCCCAGGGCCGCCAATCGTAGCCTCGGTCCCCGCAAAGCGGATCACCGTGTTGTCTTCCTTCACATCGCGGCTCACCAGTTTGTAGGGCTTGGAAACCTTAATGACTTCTTGCACGCCGGCCATTTCCTCCAGCGTGCCCTGCTCCACTTCGCCCTTGTTTCCGGTGATGCCAATCGCCGTGCGCTGTGCCCCCGGCATGGCATGTGCCCGATATCCCAATTTCTCGATCTTCTGGCAAACCAGGCGTACCTGCTCCTCGGTAGCCTGCGCTTTCATCACGACTAACATAAAATTCCCCTTCGACGAACCATCAAGGGACAGCCCCTGGGCAGTCCACCGCTCCTGTGTGGGACAGCCGCCCTCGGCTGTCTAGTCGAGCAAAGCTCGACTTGCCTTCCTCGACCTCGCCCCCCAAGTCTACCTTTGCCTACTCCTGCACCGCAATCGCAGCATTTTCCAGCCGCTCGCCTTACGGTCCACTTCGCCGGAAAACGTAAAGATACGCGCGATCTCCCCACAAGTGTTCCGGATCGCCTTCAACTGCCACTTTATCTACTAGCTCATAGTTGTGCTGAGCGTAGGTCCAAGCCATTTCGAGGAATCCCCGATTTTCTTCCAGGGTAGTTTTCGTTCCCCAGGAGCGCGCAACATCGGCGTAGACGAGGAATCTCGGTCGAGCGTCATGGATCTGCCGCATCATGTCATCTTGCATTTGCCGGGCGAACTTCTGCTTCTCTATCAACGGATAGGTATAGAGAAAGCTGCTGGCGCAGTGTCGCGCGGAATAGAAGCAGATCTCCGGTTCGGAGCCGAAGAGTCCAATCGTATCCTGCTCGGACGAGTGCGCTTTGATATAGCTGCCCACGGCGACAGCTTCTCCGAACGGATCCTGCGCGAAGCTCCTTCGGCCCAGGGACGCTGGATCGAGGCGAAAGAACGTCTCGTACTGAGCGCGTACGGAAATCACAAACACGGCGGCGAAGTACAGCACTGGAAGGCAGACGATCAACGCAGTCAGTTGTTTCCCCCGTAAGCTCTGAACCGCCGCGTCAACGGCAATTCCCGCGCACAGTGCGGCCGCCGGCAGCAGCAGGATGAAGTAATGTTGGCGAAAATAAAGCCCGGGGCAAACCGCGAGGCAGGAAAATAGCACGAAACTTGTGACGAAGCCACCGTGTGTTCGGGCGTACCGGCTCCAGAATGGAGCGGCAAGACCAACCGCAACAATCTCCCAAATCACGAAGGGACGCACAACCCACGGAAGGGAAGCGCGCAGCTTCGGCCAAGCTTCCGACAAAGTTGTGAGGGAACCATATTCCCGGGCGTAGGACCAGGTCCAAAACCAGAAGCTGGGAAAGACTCCGGCGCGGTAAAGTAGCAGGCACGTCAGCGCAAAAGGGAATGCGACGCCCGCGAACAGGGCGCCCCCGCGGACTGCCACATTTCGCCACGGGAACGGCCGCTTCCATTCGTGCCAGAGCCAGTAGAATCCGGCGAAAGCGGCAAATAGGATTCCCGGCTGCTTCATCAGAAACGCCAGCCCCAGACAGAATCCGCTGCCGAAGAAGAGACCCGCGCGCCCGGTTTCGGTGGCATGCAGTAACAGCAGAATCCCAGCCAGCGCGGCCAGAACCACAAAGTGCGTCGCGTGTCCGTAGAGGCCAAGCACCGCGGGACGGCAGGAAAGAAAACTGTAAGTGATTCCCGCGACCGCTCCCGCCAGCGAACCGTAGAGATATTTCGCCAGAAGATAGACCAGGAGCGTCGTCAGGACATTCACCAGCATCAATCCAATCCGAATCCCACCGGGCGTCTCACCGAAGACCGCCATAATGGCCGCATACGCCGCATAAGTTCCCGGCAGCTTCATGTTGGAGGCGATCTTATAGGGCGGGATCCCTTGCAGCATCAGTTGCCCTACGTAGGCAAACTCACCTTCGTCGCGTTCCAGAGGCACATTGCGCAGCCGTATCCGGACGAACGCGAAAAACACGATCACCAGCAAAAGTATGCCGAGACACCAATACCCAACCCAACTAGCCGAAGGCCGGACGGCCGAGATTGTCACCGAACTGGGAAAGCTTGCGTCTTGATTTGAGGAAGCTCTCATGCCAAATCGAATCGCAGATCGCCTGCAAAAGACTGTCTGCAAAAGAAATCCATTGTACTGGCACGCAGCTTGTGAGTCTCGAAGCGCCTGCCAGCATCCAAACATTGCGATATTTCAAATTGCTCTGGAGTCCTCGTTATGAAAGCTGCAGTCGTACCCTCCGTGAACGGTAAGTGGGAAGTAAAACAGTGGGAAACCCCCAAGGCTGGCCCCAACCAAGTTGTCATCAAGATCCATGCCAGCGGCCTTTGTTACACCGATGTGCATTTAACCCACGGCTTGTTCGCGCTGCCGTTCCCGCGCGTGCTGGGCCACGAACCTGTCGGCGAGATCGTTGAGGTCGGCCCCGGCGTCACCTCCCGCAAAGTCGGCGACCGCGTGGGCGTGGGCTGGGTGCAAAAAGGAGACGGCACTTGCGAGTGGTGCCTGCGGGGCAAGAAAGAGCTATGCGTGAATCCCACTTCCACCGGCATCACCCTGCAAGGCAGCCACGCCGAATACATGCTGGCCTATGCCGATGCCACCATGCCGCTCCCCGCGGCACTAAGCTACGAGCAGGCCGCGCCGATTTTCTGCGCCGGCTACACCGTCTGGAGCGGTCTTCGCCTCGCTGATCCCAAGCCGCACGAGCGTGTGGCAGTTGTCGGCATCGGAGGCCTCGGCCATCTCGCGCTGCAGTATTCCAAAGCTTCGGGCTTTGAGACCATCGCCGTCACGAAGAGTAAAGACAAAGAAAAAATGATTCGCGACCTGGGCGCCGACGAAGTGGTCGAAAGCGGCGAGAAGCTTCTGGCCGCAGGGGGCGCCGATGTTCTGCTCGCCACTTCCAACTCCTGGTCAGCCACCGCCGAAGCCGCGAAAGGCATGCGCCCGGATGGCCGCATCATTCTGATGGGCGTCGGCGCCGAGCCGCTGAACTACACTCCCGAACTTATGTTCAAACGCGTGCGCCTTACGGGATCGTCACAGAACGGCCCCGAGTATCTCTACGAAGCCCTCGACATCGCCGCCAAAGGAAAAGTCAAAGTCGTCGAAGAAATCTACAAGCTGGATGACATCGCCAAAGCCTACGACCGCGTAGCCGAAGGCAAGGTCCGCTTTAGAGCAGTCATCACGATGAATTGATTTTTTGTTCATCCAATGCAACGATCGTCGCAGCCCATAGCGCAATTTCAGAATCGTGACTTCGCGTCTTACATCCAATAGACAAGGCCACACGGATCGTCCGTCTGGAAATCGATGTTGCAATTATCCGTTACCAACCTTTGAGATATGTAACCACCAGTAGATACGTACAACCAGTATTAGGAGGCCTAATGAACGCACAATTGCAAAGCCTATCGGCAAGTCTTAGCGGAACCGTCACTCTTGGCGGCGAACTCACCGTGAATCGTTTGGGATTTGGCGCCATGCGCATCACGGGAGAAGGCGTTTGGGGTCCGCCGAAGGATCGTGCGGGAGCGATCGCCGTGTTGCGGCGCGCCGTTGAACTCGGCGTGAACTTCATCGACACCGCCGATTCTTACGGCCCCGGCACCAGCGAAGAACTCATCGCCGAGGCTCTTTCGCCCTACCCCAAGGATTTGGTGATCGCAACCAAGGGTGGCTGGAATCGTCCCGGACCAAATCAATGGACCCACGACGCCAGCCCTGAACATTTGCGGAAGGCGATTGAAGGTAGCTTGAAAAGGCTGCGCCTGGAGCGCATCGACGTCTACCAACTCCACACTCCCGATCCGGTTACGCCTTTCGACGTGTCGGTTGAGACCCTGGCGGAATTGCGAGCCCAGGGCAAGATCCGCCTGGTCGCACTTTCCAACGTGACGCGAGAACATGTCGAGCGTGCACTCAAGATTGTGCCCATCGCCTCCGTGCAAAATCGTTACAGCTTTGCCGATCGCGAATGGGATAACGTCGTCGACTTTTGCGAACAGCGCGGCATCGCTTTTATTCCGTGGTTCCCGCTAGGCGCGGGCAAGGGCGTGAACGAGACCCTGATCAAGATCGCCAAGGTGCATCAGGCACAACCGTTCCAGGTGGCGCTGGCCTGGCTCTTGCAGCGTTCGCCGATCACGCTGCCGATTCCGGGAACATCTTCCGTAGAGCACCTCGAAGAAAATCTGGGAGCCGCTTCCCTGCGATTGACCGCCGACGAATTCCGGCAGCTCTCGGAAGTGAAAACGCTGAGAGTTAAACGCTAAGAGTTCGATCCCCACGAACCTCGACGTCGCTGGCGAACGTAAGGTCAAGTAGTCGAAGAAATCTACGAACTCGACGGCAATCGCCGGAGCCTTCGACTGGGTGCCCCGAAGTCTGAGTTCGCTGGCGCGCCCTCACCAGGATGAACTGAATCCAATGTCAATTTGGGATCCTTGGAGTCAATACTTGATACCTTTGGGTGCTTGCTGTTAGATCGACTCGCCGACTGGTCTTTACAATCGAGGGCTGGAGGTCAACGATGGATCTGCTTCGGACGATGGCTTTAGTCCCCCTCGCACTTTCCTTGGCTTTGGCCCAGGATGCGACGAAGGTTGAACCCAGGCACTACAAACTGGCGTTCGAAAACGATAAAGTGCAAGTGGTCTACATCCATTACGGCCCGCATGAAAAGTCGAAAGAGCACTCACATCCTCAAGGCGTGGTGGTCAATGTCACCGAAGCTCATCTTCTCTTTACCGACCCGGATGGAAAAACGCAGGAGGTGTATGCCAAGCCCGGGGAAGCAAGATGGTTCCCGCCGTTCCGGCACACGGTGGAAAACCTGGGAGAAACAGCTTACAGCGGAGTTTACATTGCCATAAAAGGCGGGGCCGGCGTCCGCGACGGGGCGAGGCACGAACCGCAATTGGATGACGGTACGGCCAAGGCTCTGGTGGCTTATTTGCTAAGTGCGCGCTCGGCGCAGGCGACAGGCGGGACCCCGCAACGGTGACGCCCTCGGGCTTGGACACCGCAAAAACGTTTTATCGGTGATCTTCGGGGTATACGGAGACAGCCGCCCCTTCGACTACGCTCAGGGCAAGCTCTCGGCTGTCTGCGGAAGCGAAGCTCTGCCGCTTGCGCACACGCTTTTCTCGCTTCATTGTAAAATCTAAGGTTTACCCAGCAGTCCATCTGATCCGCTTATGCCGCAGCAAGACAACTCGGAAATCGCCACTGCAATCAACAGCGGTCGCCCTGATCGTCCCGATCGCTCCAACCCCGATCGCTCGAATGACGATCGCTACGATCCGCAGCGGGTGGAAACCAAATGGTCCGCGCGCTGGTTGAGCGATCCTCAGCTCTACGCCGCCGAGCCCGACTCGACTAAGAAGAAATACTACGTTCTCGAAATGCTGCCCTACCCTTCCGGCGTGCTGCACATGGGGCACGTGCGCAACTACGCCATCGGCGACGCTCTTGCCCGCTATATGTGGATGAACGGCTACAACGTGCTTCATCCCATGGGCTGGGATTCCTTCGGCTTGCCCGCCGAAAACGCAGCCATCCAGAACCACACTCCGCCGCGCCGGTGGACGCTCGGCAACATCGCGAAAATGAAGGCGCAGATGAATCGCCTCGGCTTCACCTACGACTGGTCCCGCGAAGTTACTACTTGTTTGCCTGACTACTACCGTTGGAACCAGTGGTTTTTCTTGAAGTTTTACGATAAGGGATTGGCGTATCGCAAGAAGAGCCGGGTTAACTGGTGCCCGAAGTGCTGCACTGTGCTCGCCAACGAACAAGTCCTCAAGAACGGATGCTGCTGGCGCCACGAAGATACCATCGTCGAGGAGCGGGAGCTCGAGCAGTGGTTCTTGCGCATCACCAAGTACGCCGACGAGTTGTTGCGCGACCTCGAAAAGCTTGGGGGCTGGCCGGAAAAAGTTCGCACCATGCAGCGTAACTGGATCGGCCGCAGCGAAGGCGCCCTGGTCGATTTCAAACTCGACTACGCGGAGAATCACCGCGGGTTCGGTCCCGCGGGTTCTACGATCACCGTCTTTACAACGCGCATCGATACCATCTTCGGTGCGACCTCGGTGCAGCTCGCCCCCCAACACCCCATCGTCGCCGATCTCGCGGCGTCCAATCCCGATCTCCGCGCTCAGGTCGATCAACTCATCGCCGAGCAGCGCAAAGCCAAAGAAGAAGGAGACATCGGCGAAATCGAAAAACATGGTGTCCCGACCGGTCGCTATGCCATCAATCCCTTCAACGGCGAAAAAATCCCGGTCTGGGTGGCGAACTACATCCTGATGGATTACGGTACGGGCGCGATTATGAGCGTGCCCGCGCACGACGATCGCGACTACGAGTTCGCCGAGAAATATAAGCTCGAAATCCGCCTCGTGGTTCTTCCCATCTCGAACGATCCGGAAGAAACCATGACGGAGCCGCCGCTTCCATTTGCCGCCCACGAGGGCATGCTGATCAACTCCGGCCCATACAGCGGTCTTGACTGCGCCGAAGCGATCAAGAAAATGTCTGCGTTCGCAGAGCAGAATGGTTTTGGAAAAGCCACGGTCACCTATCGCTTGAAAGATTGGGGAATCTCACGCCAGCGTTATTGGGGCACGCCGATCCCGATGCTCTATTGCGAGAAGGACGGCATCGTTCCCGTGCCGGAAAGAGATTTGCCCGTCATCTTGCCGGAGAACGTCAATATCGCGCTCGCCGTTGGATCGCCACTCAGCGGTTTGCCGGAGTTTGTCAACGCAACGTGTCCCAAGTGCGGCGGCCCGGCACGCCGCGAAACCGATACCATGGACACCTTCGTCGACTCCTCCTGGTATTTCTACCGCTACACGGATGCGCACAACGACCGCGCTCCGTTCGATTCGAAAACCGCGCAGTACTGGTTTCCCATCGACCAGTACATCGGCGGCGTCGAGCACGCGATTCTACACCTCATCTACTCGCGCTTCTGGACCAAGTTTATGCGCGACCTGGGCCTGGTCACCAATGACGAGCCGATTGAGCGCCTCTTTACTCAGGGTATGGTCATCAAAGACGGCGCAAAAATGTCGAAGAGCCTGGGCAACGTTGTCAGCCCGGACGAAATGGTCGCACGCTACGGCGCAGATGCGGCGCGTCTCTACAGCCTCTTTGCCGCTCCGCCGGATCGCGACCTCGATTGGCAGGACGCCGGCATAGAAGGCATTCAGCGTTTCCTGGGGCGTGTGTATCGATTCGTGAAAGAGAACGCGAAGCCAGAAGATCCCGATTGGCGATCGCCTGTTCCCGCGCAATTAAATGCGCCGGCTCGTCGCGTGCAGCGCAAGCTCCACCAGACGATCAAGCGCGTGACCGATGACTTTCAGGGCCGCTGGCACTTCAACACTTGCATCTCCGCGATTATGGAATTGCTGAATGACGCCGGCCGGTGGGTGCTGGGAAGTCCATCTGTCCAAAATCCCGTCACCCAGGAGCTCGTCAAAGGATACGAGATCCCATCGCCGCTGCTGGCTGAAGTCGAGCGCGACGTGGTCCTCTTGCTCGCCCCCTTCGCTCCCCATCTCGCCTGCGAACTATGGGAGATGCTCGGCGAAAAGGGAAACCTGCTCAGGGCCGCGTGGCCCGAGTACGACCCCGTGCTCGCCAAAGAAGAAGAACTGCAAATCCCCGTGCAGATCAATGGCAAGCTGCGCAGCCTGATCGTTGTGCCCGCCGATGCGGCCGAAGATTTCGTGGTGGAACGAGCTCTCGCCGATGAAAAAGTGCGCACCGCCATCGCCGGCAAGCAGATCGTGAAAAAGTTCTTCGTCGCCGGCAGGCTGGTAAATATCGTCGTTCGATAGCAGTCATGTCCCACGTCTCGCCCACGCTCGAAGGTTTTCGCGCCGCCGTTCGCCGCCCTTCGCTCACGTTCGCCGAAATCGCGTGGCGCTGGTCGCTCGGTGCAACTGCCTGGGCTTTGCTTCTGTTTTCGTTTTTTGAATATCTCAACACTCTGCCGGTCACCAATGCCGATGCGGCGCTCCTCTCGACTCGACAGCCGGCACTCGTCGGTCGAGCGCTCACCCACATTCTTCGCGGAAGCCTGAATCGCGCCGTCCTCGCCGCTTTGCTTGGGGCGCTGGCGCTTTCGTTTCTCTGGGCCGTGGCCGCGTCCTTCGGCAGGATCGCCACAGTCCGCGCCTTGCTCGACTACTTCGCGGAGCGCAAAGATATCGTACGCGATCTATCGACCACGTATGACAGGGCAGGTACGCAGCCATTCCGTTCGCTCATCGGCCTCAATTTTTTGCGAGTGGCCACGGTGCTCGCGGCTCTGCTCGCGTTCGTAGGCGCGGCAATTCTTGCCAGCTTCGCTTCACCCGACGCCAACCCTCGGCCGGGCGTAGCTTTCATTCTTTTTCTGCCACTAGCCGTTCTGATTTGTCTCGTGTGGTCGGCGCTGAGCTGGCTGCTATCGCTCGCCGGCATATTTTCTATTCGCAACGGCGAAGACACACTGGGAGCGCTTTCCGCTGCGGTTACATTTTGCCGCGAGCGCACCGGTTCGGTTTTCGCCGTGAGCATTTGGACCGGCCTTGCGCACCTGGTCGTTTTCAGCGTTGCTACCACTGCCGTCTCGCTGCCGCTGAGCCTCATCCAGATCATCCCACTACGCCTCGTACTCGCAGCCATTCTTCTTGTGACCCTCGCGTATTTCGCCGTCGTGGACTGGCTCTGCCTTGCGCGGATCGCAGGATACATCTGTATCGCGGAGATGCCAGAGGTGGTGGGATCGTCGGCAACGCTGCCCGCTCCTCCGATATCGGGTCAATCCCAGCCGCGTGCGCCTGCTGAGACCACAATCGACCGCGACGAACCGATCCTCAGCGATGTTCCGAACAATCTTCCGAATCTGGCCCTCGAAACGTAGTCCTTTACACGCGCCCCTCGATTTGAGAAACTCATCAGTGGAAACCCAATCCAAGCCCGGCCAGACCATCCTCATTCTCGATTTTGGCGCGCAGTATACGCAGCTCATCGCGCGCCGCATCCGCGAACAGAATGTGTTTTCCGTAGTGCTCCCTTGCACGGCGTCGCTTGACGAAGTCAAGAGCTGCGCGCCAGTGGGTATCGTGCTCTCGGGAGCGCCGTGGTCGGTATACGACAAGGACGCGCCGCCGGCCGACGCGCGCGTTTTCGAGCTCGGTATACCCGTGCTCGGCATCTGCTATGGATTGCAGTACATGGTGCACGCGCTTGGCGGCAAGGTGCGGCCCGCGGATAAGCGCGAGTACGGCCATGCGGAAGTCGATATTGTCGCGGAGTCAGCGCTTTTTCAGGGATTGGCGAAGCGGCAGCAAGTCTGGATGTCGCACGGAGACGAGGCGCTGGAACTGCCTTCTGGCTTTGAGTTGATCGCGAAGACGTCTCACGCGGCCGCTGGAATTCAGAATGTCGCGAAGCGGTGGTTTGCCGTCCAGTTCCATCCCGAAGTTCACCACACGCGCAACGGCACGGAGATCCTGCGCAACTTTGTGTTCCAGATCTGCGGCGCAAAACCCACGTGGACGCAGCAGCACTTCATCGACTCGACAGTGGAGCAGGTGAGGCAGCAGGTCGGAAGCGGGCGCGCGATCTGCGCGCTTTCGGGTGGGGTGGATTCTTCGGTTGCCGCAGTGCTAGTGGATCGCGCGTTGCGCGATGCCAGCGGCAAGCCGCGCCTGACCTGCATCTTCGTGAACAACGGCGTGCTGCGCAAGAACGAGTTCGAGAAAGTGCAGCTGACGCTGCGTGACAAGCTGGGGCTGCGCCTGGATGCGGTGGATGCCACGGATCGATTCCTTAACAAGCTCAAGGGCGTGAGCGATCCCGAGACCAAGCGCAAGATCATCGGCAACGAATTTATCGCGGTGTTTGAAGACGAAGCGCACCGCATCGAAAAAGAAGAGGGAAGCGTCGATTATCTGGTGCAGGGAACGCTGTATCCGGATGTGATCGAGTCGCGGTCGGTGCGGGGGCCGTCGCAGGTGATCAAGTCGCATCACAACGTCGGCGGCCTGCCGGAAAAGATGAAGCTCAAGCTGATCGAGCCGTTGAAAGATTTGTTCAAGGACGAAGTCCGCAAGATTGGCCGCGATCTGGGCATGCCCGAGGAAATTCTGCAGCGGCAGCCGTTTCCCGGCCCCGGTCTCGCAGTACGCGTGTTGGGCGAAGTTACACCGGAGCGCCTGGCAGTTCTGCGCGAGTGCGATGACATTGTGGTCACCGAGATAAAGCACGCCGGTTTGTACACCAAGGTATGGCAGTCGTTCGCCGTGCTGCTGCCGGTGATGTCGGTGGGCGTGATGGGCGACATGCGCACGTATGCTTATACCTGCGCGATCCGGGCGGTGAGTTCGGAGGATGGCATGACGGCCGACTGGGTCCCGCTGCCTCACGAAGTGCTGAAAAACATCTCCACGCGAATCGTGAATGAAGTAAAGGGCGTGAATCGCGTGGTGTATGACATTACATCCAAGCCTCCAGGGACGATTGAGTGGGAGTAGAGCTATTGGCTATTGGCTTTTAGCTTGAATCCCTCGCGTGCCGCAGCCTCCGGTAGTCAAGCGGTCAGCGACACGTTATTCGACGCGGGCGCTGCCAACGGCGGTGAACCGGCTGGCGTTTCGCCAGCGCTACGCGGTCAAAGAAACCGGTCGACCTCGACCCCAGAGGCAGATTCAAAGGCAAAGGCAACGGACAAAGCCTGCCCTGAGCTTGCCGAAGGCAGTGTCCGTCCCACGCGCTTAGAGTTATTTTACGTTCGGGGTGCTCTCTGGCGCGCTCTTGTCCGTGTCGCTCTTCGGCGCTAGCTTCTTCGTTGCCAGAAAACTCCAGATGGTTTCGTTGGCATTCAAATCCTGGCTGGTTTTTCCGATCTGGTTTTCGACTTCGTATTGCTCGCCTCCGGGCCAGGTGTTACCCGCGCCCTTCACGCTGTAGGAAACCACTTGCGCGCCCTGCTGGCAGCCATCGAATGTGTCGACTTTGGTTTCCATGCCGCCTTTCTCGTGAGCCGGCAACTTGCTCTGCGTGGGCTTCTCCGCGCAGCGATCGATCCGAGCCCACGCCTTGGCGCTGTCTTCGACGGAGATGACCGGCAGCTGCAGGTTGTGCTCGGTGCCACCTCCGTGGGGGACAACCGGATCGGATGTGCCGTTGATCATGACCACCGGCACCGGACGCGAAGGCAAGCAGATCATCGCTTTCGGCATAGCCGCGGCGACAGGCGCAATTGCCGCGATGCGGTCGGCCATGGCGCAGCCCACTCTCATCGCCATGAAGCCGCCTTCAGAAAGTCCCGTGGCATAGACTCGAGTCGCGTCGACAGAAACCTTTGCGCCGATCTGGTCGAGCATCTGATTCAGGAACTCGACGTCGTCGGCGGGCTCCGGCTTGTTACGGTCTTGATCGCCCCCCTGTCCTCCTGACTGACCTCCACCGGGATAACCACCACCTCCACCACCGGGATAACCACCGCCGCCACCGGGATAGCCACCACCACCTGGATATCCGCCGCCACCGTGGCGACCTCGTCCTCCCGGCGACCTTGTCATTTGTGGCGCCGGGGTACGCACGCCGATGTTCCAGCGGCCGTGGATCGCGCTGGGGTAAACCGTAATGATGCCGTCTTTGTCCGCCAACTCGTTGAACCGGGTCAGGCGCTCCATGTCGTCGGTATCCTGATTCATGCCGTGCAGCAGGACTACCACGGGATACTTCTCCGCCTGATCGTAGCCCCGGGGCAAACGCAGGAGGTAGGTGCGGTCCACGTCCTCGACGGTCACCTTTTCTTTGGTTTCCTGCGCACGGGCAGTGTAGGTGGTGCAGAGCGTGACTAGACAGACTGCCGCGACCCACGCCGCCACCCGCATTCTCGTGCCAGTTTGAGATTTCATATTGTCCCCCACGGGAGACCGGAGCCGCTATGGAGCAGGGTTTCTACTCCGCTTGGAAGCTGAGTCAGAGCCTAGCGGAGGATGGACTGTTCTTCAAGTAAAGTATTGTATGTGCGAAGCCGCGACGCGAGGCGTGGTCGCCGACGAATTCATAGGGCCGCCGAAGCACGGAGTAGCGAGGAGAATCGAAGGTTGGGACTTGTTGCTCCCGAAAAAAGAATGCGGACTGCAGAGCCCGGCACCACGCTCGATCAGGATAAGGCGGTTGAGTGCGCACGGAGCTGGAGGGGAGGGACCGAAGAGCAAAAGCAGGTTCCTCCCTGGGTTCAATGCCCAGTTCGGAACGTCAAAGCGCACTGGTGCTCGCCTTAGCCTTCGTCGCGGTGCACCGTATCCATGGAAAATGCGGGCAGGCAGACGGCGATATATTCCGCGCCGGCTTCGTGGGGCGTGGAGTAGCGAACCCACTCGCCGGCGTGGGCGATGACGGCTTGCCCGGCGGTGACGTCGAGAGAGCCGGCTTTGTGCTCGACACGAAGGATGCCTTTGAGAACGATGGTGAACTCGTCGAAGGCTGGGGTCTGGCCGGGCTCCAGCCATCCTGCCGGGCTGCGCATGTGGGCAACGCTGGCGGAGGAAGTTTGGGAGTTGACGCGTCCGATGTATTCGTCGATGAGCTTGGGTTTGTTGCCGGCGGATTGGATGCGAGTGGGCTGTGCGATTAGCGTGGGCATGGTCTCGGCTTCTGGCTCCCGGCCTCCGGCGTTAGCTTCTTGAATGCCCGTCTATTAGATCATGGGCAGCGAGGGTTGTGCCGCCCAGATTGAAGTGGCGGGGAATTTGCTTCTGCGTTTCGACCCTTCAGGTGCAACTACGCCGTGATGAGAGACTCCAACGCTAGCCGGTTGGGAATCACCAGTGTCGAGCCGCTGTGCTGGATAATGCGCAGCTTTTTGAAGCCCGCGAATAGCCGGCTGACGGTCTCGCGCGAGGTGCCGATCATTTGTCCAATCTCTTCGTGGGTGAGGGCAAGCTTCATCTGGCTGGGGTTTCTGGCTTCCGCGTTCTGATCGAGCCAGCCGACCAGCAGTCGAGCCAGCTCGCCATCATTGCCATCTTCATCCCTCCCTTGCGCGACCGCAAAGAAGACATCATGCCCTTGGTGGACTTCTTCATCGACCGCTACAACCGCAAATTCAAGAAGTCGATTCGCTGCATTACCGACGAAACCCGCCGCCTCATTCTCAGTCACAACTGGCCGGGCAATGTTCGCGAACTGAAAAATACCATCGAGCGCGGCATGATCTTAGAAGATGAGCCGCTCCTGCGCCCGCTGTAGCTTCCTTTTTCCGTTGGCGAATCCGGTGGCCGCACCGTCTTCGAACGAACTTCCCCCGCCGACGGCGGACAGCCTTTGCCAAACGGCCGCACCCTCCCGCGCCTCTACATCCCGGAAGGCGTCACATCTTTGGAAGAGGTGGAGCACGCCATGGTCGAACTAGCCATGCGCCAGGCCAACAACAACCAAACCCATGCCGCCAAGTTGCTAGACATCAGCCGCGACGCCCTGCGCTACAAACTAAAGAAATTCGGCCTAATCCGTGGGGATGGTGACGAAGAAGGCTCCCAGACTGTCGCGGCCGAGGATGAGTAGCCGCAAGCTCTTCAGGAGGCGCGCTTTGGAGTGGCGCAGTGCTTCAGCGCTGCGATAAGCCTCACTAAAATTTTCAAACCGTCTCTTCAGGGTCAGAACCTGATTCTCGGGGTAAGAAGCAGAACGCGCCTCCCAACTCCAGCCCCGAAGAGGCGAAATAGTGCAGCCCCGGACGTAAGTCCGGGTGTAAGTTCCAATAAGAGGACCAGAGTCCCGAAAACCCTGCCTATGGTACTAGCGTTTGAATAAAGCCGCTGATATTGAACGTGAAACCCACGAATCCGCCCGTGCTGAATTTCTTGTATGTGTAGATAGAGGTCGGCTGTGCCCCCACCAACGTGATCGGAAGTCCCAGTCGTGACTGCTGCACAAAGCTGGCCCCATAAGCAATCTGCAGGTTTCTTATCAGGAATTCGCTCGAAAACCCGGCATGGAAGTTGCTGGTCGGCGATGACAAGGAAATATTCAGTGTAGGAGCGGGGAACATGTCTGCCCAGCGATACGGACGCTCCGCATCTAACGGTATCGCATAAACCGTCACGCCGAGAACCGGGTCGATGAGATGGGCTCCCTTTGACCACGCGTAAACCGTGCAGCTGGATATGCCGGTCGGGCAGCCAGTCCCCGTGGTTGGAGGATTGGCGTTTGGGTTAGGTCCCGACCCCGTATAGCTCGTAATGCTCGGCGGCCGCACCGAAGTCATCACCACGCCGGAAGTAAGGTTGAACCGTCCCAGAAGCTGAGTCTGCGGGTAAGTAAGATTGAGCACATTAACCGTCTGGTCGCTCGGCTGTGTGCCAACTGATGTGGAGGAAGGAAGCGTAGTACCCAGATCTTGCCACCGGATGCCGGAGTCCAAAACCACTTGCGGAGCCGGGACGCTGAACGGCGGCTCATCGTGCCCGGAGATCCCAGGCTGGATCGCCACATAATAGTGGCCGGTACTAGGGTCCAGGAGGCCATCGCCCAGCATGTAGGCAGTGTTCGGGGCCCATTTCTTCAGCACCTTGACTGCAGTAGGCGCTGTCGAACTGGACCCCAAATCTATCCAGATCAAACCAGCAGATTCCACCACCGGGTCATCGCCTTCTACGGGAAAGGCCGGTGGGACCGAACCGGACACACCTGAAGTCGTGGCCTGATAGTAAAACCCATTGCCCGGATTAGGCGTGATATACGCGCCTCTGGCATAGCCAGTCGCGGCAGCCCACGCCGGAATGCTAACCATGCCCATGTCCTGCCAACAGACCCCGTTTCCCCCGGCGCCCGCTCCGCACCCCACGCCTTTCGTGTCCTTGTCATCTCCGTCGTAGACCGGTGCCGTTCCGAGAAACTCTGGAGGAAACTTCCCGGAGGTTCCACCCTTCTTCTGTGCCTGGTAGTAGTGACAGTTCCCGGAATCCGGGGGTTCGATAAGCCTTCCCACCTTGTACTGCGTCCCCGCCGCCCACTTGCTAAGGCCGGGAATTGACTTGTTCAACTGCGCTGCGGAGCCTGCCGGCGAAGGGCTGGATGCCGACTGCTGACAAATCGGTCCCGCTTTTTGCCAAGAAAGTCCGGCGCCTCCGCCGTCGTAAATGACACCGCGGACCTGCCTCGTCGTAAAGGCCGCGGGCCGACTGGGCCCCGAAACGCCTCCCGTTTCAGCCTCAAACAGGTGGCTTGCCGCAGCCGCTCTGGCTACAACAATAAGATTACCCTTTACGTAGGGATACCTAGGCTGCCAGGAGTCGGCAGTGCTGCTGACTTCCCCTAAGTCGCGCCAATATATTCCTCCTTCCCCGAATTCCTGTACCGGAACGAGATCCTCGTTGAAGTCAACCATGTCAGGATTCGGCCCAGATCTCCCCGCATCGAGTGCAAGATAATAATGGCCATTCGTAGAGTTGCCACTCTTCGAAATTACGATGCTGCCAGCCGGATAGAAAGTGTTCGCCTGCAGGGACACCGCCGATGGCACCGGCGTATAGATGAGATTGACGCTCACCGACGAAATCGTATCGGCCATGAGGGGTCCGGGCCAGGCCAGATAGAGGGCGACCTTGCGGTTCGGACCCAGATCCTCGTCCTCTTCATTGCGAAATGTCAGGCTGTTGCAAAACTCAACGCCTAACTCGTACCCCGCGACTCGGTATTTAGAGAGCGCGCCCCCGTATTCAGGGAGAGCGCCCTGCACTGGATTCGGACAGTTCTTCAGCCGCCGCTCCGATAGCAGCGCCATGCTTGGCCGCATAGTAGTTGGATTGATAGTCGATCCCCGCTGCGCGTTGAGCGAAGAGCCGGACTGGCTGGTGACGTTGAGATTGATCGTTTGAATCCTGTCCAGGACCTCCTTAGGAATATTCGACATGTCGATGCGAAACAGAAGATAGCGTCCACCGATGAGGGAGACGGCCTTGTGCAACGACTTCACTTGATTCGTGCAGAGCTCACGATCGCCCGGGCTCAGCAGATCCACGGGCTTTGTTGGTTCCAGGATGAACGGATTCGTCCCGCTCAGATTCTCCGTGAGTGTGTAACAAAAAATAATGACGCTCTTTCTATAGCTCTGGGGCCATCCTAGATTGTCATATAGCGTCGCGATGCTGTGGAACGAGAATGTTTCCGGCGGTGGTAAAGAAGTTAGTTGATCCCATGAGCCGCGGGAGAATGAGACTCCTTGCAGCGCAGAACCTGCGCCAGATCCGGCGCCACCCCCGCCACTCCCTCCTGCGCCTTGTTGTCCTGCTTGTGTTTGACCTGCCCCGGCATTCTGGTTGGCGCCGGGGTTGCCGCCGCCACCCTTTTGCGCCTCCGCGACTGCTACGGTAAACAGATACACAGCGATTAAGATTGCGACGTTCGCAATCTTTCCGAACGCTAAATGGTTTTGCATATCGCCCCAACTCCCCGATACTTTTGAGGTAATATATCGCTCGGAGCAGGCGATTGGCTTTCAATAACTCGGCAAACTTCAGCTAAGCACCACACTGGTAAATGGGAACGGAATCACCTAGAAGGCCTAAGTTGATTTCAACCAGGTGCCCCAACGCCACTTAGCTTGCTATTAATTAGTTGGAGATCGCTCCTTATCTTTCATCGCCGGGGTGACTTACCACGGACTTGCTCTTTCGCGTTCTCTGGGAGAGGGTGTGGTACTGGGGCCACGGGGCAACACGGTCCCAACAATTTCCACAACCGCACTGTGACATCCAACCTTGTCTACACCCCATCCCATGAGCGGTCATGGTCGAGGCCGCGACGGTTGGCACAAGCCAGCTCGTCGCGCCCCCAAGTCCTTTGCTTCACGTACTTTGATACCTAAGTTCTTTGAAAACCGTATTTTGCGGAGAATTTCCTGCTAACGTGATGATTCCAATAGGGAGGTTGGGGGTAGGGGATACCCCAATTTTCAGCTGGGAACGAGCACCCAACGCCTGCCACAACGAAGCCCCAAACTTTAGAGCGGCGACTCGTCTAAGCCGCAACCAGTTACTCCGCGACTCTCGCGGAGTGTGTAATGTCACATCCAGTCGTGATCGCGATCACAGCGCTCGGAGAGACGGGGGGGTTGACTACACTTAGAGAGGGAACTCTAGCCGTAGCGGCATGGCGGGTTGCATGGCTCTTCACCGCCGTGGCCTTTGAAAAAATACGAAAACATTCACCGATAGTCTATCCTCGAACTGGCGGGCTTCGCCGCCGCAAAGCGCGCTCCTGTGCGCCGTGTGTTCAAATTTAGGATTCTCGATGGAACAACTGCAAGATGAAGCCAAATCCACGGTACCCGGCAAGTACGGGTTGGAAGCGATGTTCGCTCCCAACTCGGTGGCCGTCATCGGGGCGACGGATCGTCCCGGCACTGTGGGCCGAACGGTTCTCGAGAACCTGCTGCACGGCCGCTTTCAGGGGAAAGTGTTTGCCGTTAACGCGAAGCACGCGGAAGTCCTGGGGATTAGAGCCTACAAGAGCATTCGCGATATCTCTCGACCGGTCGACTTGGCCGTAGTTGCGACTCCCGCAGTGACGGTCCCGCAACTCATCGGAGACTGCGTGGATTCTGGCGTGAAGGCGGCGGTGGTGATTTCCGCCGGATTCAAAGAGTGCGGCGCGGAAGGCCAGGCGCTCAAAACGCAAATTCAGGAACAGCTGCGCCGCAGTTCCCTACGCTTGATCGGTCCTAACTGTCTGGGCATCATGAACCCGACAATCGGCCTAAATGCCACCTTCGCCAAAGATGCGCCGGGCGCGGGCAGCGTCGCTTTCCTGAGTCAGAGCGGAGCGCTTTTGAGCTCGATCCTTGACTGGAGCCACCGTGAACAAGTTGGCTTCAGCGCCATCGTTTCCACCGGTTCCATGTTGGACGTGAACTGGGGCGACTTGATCTACTACTTCGGCGACGATCCCCACACCAAAAGCATTTTGCTTTACATGGAGTCGGTGGGAGACGCACGCTCGTTTTTATCCGCAGCTCGCGAAATGGCGCTCGCCAAGCCGATCATCGTAATCAAGGCCGGCCGCTCGGAAGCGGCCTCCCGCGCCGCGGCTTCACACACCGGAGCGCTCACCGGCAGCGACGAAGTGCTGGATGCGGCCTTCCGCCGGTCCGGAGTTCTGCGCGTTCACAATATTGCGGATCTGTTTTACATGGCGGAAGTTCTGGGCCGGCAACCCCGCCCCAAAGGTCCGCGCCTCACCATCCTCACCAATGCTGGCGGACCGGCGGTCCTCGCTACTGACGCTCTGATGGCCAACGGCGGGGAACTGGCTGAGCTCTCGCCAGAAAGCCTGCAACGCCTGAATGAATTCCTCCCCGCCCACTGGAGCCACAACAATCCGATCGACATTCTCGGCGATGCCGATCCCGAGCGCTACGCCCGCGCCCTCAAAATCGCCTCGCAGGATTGCAACACCGACGGTCTTCTGGTGATTCTTTCCCCGCAGGGGATGACCGACCCTGTGACCATTGCCGAACGCCTGAAGCCTTACGCCAAAGAATATGGCAAGCCCGTACTCGCCAGCTGGATGGGCGGCACCAGCGTTGCCGCCGGCGAAACGGCTCTGAATTCCGCCGGTATTCCCACCTTTCCTTTTCCCGATACCGCGGCGCGCGCTTTTACATACATGTGGCGCTACACCTATAACCTGCGCGGACTCTACGAGACTCCAGCGCTCACTGGGCATTCCGCGACGGAGAATGCGTCGCGTGAGCAGGTCGACCAGATCATTCAGAATGTGCGGAGCCGCGGCCGCGTTCTGCTGACCGAGCTTGAATCGAAGCAGTTGTTGTCGCTATATGGCATCCCCACAGTCGAGACGCGCGGCGCAGCGAATGAGGATGAAGCCGCGAAGCTTGCCTTGAAAATGGGTTTTCCAGTGGTGCTGAAGGTTTTCTCCGAGACCATTACACACAAGACGGACGTGGGCGGCGTGATGCTAAACCTGCGCGACGAAGCGGCGGTCCGCTCTGCCTATCGCACCATTCAATCTTCCGTCGCGGAGAAAGCTGGTGCGGATCAATTTTCAGGGGTGACCGTGCAGCCGATGGTTAAGCTGGACGGCTACGAGTTAATCCTCGGCAGCAGCGTCGATCCGCAGTTTGGTCCGGTACTTTTATTCGGCTCTGGTGGCCAGCTCGTCGAAGTATATCGCGACCGCGCCCTGGCGCTTCCGCCGCTGAATACAACCCTGGCACAAAGAATGATGGAGCAGACCCGAATCTTCACCGCCCTGAAGGGCGTGCGCGGGCGCAAGCCGGTGAACATGGCGGACCTCGAGCAATTATTAGTCCGGTTCAGTCAGCTCGTGCTCGAACAACCTTGGATTGCGGAAATTGACATCAATCCTCTTCTGGCTTCGCCGGAGCGCCTGCTCGCGCTCGATGCCAGAATCGTGTTGCACCCGCCCAAGGTGACATTCGATCAGCTGCCAAAGCCTGCTATCCGTCCGTACCCCTTGCAGTATGTTTCGCCCTGGACGATGAAGGATGGAAATCAAGTTACCATCCGGCCGATCCGCCCGGAGGACGAGCCGCTCATGGTTAAGCTGCACCAGACGCTATCCGATCGCAGCGTTTACTTACGCTACTTTTGTTCTCTCAGCTTGAGCCGGCGCGTAGCCCACGAGCGCTTGTTGAAAATCTGTTTTGGCGATTACGATCGGGAAATGGCGCTGGTTGCCGAGCGCAACGATCCTGAAACAGGAGAGCCCCAAATCATCGCGGTCGGGCGACTGAGCAAGTTGCACGGCAGGAATGAAGCCGAAGTCGCCGTGCTGGTTTCAGATAAGTATCAGAAGCTGGGCTTGGGGAACGAACTGCTCCGCCGTGTCGTCGAGGTAGCCCGGGATGAAAAGTTGAGTCAGGTCTCTGCCGAGATGTTGCCGGATAACGGAGCTATGCAGACCATCATGAGGCGTCTCGGCTTTCGGGTGCGCGCGGCCGCAGATATGACTTCGATCCGTGCCTTTTTGGATCTCTGAGCTTGGAGAACTTCCTCCCGACGCCGCTAGCTCTTTAATCCAGCCGGTCTCCTCGAAAGAATCGCCAGGTCTCGACGATCTTTCCAATCGAATCGGGAACTGGCCAGAGGGACAGAAGTGTCATCGCTGCCAGCGCGTACCCGACGCCCTTTAGCATCTCCATGAGCATGGCAGTACCACGTTCTAGATAAGTCGCACCGACGACGGCTTACTTGAAATCCTAGTTTCTTAGTCCACGCCACCGAATTGCTTCAAATCATCCGGCCCATCCTTCACCGCGACCGCTCCTTTTCCCTGAACCATTTCCCGGACGCTCTCAACGACATCGGGATTCGCCAGCGTAGTGATGTCGCCCGTGCTCAAGTTGTTGGAGATCGCGGCTAGAACGCGCCGCATCAACTTACCCGATCGCGTTTTCGGCATATCCGGAACGATGTGAACTCTCTTCGGCCGCGCAATCTTGCCGATAATGGTCTCAATCGTCTTCGTTACTTTGTCCGCGATTTCAGGGCTCGCTTTCACGCCCGGGGCCAGGGACACATAAACTTCCGGCACGCGGCCCTTAATTTCATCGACCACCGGCACCACTGCGGCTTCCGCGATTTCCGGCAACGTCAGGCACGCCGATTCGATTTCCTTCGTGCCCAGCCTGTGTCCAGCCACATTGATCACATCATCCACTCTGCCGAGAATGCGCAGATAACCATCCGCCGCCAGCACCGCGCCGTCGGCCGCAAAATACGGCCAGTCATGCCAATCCTTGCTCTTGGGGTCCTTGCAATATTTTCTGTAGTACTGCTCGACGAAGCGATCGCGGTCGCCCCAAATGGTTTGCATGATCCCCGGCCACGGATTGCGAATGCAGATATTTCCCGCCTTCCCCGATCCCGCCGTCACTTCCTGATTATCTTCGTCAAAAATCGTAGGATAAATTCCCGGCGCGCCCGGCCCCGCGCTTCCCGGCTTCATCGGGTCAATCGCCGGCTTGGTCGTGCAGAGGAATCCTCCGTTTTCAGTTTGCCACCACGTGTCGACAATCACGGCTTCACCTTTGCCCACCGTGTCGTGATACCAGCGCCAAACCTCGGGCTCGATCGGCTCTCCAACGGTCGTCATATGTTTGAAGTGATAATTGTATTTCTTGGGTTCATCGGGACCGGATTTGCGCAACATGCGAATCGCCGTGGGCGAAGTGTGAAAGATATTAACGTCGAGGCGCTCGGCGATTCTCCATACTCTACCCGCGTCGGGGAAGGTGGGCACGCCTTCATAGAGCACACTGGTTGCAGCCAGCGATAGCGGACCGTAAACGATATACGAGTGCCCCGTGATCCATCCGATGTCCGCCATGCACCAGTAAACATCCGTGGGATGAATATCCTGAAGGTACTTGGAAGTGCCGGCCACGTACGCGAGATAGCCGCCGGTGCGGTGCTGGCAGCCCTTGGGCTTGCCCGTGCTGCCGCTGGTGTACATGAGAAACAGCGGCGCCTCCGCGTCCATGGAAACCGGCTCGACCAGCTCTCCTGAGAACTTCAGAAGTTCCTCGTCAAGAAAGAAATCACGTCCCGGCACCATGGGAGTGGCCGAGCCATACTGCCCGCGATGCCGCTTCCAAACCAAGACCTTATCCACGGCCTGGCCTTCCTGTTGCGCAACCTCGAGCGCAATCTCCGCATTCGCTTTGTGGTCCATCAATTTGCCGTTGCGATAGTAACTGTCCGCCGTGATCAGGATGCGGCTGCCGGAATCGGCAATCCGCCGACCGCAAGCTTCGCCGCTGAACCCGCCGAACACAACCGAGTGAATTACTCCCAGCCGCGCGCAGGCCAGCATGGTGACCGGCAGTTCCGGGATCATCGGCATGTGAATGGTGACGCGGTCTCCGGTTTTCAAACCGGCAAAATCGCGCAGCAGCGCCGCCAATTCATTTACCCGCACGTACAATTCCTGATAGGTAACGGAAACGACTGGCTCACGCTCAGGCTCGGGCACAAAGATCAATGCAGCTTTATTTTTGTACTCATCGAGGTGACGATCCACGCAGTTGTAACACGCATTCAGTTTGCCGCCGACGAACCATTTCCAAAAGGGCGGATCGTTGGTGTCGAGCGTGGTATGCCAATACTGGTCCCAACTCAACATGTCGGCATATTCCTTGAAACACTCCGGAAAATGTTCCTCGCTGAACCGCTCGGTTACGGCAGGGTCCGTCAGGTTAGCCTGGCCGATAAATTTTGGAGAAGGATAAAAATATTCTTCTTCCCGCCAGTGAACGGCAATCTGTGCATTGCTGGTCTCAACTGCATTGCTTTTTTCGCGAATGTCAGCCATCTTAATTGCCCTCCGAACAGAACGGGCAATTCTACTGCTTTGAGGCTGGCGGAGTCACGGCCAAGGCTAAGGCAACGGAAGATAGCCCTGCGGCTCCTGAGGGCGCGTAAGAGCGATGCCACTCAGTCTGAGGTACGGTGGGAGCGCCCGGCCGGAATCACACGCTGGCGGAGCGGTAGAGTTTGCCTGAATCTGCCTTCGCGGTTCGCGTCATAAGTTCCTGTAGCGAGGGCACGGATTCCGGCGCCGTCAGTGTGCGCTCGGGCGCCTGAACTCCGGTGCGGATCGCCTCGGTCAGCATCTCCAATGCGAGATCGGTGTTGGGTCGAACATAGATTGTAGCCGTCAGCAATCCGCTGCGCACCCAGGCCTGACCTGTTTTTGGCAAGCCGTCGCAGCCTGTAAAAGGTATCTTGAGCCAGCGCTCGCGCTCGCCCTCCGCGATTTCCGCGAACGCTTTTCTCGCGCCCGCCGCCATGCTGTCGTCCTGCGCGCCCACCAGGTCAATACGCGTTTCTTGCGAAGTACTCAATCGCAGCCAGGAACTCACGGCGCGGTACGCGCTCTGCTCCGTCCAATTGGCTCGTATCGTTTTCACTTGAATATTCGCCGGCTTTGTCCGGGTCATTCCCGCGGTCCGCTCTTTCGCGGCTGAGCTATTGGCTGGGCCCTCAAGGTACAGCACCGACCCGCCCTGCGGCAGCAGCGCCGCAAACTGCTTTCCCTGAATTCTGCCAATCTCTTCGTGATCCGAGCTGATCGAGAAAACTGGCACGTTGTAAGTCAGCCTCAGTTTCGCGAGATAGTCCGCTTCGTAGTTCAGGACGACCCATCCAATATCCGCCGCCGCCGCGGCGCGTGCTACCTGCGGAAAGCCGGTTCCACCGGCGGGTTCAAACACGATTGCATCCGGAGGCGCGGACGCCGACCCTTGAATGAAGTGCAGCAATTGCTGGCTCTGCGCAACCGCATCATTGTTGGCATGAATAATTTGGATATCCACGCCCAGCCGGCGCGCAGCTTTCTCCGCCGCAGCCGCCTGCTCCTGCTGGTAATCGTTGTCGTCGTTGGTAAGCGAAACCAGAAAGCTCAGCTTCTTCATGACCCACCCAATTCGGATCATAGTTCAAAATCGAATGATCCCACGATTACCGCCGTAACTGCGCAATTCTCGGGTCGAGAAATCCGAGGCCGCGGCCCGCACAGCCTGTCTTCAACTCCCAAGACCGCGCCAGATGAAAGAGGCCCCGTCGTTTCCTGTGCTTCTCAACCTGCGACGATGCCGCAAACTCATGTCCTGTCGAGAGTTGGGAACCAGCAACAACGATAACCAACCGAATACCTCCGCCCGTCGGCGCAATTGCTTTATAGGTCCGCTTCTGCGGTAATCAAAATTGAGAAGCGAGCGTGAGCTTCTCCACATTTTTCTATGGCAAACATCTTGTCGCGAAAAACAGAATCGGTTGAAGACCCCAGCCCGTCGCACTCGGAGCCGGTCTTCTTGCGCTCACCAGCGGTCGTCTCCCGCCGCGTCGCCGGAGAAACTCTGCTCGTTCCCGTGCGCGGCAAAGTCGGCGATCTCGGATCGATCTACAGCTTCAACGAAACCGGCTCGTTGATCTGGCAGCTATTGGAAACCCCGAAGGGGCTCGCGGATCTAATCAGCGCCGTCGAGCGCGAGTACGCCATTGCACCCGAGCAGGCCGAGCGCGATGTGACGCAGTTCCTGAACGACATGCTTTCGGTGGGATTGGTCGAACCCTGCCCGGCAGTTTCGTTCGCCGCAATGGAGTCAGCCGCACAAGGCGAAATGCACTCGGCAGGCTCGCACTGATTGTTGAGATTTGATTGTTGAGCAGGTTGTTGAGGTTTGCTTGTTGAGGCTCGACGGTTGAGATTGAATCGCAGAGATTTGGATCGCAGCACGAGACGGTTAGCAGGATCAGGAGGCACATGGAACAACTGAGTTACGGGGCATTCAGCGCGGACCTGCACCAACGCCAGTCCGGTCAGCGTTCGCCCATGCAGGTTTCGATTGAAGTCACGCGGCGCTGTCCGCTCGAATGCCAGCACTGCTACAACAATCTCCCCATGGGCGACCAGGACGCCCGCAGCCGCGAAATGACCACCGAAGAACATTTCAAGATGCTCGACGAACTCGTCGACATGGGCTGCTTCTGGCTCCTCTACACCGGCGGCGAAATTTTCGCCCGCAAAGATTTTCTCGAGATCTACACCTACGCCAAGAAAAAAGGTTTCCTGATCACCCTCTTCACCAACGGCACGCTCATCACGGAAAAGATCGCCGACTATCTTCTCGAATGGCCCCCCTTCGCCATCGAGATCACGCTATACGGCCGCACCCGAGAAACCTACGAAGCCCTGACGATGATTCCCGGTTCCTACGACCGCTGTTTGCGTGGGATCAAACTGCTGAAAGAAAGAAATCTGCCGCTGAAATTGAAGACGGTCGCGACGAGCATCAACAAGCACGAAATTGGGGCAATGCGGCAGTTTGCTGAACAGGAAGTCGGAGTGGAGTTCAAGTTCGACGGCCAAATTAATCCCCGCATTGATTGCTCGCAGAGTCCGCTTGCAGTGCGACTTACGCCCGAAGAAGTGGTCGCCCTCGACATGAACGCTCCGAAAGGTGTGAGTGAGTACCGCAGGCTGGCTAAGCACGACCTCGACAGTCCCCCAAATCTGTCGCACGATGACACGGTGTATTTCTGCGGCGGCGGGATGAATTCATTCGCAGTCAATGCCTATGGGGAAATGGGCATTTGCGTGATCTCGCAGCAGGAAACTTTCAGGGTACAGGAGGCAGGGCTGGCGAGCGTCTGGCAGGACTCCCTGCTAAAACTGCGAAACCGGAAGCGCACGCGGGCGACGAAATGCGTCGAATGCAGGATTCAGTCGCTGTGCGGGATGTGTCCGGCGAACGGCGAAATGGAAAGCGGAGACAAGGAGAGCCCGGTCGAGTTTCTTTGTCATGTGGCACATCTGCGAGCAGCAACAATCGGCGTCGAGGTGCCAGCGCACGGGGACTGTGAATTCTGCGCGGAGGGAGCCTCGCACGACGAGATATTGGAATCGGCGCGCCGCATCCGTAGTAAGGAAATTGATGTGGAAAGTTGGGTGGGACCGCAGTCGATCCTGCCAATTCTCAATAACTCGAGCGTGTCGGCGGGGGGGTGCGGGAGCTGTGGAAATCACTGAGCGCAGGGGGATCAATTAAATGAGGCTAGGTCTCACTCGAATCGCCACGGTCGCGGTGGTCTTGCTGTCAACCCTTCAACTGTCGGCCCAGAATCCCAATAACCCCATCCAGCTTGCCCTTCTGAGGTGGTACCCGGCGAATACGGTCGCACAGCTAAGCCCGTGCGCCGAGCCGGAGGGCATGGCGTTCGACGGCTCTCACGTTTGGGTAGCGTGCCTTGGCACCAACGAGCTCCAGGAATTCAACGCGAGCGACGGCGCGCTGGTCCGGACAGTTACCGGATTGGGCGGACCCTACGCACTAGCCTACGACGGCGCGAACATCTGGGCAACAGATTACTCAAGCAACCAGGTAACGGACATAAACGCAAGCACGGGGGCCATATCGGGCTCCTTCAACGTCCAGAGCGAACCGTCAGGCATCGCTTTCGACGGCACGAACATGTGGATAACGAACTACGGCAGCAACAGTATTAGTCAGGTGGTGGCAACGACGGGCGCCGTTACGAACTACGCCCTGAGCAGTTGTCCCACCCTGTATGGCGTCGCATTCGAGTCATTCGACGGCCTAAATCTCTGGGTCTCCTGTCACACCTCGAACGTGGTGGCGGAGGTCACCACCTCCACCGGAGGAGTGCTGCGAACGGTCACGGTTGGGCAGGGTCCTCTTTCCGTCGTCTACGACGGGGAAACGGGCCAGACTAACGGGCCGTTTGTTTGGATCACGAACACCGACAGCGGAACGGTGAGCAAGATCAGCCTCGCCACATTCACGACGCCCTCGGGCTTCAGCGCCGGTTCCGAGCCCTATGGAATGGTGTTTGACGGGCTCTTTATCTGGGTCACGAACCCCGGCGCCGGCACCGTCACCAAGCTGTACCAGAGCAATGGGGCGACGGCGGGAACCTTCACCCCCGGCGCCACTCCGCTTTTCATGGGCTTCGACGGTGGCAACGTTTACGTCTCGAATCATGGCAGCGGGACGATCTCGAAGATGTGAGCGTTACGCGTAAGAAGATGGCCAGGGCTGATGTGGTTGGATGACAATTTCGGGGCAGGAGGTTCCATAGCATGAAGTTGCGTTCGATCCGGATAGCCGGAGTTGTGGTAGTCGTGCTGTTCGCGCTGCAAGCGTGGGCGCAGAGCCCGAATAATCCTCTAGATATCGCCCTTCTGGCTTGGTACCCAGGAAATATCTCGGCGCTGTTCACAGCGAACCTGGGGCCCGATCCCGACGAGCTTGCCTTCGATGGTGCGAACATGTGGATAGCGAACCTTGGGACCAATACCGTGACCAAGCTGCGGGCCAGCGACGGCGCATGTGTGGGAACCTGCGTTTTTACGGTCGGTAACGGCCCCGGCGGCATGGCATTTGATGGGGCAGATATGTGGGTGGCCAACGGCCAAGATAATACCGTTACAAAACTACGGGCCAGTGACGGGACAACGCTCGGCACTTTCGCCGTCGGGGCGAGCCCGTGCTGGGTGGCGTTCGATGGCGCGCACATCTGGGTTTCGAACGACGCCAGTAACACCCTAACTGAGCTACAGGCGACAACCGGCGCCGTAGTCAACGCATACCCCGCTGGGCCGGCCGGCACCCCCTACACCGAAGGGCTGGCGTTCGACGGCGCTAACCTCTGGGTTGTGAATTTTGTCACCAATTCCGTCCCGGGGAGCGTTAGCAAGATTCGGGCAGGCGATGGCTCGCTGCTAGGCACCTTCACGGTAGGCGTGGGGCCATCTCAGGTGGCGTTCGACGGCACGAACATCTGGGTGACGAATGGATTTGCCGGCACCGTCACAGAGCTGCTGGCGAGCACTGGCGCGGTTGTGGGAACTTACTCCGTTGGTGGGCCCAGCGCCGCCGCTGGCGGCATCGCCTTCGATGGGACGTACATGTGGGTGTCGAATGAGACTCCAAGCACCGTGACGAAGCTTAACAGTTCGGGTGTCATCGTTGGCGTCTTCCAGCTCGGCCCCGCCACTAACACTCCCTTTGGAGTGGCGTTCGATGGGGCGAATATTTGGGTGGGATATGGCCAGGGATCGCATCTCCCGGCGGCCGGCGTTTACAAGCTCTGAGAGCGGGGGGACTGGAGGCTGGATGGATCTCGAACCGAAACGAGCAGAGAGCAAGAAAACATATGAGCCGCCGCGACTTGCGACGATCAGCTTGCGGCCGGAGGAGGCAGTGCTGGGGGCCTGCAAAACCCTGAACTCAGGCGGGAGAGATGGCGGCACTTGCCAGTACATTGGCGTTTTTCCTTGCGGGATGAACGTGGGGTCATGAATCGAGGAGAGGCTGAAATGCCAAACAGTGCTGGGACAGGCGTGCTTCTCGGTGGGGGTGCTCCGGAGCCACCTGAGGAATCCCGTGTCCCTTATCACGGCCAGCTATGCATAGGCGGGCTGTCCGTGAGGGTTGTCGGAAGCCGGGGGGATGACGTGGCGTTCGACGCCGAACACGAGCCTTTTGGCGTCGAGACGAACGCTGGGGACATCGAAATCCGAGTTAATTGGGTTCAAGACATTTCTCGAATGCCAGGACGGAAGCTCTTCGATTCGGGAACAACGTGGCGACTGTATGAACATGAACTGGGGTTTAGGTTCGACCTTGGAAGCCCGGTTTCAGAGAGGCAACCGAGGAGGAGACTTGTAGTGGATCGTCGTTTCCGCTGCGCAACACTTGAGATGAGCCAAGAGTACTTCAAGCTCTACCCTCAGGCGGCCGATCCCTTGGCTTACCCCCTCGACGAACTCCTAATCATGCACCGCCTAACCCAGGAGCGCGCCATCGAGCTGCACGGCGTCGGCATCGTAGGCCCCGACGGCGCCACTAACTTGTTCGTCGGCCACTCCGGCGCAGGGAAGAGCACAACCGCGCGCCTGTGGACTTCGCTCCACAAAGTAGAAATTCTCAGCGACGACCGCATCATTGTGCGCGAAAGCCCGGCTCGTGAACTCCAGTCCGGCGACGATCCTCGGCAAATCTACATGTACGGCACCCCGTGGCACGGTGAGGGATGCTTCGCTCTGCCGCAGCGCGCCCCGCTGCACCGCATCTTCATCCTGGAACACGGCCACGGCAATATGATCACTCGCCTCACCCGCAGCCAGATGGTGGGGGAATTATTTGCTCGCGCCTTCGTGCCGTTTCACCGTCACGAGTATGTGGATTCTGCGTTGAGCTTTCTGGAGCGGGTTGCCGATTCGGTTCCGTGCTACCGCTTCTCTTTCGAGCCCGATGAACGCGCCGTGGAGAGGGTCCTTAATTTCCGTGAATGATCCCGTGATCACTGAACTCCCGATTCGTGACCGTCCGCAGTCGAGGCAGTTTGAGTCTTTCGCTCTGGAATGCCTGAAAGGTGGCCTGCGAGTTCGCTTTCAAGCGCGCGGAGCCAGCATGTCTCCCGCAATTCGCGACGGCGAGATGGTTTATGTAAGGCCGGCCTCTGAAGTGCACCTGCGCAGAGGAGACATTGTTCTGGTGAAGGGCGACTACGGTTTCAAGCTGCATCGGCTGGTGAAAGCGGATGCTGTTAAAGATGTTTTCATCACGCGCGGCGACTGCGGCCAGCAGAACGATCCGCCGGTGCGTAGCGCGCAGATTCTCGGCGTCGCGGTAGCGAAAGAAGTGCGCCTGGGACGAAGACGCATGCGAGTGAACCTAAAAGGAGTCGGAGGAATATTCTTGCGCGGCGCGGCGATAGGACAGTCGGCCACCAGCAAACTCCTGCGCGCCGCGGGTTTGCGTCCGCCCTCGCAGGCCAGGGCATCGCGCGTCCTATCACCGCCCACGCGCAAAGGTGCGCCGACCCTGCTCGCAATCCTGGGTTTATTGCTCGCAATGCTGGCCGCGTCGTACTCCCGCGCACAAGTCGCGGTCGACTCCGCATCCAGCAATGGAGCAGAGCTCAGGGGCACTGGCACCGAGACTCTCACCTTCAACCACACGACCACCACCACCGCGAATCGATTGCTGATCATTGGTGTTTCCATGACCATCACCAATGTTCCGACGACCGGTGTGGTCGGCGTTACCTACAACGGAGCGACGCTGAGTTTCATTAGCGCTCACAATGACGCCAACAACACCCGCCGCGTGGAAATGTGGTATCTGCTCAATCCGGCTTCTGGCAACAACCTTCCAGTCGTAGTCAGCGTACTCATTCCAGCGCACCAATACGTGGGCGTGGTTGCCGGAGCCGTCACCTTTACCGGCGTCGATCAAACCGTGCCCTGGAGTTCGTTCACATCGGCTGACGGCGCAGCAGCGGGGTACTCGCAGCTGAATGTCCCTAGCGTGGTGAATGGCATGATTCTCGACACGCTGGCGATCGGCGGACCGGAGACTACTACTATCCCGGGGCCGCAGGTTTCCGAATGGAATCTAACCACTACGGCCTGTGGTTTTTGTGGCGCCAACGATCCGCCTGACGTGACCGGCAGCGGCAGCGCCCGCACGGGCGCGCCCAGCGTGCCGCTTTCAGAAACGTTCAGTGCTAACTCCAACTGGTCAGAGGGAGCCGTGTCGATCAATCCCACGGCCGCTGATATCGGCGTGAGCACTAAGGTCGGCAGCGCGGTCTTTCTGGGATCAAGCACCACCTACAACATCACCGTTTTCAATAATGGAACGTCCGCGGCGAACTCCGTCACGCTCACCGACACCCTGGCTGCGGGAATGACCCTGAACTCGGTGACGCCCAGTGCGGGGACCACTTGCACCGGAACCGGACCCATCACCTGCACTCTCCCCACTCCTTTTGCCAGCGGAGCCACTGCCACTGTGGCAGTCGTGGAGACCGCGACTGCCTCCGGTGCATACGCAAATACTGCGACCGTCACCGATTCCGGTACGCCGCCTGATCCTAATACCGGTAACAACACATATACATCGGTGGCAACCGTGCAGTCGGCCGCCTGCGCGTCCGTTTCACAGGCCGTGCCCGACAATAGCGTCACCGGCACATTGAACACTTATTATCCGGGGACCGCGAGCGTCGCAGCGGGAGCAACCTCGATTCCCGTGGGGGCCGCGACCGGCGCCGGAACTGCAATCGCTCCTGGCAATCTTCTGCTCGTCATACAGATGCAGGATGCCAGCATCAGCCACTCGGACACCGTCGCTTACGGAAACGGTTACACGGGCCAGGGGTTCACCGCCCTGAATAGTGCAGGCGACTATGAGTTCGTCACGGCGCAATCTTCCGTCGGCACAGGCGGTGGTTCGGTCACGATCTCAGGCGCCGGCGCGGGTGGGGGAACCGTGTTCGCGTATCACGCCGCTGCGGCATCGGCAACGGCGGGGCAGAGCACCTATCAGGTAATCGTGGTGCCGCAGTACACCACGGCCACCTTCAATGCAACCACGCCGCCGGTGGCGCTCGCTTGGAACGGCTCCACCGGTGGAGTGCTTGCCATCGATACTTCAAGCACTCTTACCCTGAACGGCGCAACCGTGTCGGTGAGCGGGCAAGGCTTCCGCGGTGGTGCAGGCATGCAATTAACCGGCGGGGGCGGCGCCAACACAGACTATGAGCAGCCGGCTCCGGCCACCTACACCGGAGCAGCCGGGGGCGAAGCTGGCTGGGATGCGCCCAAGGGCGAAGGAATTGCCGGCACTCCGGAATGGGTGGAATCCGGCGGAACGTTCTTGCACACAAATACCGGCTATCCCAGCGGTACCGCGGGAACTGACGGCAGCATGGCGCGAGGTGCTCCGGGCAATGCCGGTGCCGGCGGAACCGATGGTGATCCGCAAACCGCGTCTCCCGGCGGCAACGACCAAAACGCCGGCGGAGGCGGAGGCAGTAACGGCGGTGCCGGCGGTTTTGGCGGCGACTCATGGAATACCAATCTCAGCGTGGGAGGCGAGGGAGGCGCGGCATTTCCCGCGACCATCAATCGCATCGCGATGGGCGGCGGCGGTGGCGCGGGCACCCGCAACAACTCTGATGGCGACAATCAGGCCAGCGGTGGTGCGACCGGTGGCGGCATCATTATCATTCGCACTTACGCTCTTAGTGGCACCGCGACACTCACCGCGAATGGAGTTTCCGCCTACAACGGGACGGCCAACGACGCCGGTGGTGGTGGCGGAGCCGGCGGCACCATCGTAGTGCTTTCCGCCAACGGCGGCGAGAGTGGCCTCACGCTGCAGGCAAATGGTGGCAACGGCGGTAACGCATGGGCAACCGAAGCCTTCACGCTCGCCAATCGCCACGGCCCGGGCGGCGGCGGAGCCGGCGGATTGGTGCTGGTTTCGGGAGCTCCTGCCAGCATCAGCGTGACTGGCGGGACGAACGGCCTGACGGAGAATCCCGGCGTGTCGTACGGTTCAACCCCCGGTGCCGCGGGCGCCAGCGTCACCAATGAATCCATCACGCAGACTTCCGGCACGCTGTCCGGCGCCGAGTGCACTCCCGACATGACGCTCAGCAAGAGCAGTTCGGGGATCTTCACTCGCGGCCTAACTGCCAGCTACACCATCCCGGTCTCCAACCTGAGCCCGGACGGACCTTCAAGCGGCACTGTAACCGTGAACGATACATTGCCGGTGGGCCTCACTCCAACCAGCGCCAGCGGTACGGGATGGTCTTGCTCGGTCATCTCGCAGACGGTAAGCTGCACCAATTCCACTGTTCTGCCGGCGGGCAGCGCCTATCCTTCGATCACCATCAATGCCAATGTGTTGCAGACGGCCCCCTCCACGGTAACTAACATCGCCACGGTCAGCGGCGGAGGCGAGGTTAATCTCTCGAACGACACTGCCACAAACGTTGCCGCTGTCGTTTCCAGCGCCGACCTGAGCATCGCCAACGCAGCCTCTCCGGATCCAGTGGCTGCCGGCGGCAACATTACTTACACCCAGGTTGTCACCAACAACGGCCCGAGCGCGGCCGACAATGCCACTCTGGTGGAGGCCATTCCGGCAAACGCGGTCTTTATCTCCATCTCCGCCCCGGCAGGCTGGACCTGTAACACCCCCGCCAGCGGCAGCACCGGCAACATAGTTTGCACGGACCTGAGCATGCCGGGAGGTACTGCAGCTACCTTCTCGATGATCGCCAGAGTGAATTCCGGTGTCGCGAACGGCACCGTGATTACGGACACCGCCACGGTGAGTTCGTCGGTGAGCGATCCGAACTCAACCAACAACACCGCCTCCGCGTCGACGGTCGTTGGAACAACCGCGGGAGCGGAGATGACGGTCACGAATGCGGCCTCGCCCAATCCTGTGATCGCGGGCAACGACATTACCTATACGCAGACCGCCACCAACGTAGGCAGTGCCGCGGCGAATACTCCAACTCTCACTGAAAATACGCCGGCCAATACAACCTTTGTATCGATCTCCGCTCCACCAGGCACCACGTGCACAACTCCGCCCGTGGGTGGAACCGGTGCGATAAGCTGCAGCGCCCCGTCAGCTCCCGCGGGTTCGAGTGGGACAGTAGTCCTCATAGTGCAGGTCACGTCCGGAACGGCCAGCGGAACCGTCATCAGCGACACCGTAACGGTGAACGCGACCAATCAGGCTTTCGGCGCTAATTCCGCCACGGTCACCGACGTGGTGGCAACTTCAACTCAAGCCGATCTCGCGTTGAGCACCGCCGCCACTCCGCTCTCGGTCTATGCCGGCAACGACATCACCTATACGCAAGTCGTCACCAACAACGGCCCTGCCGCAGCCGCAGCCGTTTCCTTCGTGGAAGCGACTCCGGCCAACACCACCTTCGCTTCCGTCTCCGCGCCGGTAGGCTGGTCCTGTACGGCACCCGCTGTCGGTGGAACTGGTAACGTCACCTGTACCGACACGAGCTTGGCCTCGGGTTCGTCGGCCGACATCATCGTCGTGGTGAATGTCGCATCCACGGTCACCGTCGCCTCCATAACCGCAACTTCGACGGTCTCTTCCACAACCAGCGATCCCAACTCTGCCAACAACAGCACCACGACCAACACGACTGTCACCACGACCTGCGACCTGGCAGTGACGAATACCGGCGCCCCCAGTCCGGTTACGGCGGGCAACAATATCACCTACACGCAAGTTGTGACCAACACCGGTCCCAGCAATTGCTCCACGGCAACCTTTACGGAAGCGATTCCGGCCAACACAACATTTGTCTCGCTCACTCCCGTCCCCGCGGGATGGACTTGTACGACCACGGGATCCATCAGTTGCACCGATACCACCGTAGCGCCGAATTCAACCAGCACCTTCCCCGTGATTGTGAAGGTAGCCGCGGGCACAGCGGCGGGAACGATCATCACCGATACGGCAACAGTATCGACGACGACCCACGATACAAACCCAGCCGATAATACTGCCACGGTGACGATCGGCGTGGCCGGCGCCACGCAAGCCGATCTCAGCGTAACCAACTCGGCCAGCCCGAACCCGGTGACCGCCGGCAGCAACATCACCTATACGCAAGTCGTAACCAACAGCGGACCCGCAGCCGCCACCACCGTCACACTAACGGAAACTCTTCCAACCGGTACCACGTTCGTGTCCCTGGCTGGAGCCGGGTGGACCTGCACTGCCGCCGCACCCTACACCTGCACCATCGCCAGCCTGGCAGCCAATGCCACCACAACCTTCACTTTCGTGGTGACGGTAGGTGCGACGGCAACCTCAGGTTCCACGATCACAGATACGGCCTCCGTCGCCAGCAGCGTCACTGGCGATCCGAATCCCGGCAACAACAGCGCTTCGGTCAGCGTGCAGGTGGCGGACTCGGCGAATCTCTCGATCACTAATACCGCCAGCCCGGTTCCGGTGCAGGCCGGCAACAACATCATCTACACGCAAGTCATAACGAACGGCGGCCCCAGCGCGGCAGCCACCGCAACCCTCACCGAGAACACGCCACCGAATACCACTTTCCAGTCCGTCACCGCTCCCGGAGCGTGGTCATGCACTACGCCGACCGTCGGCGGCACCGGGACCATCACCTGCACCGATCCCAGCTTCGCCACCGGAACAGCCAGCTTCACGGTGGTCGTGAAGGTTACAGCGGGGACTGCGGCCGGAACGGCGATCAGCGATACGGCGACCGTTACTTCTACCACCACCGATCCTAACTTAGCCAACAACAGTGCGACCGCAAACGACGTGGTTGCGACCGCAACGCAGGCTGACCTCATTACCACTAACACCGCGGCACCCACTTCCGTGGCGGCAGGCAGCAACGTTACCTACACGCAAAGCGTTACCAACAACGGCCCCGCGGCGGCGACGGCTGTCACCTTTACTCAAACCACGCCCCCGAACACAAACTTCCAGTCCATCACGCCCCCGGCCGGATGGACGTGCGTCACGCCAGCCGTAGGCGCGACTGGCACAATCACCTGCACCGACGGCAGCAATCTGGCGCTCAACGCTACCGCGGCCTTCACGCTGCTGCTTCAAGTGAACTCAGGCACCGCCTCCGGAACAAACATTGCGGAAAGCGTCACCGCCAATGCCAGCAACATCGTTCCCAACCTCACCAGCAATACTGCAACCGCTACCGTGGTAGTTGCCAACGCCAACAGCGCTGACATGGCCATCGTGAAAACTGCGACGCCAAGTCCCACTGTCTCCGATGGCGACACCCTGACTTATACCCTCGCGGTGACGAACAACGGTCCCGCCAGTGCCACAAACGTCACCGTAGTCGATACCCTGCCCTCCGATGTGACCTACCTTTCGGTGAACACCACTGCGGGCACGTGCTCGGAGGCAGATGCTACCGTCACCTGTTTGCTAGGAACGATGACGAACGGCGCCACGGCCACAGTCACCATCATCACGCTTGCGGGAGCGCCGGGCACGGCCACGAACACGGCCACGGTCAGTGCGGATCAGACCGATCCTATCCTCACCAATAATTCCTCCACGCAAACTGAAACCATCACGGCCGCCACAAAAATCGGGCTGCAGCTTTTCTCTGCACGCCTCGGCCAGGACAAGACCGGCTCCAACCAGGTCGCGCTCCTCTGGAAAACCGGCGGGGAAGCTCACAATCTCGGATTCAACATTTATCGCGAGCAAAACGGCGCGCGCGTGCAGTTGAATCCTTCTTTAATTGCAGGCTCGGCCCTGCTGATGCATGGCACGTTGCCGAAGCACTCCGGCAAAACCTACACATGGATTGATTCGTCCCCGAACGCAGGCCTGGGTTCGTACTGGCTGGAAGACGTCGATACTAATGGCACTCGCACCCTGCACGGCCCGGTTTCGGCCGACTCTGCCGCGAGTTCGCCTTCAGCGAGCGATGCCGCTCCAACAACGGCATTGATGTTGCATCAACTCAACCTGGCACAGCCGGCCGTAACCGGAGCCGAGGCAAGCCACCCGGTCGAAAACATTTCGCGAACTGTGCCTACGCTCACGCAACAGCAGAAGCAATTCGAACTCGCGGCACATCCCGGCGTGAAGATCTTCGTCAAGCACGAAGGCTGGTACCGCGTGACCCAACCGGAACTGCTCAAGGCTGGATTGGATCCGAATGTAGATCCCGCTTTGCTTCATCTCTACGCGGAAGCCGTCGAGCAGCCCATCGAAATTACCGGTGCTTCCGTTGGCTCAGGAGGCCTCGGACCGCAGGCCGCAATCTATTTCTATGGCACCGGAATCGACACACCATATTCCGGCACCAGAGTGTATTGGCTCGTCGCCGGCGATGGACAAGGCGCACGGATTCACCAACTACCACCTTCCACCGGATCGAACCAGCCTCCGGCGAGTTACCCGTTCACGGTGGAGCTCACGCCGCACACCACCTACTTCTCCGCACTCATCACTACGAACGGCAACAACTTCTTCGGTCCGCTCATTTCCACAACGCCGACCAGCGAGACCATGCACGTGCCTCACCTCGCCACCACCGCGGCCGAGCCCGCGCAGTTGGAAGTGATTTTGCAAGGCGTCATCCTCGCCGCCCCGCACGATGTCACCATTGCGTTGAACGGCACCACCCTCGGCGATCTCACATTTACCGGCCAGAGCAAAGGCAGATACCAACTGACTCTGCCCGCGGGGTTGCCGCAGGAAGGCGACAACACCGTCACCTTCACCGCTCAGGACGGAGAATACGACTACAGCCTGGTGCAGTCGATCCGCATTACGTATCCCCACTCCTACGTGGCGGATTCCGATGGGTTGGTCTTCACCGGGCGGCCCGGAGATGAACTGAAAGTCACCGGCTTCTCTAGCGCTCCCGTCGCGGTGCTTGACATCACGAATCCCGATCAACCGGTGGCGCTCACTCCTCAGGTCGGCTCCGATCCCACCTCGAATCAGTATGAGCTCGAAGTGCAGGTGCCTTGGTTGACCACCAACCCAGCGGCGCCAGTTCTCCACACCCTGCTGGCTTTGGCGGATGACCGCGTCTCATCACCGGCGGGATTGCGGCACAATCATCCCTCGCATTGGCACAGCGCGCAGCCGGGCAGCCAGATCGTCATGATCTCGCCCTACGCCTTCGCGGACGCTCTCACGCCCCTGCTGCAGGCGCATCAGCAGCAAGGCCAATCGTCCGCTCTCGTGCTCGTCGACGATCTCTACGACGAGTTCACATTCGGGGAACACAGCCCATACGCCATCCGCGACTTTTTGCAGACTGCAGTTAAAGCCTGGCACACCCCGCCGCAATATATGCTGCTCAACGGACGCGCATCGCTCGACCCGCGCGATTTCCTCGGCTTCGGCCATCTGGACTTTGTGCCGACGAAAATCGTGCCCACCAGCATGTTGATGACGGCCTCCGACGATTGGTTCTCCGACTTCAACGACAGTGGTATGGCCACCATTGCCACCGGGCGTTTCCCCGTGAGCACCGCGGCCGAAGCGCAGCTGGTCGCCGGCAAAGTAGCCACCTACGAAGGCCAATCCACAAACGGACCCTGGACCGCGCAGGCTCTCATGGTGGCCGACGTGAACGACACCGAAAACTTCACCAAGGATAGCCAGATCGTTCAGGCGCAGCTGCCCACGACCATCCAGGCCACGGACGTGTTCGCCAGCACGATGTCCATTCCTCAAGCCCAGCAGGCAATTCTCGCCGCCATCAACTCCGGGCAGGTGTTAGTGAACTATGCGGGACACGGCTCTGAAGACGAATGGTCGGGCGACGATCTCTTCGACAACAACGCTGCGAATTCGTTGACCAATGGCTCTTCCTTGCCAGTCTTCCTCATCATGGATTGCCTGAATGGACTCTTCCAGGATGTTTACGAAGAACCGTTGGCAGTCACGCTCATGCTCGCCCCGGATGGCGGCGCGGTCGCGGTGCTGGCCTCGAGCGGCCTGAACCAGGCCGGTCCTCAGACGCTTCTCGATAAGTTAGTCGTGCAGAGCGCGATGAATGCGCCGCAGCCAACTCTGGGAAATGCCATCCTCAAAGCAAAAGCCGGCATCACCGACATCGGCGTCCGCAAAACCTTCAATCTGCTGGGTGATCCCGCGATGCAGATCAAGCCCCCCGCCGCAACTCCAGCACACTGACCTCGAGTTCTCACCACGGAGGCACAGAGACACAGAGAAAATTTCTGCATTGTTCCGCCTTCTCCTTTGGTTTTCTCTGTGTCTCTGTGACTCTGTGGTGAAAAGCTTTTGCCCCTACGCCGGGACTGCAGCCCGCCGCAGCGGCTCCGCGATGGCCTTCATCACCTTCTCAAATCCGGCGAAATCCAGCGACTGCGCCCCGTCTGACAGCGCCCGCTCCGGACAAGGATGAACCTCGATGATCAATCCATCCGCTCCCACCGCCACGGCCGCGCGCGATACCGCTGCAATCAGGCTCTGTTTTCCCGTCCCGTGCGAAGGATCGGCGATCACCGGCAAATGAGAAAGATCCCGCGCCAACGCCACTGCGGCAAGATCGAACGTGTTGCGCATCTCCGTTTCAAACGTTTTGATGCCACGTTCGCAGAGCACAACCTGCGAATTCCCTCCCGAGAGCAGATACTCCGCAGCGAGCAGCCACTCCTTCACCGTCGCCGAGGGCCCGCGCTTTAAGAGCACCGGCTTGTTCACGATTGCCAGGCGCCGCAAGAGCGCGAAATTCTGCATGTTCCGCGCCCCGACCTGCAGCATGTCCACGTGTTCGCAAATAATATCCACATCTTCTGTGCTCATCACCTCCGTTACCACGGGCAGTCCCGATTGTTCACGCGCTTCCCGCAGGATCTTGAGCGCCTCCAGGCCCAGTCCCTGAAAGTCGTAAGGCGAAGTCCGCGGCTTATAGGCCCCGCCGCGCAGCATCGTAGCACCGGCGCGCTTTACCGCATGGGCCGTCTCCAGCAACTGTTCCCGGGATTCTACCGAGCAAGGTCCGGCAATGATCACAACCTCCGGCTCCCCGATCGCGGCCCCGCCTACGTTCACTACGGTGCGCTCCGGCTTCACTTGCCGGCTCACCAGCTTGAAAGGTTGCGCGATGGCGACCACGTTCTCCACGCCCGGCGCCACTTGCAGCGCCTCGATTTCGTGGCGGCGTCCATTTCCCACCGCAGCCACAATCGTGCGCTCCACTCCGCGCGTAACGTGGGGTTGGTAGCCCGCCTCGCGAATGCGCTCGATGATGTGCGCAATCTCCTGTTCGCTTGCTTTCTCCGACATGTTGACGATCATTGCTGTCTCCTGACTTAGGGCCGAGATTCAAGATCTTCCACCACGGAGGCACGGAGACACAGAGAAATCAATAAGCTTTTGTTCCTGGTTTTCTCTGTCTCTCTATGCCTCCGTGGTAAAAGCTCCTTTTTGTCCAAAAACACAAAGGCCGCGATCCGTGATCGCGGCCTGCGGCTGAAACTTGCGTAAATCTAATCGATCATGGCTGACTCGATCTTCCCGCAAGTGCCGCCGCAGCCGCTACTCCGGTAAACCAGAAGTAGCGAAACTGCCCGGTAAACGAGATGAATCGCGTCATGAGGAATGATTCCAAACTCTACCGCTCAGAATTGCAAAGACTGCCCAAGCTGGTCCTGCTATTGTAGCGAACTCGCCACATTCGAAAAAGCGTTATTTGCGTTCGACCCGATCAGGCGTACCGTACCCACTACCAGAACCAGGATCACCGCCAGCATTACGGCGTATTCGGCAATATCCTGCCCCTCATCTTCCGACCAGACTCTGCGGATAAACTCGGACACCGATTCCCTCCAAAGCAGGCTTCATTCCCCCGTGAGGGAAGACCGCAATTGACGCAAACATCATGCCGCAGCGTGCCACACTTGTCAATTATTAGGTATGGCGATTTCCACAAGCATTACGAAACTTCTTAGAATGCTTGGTGCTCCGCCGCAACCGGTGAAGAGGATGTTTGCTGGACGAGCTTTTGAGCCGAGTCCTGCGCATACCGCAGCACTCCGTTCGGAAATATTCCGAGATAGATGGTCGCCACCAGGCAGACTGTCAACGCCAGCCGCAGCGCAAACGGAACCGCCATTACCGGAACTTCCCTTCGCGATTCGCGCATGTACATCACCACAATGATGCGCAGGTAATAATAGGCACCCACCCCGCTGTTGATCACGCCGATGATCGTGAGCCAGATCAGATTGGCCTTCACCGCCGCGCTAAACACGTAGAACTTGGCAAAAAACCCGCCGGTCATCGGGATGCCAATCAGCGAAAGCAGAAAAATCGTAAGCGCCGCCGCCAGCAGCGGAGAACCTCGGCCCAGTCCTTCATAGTCTTCGAGCGTCACATAGCGCTCGCCCGCGTTGGCGAAGTGGCTCACCACCGCAAACGCTCCCAAATTCATAGCGGCATAGGCCGCCGTATAAAACATCGCAGCCGAAGTTCCCAGTCCGGGCGCGGCCGCGAATGCCACCAATAAATAGCCCGCATGCGCAATCGAGGAATAAGCCAGCAGTCGCTTCACATTGTTTTGCACCAGCGCACTTAGGTTGCCCAACGTCATGGAAAGCGCCGCCGCAACCCAAATGAGCCACATCCTCCCCGGCACGTTGATCACAAAAATCACGCGCAGCAAAACCGCAAAAGCGGCTGCCTTGGGCGCGGTCGACATCAACCCCACAATCGGCGCCGGCGCTCCTTCGTAAACATCCGGAGTCCAGCTGTGAAAGGGCGCAGCTCCCACCTTAAAGCCCAGGCCCACGAACATGAACGCCACCGCCACGTAAGCGAGCAAAGGAATCGGCCCAGCCTGCAACGTCGCGCTGATCTTGTCGATATTCGTCGAGCCCGTCGCGCCAAACATCAACGCCACTCCGTACAGAAAAAATGCCGTGGCGAACGAACCCAGCAAGAAATATTTCAGCGAAGATTCCGCGCTGGCCGCCTCATGCCGCCGGAATCCCGCCAGCACATAAGAAGAAATGGAAGAAATCTCCAGCGCGATAAAGATCAAGACCAGTTCGATCGCCGATGACATCAGCGCCATGCCCACCACGCCGAAGAGAATCAGAGCATAGTATTCACCGGCCCGAATTCGCTGCACCGCCATATATTCATAAGAGATAAGGATGACGACAGCGGCAATTGCAATCACCAGAACATGGAAGAAAACGCTGAATCCATCCACCTGTGCCATGTTCCAGAAGGCTAAACCCGGAGACTGCGCCATAAACCAAGTCGCCCCAAGTCCCGCCAGGGTGCCCACCAGAGCGATCAGCCCCAAAACCTTCTGACTTTTCTCTTCGTCGATCAGCGGTTCCAGCACCATCACGATCATTCCAAAAACAGAGAGCACAATCTCCGGCAGAATGCGGATGTAATCTCCACTCTGCGGCAGCGTCTGCAGTAAGGCTGGAGAAAAAGCCGCGACCCCACTCAGGATCGAGGCCATGATCGAGCTCGCGATCATGGTCCCACCACCCGGCTTACAACCTGCGGCCAGGACGCGAGCGCCGCATGAACCGCCGGATCAATCGCCCCCAGCCACAGTATGGGCGCGACGCCCATCACCAGCGCCGCCGCCGCACATGGCCAGACAGCCCATTTTTCGAACCCGGAAAGATCGCTCAGAGTATTGTTCACCGCGTGCGTAACCTTGCCATAGAACACGCGCTGATACATCCAGAGCAGGTAGACCGCGCTCCAAATTATTCCGGTGGCGCCGAGTATCCCGTAAACCGCCTTGTCCTGGAATGCACCGCTCAACACCAGAAATTCGCCGATGAATCCGTTCAGCAACGGCAATCCCGCCGATGCCAGCACGATGATCAGATACGAGGCGGCATACACCGGCATAGGCGCGGCCAGTCCCCCAAACTCGCTGATCTCGTAAGTATGCCGGCGTTCATGCAAAATGCCCGCCAGCATGAATAGCCCGCCCGTCGAAACTCCGTGCGCCAGCATTACGAACATTGCGCCATTCAATCCCGCCTGCGTGAAGCTGAAAATTCCCAGCACCACGAATCCAAGATGGCTGACTGACGAGTACGCAATCAACTTCTTCATGTTCGGCTGCACCATCGCCACCAGTGCGCCGTAGATGATGCCGATCAGCGCCAGCGTCATCACCCACCAGGCGTTATGCCGCGCTTGCTCGGGAAACAAACCCAGGTTGAAGCGCAGCAGACCGTACGTCCCCATCTTCAGCAGTACTCCGGCCAGCAGCACGGATCCTGCCGTGGGTGCTTCCACGTGCGCATCCGGCAACCAAGTGTGAAACGGAAACAACGGAACCTTCACTGCAAATGCCAGGAAAAATCCCAGAAACAACCACTGCGCGGCTGCCGGAAACCCAGGCACTGCGCCGCTCGCGACCTGCTCGCGAATCGTAACGAAGTCAAAGCTGCCGGTATGCGCGTACAGCCACAAAATCGCCGCCAGCATAAACACCGACCCGATCATGGTGTACATGAAGAACTTCACCGCGGCATACACCTTGCCCTCGTGCCCAAAAATGCCGATCAGCAACGCCATGGGAATCAGCGTCGCTTCCCAGAAAAAGTAGAAGAGGAACAAATCGAGGGAAGTGAATACCCCGATCAGCGCCGTCTCCAGAATCAGCAGCAGAATAAAAAATTCCTTTACCCGCTCGTGAATCGACTTCCAGGAAATCAGCACGCACAAGGGCGTGAGAAAAGTAGTGAGCACGACCAGCCACAGAGAAATGCCATCCATTCCCATGTGGTAGTGGATATTCGGAGTGGAAACCCACGATCGGTCGATCTCGTACTGGAATCCCGCCCGCGCACGGTGAAAATAAACTGGCAGATGCAAAGACAAGACGAACGTCAGCAGCGAGATGACCAGCGCAAAAATGCGAATGTCGCGATCGCGTCTCGGGAAAAGTACGAGTAAGAATGCGCCGCACAGAGGAGCCAGCGTTACCAGCGTGAGAATATATGGACTCCAGGTGTCGGCGCTCATCTGGCTCCCATCCAAGTCCAAATCATGAAGGCAATCACCAGCGCCGAACCCGCCGCAATCCACCCCGCATAGGAGCGAATATTTCCGGACTGCATATGTCGCGCTTCGTCCGAAACCTGCCGCGCCCCGTCTCCGGCGTCATTCACCGCCGCATCGATAACTTTCCGGTCCACGTCCTGCCAAAGGATTCGAGTCGACCCCTCGATCAGCGGCCTGACGAAAACGGCGGCATAGATCTCGTCAACGTAATACTTATGCACCACCGTCTGATAGAAGCCGCCCAGCGAATCGGCAATCTTCTGGGGCAACTCCGGGCGGCTGCAATACAGTACATACGCCACCCACGCCCCCAGCACAGCGGCCGCTACGGAAACGCCCATGAGCAGCATCTCCGTACCGTGACTCGCCGCTTCCACGGACTCAGGCGAACCGAACACCGGAGCCAGAAAATGTTCGAATCGATTTCCAATTCCAACCAGCCCGCCGACTAGCGAGAGCACCGCCAGGATCATCAACGGCACCAGCATCACCATCGGACTCTCGTGCGGTTCGCCATGTCCATGAGCATCGTGGACGTGAGAGCCATGCCCATGCGCGTCCGCCTGCGCTCCCCGATAATCGCCGAAGAACGTCATGAACAACAAACGGAACATATAAAAAGAGGTGATGAACGCGGTAATCAATCCGACCAGCCAGTACACCCAGCTCACCTGGTACGCCTTCCAGAGAATTTCGTCCTTGCTCCAGAAGCCTGCCAGTGGCGGTATCCCGGCGATCGCCAGCGTCGCAATCCCCATCGTGAGAAACGTCCACGGGATATACGACCGGAGCCCGCCCATCTTCCGCATGTCCTGCTCGCCGCCCACCGCGTGAATCACCGAGCCCGCCGCCAGGAACAGCAGGCCCTTAAAGAAGGCGTGCGTCATGAGATGAAAGATGCCCGCCGAAAACGCTCCCGCACCGCAGGCCATGAACATGTAGCCAAGCTGTGAGACGGTCGAATACGCCAGCACCTTCTTGATGTCGGTTTGCGCAATCCCGATCGTCGCAGCGAAGAACGCAGTGAGCGTGCCAATGATCGCCACCACCGTAAGCGCTGTCGGTGCTCGCTCAAAGATCACATGCGAGCGCGAAACCATGTACACGCCTGCCGTCACCATGGTCGCCGCGTGAATCAAAGCAGAAACCGGAGTCGGGCCTTCCATCGCGTCGGGCAGCCAGATATATAAAGGTATCTGCGCCGATTTGCCGCAAGCCCCCACCATCAGCAAAATGCCAATCGCCGTAAGCAGTCCGGTCCCAGCCGTCTCAGCGCTCATCGGAGCAATGCTCTGAAACACCTGCTCAAAATTCAGCGATCCAAAATGCTTGATGATTAGAAACAGCGCAATCAAAAATCCAAAATCGCCGATGCGGTTAACGATGAACGCTTTCTTCCCCGCCGATGCCGCCGAATCCTTCGTGAACCAGAACCCGATCAGCAGATACGACGCCAGCCCCACGCCCTCCCAGCCAATGAACATCACCAGGTAATTGTTGGCCAGCACCAGAGTCAGCATGAAGAACATGAACAGGTTCAGATAGCTGAAGAACCGGTAGTAGCTGGGGTCGTCCCACATGTACCCGACCGAGTAGATGTGAATCAGAAATCCAACTCCGGTGACCACCAGCAACATCACCAGAGAAAGTTGATCGAGATAAAACGCGAAGTCGACACTGAAATAATGCGGGTATCCAGGGACTCCGATCCGAATCCAATGCGCCAGATACTCGGTGTGGGGAAGCACTAACGACGAAAAGCGTAGCGCAACCCACAACGCCATCGTGAACGCCGCGCCGCTAAAGAAAAGCGCGATGGCGGTCACGGCCTGCCGCGACGACTTCTTGCCCAGAAAGCCGTTGATCGCAGCCCCCGCCAGCGGCAGGATCGGGATCACCCAAAGATTGAGGGATGAATTCATAGCTTGAGCAGGTTCACCTGGTCCACGTTCAAAGTCTCTCGCGTGCGATACACCGCAATGATGATCGCCAGCCCAACCGTCGCTTCCGCCGCCGCCACCACCATCACAAAGAACACAAATACTTGTCCCGCCAGCGCATGCCAGTGAGCCGCAAACGCGACGAACGAGAGATTCACGCCGTTCAACATCAGCTCAATCGACATGAAGATGGTGATGATGTTGCGCTTGATCAGAAATCCAACCACGCCGCAGGCAAACAAAAACCCGCTCAGCAACAGATAATAAGAGAGCGGCACATACGAAGGAACCATCAGTCCGCCTTCCCCGCCGCACGCTCCGGCTTGCTAGCCAGCACCACGGCGCCCATGATGGCGATCAGGATCAGCACCGATGTGACTTCAAACGGCAAAAGGAAATCATGAAAGAGAAGCTGCGCGATATCTTTTGGAGACCCCGGCAACGCGCCGATGGGCACGGCTTCTGTCCCGGAGTGCCGCAGCACCACCCACGCCGTGAGTACGCTGCCGGTCAGCATCCCCGGCACGCCCAGCACAATGGCCACCCGGCTCCCGTTGGTGTGTTCTTCCTCACCCGCGTTCAGCAGCATGATGACAAATACGAACAACACCATAATCGCGCCGGCGTAAACAATCACCTGCACCGCCGCGACGAACTCCGCGCCCAGCAGCAGGTATTCGCCCGCCAGCGCCGCCATCACCGCGATCAGCGACAGCGCGCTGTTGATGGGGTGCCGTTGCGCCAGCAGGTTAACCGCCCCGCCCACGCAAACCGCCCCGAACGCCAGAAATAAAATGAGATGAAAACTCATGAAATCAAGTACCTAGTTGCTAGTACCTAGTTGCCAGTAAAGTCCAACGCCAGCGTGTTACTGGCAACTGGGTACTAGGTACTGGCAACTGTCTTTACCAGGCGACTGCAATCGCTGTGGCCACCAGATTCGCAATTGCCAGCGGCAGCAGGAACTTCCAGCCGAAGGCCATCAGTTGGTCGTAGCGGAAGCGCGGCAACGTCCCGCGCACCCAGATGTAAAGAAAGAGAAAACAGAAAATCTTTGCTCCAAACCAGAACACCGGCAACAAGGCCTGCAACAGCGGATGCCCAAACAGCGGCCCGTGCCATCCCCCGAAAAACAGCAGCGTGGCCACGCAACCTACCGTAATCATGTTGGCGTATTCGGCCATGAAGAACATGGCAAACTTCATCGAACTGTACTCAGTGTGGTATCCCGCCACCAGTTCGGTCTCGGCTTCCGGTAAATCAAACGGAATCCGATTGGTCTCCGCGTACGCGGCAATCAAATAAATAAAGAAGCCGATGAACTGCCCGTGAAAAATATTCCACCGCGGAATGAACCCCCAGAAATGCCCGCCCTGCGCGTCGACGATATCGCGCAGACTGAAACTCCCAGATTGAATCAACACCCCAACCAGTGACAGCCCCAGTGCAATTTCGTAGCTCACCATCTGCGCGCTGGCCCGCAACCCGCCGAGCAACGAATATTTATTGTTCGACGACCATCCCGCCAGCGCCACGCCGTACACACCCATCGATGTAATGCCCAGAATCAGGAGCAGCCCAATGTTCACGTCGGTAATTTGCAGCGGAATGCTCAGGCCGCCGATGGTGATCGAGTTGCCGAACGGGATCACCGAGATCGAAGTCAGCGCGAAGATCAGCGCCATCATCGGCGCCGCCAGAAACAGCGGCTTGTAAACGTGCGGCGGCGTCAGATCTTCTTTAAACAAAAACTTCAGTCCGTCGGCTGCGGGCTGCAGCAGCCCAAATGGCCCCACCCGCGTGGGTCCCCACCGGTTCTGCATGTGGCCTACCACCTTGCGTTCCAGCCAAACCGTGTACGCGACCGCCGTGAGCAGCACGACCAGGATGATCACCGACTTGATCACCGACACGAGGATGAAAATGTAAAAAGGCAACGCCATTTGTTTTGATTGGATAATTTAGTAATTTGGTAAATCCGTAATTTGGTAATTGAAAAGCGATTTCGCCTTAGTATTCGTATCTTCCTGCTCAGTATGCACGGATGTAGATTTTCAAATTACCCGATTACTAAATTTCCCAATTACAAATTGTCTTTCAGTCTGCCGCAACCTCGGCGGGCTTAACCTCGTGACTCTCTGCCACCGCGTTCAATGCGCGCGAGTACCTTCCCAAGGTCCCGGAACTGAAAAGATTGTCATTCGCGGGAGCAATCGATTCCGGCCTGTGCGCAACTCCCGCTCCAGCTTTTTCCAGCGACGTATGCTGGCTGTTGCCTGCCAGCAGGTTCATGCGGGAGACGTCATAGCCCGGAACCAGCCGCTGAATTTCATCCAGAATCGCCGTAGGATCGAACGGGCTCAACTTCGGCTCCAGTCCGTGCGCCTCCAGCCACACCGCATGGCGGTCCGCCTCCCCCGACTGCGCTCCGCGAGACTGTCCCATGTCGGCATGCGTTCCACCGCCGAAAGGCACCAGCTTGCGTACGTCAAAGCCCATGGCGTCCGCGAGGCGCACGATCATCTCGAAATCAGCCTTCGTGCCCGTGACCTCGCCGGCCTTCTTCACTAACTGCAAATCCCCACAAGTATTGGTGAACGTGCCGGACTTTTCGTAAGCATTCGCCGCCGGCAGGACAACGTCGGCAACCACCGCCGTCTCCGTCAGAAACATGTCCTGTACCACCACAAAGCTCTTCGAGAACGCGAACGGATCGATCTTCAACCGCCCAATCGGATTCGAGCCCACAACATAAAGAGCCCTCAGCGCGCCCGTTTTCCCGGCCTCGACCATGCCCGGCAAATCGAGCCCTGCAACCTGCGGGATGTCTCCCCATTCTCTATGGAATTCGCTGTCTCCCGCAGTCGGGTGATATCCCGGCAGCAAATCAGGAGACAAACCCATATCCGCGGCGCCGCGCGAATTGGCATAGTCGGCCAAACAGATAAACTTGGCTCCGGTGATTCCCGCGCCGAACTGCACCAGTCGCGTCAAGCCGTCTCCCCGCACTTCCGAACCGAAAACAATAATCAGATTTTGTTCGCCCCGCAGCTTGTCGCGCAAAGCGATCCAGGCTTCCTTATTTGTAGACGAACTAACCACCGCATCGACAGCGCCGTCGTTGCCCGAAAGAAACGTTGCAACTTGTGCTTCCACGCCCGCAGGGATCTGCATGAAGGTCGCAGCCTGCCGCCGCAATTTGATCGGACTGGAGTTGATCACGTAAAGTTTCGCCCGGTGCAGCCGCACGTTGTTGCGAATCTGCCAGGCCAGCAGCGGATGCTGCTCAGTGGGATCGTTGCCAATCAACAAAATCGCGGGCGCGGTGAAAGCTGCCGCCATGCTCCCAGTTAAATCCGCTTTGCCGCGAAGCGCAGCCGCCAGGGCAGGGAAGTCCGCCGTGCGGTGGTGGTCCACATTATTCGTCTTCAGCACCACGCGCGCAAACTTGGAGAGCAGGTAATCTTCTTCGTTGGTCGTGCGAGTCGATCCAATCACTCCAATCGACGCTCCGCCATCGCGGTCGCGCACCTCCGCGAACTTCTTTCCGATCAGAGCAAACGCTTCTTCCCACGTCGCGGGAGTGAGCTTGCCGCCAATGCGAATCAGCGGCTTCGTCAGCCGATCTTCATGATTCGCAAAGTCAAACGCGTAGCGTCCCTTGATGCAGAGAAAATCCCCGTTCATTCCGCTCTTATCGCGGTTGTCGCCCCGGACAATTTCCATGCCCGTCTCGGCGCGGCGCACGCCCAGCGTGGTCTTGCAGCCGTCGCCGCAATGGGTGCAGATCGTGCCCACGTGCTTCATCTCCCACGGCCGCGTCTTGTAGCGATACGCGCCGGAAGTGAGCGCCCCCACCGGGCAGATGTCGATGCACATGCCACACTCTTCGCACTCCAGGTGATCTTCTTTATTCGGCGCGATGATCGAACTCACGCCGCGGTTCTGCACTCCCAGAGCCCAAACGTCCATGCCCTCGCCGCACACGCGCACGCAGCGGTAGCAGAGAATGCAGCGCGGCCGGTCGAAGAACACCACCGGCGACCATTGCTGCTCCTCTTTATGATTCTTCGCTTCCATGAACTTCGACTCGGCGGCGCCGTAGGAGAACGTCATGTCCTGCAGTTCGCACTCGCCGCCCGCGTCGCATACCGGACAATCCAAAGGATGATTTCCCAGCAGCATCTCGACCATCGACTTGCGCGCCTGCTTGATCTCCTCGCTATCGGAAGTGACGATCATCCCTTCGCTGATCACCGTGGTGCACGCGGTTTGCAGCTTCGGCATCTTCTCCACTTTCACCAGACACATGCGGCAAGCGCCCTGCAGAGACAAGTTGGGGTAATAGCAGAACGAAGGCACCTCAATGCCCGCAGTCTTGCAGGCCTCGATCAGCAGCGTCCCCGCGGGGGCCGTCACCTTCTTGCCATCAACTGTAAGTCTTACGTCAGCCATAAGTAGCGCCGGCATCCTGCCGGCTGTCGCGAGGGCGTCTCGCCCTCGCCGTAATTAGCAATCGAAATCCTGCGGGCATTCGCCCGCACTTCAAGCCGGCGAGGCGCCGGCGCTACGCCATCACCGCTTCCGCCACGCCAGCCTTTTCATACGGACACGGCCTGCCTTCCAAATGATCCTCAAATTCTTTGCGGAATTTCTTCACGAATGCAATCGTTGGCATCGCCGCCGCATCGCCCAGCGGACAAAACGTCCGCCCCAGCATGTTTTCCGCCAGGTACTGCATGTTCTCGATGTCCTTCTTCACCCCGCCACCGGAATGGAAGCGAATCAACGTCTTCTTCAGCCAGTCCGTGCCTTCGCGGCAGGGGATGCACCATCCGCAACTTTCGTGTTGATAGAACTTCATCGTCCGCAGAGCGAACTTCACGATACATTGCGTGTCGTCGACCACCACCACGCCGCCCGAGCCCAGCATCGAACCCGCTTTGGCCAGCGAATCGAAATCCATGTTGACATCGATCTCATCCGCCGTCAGGCAGGGACACGAAGCCCCGCCCGGCACCACCGCTCTCAACTTGCGTCCATTCGGAATTCCTCCGCCCACTTCGTAAATCATCTTCTTCAAGTTGTAGCCCATGGGCAGTTCATAAACGCCGGGCTTCGCCACGTTCCCGCTGAGGCAGAACAGCCGCGTGCCGCCATTCTTCGGCGTGCCAATCTTGGCAAACCACTCCGCGCCACCCAGCATGATGGGAGGAACGCTGGCCAGCGTCTCCGCGTTATTGATAACCGTAGGTCCGCCCCACAGCCCGACTACGGCGGGGAACGGAGGCCGAATGCGCGGAATTCCGCGCTTGCCCTCGAGCGATTCCATCAGCGCCGATTCTTCGCCAACCTCGTATGCGCCCGCGCCGCCGTGCCAGTACACATCGAAATCGCGCCCGCTGCCGAAAACGTTCTTGCCCAGAAATCCCTTGGCGTAGGCATCGCGAATCGCCTTCTGCATGATTACCAGCAGATAGCGGTATTCGCCGCGAACATAAATGTAGCCACTCTGTGCACCCACCGCGAGCCCCGCGATCATTACTCCTTCAATCACGGAATGCGGGTCCTGCTCGAAAATCAGCCGGTCTTTGCAGGTTCCCGGCTCGCTCTCATCTCCGTTGCACAGCACATATTTGGGCTTGGCCGATTGCTTCGGAACGAACGACCACTTCATGCCGGTCGAAAATCCCGCGCCGCCGCGCCCGCGCAGCCCCGAGTTTTTAACCTCATTAACAATGGCGTCCGGTTCCATCGCAAGCGCCTTCTGCACGGCCTTGTAGCCGTCGAGCTCAAGATAGCGGTCGATATTCGTCGCGCCAAGACCAAAACGCTTGGTAACGACCTTTACCTCGTCGGGATGAGAAACGAGAGAAGCCATTGTTGATTGTTGATTTCTGATTGTTGATTGAACTGGTCAGTCGCCCATGTTTTTCAATCAACAATCAGCAATCAAAAATCATCAATCCTTATTGCGTAGCTTTCCTTCTGCACTCTTCTAAAACCTTGTCGATCTTCTCGGTAGTCAAGTTCTCGTGAAAATCATAGTTCACCTGCGCCGCCGGAGCCCAGCTGCAAGCTCCAATACATTCCACTTCTTCCAGCGTAAACATTCCGTCTGGCGTCGTGCCTTTGTGCTCAACCCCTAGCTTCTTCGCGCAGTGGTGCAGAATGTCTTCGCCACCCCGAACCAGACAGCTGATATTCGTACAAACCTGCACGTTAAACTTCCCGCGCGGTTTCGTCGTCAGCATCGAGTAATAGCTGATCACATTCCGTACTTCGAGTTCCGTCAGATCAAGCCGTCCCGCCAGTTCGGCAATCACTTCATCGGATAAAAATCCAACCTCGTCCTGCGCATAAAGCAGAGTCGGCACCAGCGCCGACCGCTTCGTCGGATAATGCGGCACCATCTCCGCAAACCGCGCCTCGAATTCGTCAGAAAACTTCATGCAATTTAGTAGTTGAGAAATTTAGAAATTGGGAAATTCAAAAGCCTGGCTGCGTGCTCCGTCTTCAATTTCCCAATTACTAAATTACGCAATTACTCAATCCTCCCTACCGGTCAATCTCTCCCAGCACAATGTCAATCGATCCAATCGCCGCCACCACATCCGCAATCAGCCCGCCCTCACACATCTTCGGCAAAGTCTGCAGGTTGGCCAAACAAGCCGCCCGCATATGTACGCGATACGGCTTGGGGGTCCCGTCGCTCACGATGTAATATCCCATCTCCCCGCGCGGCGATTCCACCGCCTGATACACCTCGCCCGCCGGCACCGCGAAACCTTCCGTAATGATCTTGAAGTGGTAGATGAGCGCTTCCATCTGCGTCTTCATCTTTTCCCGGTCGGGCAGCACAATCCCCGGAGCATCAGCCTTGATCGCTCCCTCCGGCATGCCATCCAGCGCCTGCTTCACAATCTCAATCGACTCGCGCAGCTCCCGCACCCGGCACATATACCGCGCAAACACATCGCCTTCCTGCGCCACCGGCACTTTGAACTTGAAATTCTCATAGCCCGAGTAGGGCATATCGCGCCGCAAATCGATGTCCACTCCACTTCCGCGCAGAGTTGGCCCGCTCGCTCCCAGGGCAATCGCGTCCTCGGCGGTAAGCCGCGCCACACCCTTGGTGCGCATCATAAAGATCGGATTTCCCGTCAGCAGGTTTTCGTACTCATCCACCTTCTCCGGAAAATATCCCGCAAACTTGCCCACCCTCTCAAAGAACCCGAGCGGCGGCTCCAGCGCCAGCCCCCCGATACGAAAGTAAGAGGTCATCATGCGCTGTCCGCTGATCATCTCAAACAGATTCAGCACCTCTTCGCGCTCGCGGAAGCAATACAGGAAAACCGTCAGCGCGCCAATATCCATGGCATGCGTGCCCAGCCACACCAGGTGCGAGTTGATCCTCGTCAACTCGTTCATCAGCACCCGCATCCATTGCGCCTTCGGAGGAATCTGCAGCCCCAGCAACTTTTCCACGGCCAGCACATAACAAAGATTGTTGGTCATGGGGCACAGATAATCGATGCGGTCGGTCAGCGGCACCACCTGCTGATAAAACTTCGCCTCGCAGGTTTTCTCGATTCCCGTGTGCAGAAAGCCAATATCCGGCATGATCCGCACGATGGTCTCGCCATCAATCTCCAGCAGCACCCGCAACACGCCGTGCGTCGACGGATGCTGCGGCCCCATGTTCAGGATCATGGTGCGATCCTGACCGGGTTCGAGCACAGGCGTGGGCGCAAGGTGAGCCATAACGAAGCCTAGCGGTATCCCTCCACCGGATAATCTTTGCGCAACGGATGCCCTTCCCAATCCTCCGGCATCAAAAGCCGCCGCAAATAAGGATGCCCATTGAAGCGAATCCCGAACAGATCGAAAACCTCGCGCTCAAAGTAATTGGCTCCCGGCCACAACGAAGTCAGCGACTCCACCGCCGGGCTGGCGCTGTCCAGTCGCACCTTCAGCCGCACCCGTTCCTTCTTCGGAATCGAAAGCAGGTGATAGACCACTTCAAAGCGTGGCTCCGCCGGATACCAATCCACGCAAGTCACGTCGGAAAGAAAGTTGAAGGCGCACGCAGGATCATCGCGCAGCAGGGCGCAAGCCTCGCGCAGGTTCGCACGATCCACGTAAATCGTCATCTCCTCGCGATCGAACTTCACTCCCGCCACAACCGACGCATTCCACGCCAGCAGCCGTGCCACCGCCGGATGAGTCTTCAGTTGTTCCAGATCGGTGATAGCGGGCGCCAAGGCCATTTAGCTTTCTCCTCGCTGCACAGCCGACGGGCCCCACTCCAAAACGCCCTTCTTCCATACATAGAAGAAGCCCACCAAAACGATCCCGATATAAACCAGCATCTCCCATAGCCCGAAGTGCTTGAGATCCCTCAGAATCACCGCCCACGGATACAGGAAGACCGCCTCTACGTCGAACAGAATGAACAGCATAGCCACCATGTAGAACTGCACCGAAAAGCGCCCGCGGCTGTCGCCCACCGGCGTCATTCCGCATTCATAGGCCTCCATCTTGGCCCGGGTCGGTTTTCGCTGCCCAATCAGCCACGAAAGCGAGATAATCGCAGTCGCAATCCCGCCCGCCAGCACAATGTGGATCAGAAACGGCAGGTAGCCAGCGAAGTAATTGTCGGGCATAGGATGGGATAGATATAATTCGCGCCAGCACTGATTAAACATTCTAGATTAGGGGCTGGTGCGCGCGAGTGTCAAGGGAAGTGAGAACAATTTAGCCATTGCGTGATCGGGTGATCGGGCGATTGAAGATCAAAGTCGGTTTTTCAATCACCCGATCACCCGATCACAAAATTCTTTATGATTTTTGGCTTCAATACCGACGTCAAGCACGGCGACACCATCTACCACGTGCAAAGCGAAGCCCGCGAGAGCGAAAAGCTGCTCCAGACCCAGGTCTTCGTTCGCGGACGCTGCGTCGGCAAGCGCGCCATCTCCTACGCCAGCTCGCCCATGCAAGCCGGTTTCGGCGATCCTCAAAAAGAGCAGCAACTGCGCGATCAGCATCGCCTGGTGCTCGAGGCCATTCGCGAAGGCAAGCTGGAGAGCGTCCTCGATCGCGCCGAAACCGAAGTCCTGGCCGCCATCAAGCAGTTGGACGTCGAATGGGTCAACGCCGCCTCCGTCCACGCCGACCGCAACCTGACCATGCAGCTCCGCGTCACCGAATCCGGCGCCGCCGTCCCCGGCGCTCGCCTCACCTTCCGCTTCGCCCGTCCCGACGCCTCACCTTTCTATACCCAGGCCGTCACCGACTCCGCCGGCAGCGCCGGCATTTCCATCGAACTCGACGAATCCGCCCTCTTGGACTCTTCCGTCCTGGTCCAAGCCACCCACGAAGGCCGCACCGCCACCCGCAAATTCGCGTTACGCAAAACCGAATAACGGCTCGCCCGCGTCACGCGACATCGTAGCGCCGCCGTCCCCGCGGCTTTGTACCGAAGGCCACACCGGACCGCATGAAGCCGACCAAAACCAAGTGAAGCCACAAGAGACCATGTGGGGACAGCCGCCCTTCGGCTGTCCCGCCGAGCGCAGCGAGGCGCCGGTCCGATCCGCCCAGCCTAGTTTTGGCTTGCCCTTACGCTGCCCATAGCCGCGCATGACGGCGCGCTCAGGTTACTCGTCATGTCCGCTTCAAGCGCCTTGTACGCGGTGAGTTGGCCGTATGTGAAGCCACCCGCAGTCACGCTCCCGTGCTCGACGTCCTCCGTGGTCGGGCAGTTGAGGACACCGTTCACGGAGAGCTGCCCGTTCCATAGCTGCGACGTCGATATGAACTGCTCGTAAAAGAGCTGTCCCTGCGACATTGAGTTGTTCAGCGCGCCGTTGTTGAGGACGCTCGCGCAGAGCCAAGCCGATATCGCCGTGGCGGGATAATTAATACTCGGGCCGGGCCCTCCCCCCTGGGCCCAGCCGCCGACGATGCCAAGCTTCCTCCCAAGGCGTCCCCTTAGTCGTGTAGTCGCCCCACGCTACCTCGACAAGCTGGTAGCCGTGCTGCGTGTAGTACTGCGCATAGTAGTTTAAGGAGCCCGCGTCTCCCCCGTTGAGACCCCCGTCTCCTGTGAGGTAAACGATCGTGCCGCTGTAGGGCGGTGCCGTAGTGGGCAAGCCGTACCCGAAGACAAAATTGATGTCGGCAACGTTGGGGCAGTTGTGTATGGTTGCTGTGAAGCAGTTTGAGATTTCCGAGTCGAAGTTGCGGTTGTATTGTCCGGTGCTCTGGACGGCTCAGCACGAACCTGGCGGCGTCCCCGGCAAGGCCGTCACGTTCGTCACCGTGCCGAAGAAGGATGCCGGGACGCCCGATCCTTGAGCCGCCGCCACCCGTGCAAAAAAGCAAACGAAGAGGCAGGCACCGACCACGCACACCAACGTCATGTTTTTCTTGGAAAACATCCGCGAATCTCCCTTCTTAATCTGGTTTGCCCCGCAGCGATGAAACCGTAGCTTACAAAGGGGCGCAGATCAAGCGAATGAGTTTTGCACAGGGACACCCGAGAGGCGCGAAAAAAAAACGTTGAGTGCCCCCCCGTGGTAATCTCATTGCGCAAGTTGCCCGTTCGCCCGCCCCCTAGTTTGCCGGAGGTCTTCCATGAGATGTGCCGCACTGTGGATGTTGCTCGCGCTCGCGCCAGCGGACGCCGCGCAGTTCGAGACGCGTGCAGGCTTCCTCGTAGCCGGGACGACGCCTTACTCAGTCGCCATCGGCGACTTCAACAGCGACGGTGCCCTCGATGCGGCCGTGGTGAACGACCACTCCCCAAGCAGCGTCGTGATTCTGCTGGGCAACGGCGACGGTACATTCCGTCAAGGAGCGACTTACCAGGTAAACGTCGTCTTTTCCGTCGCAGCCGCGAGCCTGCGCCAGAATGGAATACTCGACCTCGTTGTCGGTGGGGGTAACGATACCGTGTCTGTACTGCTGGGCAATGGAGACGGCACATTCCAGCCGCCGGTGGCGTACCCAACGACTGCGGGGTCGGTGAGGGTCGGAGTCGGAAACTTCATGGGCAACGGAAGCGTCGACATCATCGACTTGGAGGCAACGAGCGATCAGGGCGAGGTCTGCGATTGCGTGGAGATTCTCCCCGGTAACGGTGACGGAACGTTCGGCGCGCCAATTACCACTCCCATCCCCTACAACATTGGCGGCTCGGCGATGGTGACGGGAGATTTCAACAATGACGGCAAGCTTGATGTCGCTGTGGCAGGGCAGTTCCTGTCGGACTACCAAGTGGACATTTTGCTGGGAAACGGGAACGGGACGTTCGATGCGGACGGTTACTACGCCCTCCCGGGCGGACCTGACTCCGTTGCGGCGAACTATTTCACGGCCAACAAGAAGGACCTGGATTTGGCCCTGACTGACGGGAGCTACCTTGCCATCCCCGTTCAGGTCCTGGGCGATCACGCACGTGGGGAAGTTGGCCCTGTAGTCAACTGCCGGCTGAAACGCACCGTTCCCTTCGCCAATGAGCACGTCGGATGCCGGGTCGCCCCCGCAGCAGCCGGTGGGCGTTAACGTTCTTAATGGGAACGGCGACGGGACGTTTCAGCCGGCCGTCTTCTATCCCGCAGGGAAGCAAATCAATTTTGTCGCAGCTGCGGATTTCAACGGCGACGGTAAACCAGACCTTCTGTTAGTGGATATCCTTGGCCACACGGTCATCACGCTACTGAACACCGGGGTGGTCAGCTTCTCGCCCACGGCACCGTTGAACTTCGGCGATCAACGCGTCGGCAGTACGAGCAAGGCGCAAATCATTACGCTGACCAACACTGGGAGAGCCGAACTGAAAGTTAAATCCATGAAGGCGAGCGCCGAGTTCGGTCTGACTTCCAGTTGCGGCTCAACCGTTGCGGCGGGAGCGAACTGCACGATTAGCGCAACCTTCTCCCCGACGAAGAAAGCCGCGGCGCTAGGCACGATCAGCATCATCGACAACGCCTCCTCGAAGCCGCAAGTGATTGAACTGCTCGGCACTGGAACGTAAGACGGGCGCGCCGGAACCAACAATCAAGCCCACCGAGCCGCCCTCATGAAATCCACACCCCCTTGTGACATCTAACCTTGCGCCCCACCCCGATTCATATCAAGATTGTCCCAGCAGAGGCCGTGCATCGAGTTCGCCCGCCTCAGCCGGAACCCGGCAAGACCGGGCAGTAACTCCCTTGTTCTCTATATTTTGAACCCTAAGTCCTTTGTCCGCCGTATTTTGCGGACGATCTTGGCGCTAACGTGCTGATTCCAGATATTTTAGAAAAAATGGGGGGAGGGGGGTAGGGGTATTAAAATAGTAGACCTTTCCCAGCCGCCCGAGAGACCTGAAAAGATTTTACTTTTCGCTGACAACTCTAAGCCGCGCCTGACGTATGCTTTGGCGGCTTGATGGATCTACCATCCCCAAAGCGTAGGCAATCCCAAAAAATGAGGAGCTGTACCCATGCGAAGGTTCCTTTTGCTCGCAGGACTAATTTCAGCGCTGAGTGCGGTGCCGCAGGCCGTCCCGGCGCAGACTGCGGAGACCAAGGCTTCCTCCATCTTTTCTGTTGTGCCCACACCGAACGTGGGCGTGTATCCGCGCAGCAATGACCTGAATGCTGTGTCGGCATCCTCGGGAAGCGATATATGGGCGGTTGGGGAGTCGGGGTTGCACTTCGATGGCATCGAGTGGAAGGCCACAGCTCTTCCCGGGATTGCCGGGGACCTGACGAGTGCGCTTACAGGGGTGGTCGATTTGGCCCCGAACAACGTCTGGGGCGTGGGTTACATCAACCTCGACGAAGTCGGCACCAACCAGATCATCGAGCATTTCGATGGCATCAGCTGGAGCGTGTCTCCGGGGCCGAAATTCGGCTCCCGCGAAGCCCCACTTCTGTATGGGCTTTCCGCGACCTCGCCCAGCGACATGTGGGCCGTCGGCGATATCTCAGTTAGCGACTTTGCCGGACCTGTGGTTGAGCACTATGATGGCACCGCCTGGACCGCCTCGATCCTGGGCACCTGCTCACTCTGTTTCCCAGACGCCGTCTCGGCGATTGCGACCGACGATGTGTGGGCCGTGGGAAGCATTGAGTCAACTTCGACCTTTACTATGCACTTCAACGGGACAGAGTGGTTTCTGGTTCCCAGCCCCAGCCCCGGCGCGGGAGAGAACGTGCTCTTCGGACTGGCCACCGTGGATGCCAGCAACGTGTGGGCGGTTGGGTTTTACGTCAAGGAATTCAATGAAGGCCGGCCGCAGTTTACCCTGATTGAGCACTGGGACGGCACGAGCTGGCAGGTGGTTCCCAGTCCAAATGTCGGCGGTGACAACAGCCAGGATTTCTCCAATCAGCTGCGCGGAGTGGTTGCTGTCTCGGCCAATGACGTTTGGGCGTTCGGCGATACGGACAATCTGGTCAATGGGTCGGAAACCAACCTTGTCTTGCACTGGAATGGGACGCAATGGACGATTGTGCCCACGCCCGACCCGTACCCTTTCCCACACGGGATTTATGAGGATCTCATTCTCGGTGGCACCGTGATTCCTGAAGGGAATCTTTGGCTGGTGGGTACAGCCCATTTGTCCGACTCGGTGGTGCTTAACGCGCTGGGGCAGTAAGGGAGCGCTGCGAACTTTCCTCTCGTGCTCATTCGTCACAGCGAAATTCCAGCGTTTCCGTTCCATCGTTTCCATGCCGACCAATCTGCAACGCCAATACGGCGCTGGATACTCTCACTTCACATCCAGAAAAATCTCGTGAGCACACAGGCATCCCGGCCCACCCGTGAAAAGCGACGGGTGGGGCATCCAGCTCCCGCTAAGCTGGACGAAATCCGTCGGCTGGGGCACCTGTGATCTTTCAACACGTTGTTCCCAAGAAGTGAATAGTCCATTCGACAAGACCGGAGAAGCTGATGGTGCTGACCAATCTGCTTCGAAGGAGTCGACCGAATGGACCTTCACCAGAATGCCCGACTTACGTTTCGTAGTCGAGAGGCTTTAGCCAAGAAGATCATGATCGAGA
>Ga0302326_10001179_pt1 | contig 67827 bp, 60 predicted proteins | sample Palsa_T0_3_FD_202264 | JGI IMG/M metagenome (GOLD analysis project Ga0302326, IMG submission 202264) | Peat permafrost microbial communities from Stordalen Mire near Abisko, Sweden - Palsa_T0_3 | ecosystem: Environmental > Terrestrial > Soil > Palsa > Peat permafrost | place: Sweden: Abisko...
GAAATGGTTCAACGATGCCAAGGGGTTCGGCTTTTTGAGCCGTGCAAATGGTGAGGATGTTTTCGTGCACCACACAGCGATCCAAGCAAACGGCTTCCGCACTCTTCAAGAAGGCCAGGCGGTTCAGTTCAACGTAACCAAAGGCCCTAAGGGTTGGCAGGCAGAGAACGTTCAAGTTCTGTAGTCTGTAGTCAGCTTTAAGCAGGAAGAGGCGCCTCAAGGCCGCCTCTTCCTGCAGCTTCCCGGACTGAATTTTGGCCCACTTTGTTGGCGGCCGGTTCTGAAAATCCTTCCTGCGTTTCTTTCCCACACCATGCCCATATAAAATCGCTCTCAAGGAGAAACCATGGTCAGAGCCTCTGTCCTCTTGTTGCTTCTGTCTTGCGGGATGGTACTGGGTTGCGACACCGGCAGCACCGCGCAAAATGTCAGTTCCACCGGCTGGAAAGGCCAGAAGGTCGGCAAGAGCTCCGACGTTGCAGGGCCTGTTCCCAGTTCAACCACGGGTACGCCCGGAAACATCCAGGAACCGCAGCCAAAACCTCCCAACGAAGAACCAAAAGCAACCCAGAACCTTGACAGCGACTAATCGTGACGGCTGCTAGACTCAACTAGATCTCATACTTTCTGAATTGGAGTGCTCATGGCTGAGGGTGAAGTAACCATTACGGTGCGACCGAACGGACCATTTCGCGTTGAGGGTCCCATCAAGCTGATCAACACCGACGGCACATTGATCGATTTAGCCGGCAAACCTGCCGTTTCCCTCTGCCGTTGCGGAGCATCCGTCAACAAGCCATTCTGCGACGGAACCCATTCCAAGATTGGTTTCCAGGCTGCGGCAGCGGTGGTTCCCGAGTCCGCCGAAAAAGTCTAATTCCCAAACAAAAACGAGTAGCGAGCGATGGAGCGTATGCGCATACGCTCCATCGTCGTTTCGGGCGAATGCTTAGACAAGTTGGTGAGGGAAACGCGCCATTGGAACTGGACCGATCGGCTGTTTTTCCTGCAACGCTAGAGAAAGCAGCTAAGCTTACTCCTCGTTGGCAAGAGGCAGCTTCGGTCTCCTCCAGAGCCGCTGCAAGAGAGACAAGTCAAGCAGGCTATGGGTAAAGTCGCCGAGGTTGTCGCCCAACAGCCGCAGGCTCTCGCGCAATACATAGAAGGCGGTGAAAAGGTCCCCTGCGATGAGCGCGATCACCGCGCCGCGCAGCCCGAGGGAACTGACACGCATCAACAGCCACGCGAGCGCTAGGGCCAGACAGGTGGCGGCCAGCATCGCCCTGGCCATCCGCTGGTGCTGGTTGATGGCCATCGGGACCACCGAACTGGTGAACCAGAATGCCGAAACCACCATTTGCAACAACATGAGGTTCAATAACACGGGATCGGTCGGCACCCTGCCAACGGTCCAGATCTTCCAGATCCAATCCCCGAACACTGCCACGCCAAGAGTGATGCCAAGGCACAAAAGCAGCGAAATCTGGCACGCGCGCCGGTGGAGCATGCGAGCTATATCCATAGCTCCTACGCCGAAAGCCGCAGACATCTCCGGCCAGATCGAATTGTTGATCAGGTTCATGCCCTGGACAGCACTGCGTGAGATGGTTCGTGCGGTATTGAAGGTTACGACCGCGACCGGACCCATCACGTAGCCAATCACTACTAAAATTCCCTGCAGGTTCAGGGCGTTCACCAGGGGGAAACTCATGAAGGAAAGCGCTGGTCCGGTGAGGCGGCGAATGACCGCCCATTGGGCGTGACGGATGCCGAAACGGATCCAGGGCACTTCGCGCCGGAGCAGAGTCCACAGCGCCAGCACGCCTACCGCGTTGACCCCAACATACAACGCTGTGACCGGGACCGGAGACAGGTGCATCCCAACACCGATCATGGTGCTCAGGAAGGCAGCCAGCACGACCAGGCTCTTGGCCATGGTTCCCAGCGGATATTTGCCCACGCAGCGAAACGCTGCCTGAAATAAGGTCTCTTGCATGCCCAGTAGAACAGCCAGGCCCATCAACAACACGATCAGCCTGGCGTCCGGGGCACTGATGGCATGCATATGCAGCCACGTGTCCAACGGAAGCAACCATACTGTTGCTATCAGCAGCAACCCCAGCAGGCTGGTAATGACGGTGGTGAGCACCCACACACTCTGAAAGACGATCAGCGCCTGGTCGAAATCCTGTGCTGCCGCCAGCATGGTCATCTCATTGCCGGCAACGCTGCCGAAGCCCACGTCGCTGAGGCCGAGATAACTGGGGATGGTGTTAAGCAGGATCCACTCACCGTACAGGTGGACTCCCCAATGACTAAGAAACACCGGAACAGAGAAGATCTGAGTCAGTGTGGTGGAGAGCCGGCTGAAGGTATTAGCGCCGAATCCTTCTATCAGTCTGCGCTTAAGACTGCGTGTGCTCATGAGGGGCCGGCGAACCGGTTACACAATGGTACATGCGCTGGCTTGAGCATGCGGCTACCAACCATGTACCCTGCCAACATGAAAGCTCTTCTTCTTTCGCAGTACAACCAGCTGGATATCGCCGATCTTCCCGCACCCGTTCCCGGTGCAGAGGAGATTCTGGTGCGCGTCGCCGCCTGTGGAATATGCGGCAGTGATGTACACGGTTATGACGGTACTTCCGGCAGGCGCATTCCCCCCATTGTCATGGGTCACGAGGCGGCGGGTGTGGTAGCCGCAGCCGGAGCCGGCGTAACCCGGTTCAAGGCCGGCGATCGCGTGACTTTCGACTCCACCGTTTATTGCGGCGAGTGCGAGTTCTGTCTTCAGGGCGAGATTAACCTGTGCAACAACCGGCAGGTGATGGGAGTATCTTGCGGAGACTATCGTCGTGCGGGCGCCTTTGCGGAGTTCGTCGTGGTACCGCAGCGCATCGCTTATCACCTTCCCGACGCTTTGGAATTTCAGCAGGCCGCGATGTTGGAAGCAGTGTCGGTGGCGCTGCACGCGGTGCGCATCTCGGAGATGAAGGGCGGGGAGACCGCGTTGGTGATTGGGGCGGGCATGATCGGTTTACTCACTCTGCAGGCGGCAAAAGCTGGTGGAGCTGCCAGGGTGCTGGTAGCAGACATTGATCAGACGCGCCTCGAAAGGGCGAAGAGCCTTGGTGCCGATGAAACGCTGCTGCTTTCCGGAGGCGAGCTGGTGAAGGAGGTCCTGCGCCGCACGCAAGGCCGAGGCGTGGACCTGGTGCTGGAAGCGGTCGGGCGAGAAGAAACCATTGCCGCCTCGATCGCCAGTGTTCGTAAGGGCGGGACGGTTACCCTCATCGGCAACATTTCCCCCGAGGTCAAGATCCCGTTACAAGTTGTGGTCTCACGACAGATACGTCTCCAGGGGTCATGCGCCTCCTCGGGCGAATATCCCCAGGCAATGGAATTGCTGGCCAGTGGGCAAATCAAGGTGCAGCCTCTGATCACTGCGGTGGCGCCTCTGAGGGATGGGCCGGAATGGTTTGCCCGGCTGCACGCCGGCGAGCCCAATCTGATGAAGGTGGTGCTCGATCCGGGAGCGTAGGGAACATCTATCGCGGCCGGGGCCCAGCAAACGGAATGAACAACTCTATCCGGGTGCCCCATGTTCGCGCCAGCGTACGTGGGCCGAAGATGGTTTTTACGATTGCTTTCAGCCGCGGGCACAACGCAATCGTGGGGCTTCGCCCATCTTGTTCGGCCCACGTACGCTGGGGCGAACATGGGGCACCCGGACAGAGCGGTGGTGCGGGTAGTGTAGATTTGCGAGGTGAGGGCGTATTAGGCCGTGCCTTTTGCAGCATCCGTAGCGGCTTTTTTCCGTTTGCGTTTGACGTTGCGTGCCGGGGAAGCCACTTTCTTTTGTGCCTCCGGCGGAGCCGGGGATTCGATCACGCTCCGCATCCAGTATTCGCCATCGGCATCCACTTCAATCCCGTGCACCTCGCGTTCGAATCCCGGAAATTGCTTGCCAAATTTCTCCAACGCCCAAAGCAACCGAAGGATCGGGTTATCCGGACCACCCAGCCGCTCCCCTGGCATGCGCACCGGAATGCCAGGAGGATACGGAACCAGCATCACTCCAGCTAGGCGGCCTGCCATTTCGGACATACGCACCTTCTCCGTCCCGTTTCGTATCAATTTTTGATACGTTTCCGCGGGAGTCAGCACCGGGTCGGGATCCACATCGCAGGCCTGGTGAAGCAGGTTGGTGAGATCCAGCTGCTTCATGGCTGCATGCATTTCATCGCTTAGTTCCTTCAACGTCATGTCACGGTAACGATGAGGATGCTCTGCCACTAGGTCCGGCAAGGCTTCATACAACGTCCCTTCGTTATCGTAGAGGCGTTTGAACTCAAACAAAGTTTCCAGCAAGCTACCCCATTTTCCTTTGCTGGTTCCCACGGAAAAGAGTATCAAGGCGGTGTAGTCGCCGGTGCGGGCAATCTCCACCAGCCGCGCATCCAGAAATTCGGTAAGGATGGCCGCGGGAATACCCCAATCGGCCAACTCACCCCGAGGATTAATGCCCGGCATGAGGATGGTGACCTTGGTCGGGTCAAGCATGCAATGGTCTTGCTCGATATCCTCATCCAAAAAGCCATGCCAGTCTTCGTCCGGCCTAAGCGTCCAGCACTCTGGCGAGTTAATGAGCAGGGAATCGGGCGTCTCCTCAAAGAGGGTCGTCTCCTCGGTCAATGGATGGGTGACCGTATCCGGCTGGTAGATTCTGAAGAACCACTCCTCCCCGTTCGCCGAGCGCAAACGGTGGGCGATCGAGGACATGGCCTTTCTGAAGCTGATGGCATCCTGAATCGTCTCGTACATCAGCGTCGGGCCGGCGGGTTCGTCCATCATCGAGGTGGCCACATCCAGCGACGCAATCATGGGATAGAAGGGAGACGTGGTGCCATGCATCATGAAAGATTCGTTGAATTGATCAAAGTCCAGCGGCGCCCGGTCGCTGAGCTTGACATGAATCATGGATGCCATGGAAAACGCGGCCAACATCTTGTGCGTCGATTGTACTGCGAACAGCAGCGGCCGATTGGGCATATCTTCCGGCACATCCATAGCGAAGCGCCCGCGATATATAGCGTGGAATTTGGCGTACGCATACCACGCCTCGTCAAAGTGGATCCGAGGCACGCTGCGCGCCAGTTCGTTGGTAACCCGCAGTACGTCGTAGCAAAAGCCATCATAGGTAGAGTTGGTGACCACCGAGTAGGTCGGCTCCTGCGACGACGCACCAGCGCTAAACGGGCTCTCCGCGATCAGCTTCTGAATGTGTTCCGGGGAGAAGCGCCGCAACGGCACCAGCCCAATCATCCCGTAGCCATTGCGCGTCGGCTTGAAGTAAACCGGGCGCCCTCCAGTGACGGTGAGCGAGTGGCAGATCGACTTATGGCAGTTGGCATCGATTAAGACAATGTCATTGTTACCAATCACGCCGTGGCCAACGATCTGGTTCGAAGTCGACGATCCGCCCAGGACGTAGAACGTCCAATCCGCACCGAAGATGCGCGCCGCATTACGCTCCGATTCTGCCGGTGGCCCGATGTGGTCAAGCCACGAGCCGAGCGAGGAAGTGGAGATGCCCAGATCGGCGCGCAACAGATTTTCGCCAAAGAAGCGGTGGAACTGCATCCCCACTGGATGCTTGAGGAAAGCCACGCCGCCCATGTGTCCCGGAGCGTCCCAGGAGTACGCGCCCTGATCGGTATATTTCTTGAGCTCGCGAAAATACGGAGGCAGCAGCTGCTCGTTGTAGCGGTCTACGGCAAAGTCCACCCGGTTGGCGATGAAGGCCGGGGTATCGCCGAAGAGGTGAATGTACTCGTGCACCTGCTTGACGACTTCCAGCGGCAGCTCGCTGACCAGCGTTCGATCAGCGATGAGGAAGATAGGCACCTTCTTACTTCTGCGGCGAACCGCGCGGATAATCTTCAAAGCCGCGCGTTCATCGAATTGATGTTCCTGCTCCAGATCCCAGTCCAACAGGATGGCGCTATACGATGGGTCTGACTGCACCATCGAAAGTCCATCTTCCGGTGTCGATGTCCTGATGACCTCGTAGCCCTCCTCAGTGATCGCGCCGCACAGCCGGTCCATGGCCCGGTCTGATACCGAGTTCGTACCACCCACTTCACTGGCAATCAACAGCACCCAACGGCCATCACTCATAGCTGGGAGTCTCGACGAATCGTGTTACACGCATGTTTCAATCCTTACGTAGCCTGCAACAGCTTCAGGACCGCGGGAGCGACCATATTCAGCAGTACGGCTTGTGGTTTTTCAGATTTCTTAAGATAGGCGATTTGACCCGCCTTCCAGGTAGGCGGCGCGTGGTGATGTTCGCGCAAATAGCCAATCGCGTCCAGGCCGGCTTGCGACACAAAATGCAGGTTGGTCGACAGCGGCGCTAATTCCTTCGTCAACTCTGACCTGGGGAGCAGAGGCTGCAGTTGGACATCGTTGTCGCGCCACAGCACCAACCACTCCTGGGCCTGGTCCCAATCTTCCGTCGTAGCTTTTCCGGCGATGATGCGATCGACCATTTCGGAGAATTGGCGCGCGGTGTTGCTTTCCGGCGGAACCGCGTCGACCATATGGTTGAGCGGGGTAAACGCATCGTATTCCCGCAGCGCTTCGCGCGCATACTCGCGAGGCGGCTGCATCACATCGCCGAACACCCGCAGCGGCAGCGGATCAGGCTCACCAGCCATGCGGGTCAGCATAGCGGGGTAACTGGAGTTGTGTTCGAGGCCATAGTCATCCAGTTTTTGCGAGATGATTGCCAGCCGCAGGTACATGGAGGCCACATCCCGGGTGTTACGCGGCGACCAGAGACGCTCGGCGATGGCAGCCGTGCGCGGCCAGATGCGGCTATCCACATTTTCCGGGGTGACGAACTCCGACCACATGGTCGCCTCGCCCCCCAGGACTCTCTTGCTCTCATCGCTGGTCAGCGTCGTTGGATCCTCTCCCTCTGGGTCCGCCGCGTAGTGCTCAGCCGCGGACTGGTTCAGATCGATATAGTAGCCGGCCGAAAGCATGGCGCGGTTGCCCCCCTTCACTGCCTGGCCGACGAACTGGGGCCCGCGCCAGGACTGGATCACCACATCCTTCGGCGTGCCGGGCTGCAGCACCTCGTCCCAGCCGACCATGATTCTTTCGTGGGCGGCGACGATCTTCTGCACCCTGGCGCTGAAGTAAGCCTGCAGTGCAGCGTTGTCTTTGAGCGCATGGTCCTTCATGAATTGCTGGATGCGCGGGTTCGCATCCCATTCCTTGCCGTTGCACTCATCTCCGCCTACATGGAAATACGCGTCCGGAAACAGGCCGGCCATTTCGCCGATGAAGCTATCGATAAAGGTGTAAGTGCTTTCGCGAGTAGGGTCCATGGCCGGATCAAAGACGCCCCACTTGCGCTCGATCTGGTAAGGCCCCGGCCCGCTGGCCAAATCCGGATAGCCGACGAACCACGCTGTCGAGTGCCCAGGCATGTCGAATTCCGGCACCACGCGGATGCCCCGGTCATGGGCATAGGCGACAACTTCGCGGATTTCTTCCTGGGTATAAAAAAGGCCGTCCGAGCCTTTCTCCTGCAATAAAGGAAATTTCCTGCTCTCCACGCGGAAGCCCTGGTTCTCTGAGAGATGCCAATGGAAGACGTTGAGCTTTACCGCTTCCATGCCGTCCAGGGTGCGATAGACCACATCCAGCGGCATGAAGTGCCGTCCCACATCGAGCATCAGCCCGCGCCAGGGAAACCGTGGTTGATCGTCGATGGTCATGGCCGGAACGGCGAACCCCTGCGGGGTGATGTGCACCAGTTGCAGAAAAGTCTGCAAGCCGTGGAGTACGCCCAGGGGGTTGGCAGCTTGCAGGTGAACCTCCTGCGCCGTGATCTCTAAATGGTAAGACTCATCTTCACTCACTTGTTGCACCGGTGCACTCGGTCCTGCGGTTTTCACAAAGAACATCGGTTTGTTCAGCGCCGCCTCACGCCACAGCGGGATGCCGGTCTGCCGCGAAAGCAGATTCAAAAACCGCTGTTTGGCCTGGTCCAGGCGAGGCTCCTGAAAGCCCTCGAGGGTGAGGGCAAACCCGTTGTTGATGAGAAACTCGCCCGTGCCTGGTTTGGCTTGCGCGGGAAGAGGCATCAGGGGCAGTGGCGCCTGGGCACTGACAGGCCCGGCGAAAAGAGAGCTAACTAGCAGCGTCATGCATACAATCCGAAGCAAAGGCGACCTCACGCTCAACGATTCTATCTGTTATAGGATTGCCAATGATGACAGCTGCCATTTTCGAACATGAAATGCTGCGTGAGATTTACCAGCAGCCGCAGGCGCTGGCCGATACGATTGAACGCTACGCTCCCAACGGCAAGCTGGCGACGGAGCTATTTCAACCGGTTGCCGATGCGTTGGGATCCCGGTCGCGGCTGGTGATTGCCGCCAGCGGCTCCAGTCGGCACGCCGGCTTAGCTGCGGAGATCATGCTCGAGGATCTAGCCGGCCTGGTGGTCGATGTGGAATATGCCAGCGAGTACGTCTACCGCTCGACTCACACCATTCAGGATCCGGGGGTTCTGGTCATTTCCCAGTCCGGCGAAACGGCGGACACGCTGGCTGGACTGCGAGAAGCCAAGTCGCGCGGTTTGCCCACAGTGGCCATTACCAACAAACCACGATCCACCATGGCGGTAGAAGCCGATGCTTCGTTGCCGACATGTGCCGGCACGGAGAAGGCCATACCTGCCACCAAGAGCTTTACCACCCAGCTCGCCGTGCTCTATTCACTGGCTCTTTACCTGGCGCGTATGCGGGGAAGAATGACTTCGCCCGCAGTGGAAAGCCATATTGCGGATCTGCGCCAGCTGCCTGCTCTGCTCGAGCCCGCGCTTGAAAAGTGGCAACGGCAGATCGCCGGCTTGGCCCCCTCGCTCAAGGGATCTCGGGCGTTTCTTTATCTGGGCCGCGGCGTCCATTATGCGATTGCGCGAGAAGGGGCTCTGAAGCTCAAGGAATCGGCGTATTTGCAGGCAGAGGGATATCCGGCGGGTGAATTAAAGCACGGTCCGAACGCGCTGGTGAGTCCTGACGCGCCACTGGTGGTGATCGCGACGCGCGACGCTGCTGATCCGGACGCCATGCTGCGCTACAGCAAGGTGCTGCAGTTGATGAAAGACATGCGGGCGCAGGATGCGACCATACTCGCTGTGGCCACTGAGGGAGATCAAGAGATCGCAAGGCTTGCCAATCACTGCATCGAGGTTCCGAAAACCGAAGACATGTTAGCCACCATGTTGGAGGTAGTGCCGCTGCAACTGCTGGCTTACCAGTTGGCCATTCAAACCGGGATCGACGTGGACAAGCCGCGCAATCTGACGAAAGCCGTCCTGCAAGAGTAGGTTCTGCGGGTCCGACGAAATCCACAAACCGGGAAAGAAACCGCAGGTCCCTCCACTGCGCTAACGCTCCGGTCGGGATGACAATTCTGTTGTGACCGCAACGGTTGTGGCCGCAACGGTTGTGACCGGGACGATTGTGGCCGCAACAGCTTCCGCCAGGAAAACTTGGCCCCGGCAACAGAATTGTCATCCCGACCGGAGCGTTAGCGCAGTGGAGGGACCTGCGGTTTCTTTCCGGGTCGCTTATGCTCGTTGACGGCAGCGCACCGGTGGGCGGCCGCTCGGCCGGAAGTTATAATAAAGCCATCTACAAGACGATTATGGTCACCAAAAACCTCCCCCTGGAACGTAGCAACCTGTTGATTTCGCAAAGAGATCAAATCTTCGACGCCTTTCGCCGCTGGGGCCATCTGCAAGCCAACCTCGACCCCCTGGGGCAGTACCTGATACCCGACCCCATTCCAGATTTGAACTTTGAAGGCGAAGACGCAGACGATGCCAAAGCCTATTACTGCGGAAGCATCGGGGTTGAGTTCATGCACATTCCCGACCCGTCGCGCCGGGAATGGATCCAGGAGCGCATGGAGCAGCAGCCCCCCAAGCTGAACCAGCCACAGATTCTCGAACGCTTAACCCAGGCCGATCTCTTCGAGCAGGTAATTCAGTCACGCTATCTGGGCACCAAGCGTTTTTCTCTCGAAGGTGTCACCGTCCTGATTCCGTTTTTGGACGAAGTGCTGAACCACGCCGCAGACTTCGGCGCGGAGAAAGCCGTACTGGGGATGAGCCATCGCGGCCGCCTGAACGTAATGGCAAACACCTTCGGTAAGTCGGCCGCCGACATCTTTTCCAAGTTTGAAGACGCCAATCCGCGCAGCATTTTAGGCGGTGGCGACGTGAAATACCACGTCGGCGCCACCGGTCACTTTCTTACCCGCTCGGGCGTGACTCTCGGTTTGCATCTGGTATCGAATCCCAGTCACCTGGAAGCTGTAGACCCGGTCGCCATGGGCCGTACGCGCGCCCAGCAAGTGCGCTTTGGAGAAAACGGTCAAGCGAAAGTGCTGCCCGTGCTCATCCATGGCGATGCGGCGTTTGCCGGCCAGGGTATCTGGGCAGAAACCCTGGGCCTGGGAACCATCCCTGGTTTCACCGTAGGCGGCACCATCCAGATCATTGTGAACAACTTGATTGGCTTTACCGCCGATCCCGACGAGTGCTACTCCTCACGCTTCTCCTCCGACATCGGCAAACGCTTGCCCATTCCGATCTTTCACGTCAACGCAGAGGATACCGACGCGGCCATTCGCGTCGCCGCGATGGCGGTCGAGTACCGCTATACCTTCCACACCGATGTGATTATCGATCTGATCGGCTACCGTCGCCATGGCCACAGCGAGGTGGACGACCCGACCATCACCCAGCCGCTGCGTTATGCAAAGATCAAAGATCATCGGCCACTCTACGAGCTCTACGCGCAAAAGATCGGTGTGGACCCGTCGCCGCGGGTGAAGGAGCTGCAGCTACAGCTGACGGAAGCCCAGAAGCAAGCAACCCAGATGAAGAAGAGAGTGGCGCTGGCAAATCTTCCCAGCTATTGGTCGAATTATTCTGGCGGAGCCCACAAGCCTGAATACGAGGTCGACACAGCCCTGAGCTCCGCTTCTATAGAGGAGATCAGCAACCATCTGACCTCCTATCCGGGCAACTTCCATATACATCCAAAAATCAAGAAATTGCTGGAGCAGCGCCGGGAGATGGGCCGCGGCGATCGTCCCTTCGACTACGGCATGGCGGAAGCATTGGCTTTCGGCTCGCTTTTGCTTGAGGGCACGCCGGTCCGTTTCAGCGGGCAAGACAGCCAGCGCGGCACCTTCAACCAGCGTCACAGCGTGCTGGTGGACATCGAAGACGAGCAACACTACATACCGCTGCAACACCTGTCCCCCGATCAGGCGCGCTTCGAGATCTACAACTCCATCCTTTCGGAAGCCGGGGTGCTGGGCTTCGAATACGGCTATAGCCGCGATTATCCAGAAACCCTGGTTTTGTGGGAGGCGCAGTTCGGCGACTTCGCCAATGGCGCGCAGATCATCATCGACCAGTTCATCGCCTCGGGTGAAGACAAGTGGGGACTGCTGAGCGGGGTGGTCATGCTGCTGCCACATGGCTATGAAGGCCAGGGACCGGAACACTCGAGCGCGCGGGTGGAACGCTACCTGCAGTTAGCCGCGCACGACAATATACAAATCTGCCAGCCCTCCACGGCGGCGCAGTATTTTCATTTGTTGCGGCGGCAGGCGATGCGAGCGTGGCGAAAGCCGCTGATCGTCTTCACCCCCAAAAGCATGCTGCGCAATCCTGACGCCAGTTCGCCCATGGCCGCGTTTGAGACGCCTCGCTTCCAAAATGTTTTGCCCGAAACAGAAGTGGAGGAGGTCAATCGCCTGCTGCTCTGCACCGGAAAAATCGGTCACGAGTTGCGCATCGAGCGCGCCAAGCACACGGGCAGTACCACCGGCATTGTCTTTCTGGAGCAGCTTTATCCCTGGCCGGAGGCGGAGCTGGCAGCCGAAGTCGCCCGTCATCCGGAGGCGCGCGAAGTGATCTGGGTCCAGGAAGAACCAGATAATATGGGCGCCTTGTCGTTCGTGGTGCCGCGCTTGCGCCGGCTCTTTCCTGAACGCAAGGTACTCAGCATCAAGCGCTCCGCCGCAGCCAGTCCGGCAACCGGGTCCGCGAAGGCGCATGACATGGAACAAAAAACGGTCATCAGCCTCGCCCTGCGAGACGAAGGCAAATGACGAACTGGTGACAACCTTCTGACATTTGCGCTGCACAACTCACTCTAAGCTAACGCTTGGGCTCCCCCACCCATGAACACATCTCGAGACATGGGAATGCCGCTCTCAATACCGGGAGCGGCCGGGAAAACCAATGTGTATGCTGCAGTTGTTCGAGCGCAATGTATTCGCTGCTCCTGATGCCTTAGCTATCTCTTCGCAAAGCCGGCAGCTCACCTATCGCGAACTGAATTTCACCGCTGATCGAATCGCCGAAGGATTGGCAGAGGCGGGTGCCGTCCCCGGCTCTCTGGTCGGAGTTCTGGTCGATCGGTCGCCGGAGATGGTTGCAGGCCTGCTAGGCATATGGAAGGCCGGCGGGGTCTACGTCCCGCTCGATCCGGCCACTCCTGCTGACCGCATTGCCGTTATCCTCGAGGACGCCGCTCCTCCCTTTGCTCTGACCCATGAAAATTTCTTTGACCGATTTTCCGCCGCCGCCACGCAAGTGTTCCTGCTTGAGGATCTTTGTGCCAGGGGAAGTCCGTCGCGCGGCGTGACAACACTTTCCGCAAACAGTCCCGCTTATGTGACTTATACCTCCGGGTCAACCGGCAAACCGAAGGGAGCAAAAATCGCTCACGGCGGTCTCGCGAATACGATCAGCGCGGTTGGCCAGGACTTGCAATTGCGGCCAGATGATATTGTGCTGGCCTGGTCGACCATCGCGTTTGACGTGGCATGCCTGGAGATATTTTTGCCCCTGGCCTTCGGCGCCAGTTTGTTTCTGGTAGAGAAGGACTCGAGCATCGGAGGCATCAGGGCGGAACAGATTCGCAGTTCCGGCGCAACGGTGATGTTCGCCACGCCCACCATGTATCGTCTTCTGCTCGAACAAGGGTGGCAAGGCGACGCCAAGATGCAGGCCGTTGCGGGGGGTGAGGTCCTCCCCCTCAGTCTCGGAATCCAGTTAGCAAGAAAGTGCCGCTCGGTGTGGAACCAGTACGGCCCGACCGAAACATCGATTTGCGCCACCAGGGCGAAAATAGATGCCGAGGCACAAAAGATCACCATAGGCCGCCCGCTGCCCAGGGTCAGCGTTCATCTTCTCGATCAGGACCTTCAGCCCGTGCCCAGGGGTTCGATGGGCGAGGTATACATCGGTGGAGCAGGCGTAGGCCTCGGTTACCTGCATCGGGACGATCTTAGCCGAGCGCTATTCCTGCCAGATCCGTTTAACGACGCCCCAGCCACGCTCTATAAAAGCGGCGATCTTGCGATTGAGCTTGCGGACGGCAGCTTCGATTTTGTTGGCCGCGCCGACGACCAGGTCAAGATCCGTGGTTTCCGCATTGAGTTGGGAGAGATTGAATCGGCACTCAGGCAGTGCGAAGGTGTGCAGGCCGCGGTGGTGCGTGCGGTCGAATTCGACGCCGGCGACCGCCGCCTGGTCGCGTTCGTAGTAGGCGACGAAACTTTCCTGAGCAGCTGGAAGAAATCTCTGCGAAGCCAATTGCCTCATTACATGGTTCCGGCGGAGCTCGTACCACTCCACTCTTTCCCGGTGACCGCCAGTGGGAAAGTAGACGTCCAGGCTCTGGATACGATGCGTCTCAAATCAGCAACACTAGCCCCAGTATCAGACACCCCGCCGATGGATCCAGTAGAAGCGCGGCTCAAGGCAATCTGGGAGAGACTACTTAAGGTAAACATGGTCGAACTCGATCAAGACTTCTTCGCCCTGGGGGGCCACTCCTTGCTGGCAGAGCGGATGTTGGTTCAGATCGAGGGATGGTTTGGATCGCGATTGCCGCATTCAGTTCTGATCGAACATCCGACGATACGACGCCTGGCAACCTACGTCCGGCAGAATCCGAAAGGGCGATGGCCGGCGATGGTAACCCTCCAGGCCGGTGCACACCGGCCGCCATTGTTCATTGTCCATGGAATCGGAGGAAGCCTGTTGACCTTTGTCGACCTCGCGGTAGAACTGGGCCCGGAACAACCGGTGTACGGTCTGCAACTCCCTGCGTACGCGGACCAGCATCAAGCACAGGTAGGTGAACTCGCAGCCAACTATGTGAAGCAGGTGCGTGCGATGCAAACTTCTGGTCCCTACAACCTCGCCGGGCATTCCTCCGGCGGACTGATCGTGTTCGAGATGGCCTGCCAACTGAGGGAGCAAGGCGAAACTATAGGTCTGCTTGCACTGTTGGATTGCGATCCGAATACGGGGAAGCACATGCATCAGCCTTTCCGTGACTGGAACTCGTTCAAGGCATCCTTTCGCCGGGCATGCGCCGAGCTCATGGCGCGCGAATTTGGAATCAAGGAACTGCTGCATCGCAGGATGGTGTACCAGCGCATAAAGTGGAAAGCCTGGTTGGCAGCACGATCGCGCCGCGGCGGAGGAGCAAGCGCCAGTACGCTTCTCGCAGCGGAAGGATATCTTGCACTCGCCATGCGGGACTACGAATTGAGAACCTACCCGGGGGATGCAACCCTGTTTATTGCTCAGGACGAGCCAGGCAGCAATCCTGAACCCGCCAGGGCCTGGGCAGGCAAGATTCTCGGCAGCTGCGAAACTCGCTTCCTTGCCGGGACGCATGGTGGAATCTTGCACCGGCCACACGTGACTTCACTGGCACGGGAAATCCGGCAGAAGCTGACAGGCCAGGGGGAATCGGGCGTGACCAGCATTGTGGCCTGAGGCAAAAGCCTCTTTCACAAACGAAAATAAGCGAGCTTGGCGTGTGGTTGCGCAGTAGCGAGCGCCCCGATCGTGCCTGAGGAGGGCGAAACATCGTGCAATCTCCACGGGTAGCTAAAACGCTGCCGGGTCGCAATCAGTTCTGCTTTCTCGTCTGCCAATAAAGTGACGTCGAAGCTATCCAGCGCACGCGAGAGGCCCACTCCCTCGGCCTTGAGGATGGCCTCCTTGCGCGTCCAGCAACGATAGAATCCAGCAAGCCAGGCGCCTCCTTGTAATCCACGCAGGTCGGAAAGCTCAATCGAGGAGAAATGCCCATCGGCGACTTCGGCCTCAATCGGCCTCACATCTTCTACATCCACGCCAACCGGGTGTGCGTGGTCCACTGCCAGTACGGCAATGCTTTTGCTGTGGCTCAGGTTGAACTTCAGTGAAGCTTCACCCGGCAACCCGGGTTTGCCAAATTCATTGTTTCGGAAGCAGATCTTTTCAGGCGCCAGGTTCAGATAAGCCCCGAGAATTCTCCGCAGGTTCACATGCGCTACGGCGTAGCGTTCTGAATCCGCAGCAAAATGAAAGCGCTGCCTCCGTTCCTGTTCCTGGCGATCGAGGATCTCCAGGTGAGCAGACAGATCGCGCGGAGCGGGTTGAAGCGCCCAAGCCCAAAGATGGACCTCGTCCGGGGCGATCGTCCCGTGCAATGGAGAGGCCGGCCACGTCAGCGGGGAGATCACGTCCGATGGCTCCGGTGCTGGTTCAGGGATCTGAGGCAGCATCAATGACTCGAAATGCTACACACCATTGTCTGAGCTCTCTTGCCGTGCACGCTCTCCCGGGCTCTCGACCCACATCAATTCAAGCTGGCGAAGCTTGTTGGCCAGGAAGGCCACTTCGCGTGCGCTGACGTCTTCTGATTCTGCACGAGCAATCTCGTGTTGCAAAAAGTTGAATGCCGGCCGTATCTCCACCGGGAAGTCGTCGCTGCGCAATCCACGCAGAACTTCCCAAGCCTGAAGAAGGAGTGTCCGATCACCCGCCTGCGCTTCCGGGTGCGCCAGCAGAGACGCTGCGCGCCGGAGTCTTTCATGAGCATCAATCTTGGTCATGGGTAATAAAGTGTGACATGAAACTGGCGAAATCATCTACCACTGAGCTGCACCTTGCCATCAAGCTGCAAGGGTCTGAACCACAATATAATGGCTTAATTGGTCTTAAGAAGAAAGCAACTAAATTTGTGAATGGCTACTCTGACAACATGGAAGTGAACGGCTACAACTTTCGTTTCAGCCTGGCGGAATATGTGCGCAGCCAGGCACTCCCGGTAGATAAATTGGGTCACCAACCGCGGCTGTATTCTTTGACCCGATTGGTAGGCGAGGGGATGTCCTACGATGACGACGTGGTCTATGCCGCGGCGTGGCTCCACGATCTGGGCGTATTTGTCGGTCATCGACCAGAAGATCCGGATAAACTCTCCGGCTGGGACAATGTTAGCTATGCGATGCAGCAAGCGCCGCGGATTTTGCTTCAATTTGGTTTTCATGCAACGAAAGTTGCACCAGTGGTAGAAGCGATCCGCACGCATCAACCACATCTGAGCCCCTCTTCCCTGGAGGGTACCATCCTGCGCGACGCGGACATTCTGGAACAGTTGGGTTCCATCGGCATCCTGCGGGTGGCGGCAAAGATCGGCAGGGACACCCGATACCCGACATTTACCAGTGCGGCAGCCACCTTGCGCAAGAGTCTGGCAGATTTGCCGGGCAGGCTTTACCTGGAGACGGCGAAGGCGTTGGCTGGTCCCAGAGTCGCTTTGCTCGAGGCCTTTCTTGAGCAGTTGGATAACGAAGCACACGATGAACTTTGTTAAAAGGGTCTCGCCCGATGGTTACCGATGATGTTCCGAAGCCTAAAACCAGTGGGTGGATATGAGAGACTAACCGTTGCCGGTGGTGGAATTTCAGCATCTTAAATCGAGGCTGTTGACCGGCAAATTGCATTGGGGGCCTGGTACATGAAGTTGAAAAATGCCAAGGTTGTGGTTTGCGGCGCCGGCGGCTTTATCGGCGGACATCTGGTCAAGAGCCTGCTGGACAACGGAGCAAAAGTTATCCGGGCAGTCGATGTCAAACCGATGTCAGAGTGGTATCAGTCCTCGCCTGGGGTTGATAACCGGGTTCTGGATCTCAAAGACAAAGACAGTTGCATGAAGGCAGCTCAGGGCGCTGAGGTGGTCTTCCAATTGGCCGCTGATATGGGCGGCATGGGTTTCATTGAAAACAACAAAGCACTTTGCATGTTGAGCGTGCTGGCCAATACACACATGCTCATGGCGGCCCGGGAAAAAGGAGTCGAGCGATTTTTTTACTCCTCCTCCGCCTGCGTTTACAACGGAGACAAGCAGAAAACTCCCGACGTCGTGGCGCTGAAGGAAGAAGACGCCTACCCGGCGCTTCCCGAAGACGGCTATGGATGGGAGAAGCTGTTTAGCGAGCGCATGTGCCGTCATTTCGAAGAGGATTTTGGCCTGCAATGCCGCGTGGCTCGCTACCACAACGTCTACGGACCCCTGGGGACGTGGACGGGCGGACGTGAAAAAGCTCCCGCTGCTATTTGCCGCAAGGTCATCGAAGCCAAGGCCTCGGGCAAGCATCAGATTGAAATTTGGGGAGATGGGAAACAAACGCGCAGCTTTATGTATATCGATGACTGCACCAAGGGCACGCAGGCCATCCTGGAGAGCGAGATTCACGAGCCCATCAATCTTGGCAGCAACGAACTGGTTACGATCGATCAGCTGGTGTCAATCGCTGAGGGGATCGCGGGAATCAAGCTGGAGCGAAAGTACAATCTCGGTGCTCCAAAAGGCGTCAATGGCCGTAATAGCGACAACACCAAGATCAAACAGTACCTGGGGTGGGAACCTTCGATCCGCCTGAAAGAGGGTTTAGCGAAGACCTACGCCTGGATCGAGAGCGAAATGATGGCTTTATCCAGAGTGTAGCTAAGCTACTGCGAATTGGGGATTACGGGGACGAAGCAGCTCTGGTACTGAAATAGATTGAGGCTACGAGGAACTGTGGGAGTGTCAGCGGTGGCGACGGCGAGCGCTCAATTCCGGCAGATTCTGGGAATCCGTTTCTTCGTTGGCGACGCTGACGAAGCGATTGCGCGCATGAGCAGCGGCGGCTTGCTGGTGGTTCCCGCCGCTCCCGCCCTGAAAAATATAGCCAGCGACCCGGCCTACCGGGAAGCGCTTCAGGGCGCCGACCTGGTAATCACCGATAGTGCCTTTATGGTCATGATATGGAACCGCCTCAAGCGCGATTCCATCCGCCGTGTCTCCGGATTAAAATATCTTTCTTCGCTGCTCAAGCAGCCGGACTTCTACCAGCCCGGCGGAAGCTTCTGGATCATGGCCAGCGAAGCAAGTGCGCGCAGGAATTGTGGGTGGCTACGACGGCAGGGAATTGAGTTGGCTGCGGTGGATCGATGCGTTGCCCCGCTCTACGGGAAGACGATAGAAGATGCTGAACTGCTGCAACGGATTAACCAGCGGCGCCCCCGGCATATCGTTGTGACTTTGGGGGGAGGTACGCAGGAACGCCTCGGACTCTATCTAAGAAGCGAGCTCAACTACAAACCATCCATTCATTGTGTTGGCGCGGCCATCGCTTTTTTGAGCGGTGATCAGGTGCAGATTCCAATATGGGCAGACCGGTTGTACCTGGGATGGCTGTTCCGTTGTCTCTCCGACCCGCGACGCTACATGCCCCGCTATTGGGATGCGCGCAAGCTCCTATCGATGATGATCCGATACGGTAGCAGTCCTCCGGATTACCGCAAGAGCACACCGGTTGACCTGGCCCAGAACGACTGCATTGCCTCCACTCCCACTGCCTCGCAGTAACGCCTGAGCTTCCTCATTCCGATTGCAGCTCCAACCAGAGCCACACCTGTCCCCTTGTCATCCCGACCGAAGCGCAGCGTGTGGAGGGATCTGCAGTCGTTGCAAAGTAGAGGTTGGTGAGTCTCTCCATCCAAGTCGCTAACCTTCCGAAACGTAACCGCTCTCCCCTTGTCATCCCGACCGGAGCGCAGCGTAGTGGAGGGATCTGCAGTGCGCCCTCCGGCTCTCTCAAATCCTCCCTGGGAAACGGTGCTTTCGCAATGTCTAGTCGCAGCGGTAGGTTCAACTCATAGATTGTTGCTGGGTGAGAGTCAGAAAAATGCGGCGGTTTGATGCGGGCGGGATGTTTCATTCGGGGTCGCTTCCCTGGAAGGATTTGAGAGGGCCGGAGGGGCGCACTGCAGATCCCTCCACTACGCTGCGCTTCGGTCGGGATGACAAGGGGAGAGTGGTTACGTTTCGGAAAGTTAGCGACTCGGATGGAGAGAGTTACCGACGGCTACTTTGCAACGACTGCAGATCCCTCCACCGCGCTGCGCTTCGGTCCGGGATGACCAGGGGAGAGCGGTGGCTCTGGGCGGAGTTGTTCAGGGATGAAGGGACGTGCTGTTTCTCACGCGGCGATACGGACAAAGGAAAAACCCAGGTCTCAAAAGCGAGACCTGGGCCACCCATCATGTTCTAGGAGGAACTCGGCTCTTACTGCTGGTTAGTCCGTACGCTGGCGCGCTGCGTTTCTGCATGTTTGGCTGCCGTCTCAAGCGCCTTCGCTTGGGGTAGGTAATCCAGCGCCTTGTTGATCATGGGATCCCAATTAGCCCGTACCTTCAAACCCTCTTCCTGGCCAAATTGGGTAGTGAAGATCTCCGCCTTGATGTTGGCCTTGACCCAATCCATCACCGGCGCCAGATCCGCATCCGTGTAGGGAATCTGCTGGCTGGTCAGAAATTCTTTGAAAGCGGTCATCACCGTATCGTCTACCTGGAAGTCTTTGCCAACGGTCCGGTTCGCCATGTAGTGCTTGGAGAAGTTGAAGAACGCGTAATGCTCCAACAGGACATCCTGAACCGGGACTGACTTGGGAGTGTCGATTTTGTCGTCGGGGGTGATGCCGCCGCCGCCAAACACCGTGCGCCCGGAATCGGTGGCCTTGACCTCGCGACTCTTCGTATCCTGCGGCTGATCGTGGTTGTAGTAATAGTCGTAAAGCGAAACTCCGTTGTAATTGCGTTGGATCAGACGGCCGCTGGGGGTGTAGTAGTGATACGTGGTAAGCGCCAACCCGGTGTTCTCAGACAAGGGATAAACCGTTTGCACCAATCCCTTGCCGAAGGTCGTCTCTCCGGCGATGATCGCTCGATCATGATCCTGCAAGGCACCAGAAACAATCTCAGCCGCCGAAGCAGTGCCGTGATTCACCAACACCACGACGGGATATTCGCGGCCTCCATTGCCATGAGTGGCACGATAGGTCTGTTCAGGAAAGGCACGGCCACGCTGGGAGACGATCACCTGCCCCTTTTCCAGGAACTTGTCGCATACCGCCACCGCTTCACTCAACAAGCCGCCAGGATTTCCGCGCAGGTCCAGAATCAGACCATCGACGCTGCCAAAGTGATCCAGGGCATCGGAGAGCTCGCGGCCGGTGGTTTCCTGGAAATTCGTGATATGCACGTAGCCGACATTCGGCCGAACCATATAAGCGAGATCGATGCTGTTGTGCGGAATCTCGTCCCGAACCAAATCGAATACCAGCGGTTTGGCTGCGCCCTCGCGGGCAATGGTTATCTGCACGTGGGTCCCTTTAGGCCCCTTGAGGACGTTGGCAACATCTTCCGAGTTCATGTTGTCGGTGGATTTGCCATCAACCGCGACGATCACGTCTCCGGGCCGTATACCCGCTTTAAAAGAAGGTGTGCCTTCAAACGGACTGACGACCACAATCTTGTTGCTCTGGGGCTGAATCAGCATGCCCACGCCGTAGTACTTGCCATGCTGGTCTTCGCGCATCTTGGCATAGGCTTTGGGGTCGTAGAAGCTGGAATGGGGGTCGAGCACGCGCAGCATTCCGGGGATGGCCCCGTCGTACACTGCCTTTTCCGCCTTATCGCCGGTCAGCGGCTCGGCGTAGTTTTGTTCCACCAGGTTGTAGACGCTGGTGAAGTTGCGCAAATCGTCACGCAAGGCGGACTCATCGGAACTGGATTGCGCGCCGAGGCGCTGGCTCACCACCGTTCCAAGGAAACCACAAACCACAAAGAAAAGGAGGATGGAGAACAAAAACCGTCGTGTCCGAGATGCCATTGTGCGGTAATCCTCAGGGTCCGGAGGCGCAGGGGGAGGGCGGCCCTGAGGCGCGGCCCGGAGTATTCTTGACTCGAAGTATATCATTGGACGTAAGCTGATCTGATACGTACTCAGACACAGAAAGAGCAGGAAAACCGGTCTGTTCGACGTCCGCACCCACGCGATCAGGCAAACTACCACGTAAGGGCTAGGGCGTTTTACTTCTGGTGTACAGAGGGTGACGAATTAGGGTTTTCTTTGCAGGCAACCCGCACCTCGCGGATACCTCTGGGTCACCGGTAGAAGTCGAATGTTCAGTGAGCGACCAGTTAGCAGCGATATGAGATGTCCATACAAATGACGTTTTCCGAGTTTCAGAAATCCACCGCGATCTTGATCCTCAGTGCGAGTCTAAGCGCTGTTCCCTCCCTCGCCCAGGCAACCAACAAGGCTGGAGCGGCCGAGCCCGCGCCCCCTCAAGGCAAAGTGGTGGAGGACATCGCCGTCCGGGTGAACGACCAGATCATTACCAGCTCGGACTATGACCGGGCCCAGGAGCAGCTGGAGGCCGAAGCCAGCCGCCAGGCCGTTCCGGCCCGTGAGCTGGAACAGAAAAAGGGCGATTTGTTGCGCGACCTGATCGATCAGCAGCTCCTGCTTTCCAAAGGCAAGGAACTTGGGATCACCGGTGAAACCGAGTTGATCAAGAGACTCGACGAGATCAGAAAGCAGAACCATCTGGAGACGATGGAAGATCTTGAAAAAGCCTATGCTTCGCAAGCGCAGGGCGGGAGCTTTGAGGACTTCAAAGCCACTATCCGCAACAGCATCATTACCCAGCAGGTGGTGCGGGACGAAGTTGGGCGAAGAATCAGCATGTCGCCGGGCGACGTGCAGCAATATTTTAAGGAACACGAAAGTGAGTTTGCCCAGCCCGAATCGGTAACTTTGAACGAGATTTTGATCCCCACCCCGGCCAAGTCGGCAACCGAAGGGGCCGATGATGCCCAGGTCGCAGCGGCACAGGCGCAGGCCGAAGCCATGGAAACAAAGCTGGCGGCCGGGGCAAAGTTCGAAGACCTGGCCAAGCCTGAACCTACCGATCCCAACGCGCCCAAAAGCGTTGCCCTGGGTGAGTTCCGGCGCGACCAGCTGGCCAAGGAGATCGCTGATAAAGCCTTTGCCCTGAATGCCGGTCAGCACACGCAACCAATCCGCACCAAGCAGGGCTTCATCATCCTCGAGGCCACGCAGCATAACCTGGGCGGGGACGCCAGCTTCAAGCAAGTGGAGCCGCAAGTGGAAGAGGCTCTGTTTCTGGAGCGTATGCAGCCAAAGCTGCGGGAATATCTCACCAAGTTGCGCGAAGAGGCGGCGATCGACATCTACCACGGCACGGATACCGGGGCCAGCGGGAACGAAATGCATTTGACGTACAGCGCCTATACGCCTCCACCTCCCAAGAAAAAGAAGAAGTTTGCCCGGGCGCGATTCCGTGGCAAGGCGCGGTCCACTCCGGTGCAAACCGCCCAGGCGGCGCCACCCGCGGTCCCGGCTGCTAGTGCGCCTGCCACCCCTGGTACCCCGGCTGCCACCTCGACAACGGCTGCCGCGGCGCCGCCTCCGGCGAGTGTCCCCAAGCCCGCCACCACGCAACAGGCGAGCAACAGCGTCGAGAAGCCTGGAAAGCGAGAGAAAATCCGTTTTGGCCAGGCTCCGCGCGAGTCACTCCCCTCGTCCCAAGTCGCCACCGCGGTCGCTCCTGATAGCGGCCCAAGCGTCACCACTCCTGAAACCCGCTACGTCAACCCGGATGGCACGGTGAGCGGCACCGTCTCCGATGTCCCAGAACGCAAGACCCGCCTGAGCAGCCGGCCGGTCGTGCACAAGGTAAAGGGCTCGAAAACCAAATCCACCGATACGACGGACCAGCCGACTGCGGATGACCTGGCCACGCAGAAGGTGCAGAATGCGCCGCTCGATCTATCGGATCCAAATGCGAAAAAGCCCAAGCTGAAAGGTGAAAAGAGCCGGCTTGCCGACAAGCCGAAGGCCCCGGACCAAACACCCGCGCCGTATCTCGGTCATCCGGACCAGGCTCCGCAGGCCGCGCCCGCCGCCAGTCAGAATCCTGTTCCCGGCGCACCGGCTGCCGGGCCTTCCGGGAACCCGTAATTCAAGCGAAATGAAAGAAATTTACGTCGCTGACGTAGCTAAGTTCGAAAATCAGGCAATCGTCGCTTTCTTCGCCGTCGCCACCAAGCAATTGCGCAGCCGCAAGGACGGCGGCCAGTACCTGGCGGTCACCCTGGGCGACCGCACCGGGCAGATCGAATCGCGCATGTGGGACAACTTTGCCGAAGTCGCACCTGGATTTGAGCAGGGGGACGTGGTCAAAGTCCGCGCCGAGGTCTGCCGTTTCAACGGCCGCTTCCAGCTGAACCTGGAAAAGCTGCGCCGCGCCACTCCGGACGAGTTTGAGATGGCGGACTATGTTCCCCACACCGGCAAAGATGTGGAGCAGATGTGGACCACACTGATTCGCTCCGTGGATGGTTTTTCCGACCCTTGGCTGCAGGCACTCGTGCGCTCGTTTCTGGAAGATCCAGCCATCGCGGCTGCCTTCCGGGAAGCCCCCGCGGCCAAGAGCCTGCACCATGCGTGGATGGGCGGGCTTCTCGAACACGTGGTTTCCTTGATGGGTATTTGCCAGCTGGCAGCGCAGCATTATCCCGAGATCAACCGCGACTTGCTCCTCACCGGCGTCATTTTCCACGACATCGGCAAACTGCAGGAGCTGCGCTGGGGGATGACGTTCGACTATACCCTGGAGGGGCAACTGGTGGGCCACATTGCCATTGCCATCGGAATGATTGAAAAGAAGCTGGCAGCGATGCCGGAGTTTCCGCCCACGCTCCGCATTTTGGTTGAGCATATGGTTCTGAGTCACCATGGCAGGCTGGAATTCGGTTCCCCCAAGCTACCCATGATTCCGGAAGCAGTGCTGCTCCACTACCTGGACGATCTGGACGCCAAGATGCACACCATGCGCAGTGAATTTGAGCGCCACGAGGCGCAGGGAGCCGAGCCTGGCGAAATGACGGATTGGGTGCGTTCCATGGACAGGCCGCTGCTGAACACGGCAACATTTCTACGGCCCAAGGAGTAGAGCATGCATTATCTGCTGAAGACCGAACCGACCGCCTATTCCTTCGCTGATTTGTTGCGAGAAAAGGAAACTGACTGGACTGGAGTGACCAACCCGACGGCGGTCAAGAACCTTAGGGGGATGAAGAAAGGCGACAAGCTCGTCATCTACCACACCGGAGAGGAAAAGGCAGCGGTGGGTCTGGCTCGCGTCACATCCGTTGATATATCCGATCCCAAAGTTCCGCTGGTTCGCATCGCGGCCGGCATGGCGATCAAGCGGCCAAAAACACTGGCCGAAATCAGGCAGCAGCCCATCTTTCAAGATTCCCCGCTGGTCCGCCAGTCGCGGCTTTCGGTTGCCCCCCTCGACGAGGCCCAGTACGACTGGATAGTGAACGGTTAACTCACTATGCGCAGTGGTTCATACCTCTCCCCATCCACACCGCTCTCTCATTCGACACAACTCTGTAGGGGTGCCCCACGTTCGCGCCAGCGTACGTGGGCCGAAATCGACGGGGCGACCCCGGATTTCCTGCTAGAGGCACTCACAAGAGCCAAGTGTGCGGCTTTCATTAAGGAAAGCCGCATGAAGTTCCGCGAAGCCAACAAAGGTTGACAGGAAATCCGGGGGGAGCCCCAACCATTGTGGTTGAGCCGGCGGAAAGCAATCGAAGAAACTCGTTTTCGTCCCACGTACGCTGGTGCGAACGTGGGGCACCCGTACAGAGTTGTGTCGAATGGGAGAGCGGTGTGGATGGTCTGGTGCTTCTCACGCAGACTCATTCTGCTATGGCCAGCCGGCAGGGGCTTGAAGCCAGGGCAGTGTTTTCGACAGAGCGGGGCATAGTGGAGGGAGCTGCGGTTTCTCTTCTGAAATCGACTACAATCGAACGTTAGGTCTCGCCCACAAAGATGCTACGTTTTTCAACGGCTGGTGAATCACACGGCGAGTGCCTTATCGCCCTTATTTCCGGACTGCCTGCGGGCCTGGACGTCGATGTGGACTTCATCGACCGGGAGCTTTGGCGGCGGCAGCAGGGCTTCGGCCGGGGCGGCCGCATGCGCATTGAGCAGGATCGGGCCCGCCTGCTCTCCGGCGTGCGCCATGGCAAGACCATCGGCTCGCCGGTCTCCATCCAGATCGAAAATCGCGATTGGAAAAACTGGACCGAGGCTCTGCCGGTAACTGCGGGTGATCCTGAAAAGCACAAAGCCGTAGCCTCCCCGCGGCCTGGCCACGCCGACCTTGCGGGCTCGCTCAAGTACGATTTCCCCGATGCGCGCTATGTCCTGGAGCGAGCTTCCGCCCGTGAATCCACCGCGCGTGTGGCGGCGGGCGCGATGGCCAAGTTGCTGTTGAAGCCATTGGGCATTGAGGTCAGCAGCCATGTGGTTCGGGTGGGCCGGGTGGAGCTTTCTTCGCTTGCCTCCTGGCAACAGGTTGCGGCGCTGAGGGACCAGGATGAAATCCTATTAAACTGCGTCGATCCCGCAACCGAAGAACGGATGAAGGCCGAGGTGGATCACGCGCTGCGCACCGGCGACTCCATAGGTGGCGTTTTTGAAGTGGTCGTTCATGGCGCCCCTCCGGGCCTGGGCACCTACGCGAACTGGGATGAACGGCTGGACGGCCTGCTGGCCTGGGCAGTGATGTCCTTGCAGGCGGTGAAAGCAGTTGAGCTGGGCCAGGGAGTCACCGCGGCCCAGTCTTTCGGCTCTGCCGTTCATGACGCGATCGGCTACAGCACGGAAGAGAACGGCGCCGCAGTGACCAGGTTTACTCGTGAGCACAACAATGCCGGCGGCATCGAAGGCGGCATCTCGAACGGGGAAGATATTATTGTGCGCGGTTATTTGAAACCCATCTCTACGCTGCGCCGGCCACTTGGTTCCGTTTCTTTTAGCACCCGGGAGTCGACCAAGGCGGCTTATGAGCGTTCTGATGTGTGTGTCGTGCCGGCCGCGGGAGTAGCTGCGGAAGCGATGGTCGCGTTCGTCATTGCGAAACTCGTGCTGGAGAAGTTTGGCGGCGACTCGGCTGGAGAACTCAGCAGGAATTACCAGGGGTACCTGGAGCAGATTCGTCGATTCTAAGCATGGTTTATCCGATTGTTAAATTTCCAGATCCTATCCTGCAGCGGCCGGCCGAGGCCGTCACTGTGTTTGACGAGGATCTACGCCGGCTGATCGACGATATGTTCGAGTCGATGTATGTTGCCCATGGCATCGGGCTCGCGGCTCCGCAGATCGGCATTCCCAAACGTATTACGGTCATCGATCTCAGCTTCCAGAAAACTCCTGAAGACAAAATCGCCTTAATTAATCCGGAGGTTGTTACCAAAGAGGGCAAGATCTTCGAGGAAGAGGGCTGTCTAAGCCTGCCTGACATTCGGGAGAAAGTCGCACGTGCGGCGAAAGTCAAAATACGTGCCCAGGATTTGCAGGGCAACTGGTTTGAACGAGATGCTGATGACCTGCTGGCCCGCGCCTTTCAGCATGAGATTGACCACCTCGATGGAATCCTCTTCATCTTTCGCATCAGCGCCCTGAAGCGGGACTTTGTGCTGCGCAAGATCCGCAAACTCCAGCGAGCTGGAGAATGGTAGGCGAGCCATGAAGCTCGTCTTTTGCGGTACACCGCAGTTTGCCATCCCTACTCTGCAACAACTGCTCGCAGCCGGCCATGCCATCGAGTTAGTCGTTACCCAGCCCGATCGTGTACGAGGCCGAGATCAGGAGCCTTCCCCTCCTCCCGTCAAGGTGCTGGCAAGGGAAGTGGGATTGCCGGTGGTTCAGCCTGAAAAAATCAAAAACAATCCCGAGCTTCGTGCGCGTCTGGAGACAATCAACCCGGACGCCATCATCGTGGTGGCGTATGGCCGCATGATTCCGGAATGGATGCTGAACCTGCCGCGCTGGGGCAACATCAACCTTCACGCGTCGCTGCTCCCAAAATACCGCGGGGCGGCGCCTATCCAGTGGGCGGTAGCGAACGGTGAGACGGTGACCGGCGCCACCACGATGCGCCTTGATCAGGGTCTCGATACCGGTAATATCCTGCTGCAGCGTTCGTTGCCGATTGAACCCGGTCAAACGGCGGAGCAATTGTTTCCCATGCTGGCGGCCAGTGGTGCAGGCCTGATGCTCGAAACCCTTGCCGGCTTGGAGGCGGACACGATCCAGCCCGCTCCGCAAGACAATGCAGGCGCGTGCTTGGCGCCGATCCTCCAGCGCGAGGACGCGTTGGTAGATTTCGCCCGGCCTGCCGGCGAGATCTACAATCGCTGGCGGGGTTTCCAACCTTGGCCTGGAGCGTACACATTCTTCCGCGGTAAGAAGTTGACGCTGCATCGTCTGCAACCGTCCGCATCCACGGCCGCGCCTCCTGGAGAGCTGGTAGTCGAAGGAGATCGACTCTTTGTGGCTGCGGGATCGGGCACCCAACTGGAGTTGCTGGAGATTCAACTGGAAGGGAAGAAGAGGATGCCGGTTGCAGACTTTCTCCATGGCACTGCGCCTCACCAGCACGAGAGGCTGGGGTGAGTCGTTGAGCATTTCCCCGGCACGCAGGGTAGCCTTTGAGTTGCTGCTCGAACTCAGGCGCAAGCCGGAATTGCACAGTGATGTCCTACTTCGTTCCAAACCAGTAGAAGCGCTGTCGACGCTGGATAAGAGTCTGGCCACTACGCTGGTGATGGGCGTCCTTCGCTGGCAACTGGTGTTGCAGCAGCGTATTCGCGAAGCGCTCACCAAAAGCAAAAGTCATTTGGCTGACCCGGTCGAAGTCTCGCTGGAACTGGGTGCATTGCAGCTTCTGCTACTCGATCGCGTTCCTGCCCATGCCGCTATCTTCGAAGGCGTGGAGTTGGCCAGGCAGTCGGGAAACCAATACGCGGTGGGATTGGTCAACGCGGTCCTGCGGAAGTTAGCGCCGGGCCCGAAGCTGCAGGACTCCGACGCGATCGCCGCCCATCCCGCGTGGATGGTCGAACGTTGGGTGGCCGCATATGGCCGCGAAACCGCGGAGGCCATTTGCCGTTACGATCAGCTTCCTCCTCCGACGACCATCCGCCACAGGGGAGAAGATCTGCAGCTGGAAGAAGGCGCATTTGTGACTCGTGCCAAGCGGGTCACATCGGGAGAGGTGCCGGCGGGCGTGCGTATCCAGGATGAGGGATCGCAACTCATCGCCGAGCTAGCTGGGCGCGGCAAGGAAATCCTGGATTGCTGTGCCGCTCCGGGAGGCAAGACGGCCATTCTGGCTGAGCGCAACCCGGCTGCTTCCATCACCGCATGTGACATCAGCCCTGCGCGGCTCAAGGCCATGCAGAAGAATCTGCCGGGGCGAGGCATCAATTTTCGTGTTCTGGATGCGACTCAGCTCCCGTTCGAGAAGCAATTTGACTTGGTGCTCTGCGACGCCCCATGCAGCGGAACCGGAACCATGGCGCGGAACCCCGAGATACGGCACCGGCTCACGGTGGAAGATCTTTCCCGCCATCACGAGCGCCAGGTGCGTCTTCTTCGTTCCGCGATGCGCGCACTGCGCGAAGGGGGCAGACTTATCTATTCCACCTGTTCGCTCGAGGCCGAGGAGAACGAGACTGTCGTGGCTGAGGCTCTTGAAGCGGGGAGAGGATTCCGTCTGCTTCCTTGGGGAGATCAACTTAAATCGTTAGAGCGTGAAGGTGTCCTCCACCCGGGCACGGCCGAAAGGCTCTCCCCGGGTGATTTCCTGCGCATCTTTCCCGGGCTCTATCCAGGCGACGGCTTTTTCGCCGCCTGCCTCGTTCGGGGAGACCGCTGAACCGCAGATCTCTCCCTCAAGCCCGTGGCGGGTCCCACAGATCTACACGGGTGCCCCACGTTCGCCCCAGCGTTGCCCGGATTTCCTACTACGCAGCACGAGCCGCGACCACGCATGCGGCTTTCTCTCAAAGAAAGCCGCATGAAGTTGCCCAACGCCACCGATCCCGACAGGAAATCCGGGATACGTGGGCCGAAAACGATGGGCGAAGCCCACCACAGACTTTCGTTCCAGGCACACCATTTGTTCATTATTGGGCGATTTTCAGCGTAACAATCATGCCTGGCTCCACGCGATGGCCCGCCAGGGGCGTCTGCCCCAATACCGTGCCCGCCGGGTCCGCGGTGTCCGCCGGAGCCATTCCCGCGTCCGCGTCGGTGGGAGCGGGGGCGTCAGAATAGCTATTCTGCACCGGGCCCACCTTAAACCCTGCGTGCACCACTAACGCAGTAGCCGCCGCCAGCGGTATACCAACCAGTTGCGGCATAACCAGCGCCTGAACCGTCGTGGGCGCCGCGGTGCTCACCAGCAGGCTGACACTGGGTCGCTCCACACCCCCGGCGCCCTGCTGCGGATTCTGCGCAATGACCGTCCCTGGAGGAGCACCGGTCCACGGCATCTGCGCCGTCTCTTCCAGTTCCAGCCCCACCCGGCGCACTTCAATCGCGGCTACCCGTTCCTGCTGGCCAACCACCGACGGAATCGCCACCCGCTGTGGCCCCAGGCTTTCCGTCACCCGCATGCGCCATTCCCGCCTGACGATGGCACCGGGGAGTGGAGATTGCGCCAACACCCTCCCCGCCGGCACATCGACACTGTAGTACTTGTTGTCGATGCCCAGGTTCAATCCCATATTGGCCGTCTTGTGGACCGCCTCGGAAACCGTAAGTCCCTGGATATCAGGAACTTTCACCTCTGCCCCATGGATGGCCAAACGCATGGTCACCACGGCGGAAACCAGCCCCGCCATGGCGAGCGCCAATCCGGCCAATACCAGGCGAAAGAAATTAATCATGTCCCCTCGCCGTAGGTGATCACGTAGTCGATCGTCGCCGCTTTTTCCAGCATCTTCGAAACCGAGCAGTATTTGTTCTTCGACAAGGCGACTGCATCCTCTGCAGCCTTAGACGAGACCCCTCCGCCGATGTGATACGTAAGCTGGATATGGGTGAAGACGCGGGGCGCTTCCAGAGCTTGCTCAGCCACCGCAGACACCGTCAACGAAGTAAGCGGTTCCCGCTTCTTGCGCAAAATAGAAACCACATCCACCGAGGTGCAGCCGCATAGCGCCAGCAACACCAGTTCCATCGGACTCGCGCCGGCCTTGTGAGCGGCCTCCGCATCCATGGTGACATGATGGCCGCTTTGAGACACCGCATCGTACTGTTGGTCATGCTGCCAGAGGACGGTCGCGAGCATTGCTCAAGTTTACCGAGTCAGCAACCTATCCGGGCGCCGGCCTACACGGGTGACATTACATGGTTAACGCTTGACCCCGCGGTACAAACCCGCGATCCCAAAGCTATAGGGCGTCCAGGAAACCTGTTCAAATCCAACCGATCGCATCGCTTGCTGCAATTCGACCGGGGCGGGGAATCGCTCGACCGAGGCGGGCAAGTAGCGGTACGGTCCGGAGACTCCGGAGATCAGCGAGCCCACTGCGGGGAGCACCCGGCGGAAGTAGAAGGCATACAGCTTGCCCAGAAGGCCGCCCGGTTCGCTGAAATCGAGGATGCCCAACTCCCCGCCCGGCTTCAACGTGCGGTAGAACTCCCTGAGACCGGCCTGGTAGTTCGCCAGGTTCCGAAACCCAAAAGCTGTGATGAGCAGATCGATGGATCCGGGGGGGAGTGGAAGACGAAGGGCATCCGCCTCCAGCGCCAGAGCTCCCCGGGGTACAAATTTCGCCGCCCCACGCAGCAACATCTGGTGGGCAAAGTCGGCGGCCAGCACGGGTCGTCCATGCTCCGGCCGTAGCCGCAGCAGAGCCAGTGTCATATCCCCTGTCCCGCAACAGAGGTCTAGGATCTGCGCCTCGGGCCGGCTCAGCACCGGGCGAAAGCTGCGCGCTGCGCGGCGCCACCAAATCCGGTCAATATTGCACGACAAAACGTGATTCAGCAGGTCGTAGCGGGGCGCGATCTGATCGAACATCGAGCGCACGGCATCGGCCGCGCCGGCTTCATCCCGGGTACCTTCCGGCTGCGCTCCTTGAGCTCCAGGAACAGGTGCGGCCACGGTTACTTTTTGCTTTCCGATGGGCGAAGGTAGGCAATGGCCGCCAGCACCTCAGCGTCGGTGACATCCTCTGCCACCACCGCATTGCCCAGACCCTGCAGCAGGACGAATCGGCGCACACCCGCGCGGTTCTTCTTGTCCCCGGAGGCAGCCTGCAGCAGGCGCTTGGCGCTGACTGCCGGCATGGGCGGCGGCTGAAAAGAACGAATCAGGGTCTCGATACGGCACGCAGTATCGTCCGCAATCAGCTTACGCCGGCGGCTGATGTGAAGCGCCGCGATCATACCCCAGGCGATCGCTTCCCCGTGCAGAAGCGCGCGGTAGCCGCTGGCTACCTCAATCGCATGGCCCAGGGTGTGGCCGAAATTCAGGATCATGCGCACACCCAACTCCCGTTCATCCTCTCCCACCACTTCAGCCTTGATCCGTATGGAACTGGCGACCATCTTCTCGAGCGCACCTGGATCGCCCCGATCGAGAGCTTCGCGATGGCCCTCAATGAAGCGAAACAGTGACCCATCCCGGATGAGTCCCGCCTTGATGCTTTCGTAAATCCCTGCCCGCAATTCCCGCTGCGGAAGAGTACGAAGCAGATCGATATCCGCGATGACCGCTTGCGGCGGGTAGAAGCTGCCGACCAGGTTCTTGCCCGTTTGCAGGTTGACCCCGGTCTTGCCGCCTACCGAGGAATCAACCTGCGACAGCAACGTAGTGGGTATCTGGATGTAATCGATTCCGCGCATATAGATTGCGCTGACAAATCCGCCCACGTCCCCAGTGACCCCACCACCGAAGGCAATGAGCAGCGATGAGCGGTCAGCACCCGCTTTGGTCATCTCCGTCGTCAGCCGTTCCACCTGGCTCAACCGCTTGTGACGTTCTCCGGGGGGCAGAAATAGCACCATAGGTTCCCTGGGAGCCAGGGCAGCTTCCACCCGTGCTCCCCACAGTGCCCAGATCTCGGGTGAGGTAAGTAGAAAAATGAGTTTGCGCGAATTGCCGGCCAGTGCCGGCGTGCGCTTCGATAGGGAATCCAGGATGCCGCTTCCCACGGAAACGGTATATTGGCCGAATTTGGTCGTGACGGGGATCTTACGCACGGCTTAGTCCATCGTACCGTGCGCGCTTGGAATCAGGGAAGCAGCGGTGGCCGCCAGCACCACCAGGACGATGAACCCGAGCGAAACTGTAACCGGCACGCTGACCCATTTGGCAGTCAACATTTTCAAGCCCACGAACCCCAGGATCGCGGCCAAGCCAAGATGCAGAAAGCGCAGTCTTTCGAGCAGGCCGGCGAGAAGAAAGTAGAGCGCCCGCAAGCCTAGAATGGCGCAGATATTCGACGAGTAAACCACGAAAGGATGGTGAGAAATCGCCAGCACCGCGGGTACGGAATCAATGGCGAACACCAGATCGACCAGCTCGATCGCGATCACGGCGACGAGGAAGGTTCCCCGGGGACTACTAGCCCACCGCCGGGTCCGTTGCCCTATCCATTTCGCCGGTTCGGGCGGGGTGTCGCCCTTCTTCTTCCCTCGTAACAACCGCGCCGCGGCCACCAACAGCAGCGCGCCGAATACATACTGAATCCAGGCGAACCGCTCCAGCAGCGCTATGCCCGCGAAGATAAAAACCCCGCGCATGACGATGGCGCCCAGGATGCCCAGCAACAGTGCTTTTCTTTGCGACTCCGGTTGCAGGCCGAAGGAGCGAAACATCAGTAGGAAGACGAAGAGATTATCGATGCTCATGGAGAGCTCGATCAGGTAGCCGGCGGCAAATTCAAGCCCGCGCTGGTGGCCTTCCACGTGGCCTATCCACAAGCCGAAACAGGTGGCGAGTGCCAACAGCAGCAAGACAAAGAGAAAGTTGTGCCGGGTCTGCGAGGCTCTTTCGGCTCGACCAAGAACCACCAGGTCGACCACGATCAGCACCAGTACGACAATGTGGAAGCCTATCCAGTAGGCGATCGGAGCGCCATCAAGCATCATCTCAATGCTAGCCTACGAAGCGGGCCGCAAAGAAACCGGTCGCTCCACTCCGCTCTCACATTCGACATAACTTTGCACGGGTACACGACTCTGTACGGGTGCCCCACGTTCGCACCAGCGTACGTGGGACGAAAAAGATGGGCGAAGCCCAACCATTGCGGTTGAGCCGGCGGAAAGCAATCGAAGAAACTCGTTTTCGTCCCACGTACGCTGGTGCGAACGTGGGGCACCCGTACAGAGTCGTGTACCCGCGCAAAGTTGTGTCGAATGCGAGAGTGGAGTGGAGCGACCTTCGGTTTCTATCGCTGGTTCAGGAGCAGGACCGTCTCCAGAAAGACGTCGCCCACGATGGTGAGGCTCTTCGCGCTCAGCTTATCCATGGTGTCCTCGGGAGTGTGCCAAAAAGCATTTTGATATCCGTAATCGAAATCAATAATGTCGGCGCAGGGCACGTTGCGTTTCATAAACGGGGTATGGTCATCGCCCACCGGCTCTTGCCGCTCAAAAAAGTAAGACTGGTCGCCAAACTTAGCCGCCGCCTGCCCTACCACGTCGAGCAGCCAGGGAGTCGAACTCAGGTCCCGCTCCACGTCGAGATCGCGATCCCCGATCATATCGGCCAGTAAAAAGCCCTTGATCCGCTTAAGAGTCCCATCCGCCTGCCACCTAGCCGCGAGGTGCCGGCTGCCATAAGTCGAATCCGCATCAGTCCACCCTTTGATGGCCTCTTCTCCGTCAAAGAAAACCAGCCATACGCTATATCCGTCCAGTTTCTTACCGCGAAAACTGTTGGCCAGTTCCAGCAACAAACCGGTGCTCGAGCCGCCATCGTTGGCGCCCACATAGCTGGTGTCTTTAAGCGGGTAATTGGTGTCGTAGTGGCTGGCCAGGACGATGACGCCATCTTTCGCGCCAGGAAACTTCACGATGTAATTCGTCATGGCCAGCGGCCCTGCCGGCGTGGATGCGGTGAAGCTATCCTTCAATAGATCATCTTGAGCGAACTGCCTTTCCAGGAAAGCCTGGGCTTTGGCATGGCCGTTGCTGCCTACCCAACGTGGTCCCGTCGCGACGAACTCCCGGGTGTAGGTGAGAGCACGATCACCGTCAAAACGGGGCAGCGCCTGGGCCCTGGCCAATCCAGACATCAAGCAACAGAGAACTACGCCAACCAGCTTCATGACTGCTCTTTGAGCCGATTTCTCCGCGTTGGATGGACCATGTAGGCGACCCCGATACTCAACAGGTAAAGCACCAGCATAGGCGCGGCAAAGACGCACATCGTGAGTACATCCGGGGTGGGAGTGATAATCGCGGAGATGATGAAAATCACCAGGATGGCGTAACGAATATTCTTCCACAGCCACCCAGCACTCACGATGCCGAAGAGCGCCAAAAAAAACACCAGAATGGGCAATTCAAACGTAACTCCCAGACCCAAAATCACGGTCATGAAGAGTTCGGTGTATTCGCTCACCGTCACCATGGGCCGGAACTGAGAGCCGTAGCCAATGAGAAAAGTCAAAGCGCCAGGATAGACGTAGTGATAGCCAAAAAATGCACCGGCCAGAAACAGACCGACGGTGGCCGACATGAATGGCAGGATGTACCGCTTCTCATTCCGGTAGAGACCAGGAGCGATAAATAGCCACACCTGAAACAGGATGAACGGCGAGGCGATGATCGCCCCACACACCAGGCTGATTTTGATGTAGAAGTTGAATGGGTCTACCGGGTTCAAATAGACGAGGTGGGAGTCCAGGTTGTGCGCCTTGAGCGCCGCGGTGATGGGCTTCACCATGAACGCGGAAAGCTTTTCGCGGATGGCATAGGCGATGAAGAAAGCGACTATCAGGTAGACCCCGGAATGAATGATGCGTTTGCGCAGTTCCTCCAGGTGTTCCAGGAGGCTCATCCCCGGTAATTCGGCTCGTTCGGTCACTGCGGTTCGGGCCCGGTCCACAAGGTCAGTCATGATGCAAGGTTGCCTGCTCCGGCTCCCGATCTGGTTCCCGCTCAAGGCCGTTGCTTGTCAATTCCGGGTGGTCTCCTGCGACGGATTTCAGCTCCATCACTTCCTCATGCACCGGGATCACTCTCGATGAGGGGCTTTCCGTGCTCACGGGAGTTCCGTTGCTGGGCGGCCGGATGGTCAACGAGTCTGACCCCGGCTCCGGCGTCGCAGCTGGGGCCACCGGGGCCGCAATCTGTTTTTGCCGGTCGGCCACCTCGGCTGCGCGTAACTCTTCCTCAATCTGCATCTTGAACTCGTTGCTCGCGCGACGGAATTCGAGCACCAGCTTGCCCAGCTGGCGCCCGATCTCGGGCAGCTTCTTGGGCCCGAAAATAACCAGGGCCAGTCCGAAAATGAAGATGGTATCGGGCAAACTCATTGCTCTGTCATGATACCTGCCCCGCCAAGCGGTCACAAATCAGCCGGCGAGGGGGGATTTCATCGCTCACTGGATGAACGTTCTGCCGTGACTTTGAGATGTTTGGGGTGTATTACCATAGGATTTAGACGAAGGTCGATCGATGAAGACATTCTCCCTTGACGAGGCCCAATCGCTCTTGCCGATCTTGGAATCCCTGTTACGGCGGGCGATCGATGCCAAGGCCAGTGCCGGCCAAGTCGAAGCGGAATTGCAGTTGCTCAGCCAGAATATCTTTCTCGCCGGAGGCATGCTGGTGGATGTTGCCGCAGTGGCGCGGAAGCGCATGGCGCAACGAGCCGCGGTTCAGCAGGCCCAGGACGCGATCCAGGAAATCGATTCCATCGGCGTCCAGGTGAAAGATCTCGACAAGGGTTTGCTGGACTTCCCGTTTCAGGTTGGGGAACAGATCGTTCTGCTCTGTTGGCAGTTAGGCGAAGCAAAAATTGATTACTGGCACACCGTAGAAGCCGGATTCCAGGGCCGGCAACCGCTCGACGAACGTTTCCTCAAAAGCCGCCCGGAAAGACCCAACTAGCGCTACTGTTCTAAGTTTCGATCCATTTTGCCCCGCCACGAGTCTGCTCGTCGAAAAATGCTCCAACCTCCAAACTTTGAGTGGGTGGCCCAGGTCTCAAACGCGAGACCTGGGCCGTCTAAACACTCCAACACGAGTCCAACCACTGTTAGACTGCAACGGGCCGCCCGATGCACGAAAAGCATACAAACCGCGCCAGCCTTACGCTCCTGCTCGGCACGCCGATCACGGACCGGCAGGGCCGCGTCCAGGGCCGGCTCAAAGACGTCGCAGTAGCGACCGGATTGGCGGCCGGCAATGTGGCAGGACTACTGCTCAAAACCCGTGAGGGAACCCGGTTGGTAGCAGTGAAAGACGTCATGCAGACCCCCGCCGGCACCATCGAATTGCGTGAGGATGCCTTGCTTCAACCGCTCCGCGGCGATGAAAACCTGCTTCTGCTGCAGCAAGACGTCCTGGACCGGCAAATCATCGATGTTCATGGGAGAAAGGTGGTGCGGGTCAACGACGTTGACCTGCAGTGGTTCCCGCAGAATGGCCGCGAGGCACTGCGGGTAGCAGAGGTCGCGGTCGGGTTGCGGGGCGCGATACGCAGGATCCTCAAAGGCGTCATGCCCAGGCAGGCGCTGGAGAACTTCGCCATGCACTTCCGCGCCAGCATCATTCCGTGGGAGTTTGTGGACCTGATTGAAGTAGATCCGGCGCGGCGGGTGAAGCTCAAGATCGAACATGAGCGGTTAGCTCACATGCATCCCTCCGATCTGGCCGATATCCTCGAAGATCTGTCACCACCGGAGAGAGAGGCGATCTTCGTCTCGCTCGACGAGGAAGTAGCCGCGGACGCGTTAGAGGAAGTAGACCCTCGCCTGCAGAAGTCTTTGCTGGAATCGCTCGACTCCGGCCGGGTCGCAGACATCGTGGAAGAGATGGATCCAGGGGCAGCGGCCGATCTGCTGGCTGAGCTCTCCGACGAGCGTTCCGAGGCCATCCTGGAAGAAATGGAGCCGGAAGAGCGGCACGAAGTGGAGGAGCTGCTCGAATTTCGAGAGAATTCCGCTGCCGGCAGAATGACCACCAGCTATGTACAGGTTCCCACCGGCGCCACGGTAGGGGACGCGGTCCGGGCCTTGCGCGAGTTCGACGGAGATCCGGAGGGGATGACGGAGATCTATCTCACCGGAAAAGACGATGTGCTCGACGGAGTCGTTCCCCTGGCCCGGCTCATCCTGGCCCTCCCGGAGACACGGGTCGCAGTTCTTTCCGAGCCGCGCATCATTTCCTGTCACGCGGAAGCCCACCAGGATGAAGTCGCAGAACTCTTCGACAAGTACAACCTGCACGCCCTGCCGGTAGTGAATGCGGCCAACCGCCTGGTGGGGGTGGTGCAGGCCGACCACGTGATCGCATTTTTGCGCGCCAAACAATAACCATTACGAATGCTCAAGCGCTGGCGAATTCGCATACTACTGTTCCTTGCCGTGCTGGGCCCGGGCTTTATCACCGCCAACATCGATAACGACTCCGGCGGTATTCTCACCTATTCCAATGCCGGAGCCCAGTTCGGCTACACCCTCCTGTGGACCATGATCCCCATCACCCTAGCATTATTGGTGGTGCAGGAAATGTGCGCCCGCATGGGTGCGGTCACCGGCAAAGGCCTGAGCGACCTCATCCGGGAAGAGTTCGGGCTGCGCATGACGTTTCTACTGATGCTGTTGCTGGTGATGGTCAACTTCGGCAACGTGATGGCAGAGTTCGTCGGCATTGCCGGCAGTATGCAGCTCTTCCATGTCAGCAAGTACATCTCCGTGCCGGTAAGTGCCTTCGCCATCTGGTTCCTGGTGGTCAAGGGAGACTACCAGCGGGTGGAGAAGGTGTTTCTGGCGGCGTCGGTTTTCTACATCGCTTACATCGTAACCGGTGTCCTTTCGCAGCCCAGCTGGCACGATGCCATCGTGGCCACGGTTGAGCTGCCGAGGGGTTCCATATGGCACTCTAAGAGTTACATTTACATGATTGTGGCCGTAATCGGCACCACCATCTCGCCCTGGATGCAGTTTTATTTGCAATCCTCGATCGTAGAGAAGGGGGTCACGGCAAAGAGCTACCCGGCTTCGCGTCTGGATGTGATCATCGGATCGTTCTTCACCAACATCGTGGCCTGGTTCATCGTGGTTGCTTGCGCTGCCACACTGTTTGCTCATGGAATGGGACCGATCCGCGAGGCCGCAGACGCGGCCGTGGCGATGAAGCCGCTGGCCGGGCGCTATGCGTTTCTCTTGTTCGCCGTCGGGTTGTTCAATGCTTCGCTCTTTGCCGCCTCCATCCTTCCCCTTTCGACTGCCTATACGGTCTGTGAGGGATTAGGCCTCCAATCTGGCCTGGACGGCGGCTTCAAGGACGCTCCGGTCTTCTACTGGCTCTACACCCTTCTGGTGGCGGGTGGCGCGTTCGCTGTCTTGTTCGTTCCCAACGGCAAACTGATCAGTATGGTCATCCTGTCGCAGGTGTTGAACGGCGTGCTGCTTCCCCTGGTCATCATCTTCATGCTGCTGTTGATTAATCGTAAGGACCTGATGGGCGATCAGGTAAATTCCCGCTGGTTCAATGTCGTGGCCTGGCTTACGGCGGTCGTCGTCATCGTGTTGTCACTGGTCATGATGGTGACCGGTGGCGTGTAATACGATCAGAGTTCAAGGTTCACTGTGGACGTTCAGACCGCTCCCAACTCCGAAGCAGCGCAGCAGGAGCTCCCAGCCAAGCGGAGCAGCCCGTCGGCTCTTGGCCTGACGATCTTTTTTCTGGTGGTATTCTGGGGCGCGTTTTATGGATTGTTCCGCCGTTTTCCCTACCTGAACAATGGCTCCGATTTAGCGTTTGCCGCTAAGCTCGAATGGGAGCACGAGGGACAAGTCTTTCCCCCTGATCCTGACGTGACCCGGGTATTGATTTTCGGGAACAGCAAGGTACTGGCGGGTTTTGTTCCCGCATGGTTCGACCAGCTGAGCTCAGCGAACCATCTGCGAGTTTCGTCTTTCAATTCGGGGTTTCCGGGGAGCGACTTATTCTTGCCCCCGCTTGAGACTCTTTGCGCACGCGGGCAGGCTCCCAACCTCTTGTTGCTGACGCTGCCCTGGAACGGCGATCCGCCCCGTCACGACATTTTTCATTTCCTTCGTGACGACCATGCCGTAGTGGAGCGCCTGTTTCCCTTTCGCTATTTTTTAAGAGATTTAACCGCCTTCCTGCTGGCGGCGCCCGACCATGGCGGCGTTGTGAACTATTACCGCTCGTCGAAAGAAACCGTGCGCCAGGTGATCGCAGATCGAGGCTACCATCTGATTACCGAACAGAGCCGTTTTCCCGGAGCCCGCTTGCCCGACAATTTCCATCTCGGATCAGACGAGCCGGCGAAAACCGCCCCCCGTGTCGCCCCGACGCAAAGCGCGCAGATTGGCCGGTTGAACCGACTGATCCAGCAGTATCACATCGACTGCTACTACGTTCCCTATTACCTGCGCAACGGCGAAGCTGCCCCGGCGCCGGAGTATGACCCGCAATTTGCCGCCCAGCTCCAGGTCACGCCCTGCAAGCTACTTGGTCCTGACTACTATCTTTATCCCAGCCGGCTGTTCGCCGATCAGACACACCTCAATGAGGCCGGCGCGCGGGTGTATACGCAGGCTCTATTTCAGCTGCTGAAAGACAGGATCAGTCCCCGTGCTCTTCAATAGCTTTCAGTTCCTGTTCTTTTTTTTAGTCGTGTGGCTGCTTTTTCTCCTCACCCGGGGCATGCCCCGCAGAATCATCCTGCTCATCGCCAGCTACTACTTCTACATGTGCTGGAGCACCCGATACATCTTTGTCATCTGGGCCATTACGGTCATCGATTACGTGGCCGGGCTGCAGATTGAGAAAGCGGAGCGGGTGGGGCGGCGCCGTCTTTACCTGGGCCTAAGCCTCTTTTGCAATTTGTCTCTCTTGGTCATTTTCAAATATTTCAACTTTCTCACCGGCTCCCTCCGCGGCGCCAGCCATCTCTTTGGTTTGCAGTACGATCCACCGTTGCTGGCGATCATCTTGCCGGTTGGCCTTTCCTTCCACACTTTTCAGGCGATGAGCTACACCATTGAGGTCTATCGGCGCAGGGTACCGGCGGAGAAGAATCTATTGGAGTACGCGCTCTATGTAGCCTTCTTTCCCCAAATGGTTGCCGGACCCATCGAGCGGCCTTACGAGTTGCTGCCCCAGTTTCACCGCGAGCCGAAGGTGACTTACGAGGGCGTACGGGCAGGAATGGTGCAGGCGCTCTGGGGCTTGTTCAAGAAGATGGTGCTGGCCGACAACGTCTCTGATTTTGTAAAGCTCATTTACGACACTCCGCGCCATTACAGCGGATCCGCGTTGGTGCTGGCGACGTTGCTGTTCTCTATCCAGATCTACTGCGACTTTTCCGGCTACACCGATATCGCCCTTGGCCTGGCCCGGATGATGGGCTACGAGCTGCGCATCAATTTCATGCAGCCTTACTTCAGCCGTTCGGTGGGGGAGTTCTGGAGGCGATGGCATATCTCGCTCTCCACCTGGTTTCGCGATTACCTCTATATCCCGCTGGGGGGCAATCGTGTGAAGCTGTCGCGCCACTATGCCAACCTGATGATCACCTTTGTGATCAGCGGGCTCTGGCATGGCGCCAATTGGACCTTTGTGGCCTGGGGCTTTCTGCACGGTCTTTACCTGATAGTGGCCCAGGCTACGGCGCCGTTCCTGCCCCGTTTTGCCCGCCTACCTCGGCTGCAGACGTTTTTGAAGACGGTGCTCACCTTCGGCCTGGTGACCTTCGCCTGGATTTTCTTTCGCGCCAACACGCTCAACGACTCCTGGTTTATCGCGACCCATCTTCTCCCCCTGGGACGCCTGGATCCTCTGCTCCTCAAGGTGGGTGGATTCAGCCGCGCCACGGCTCCGTACCTGGTGTTTTCGATCATCGCCATGTTTGTGGTCGAGTGGTGGATCGCTCATCCCTCGCGCGTGCCCCGGCTCTGGGCCCGGCCTGCCTTTCGTGCCCTGGCGTATAACGCCTGCATCTACGCCATCGTGTTCTTCGGCTTTTTCGGACATCGCGACTTCATTTATTTCCAGTTCTAACCGCTGGCAGCAAGCTAAGTGTTGAATGAAGGCGCTTTTGCGAGCTATCTATGGGTACCGCAGGCGTCCCCCTCAATCCCGTGGCGGGTCCCACGGATCTACACGGGTGCCCCACGTACGCTGGGGCACCCGTGGGGCACCCGTACAGAGTTGTGTTGATGGAGGAGTGTTGAAGAGGGAGCTGTTACTGTTCTCACGCAGACCCTTAAGTCCGCTGCGGCGAGGCTTTCTAGAGCAGCTTACCCGCAGCCAAATCGCGAATGAGAATCCGGTCAGCCGCAAGAAAGTCGTAGCGGGTCAACTCCCGCAGCGGGCACCAGCGCAAGTCGTTAAAAATTCGATTGGTCATTTCCCCGGCAAACTGATGGACCGCGAAAAACTGCAGATCGATGGCACTTCCGCTGCGGTAGGTATGCCGGGTATGCGCCACGCGATTGCCTATGTCCGCTGCAATCCCTAACTCTTCATCAAGCTCACGCCGCAGCGCTTCCTCAGCGCTTTCGCCCACCTCTACCTTGCCTCCGGGAAACTCCCACTTCAGGGCCATAGGCTGGTCCGGCCGCCGCTGACAAATCAATACCTTCTGCTCCCGCAGAATCAGCGCGGCCACCACCAGCCGAACCACTTTCGCGTCCGTTCTCGATCGCCTGGAGTCTTTCTGCACTGTCATATGATTTTAGACGTTGGCCCTCAAAGACCGTCTGTACGGTCAAGCTGAGCCGGGCAGAGTGCCTTCCGGATAAAAGATCGGCCACCCACGCCGGGAGGCGATTTCGACCAACGCCGGCGTGGGGTTCACGGGATAGGCCTGGCGCGCGATCTCCAGCATAGCGGCGTCGTGGACGGAGTTTCCGAATACAACATCCGGCGAAACCACACCAGCCTTGGCCAAAGAGCTGGCTTTGCCCTCATCCGTGGGAACATCGATCAACTTGCTGGTAATCACCCCGCCCATTACCTGCGCCCGCGCAGAAATAACCCGAGAAGGAGGAATGTGGAAGCTGCGAATACCCTCCTCAATCACCCAGTGGTTGGTCGAGCTAACCACCCAAATCTCTGTTCCGCGCTCAGTCAGTGAGGCCACCAGGGAGCGCATTTCGGGGAAGATCTTGTCCGTAAAGCCCGACTGGAAAAACGCGGCGGCCGCCCGGCGAACTTCCAGTTCGCTCAGACCATCGTAAATTTGCACCATTTCCCCGCACATGGCGAGTTCGGAAACCTTGCCCGCACGATAAAGGCGGTAACGGGAGTCGATCCAGTCGCTCGCGTTGCGGGAGACGATCCCCTCTTCGATCGACCACACCATGAAGTCGTATCCGGAATCTCCGTCCCACAGCGTTCCATCGCAGTCAAAGACGGCAACTGCGGGCTCTCGTGAAAGAACCGAATCGATGAAGTCTTGGGGGGAAAGAGAGACGCTGGACTGGCTGATGCTCAAACGGGAGGCGCTCCTGCGGGGCCCAGGCCCCTCTTCTATTGTCGGCCATCTTGGTCGATTTTGCACTCCGGGCGGGAACCAGCCCGGCACGGCTGTCACACTTGGTTCCCGCGCCGGTCGACCGCGTGGATGTGCGGCGCTAAAGCGGATAATCGAGGTTGTGCCCCCCGGCAAACAGAATGGAAACAGCATCACCCGCCAATACCTCACCTATCTGCGGGTGGAGAAGGGCTTACGGCCGCTGACCTGTGAGGCCTATGAGCGCGATCTGTCGCTTTTTTGTGAGTACCTCGAGGGTACGCATGCGCTCCCACTGACCGCCGTACAAGCGCAGGTCGCCGGCTTCCTCGAGCATCTACAGAAGCACGGAGTGCAGTCGCGCTCCGTGGCGCGCAAGCTTTCCTGCCTGCGCGGGTTCTACAAATGGCTGCTCCTGGACAAGCGGATTGGCCATGATCCGACGGTAAACCTCGAATCCCCCTCCTCCTGGAAGATCCTGCCCAAGGCTCTGGCGCAATCCGAGGTGGAGCGAATGATGGAGCAGGCTGGAACGGCAGCCAATCATCCCCAGGCGGATGGCGTAGCCCTGCGCGACCGCGCCATCATCGAAATGTTGTACGCCGGCGGCGTGCGCGTCTCTGAGCTCACCGGTCTAGGGGTAGAAGATCTGTCGCTCGCCGAAGGCCGCATGCTGGTTCGCGGCAAAGGCGACAAGGAGCGGATTGTGCCTCTAGGGCGGAAGGCAGTCGAGGCTCTGGAGGCTTATTTAACCCGCGGCCGGCCTGGCCTCGCGACTCGCGCGGGAGTGAGCCGCCTGTTTCTCTCCGTGCGCGGCGCCGGGCTTACCCGGCAGTGGGTCTGGCAGTTGGTGAAGCGGCTGGACGCTCGCGCCAGCCCGCACGTCATGCGTCACAGTTGCGCCACCCACATGGTCGAGAATGGAGCCGATTTGAGGACTGTCCAAACCCTGCTGGGGCATGCTGATATTTCCACCACCCAGGTCTATACCCACCTCGCCCTGGGCAGGCTGCAAGCGGTGCATCGGGCGCATCATCCGCGAGCCACCAGACGAGGTGCCAAATGAAGTCGGAACCTACCCGCTTGGCAGAAGACTTCCTGGCCATGCTTGCTCATGAGCGGGCCGCTTCGCCGCACACCCTGCGAGCCTACCGGCGCGAAGTCGGAAACTTCGCTGCCTACCTGGCCGAGCTGGGCGTAGAAATGCGCGCTGTGGATCATCTGCAGATCCGAGCCTATCTGGGCGAACTGTACGACCGGGGACTGGTCAAGGCCTCGGTAGCCCGGTCGCTGGCCGCGATTCGCTCATGGTTTCACTGGATGGCCAAGGCCGGGCACGTTTCCAGTAACCCCGCATCGCTGGTCGCCACGCCTAAACTGCCCAAGCACCTGCCGCGCGTACCCTCGATCGAGCAGATGAACGACTTGGTGGAAACGGTCTCTTCGGGGCAAGGCGCAGCGTGGCCGGAGCGTGATCGCATGATCTTCGAACTGCTTTACGGCTGCGGCATCCGTAACGCGGAACTGGTCGGGCTGGATTTGAACGACCTGCACTGGGCGCGCGAAGTGATCCTGGTGCGGGGTAAGGGGCGGAAGCAGCGCTATGTCCCATTGGGAGATGCGGCGGCGGACGCTATTCGCGCTTACCTTCCGTCAAGGCAGGCAAAGCTTGCAGGCAAGTCCTCCGAAGCTCTCCTGCTTAACTTGCAGATGAAGGGAACGGGGAGGCTGACGACCCGCAGCGTAGGGCGCATCGTAAAGCGAATCTCGTTGGCCAGGGGCCTGCCGGCAGAAATTCATCCCCATACTCTGCGCCATGCCTTCGGCACCCACATGTTGGAGGAAGGAGCTGATCTGCGCGCCATCCAGGAACTCCTGGGCCACGAGCGTCTCTCCACCACGCAACGCTATACCCAGTTAACGGTGGGGCAGGTCACCCAGGTCTACGACCGAACCCATCCACGCGCCAAGTGAAAGATGATGAAGGGGCGGGGCTTTAGAGGGTGTGTGAGGTTCCGGGAAAGAAACCGCAGGTCCCTCCACTACGCTTCGCTCCGGTCGGGATGACAATTCTGTAGCGGGGCAAGTATTCCCGCTGAAGCTGTTGCGGGCACAACAGAATTGTCATCCCGACCGGAGCGAAGCGTAGTGGAGGGACCTGCGGTTTCTTTCCCCTGTTCGTGGTGGGGCGACAGTTTTAATCGAGACTACAGGGACGCGATGGCAGTCGCCTCGTCCCGATGCAAAGCCGCGTACTTGGTAATCCCCACCATGGTGAACACCTTCTGGAAATGGGGAGTAAGCCCAAACGCAGCAATCGTCTGATCCGCCTTGCTGGCTTCCATCAGCATCTGGATCACCAACGCAATGCCACTCGAATTGATGTATTCCACTTTAGAAAAATCGATCAGAACAGGACGGCTTTTCGTCACGCCCTCATAAGTTCCCAGCACCGTATCTCGCGAAGTGCTGGAGATATCGCCCGTGAAGCGAAGAACGGTGACCGGCTTCCCATTCGCACCCACAACCTCATCCACCTTAGCTTTCGTCTCCGACTGCACTTTACTCACTCTCCTTGGCCAGCCTGATGACCAGTCGAACGTAACTCCCTTTGCCCGCGCTGCCTTTAACCCACTCCGCCTCATCCACCAGGGACTGGATCAGGAACATGCCCATGCCGCGGGGGTCTTCTTCGCCGTGCATCTTGCGGTCAATGTCTGGCTTGGAAGGGGCCTTGGCAATACCGGATCCGTTGTCCATTACTTTCACCTCCAGCGCTTCATCGCTGGCGGAAAGGATCACGCCGACGCACAGGTTACCATCCAGGCGATTTCCGTGCTCGATGGCGTTGATGCAGGCTTCGGCCAGAGCGGTCTTGAGGTCTTCAATACGGTCGTCAGGGAAGCCCATGAGCTTGGCCACGCTGGCAGCCGTGCCCATCGCGACCTTCTCGAAGCCCAGCCGCGATGGCAGCTTGACTTCCACCGCCGTGCCTCTGGTTTCAACCATTTGCTCTTCCTTCGCTGGCATGCATGCGCACCAATGCGAGCGCCGTCATATCGTCTTGCTGCGGCTCTCCCCGGGAGAATTCAGCCAATTGTTGCCACAGGTGCTTGAGGATAGCAGCACAATCCTCCGACTTGCACTCTAGAAATGTTGCCAGCAATCGTTCTGGACCGAATTCGTCATCGCCGTGAAACACCTCAGTGAGCCCATCGGTATAGAACAGCAGGCGCGATCCAGGCTGGAAGGCAAGCGTCTCCGACGTGTATTGCATCATGGGCACGAGGCCAATGGGCGTACCACTGGCTTCGATCTGGTGCACCGTCTTATCCGCAGAAAGCAGGAACCCAGGATTGTGGCCGGCATTGACCACCTCCACGGTATGTTTGGTGGAATCCAGTTTCAGGAAGATCGCGGTGACATAGCGCCGCCGGGCCTCCTGGCCCTCGCCGTAGTGTTGCTGGTTCATGCGCGCGGCCAGTTCCGCCAGCGGCAGCCCGGCCAGCGCCATGGCGCGGAACGCCGAGCGAAACGAAGTAGCGACGATGGCCGAGGCCAGGCCCTTGCCGGCCACATCTGCCACCACCATGATCTCGCCCCCATCCGGCAGATTGACAATGTCAACATAGTCGCCGCCTACCTCGTAACAGGTGCTGGAGCGGACGGCGACCGAGTAACCCGAAATCTCCGTCAGTTGCTGCGGCAGCAGGCTGTTTTGAATGGCGCGGGCGGCGTCCAGGTCCTGTTGCACCCGGGCCCATTCGACCGCACGCTCGTGGTAGTGCGCATTCTCGACCGCCACTCCCGCCTGCAGCACCAGCCCTTCCAGGAAGTCCTGCTCATAGATCGACAGCGTTCGGCCCGGCCCTGGATTCACCACCAGCTCGGCCACCTCGTGTCCGTCTTTGCTCAGCAGGGCAAAGCGAGCGCAGTCGTGGTGCGGCTCAGGCGGCATGTCGCCTACGGTGAGCGAAGGCTGCGTCACATGGGCGCCGGCCATCTCCAACTCCCGCACCACGATGCGCAGAACGCACTGCAGTACCTCTTCCGGCCGGACGGCCGCATGCACCTGGCGGGAAATCTCCAGCAAAGCCTGCAGGCGGGCCACCTGCTGTTGCAAATCAATGATTTCGGCGTGCGTGTTATGGAAGGAAGAGGTCGACATCGGTGGGGCCGCGCCTTTCTGCGGATTCTGTGCTGACGGATATACTACAAGAGGCAGAGAAAACCCTATTTTATGAACACTAAACTCGCGGTTCCCGTGCAATCGAAGTTTTCTGATGAGGTAGCAGAGTGGCTTGAGGCTTTTGACGACGTGGTCGTGGACGAAGGCCCGGAACAAGGCGCCGAGCTGATTGCCGCCCTGCGGCACCGGGCGCGCGAAGCCGGCATCTCCACCCCCGGCGCTCTTACCACCCCCTACCTGAACACCATTCCCAAGCACGAGGAAGTGCCCTACCCCGGGGACCGCAAGATCGAGGAGCGGCTGGAAGCGCTGATCCGCTGGAATGCGATGGCCATGGTGCATGGCCAGAATAAGAAGGACGCCGGGATCGGTGGCCATCTTTCCACCTACTCTTCGCTGGCTACCTTGCTGGAAGTAGGCTACGAGCATTTCTTCCACGCTACTTACGGCGATCAGCCGGGCGATTTTATCTACTTTCAAGGCCATGCTTCCCCCGGAGTCTATGCGCGCGCCTACCTGGAAGGCCGGTTTGATGACGAGCGGTTGCTGCATTTCCGCCACGAGCTGCGAGGAAAGCCTGGTCTCTCGTCCTATCCCCACCCCTGGCTTATGCCCGATTTCTGGCGCTTTCCTACCGTCTCGATGGGCATAGGCCCGCTGAATGCGATCTACCAGGCGCGCTTTATGCGCTATCTCGAGAACCGCAACCTGATCCAGAAGACCGAGCGCAAGATCTGGGCATTCGTCGGCGATGGCGAGACCGACGAGGTAGATACCCTTGGCGCACTCTCTGTTGGTTCCCGGGAAAAGCTCGACAACCTGATCTTTGTCGTCAATTGCAACCTGCAGCGGCTGGACGGTCCGGTGCGTGGCAACAAGCGCATCATCGATGAGCTCGAAGGCGTCTTTCGCGGAGCAGGGTGGCATGTCATCAAGGTCGTCTGGGGTGGCGATTGGGATGAATTATTCGAGCGCGACTCCTCCGGCTTGCTGCTCAAGCGCATGGAAGAGTGTGTCGACGGGGATTATCAGGCGTTCAAGGCCAAGGGCGGGGCATACCTGCGCCAGAATTTCTTCGGCAAGTATCCCGAGCTGCTGGAACTGGTGCGGGACAAGACCGATGAGCAGCTTGAGAATCTGCATCGCGGCGGCCACGATCGTTCGAAGGTCTTCAACGCCTACCGCCGCGCAATCAACCACCACGGGTCGCCCACGGTCATCCTGGCCAAGACCGTGAAGGGTTATGGCCTGGGCGCGAACCAGGCCCGCAACGCCTCACACCAGGAGAAGAAGCTCACCGACAGCGGCCTGGCGCAGTTCGTGAAGCGCTTCAAAATTCCCGTTCCGGAGCAGCAGGCCAAGTTGGGTAAGCCCTATCGGCCGGCCCCGGACAGCCCGGAAATTGTCTACCTGCAGGAGCGCCGCCGCGCCCTGGGTGGCTATCTGCCCCACCGCGATGCGCCCAAGCTCGAGTTCAAGGCTCCCCCGTTGAAGGAGTTCAGCGAGTGGACGGCCGGTTCCAAGGCAAGGGCCGTTTCCACCACCATGGGGTTTGTCAGCATTCTTCGTCATCTGCTGAAAGATCCAAAGGTCGGCAAGCTGATCGTGCCCATTGTTCCTGACGAGGCCCGCACCTTCGGCCTTGAGTCCGCTATTCGCCAGGTGGCTATTTATGCCAGCGAAGGGCAGAAGTACACGCCGCACGATAACGACATGCTGCTGTATTACCGCGAAGAACAGGATGGCCAGATCCTGGAGGAGGGCATTACCGAAGCGGGCGCGATGGCGTCTTTTACCGCTGCCGGCACTGCCTACTCCAATTACCGCCTGCCCACCATCCCCTTCTACATGTACTACTCGATGTTCGGCTTCCAGCGGGTAGGCGACATGATCTGGGCCTTCGCCGACTCGCGCGGCAAGGGTTTCCTGATGGGCGGGACTGCCGGGCGTACCACCATGCTGGGAGAAGGGCTGCAGCATCAGGACGGCCATAGTCATGTGTTAGCCAGCACCGTCCCCACCTGCCTCAGCTACGATCCTGCGTATGTGTATGAGCTGGCGGTGATCGTGCAGGACGGCATTCGCCGTATGTACCAGGAAAACGAGCCAATCTTCTACTACATCACCATGTACAACGAAGACTACGCCATGCCGGCTATGCCGGAAGGGGTACGCGAAGGCATCGTCCGCGGCATTTATCGCTTCCAGGCCGCGCCTCGCGGCAAGGCCACAGCGCAGCTCTTCGGCAGCGGACCCATTCTCAACCAAGCGGTCCGGGCACAGGGGATTCTGGCGGAAAAGTATGGCGTGCAGACGGATGTTTGGAGCGTTACCAGCTACAACGAATTACGTCGTGAGGCGCTAGGTGTGGAACGTTGGAATCGCCTGCATCCCACGCAGCCGGAAAAGGTTCCTTACATCGTCGAAACGCTTCGCGAGGCGGAGGGTCCGTTGATCGCGGCCAGCGATTACATGAAGGTTGTGCCCGATCAACTTTCGCCCTGGCTTTCGAGCCGCCTGGTTTCGCTGGGCACCGACGGCTTTGGCCGTAGCGACAACCGCGAGTATCTGCGCCGCCACTTCGAGGTGAACGCGGAATCCATCGTGGCGGCGACGCTTTCCAGGTTGGCCCGCGAGGGAAAATTCGATCAGGAACGAGCCCAGCAGGCATTCGCAGAACTGGGAGTGGAGACGGAGACTAGCGATCCGGCTTACCTGTAATTAGCTAAAGGCGACAGGCCGCAAAAGAAACCGCAGGTCCCTCCACTGCGCTACGCTCCGGTCGGGATGACAATTCTGCTGCACTGCCAAATTTTCCTGGCAGAAGCTGCTGCGGCCACAACTGTTGCAGTCACAACAGAATTGTCATCCCGACCGGAGCGTACCCGGATTTCCTACTTCGCGCTGCTAGCGAGGACCACGTGTGCGGCTCTCCGTGGAGAGAGCCGCATGCAGATCATCAAAGCCACGGGTCTCGACAGGAAATCCGGGGGAGCGTAGTGGAGGGATCCGCGGTTTTCTCTACCTCAGAGCCTGCTAATCCCGTCAGTCAGAGCCTGAGCTTGCAACCGCAGCGTGCTGGCTGAGCCACTGCTCCGCATGCTGCGTCTCCGGCAAGCCGGGGTCAGCTGTCTTCCACGCTTTGAGGAACTGTTGATATGCAACCGTAGTTGCGCCAAGCTCCCCGGCCTTCTCCGTTGCCTGGGCAATCCCATAAAGCGCGAAGCCGGAATTCGGCCGCTGTTCCAGAGCCTGCTGGAAAGCAGCCTTGGCATCCTTCCATTTGCCGGCCGTCATCATCGCCGCCGCTTCGCTTTCCTCGACCGGCCGGATGTAGAAAGGCGGCTCATGGTAGCCCAGCTCTTTCTCTTCCCGGCGCGCCGTGGAAAAGAGCTTATCCGCCTCCGCGCTGTTGCCTTGGGTTGCCAGCATGGAAGCGCGGAGTTCGAGCGACATAATAGACAGCATCTTCACCAGTGGTTCCGCCAGCGGATCAGGAGACATACTGTGGTTTCCAGTGATGGGCGCGGCCTTTTTCTCCTTCGCTTCCTCCTCCTTCACCTCTTGCGTCATCCGCCACAAGCTGGAATCAAGCAACACCGAATGTCTCTCCGCCACATCGGGCTCATGTGCCTCTATGGACTGCATTCCTAGCGCAAACTGAGAAAGCCCGCCGGCGAGGAATTCCATGTGCGGCATGCCCTGAGAAAGCTTGGCAGCATTGACCAGTTGAACCACCCGCCCCCAGTCCGACACCCGCAGAGCCACCGGCAGCCCGGGATTAAGACGCGCAACGGCGTCGCGAGGAGACCAGGGATAAAGCGTGCCCTCCAAATGGCCGCGGGCCTGGCCAAGTGTCGCGGAAACTTGAGCCGCGTCCTGCAACCGGCCCGCTTCCAACAAATTGGCAACGGAGTACATCAGATTGTGGATGTAGTTCCAGTCGTTGTCGACGGCAACCTTCTGCGCCCGCATGTACTCTGCATCGGCAAGAGTGGAAGCATCGAAGGAACTCTGCGCGTGTGCGTAGTCCCCGGTACGGTAAAAGATGTGTCCGGGCATGTGGACCATGTGTCCCGATGCAGGCGCGAGCGAAGCCAGTATCGCCGCGCTATGCAAAGCCTGCTCCGGGTGGGGACCGGCCTCCACGGCGTGGATCCAGAGATGGTTCGCAGCCGAGTTCTGCGGTTCCTGCTTCAGCACACCCTCAAGCAGCTCCAGCTGTTCCTTCTTACCTTTGCGCGGTTCTCCCGCCTCGTCGTAGCCGTCGTTGACAGCGTCGGCCAGAGCGATGCGAGCATTGGTGTCGTTCTTGTTCTTTTTCACCAGGGTACGCAGAATCTCGATTTCGCGATCGAATTTTGCCTTGTCCTCGGAGCCGGCCTGCCGGATGGCAGCCTCGTGTGCCTCCGCTGCCTGGATGTAGAGCTTCTCCCGCCCACTCGCATGGGAGTCCAAGGCGACTGCTTTGGCCAGCGAGGCGTCGGCGTAAGTCTTGGTTACGCTGTGGTTGAAGATCTCCGCCTGGTAGAGCCCCCAATAACACATGGCGCAGTTGCCATCGGCGCGGATGGACTGCTCAAAAGCACGATCGGCCTCGTAGTCCCAAAAATCGTAAAGCAGGTTGTACCCCTGCTCGAACCACCTCTGAGCCTCTGCATTGGCGGAAATAGGAAAGCGCACATTGCCAACGCCTTCAATATGTTGCGGCGGCGGCAGCTGCTCCGGGGGGACCGGATCTCCGCTATCGCCCATGGCCATCTTCATCTGGCCCAAGGCGGCGGCGGTTCCCATCAGAATCATCAGCAACACTAAACATCGTTTCGGCATAGGGTATCTTTCTGCACCAAAGACCCGGTGTGAACTAAACTAGAAGAGTAAAGGTACCCACCGGGGCAGCAAAGGAATTATTCATTGATCGCAAGCACTTTAACCAAGATTTTCGGAACCAGTAACGAGCGTGTGATCAAGCGGATGCAGCCCATGGTCGAACAGACCGGGGTGCTTGAGCCGGCCACGAAGACTATGTCGGATGAGGAGTTACGGGGCAAAACCCTGGAATTCCGGGCCCGCATCGCCGCCCGCCTGGAGGGCATCGACGACCCTGAAGAACGGGCCGCGGAAGAGAAGCTGGTACTGAACGAGATTCTGCCCGAAGTCTTTGCCGTGGTGCGCGAGGCTGGCCGGCGGGTGCTACAGATGCGGCACTTTGACGTGCAGCTGATCGGCGGCATGGTGCTTCACCAGGGCAAGATCTCCGAAATGAAGACCGGGGAAGGCAAGACCCTGGTCGCGACTCTGCCCTGTTATCTGAATGCGCTGGCAGGTCACGGCGTGCACGTGGTCACGGTCAACGACTACCTGGCCAAACGCGACGCCGAATGGATGGGCAAGATCTACGAGTTCCTGGGCCTGACCGTCGGGGTCATTGTCCACGATCTGGACGACGGGCAGCGTCGCGCCGCCTATGGGTCAGACATCACCTACGGCACTAACAACGAGTTTGGTTTCGACTACCTGCGCGACAACATGAAGTTCGATAATGCCGACTGCGTGCAGCGCGGGCATTATTTCGCCATCGTCGACGAGGTTGACTCGATTCTGATCGACGAAGCCCGCACCCCGTTGATCATCAGCGGCCCCACCGACCAGACCACCGACAAATACGCTCGCGTGAACCGGATTCTGCCGTCACTCGAATTGGGCGAAGAGATCGAGCGCGGAGAAGAAAAAATCCTCACCGGCGATTTCGTGGTCGATGAAAAACACAAGACCATCAGCGTGACCGATGAGGGCTGGGAAAAGATCGAGCAGTTGCTGGGCATCGGCAACATCGCCGACCCGGAGAATTGGGATCTGAAGCACCACGTAGAAGTGGCCATCAAAGCCCATTCGCTCTACCGCCGCGATGTGCAATACGTGGTCAAGGATGGCGAAGTCATCATCGTCGACGAGTTTACCGGGCGGCTCATGCCCGGCCGCCGTTGGAGCGACGGATTACACCAGGCGATCGAGGCCAAGGAAGCGGTGAACATTCGCCGCGAAGACCAGACCCTGGCCACCATCACTTTCCAGAACTACTTCCGCCTCTACAAAAAACTGTCTGGCATGACCGGTACGGCGGAAACCGAAGCCACAGAATTCGAGAACATCTACAAGCTCGAGATTGTGGTCATCCCCACCAACATGCCGATGCGCCGCCTGGAAAACCCCGACGTGGTGTTTCGCACCGCCAAGGAAAAGTACCTCGCGGTGGCGGACGAGATTGCGCGTCTGCACGAGTTGAAACAGCCAGTCCTGGTGGGTACCACTTCGATCGAGAAGTCAGAGCTGCTTTCTTCGATCCTGCAGCGTAAGGGCGTAAAGCATGTGGTGCTCAATGCTAAATTCCACGAGCGTGAGGCGGAGATTGTGGCCCAGGCCGGACGGCTGGGCATGGTCACCATTGCCACCAACATGGCCGGCCGCGGCACCGACATTGTGCTCGGCGGCAATGCCGAGTTCGCCGCCAAGCAGGAGCTGTTGAAGAAAGGCCTGGCGCAGGCGGTCAACGCCGCCCAGGGAGCCATCAATCCCATGGCCGGTCCCGGAATGGTGCGCTTCTACTACCAGGGTCAGGAATTTGAAACCAATCAAGCGACCTGGGACAAGACCATCGCTCAGTACGCCGCCGCCGCCAACCACGAACACGATGAAGTGATTGCTGCGGGCGGGCTGCACATCGTAGGCACGGAAAGGCACGAGTCGCGGCGCATTGACAACCAGCTGCGTGGCCGTGCCGGCCGCCAGGGCGATCCCGGCGCCTCGCGTTTTTATCTCTCGCTTGAAGACGACCTGATGCGCATTTTTGCCAAGGAGTGGGTCTCGAACCTGCTGCAACGGCTGGGCATGGAAGAAGGGGTGCCGATCGAATCGCGCATGATCAGCAGCCGCATCGAGGCGGCGCAAAAGGCGGTTGAAGGCCAGAACTTCGAAGCCCGCAAGCACTTGCTTGAATATGACGACGTCATGAACAAGCAGCGCACCGCGGTGTACGGGTTGCGCAGCCAGTTGCTCGAAGGGCTCGATCAGAAGGAGCTCATCCTTGAGGATTACGTGGCCAATCTTCTGAGCGCGATTATGGAGGCGCATGCACCGGAAGCGATGCATCCCGACCAGTGGGATGTGAACGGACTGAAAGGCCAGCTGGGGGGGCAGTTCGGCATCGATCTGGAGAAGGAAGGCATCCACATAGACGCCCTGAACCGGCACGAACTGGGCGAGGCGATCTTTGCGCGGCTTAAAGAAAAGTACGAGATGAAGGAAGCCATTCTGGGGGGCACGACGATGCGCCTGCACGAGCGCATGGTCATGCTCAGCGTGCTCGATGGATTATGGAAAGACCATCTGCTCAGCATGGACCACCTCAAAGAGGGCATCGGTCTGCGCGGCTATGGCCAACAGGATCCGTTGGTGGCCTACAAGAAAGAGTCCTTCGACATGTTCGAAGCCATGATGGGACGCTTTCAGGAAGACACGGTTCGTTTCCTGTTCCTGATGCAGATTGTCGGACCGGATGGCCAGCCGGTTACGGAATTGCCTCGTCGCCAGGCACCTGAAATCAGCAGCCAGTCCGTTCCGGAGCCAGCGCGCGCGCTGCCCCAGGGTTCTCCAGCGACGATTGCGGGCAACGGTGCCCACGCGGCGCCGCCATCGCGGCCGATAGCCGTGCCGGTGCGAGCCCCGTCGACCACCATTGATGCCTTGGAGCAGGAATTTCAGCGTAAGAAGAAGCGCGAGCTCGAGCAAGCGCGAATGACCGGAGCCAATGGCAGTTCCGATGCGCCCACGCAACGTAGGGCGGGCGAGAAGGTAGGCCGCAACGACCTATGCCCCTGCGGCTCGGGCAAGAAATACAAGAAGTGTCACGGAGCAGCGGAAGGCTAGCGGCACTTTGGTTTCGCTGTTTAATCAAACTGCCCTCCACAACACTCCCCCTCCACAACCACTCCCCCTCCACAACCACTCCCCCCTCCACACAACACTGTACGGGTGCCCCATGTTCGCACCAGCGTACGTGGGCCGAAAAAGATGGGGCGAAGCCCCAACCATTGCGGTTGAGCCGGCGGAAAGCAATCGAAGAAACTCGTTTTCGGCCCACGTACGCCGGTGCGAACCTGGGGCACCCGCACAGTGTTGTGTGGAGGGGGTGTTGTGGAGGGATCTATCCGTTAAGGCCCGACTATAGTCGTGCGCTAATACAAAAGCAAAAACATACAAACCTTCTCAACGGAAGCTCTCCGGGATCTCTTCGAAGGTAAAGTTCGCAGCCTTGGAACCGGTCTGATCCCTCCAAAGCTCGAAAATGCGACCGTAACTGAGCGTGATGAACTCACTCTGGCTGATTCCCAATTTTTGCGCGCTCGCATCGATCCACTCACTCGGACCTTCGAGCTCGGCATACACGCCCAGCGGGGTTTCGTCGATCACACAATGGCCTTGCCGGTCCGCCCATTCCGTGCGCCATTTTTCGTATACAAATACCGGGTGGAAGCCCAGGGCTTCGAAGATCTTCCCCGACGCCAGACCATCCTCAACCTCGGTCTCGGTTTCTACTCGATTCTTGTGCGGCCCCTCTTCCGTTAAACCGCTGGGGACCCTCTTGTGCGTGACCACCCACTTATTTCCATACTGGCGGATGCGCAAAATCTGCCGCGAGTTGCGCAGCTCACGATTGGGCTTGTCGTACAGCGTGTTGCGCTCCAGCGTGCGGGCGGTGACGCGCGTAAACCCAAGTGCCGCCAGCTTCTGCTCCAGCGCCGCCCGGTCCGCTACGCGTACCTTTACTTCTGTCTCCATGGCCTGCATAGGCCGGAGTCTATACCAGCCGGCACAACATGGGAAAATGACACAGGTAGAGAGTGACCGGAAAAAAGACACTACGGCTGGCTGTCGATCCCAAGGCCATCGATTCGCCGGCATCGATCGCCTCGTTGCAACAAGCGGCAGAACTGCTGCGCAACGGCGGCACGGTAGCGTTCCCGACCGAAACGGTCTATGGACTGGGCGCAAATGCTCTCGACCAGAAGGCGGTTCGATCAATTTTCGAGGCCAAGCAACGCCCGGCCTGGGATCCTCTGATTGTCCACGTCGTCGATGAGGAGCAGCTTGGCATGGTGGCTGTCGACATTCCACCCATTGGCCGCTTGTTGATGGCCGCATACTGGCCGGGACCTCTCACTTTGTTGCTGCCCAGGAGCCCACAGCTGCCGGCGATGGTGACCGCAGGGCGCAATCGCGTCGGAGTGAGAATGCCGCGTCACCCCGTCGCCCAAAGATTAATCGAGCTGGCGGGATTGCCGATCGCGGCGCCCAGCGCGAACACCTTTGGCAGAACCAGCCCCACCCGCGCGGAGTTCGTTCTGCAGGACCTCGATGGACGCATCGATGCCGTCATCGATTCCGGAGACACGACCCTGGGCCTGGAATCAACCGTGGTGGATGTTTGTGCCGATCCGCCCATTCTGTACCGTCCCGGCATGGTGACGTTCCAGCAGCTTCAGGCGCTATGCCCTTCACTGATTGCGTACAGCGAATCGAAGCCCGGCGTCTCCGCCGCACCACCCTCGCCGGGTGTTGGGCTGAAACACTATTCCCCTCGTGCGCGGCTCATTCTTTCCGACAGTGCAGACCCAGGGACGTTGTTAAGCCTGGCCGCACAACTGCACGCCGCAGGAGAGACGGTAGGCATCATGTCGCCAGGTGCGCACCTCGATCGAAATCCCTACCTCATTTATGAATGGAGTGAAATGACAGATGCGCAGAAGCTTGCTCAGCGTCTGTTTGCCGGATTGCGGGAATTGGATGCTGCCGGGGCAACCGTAATCGTCTGTCCGCTCCCGAAAGAAGAAGGACTCGGCATCGCCATACGCGACCGGCTGCTTAAGGCCGCCCGTTGACTCGTTCTGAATCCGTCGCCTTGTACAAGTATTTGATGCCCGCTTTATAAATCAGCGTGCGCAGACTGCCCTGCCGAATTTTGATCGCATGGCGGTCGTACCATTCGATGGTGCCTTCTATCCGCTCTCCATCTTCCAGCAGGAAGATCATCGGGGTCCGGCTCTGAATCTGTTTTTGAAAGTAGAACGCTTCTGCGTGGGAGCTCTCCCCGCGCGCTGCGGAACGATTCTGCGGCGTGAAAACCGGGGCAATCCCGGGGAGCCGAGTGGGATAGCGGCTTGTACCCACGGGCAAAAGAGGACGAATGAGCTTGCGCGGACCTGCAGGGCTTATAGAAGGCAAAGTAGACCTGTCTGCTCCATCGACTTTGGCCTTTGCCTTTGCCTTGGCCTGTCGCACGTCAAAGTCGCGGCCTACCGGAATGGCGGAGGAATCGGACATCGTTGTTTTGAATCTGGAGGGTTGGATGCAGGATGCGCCGCTTTGGTTTCGGAGTCAAGCATAGGCACAATATGGCGGTTGATTACGTCCGTGACAGGCCGGCGGCGAAGGAATCGAGCGAGAGCGAACGTAGCAGGTTACGGCGCATGCCTTGCTCGACCTGATCGAGCGCGCGCACGGCCGCCTCGATCCAGGCCACATCAATCGCTTGCGAGACGCGTGTCAATTCGCCCAGCAAATCGATGTTGCGGATCAGATGGCCGGTTCCCGCATGCAACAGCAGCAGGTCTTCGAGCAAGCCGGCAAAGGCATGCAGCAGCGCGCTGGTCTTTTGCTGTCCCTCGGCGCCTGCTCGATAAGTTTCGGTCACCCGGAAGAGTGCTCCATAGTCATTCTCCTGGGTGGCATTGGAGAGGATGACCAGGGCGTCCTGGCGGCTGGCCAGGTAACTTTCGAGATCGAAACCAAGCGCCTGGCCGAGGCCTCCTTCCGCCAGTCGTGCGACCAGTGCGCGTTGCTTCGGTTTCCAGTCTGTCCGTCGTTCAGCAAGCACGGCCTCGATCTGTTCCGGCGGCAAAGCGCCCAACCGAAAGATACTGGCGCGGGACCGGATGGTGGGCAGAAGCTCACCAGGATTTTCCGCCAGCAGCACAATGTGCGCGTACGCGGGTGGCTCCTCGAGAATCTTGAGCAGGGAATTGGCCGCCTCTTTCATGAAGGCGGTGCTGGTAAAGATGTACACCGCGCGAGGTGCATCGGAGGGGAGGCGGTAGATATGTTGCACCACATTGCGCACCTGGCCCAGTTTGATCAGCAGTTGGGGTGGGTCTGGAGGGATGACCACCACGTCGGGATGTGTCTGGATGAGGATGCGGGTGTCTTTTTTGTCCACCTCCCGCAGGTCTTCGCGTGCCGCGATGGCCTCATTCACTCGATCCGCCAGCGGCAAGGATTGAGCGATGCGGGTGCAGTTGCGGCACACCCCACAGAAATCGGGTAATCCATTGGTGACCGGGTGCTGGAGGCAGGCCATCGTCTGCGCCAGCATGATCGCAAGGGTGTATTTGCCGGCCCCGCGCGGCCCCGCAAGGATGAGGGACGGAGGCATGCGTGCCACAGCGATCGCCTCCCGCAGATGGCGAACCGTCGCCTCATTTCCCAAAAACTGATCAAAGCTCACCAGACGAGACTAGCAAATTCCTGGGCCACCCACTCATTTAGCAACCACTCTCCCTGGAAGCGCCGCCTTCCCCTTTGTCATCCCGAGCGAACGACTTGCCTGATGGCAAGTTAAGGGTGGAATGAACTCTGCTTTTGGCTCTATCCCCGCCACCAGTCGCCGGGTGCCCCACACCCCCGATTTCCTGTGTAGTCTCGTGGCTTCCCTGCACTTCATGCGCCTTTCCTTTAAGAAAGGCGCACACGCGGTCCTTTCCAGAGCTGCGTACAGGAAATTCGGGGCATCTCGCTCGTTTTTCGCGAGATGTGGGATACCACAGGCCTCCCCCTCAAGCCTTTCGCGGGTCGACAGAACTACACGGGTGCCCCACGTTCGCACCAGCGTACGTGGGACGAAAACGATGGGCGAAGCCCACCACAGATTTTCGTTCCGGACCCAACCGGTTGTTCATTAGGACCGGAGCGAACCCGGATTTCCTATTTCGCGCTGCTGGCAACGACCACGTGTGCGGCTCTCCGTGAAGAGAGCCGCATGCAGAGCCTCAAAGCCACGGGTCTCCACAGGAAATCCGGGGAAGCGTAGTGGAGAGATCTCTGTCTGGACGCTCTTTCTTTGGAAATGTTTTCTTGCAGAGCATAGAGCAGTGGAGGCACCTGCATTTATCGCGGCGCGGGAACAAACATCATCGGAAACTTAGGCCGCAATGTGATCTTGGGCTGTACCTCGACGATTTGCCCGGGAACGAACTGCAGCCGCCATTGCTGTGCGATCGTAGCCAGCATGAGCACTCCTTCCATCCAGGCAAAAGCCTCCCCGATACACTGCCTCCCGCCGGCCCCGAAAGGGAAGTAAGCAAACCGGGGACGGCGGGCTTTATTCTCCGGCAAAAAGCGATCGGGATCGAAGCGCAAAGGGTCGGCGAAATATTCCGCACTGCGCTGAATGATGTATTGGCTGAAGAAAAAGTAGCTTCCCGCCGGAAAGCGAAAAGGCCCCAGTTCGACGTCTGCGATGGACTGCCTCCCCATCGCCCAAGCCGGCGGGTACAAGCGCATGGACTCAGCAAACACCATCTCGGTGTAGCTTAGGCGAGGAATGTCCGCGAGCGTGGGCAGCCGTTCGCGGCCCAGCACAGCGTCGATCTCTGCGTGCAAGCGGGCCTCGGCCTCCGGGTTTTGCGAGAGCAGGTACCAGGTCCAGGTGAGCGCATTGGCCACCGTCTCGTATCCGGCCAAAAAAATCGTCAGCACCTCATCGCGCAGCTGTTCATCGGTCATGCCGGAGTGATCGGACTCCTCGTCGCGGGAAGCGAGCAACATGGAGAGCAGGTCGCCCCGGTCCACTGCGTCCAGGCGGCGGTTGACAATCATGCGCTGCACCACCTGATCCAGCCGGGCGCGGGCGCGGCGGAAGCGGATCAGCCCAGGCAGCGGCCAGTTGAGGTAGGACTCGGCGCGAGGCAGTGCAATCAGGTAGTTATACAGCTGCATGATCACATTGACCTGATCGTTGATCTCCAGAACATCCTCGGTCACATCGGTGTTGAACAAGGTGCGCGCCACGACCTGCAACGTCAGTTGCATCATCTGTGAGGCAATATCGATCGGCTGCTGCGCTTGCCAGCCGGTCCGCATATGGGCAGCGCGATCGACCATAATGGCGCCATAGGCCTGAATACGCTGGCGATGGAACGCGGGCGCAGCGATGCGCCGCTGCCGCCGGTGCACCTCACCATCGCTGGTGATGAGCCCTTCGCCCAGCAAAATCTTCATCCGCCGCTGCGTCCTTTCCTTGATAAAGAGTTGCGGCTGGTTGATCAGAATCTCGTGGATAAAGTCGGGTTCATTGACAAAAATAATGTGCGACAGCCCCAGCCGGTAATGGGCCATGTGCCCGTAGTTTTTTGCCAGGTGCTCGAAGAGCGCGATCGGATTGCCGGGCTTGAAGAAACGGCGCAGCAGATAAAAGGGCAAATTCATCTGCAGTCCCGGAGGATACCGATAGCCATCCCGCTCCAGCACCGTCCACTGCTGCTGCGACGCGGGTAAATAGGTTGTGCTCATACTGCCGCCAGACGTCCCCGTACTACTTGTACGATGCGCTGGTGGATTTCATCAATGGAGCCATTGCTGTCGATTGCGACCACACGCAAAGGGTCGCGGGCGGCAATCTCCTGGTATTTATCGAAGACCCGGCGGTAGAACGCGGAGCTCTCTGTCTCAAACCGGTTCTCATCGCTCCCCGTGGCCGCAACCGCGCGTTGGTTGCGGCGGCGCGCGCGGGCTAGGGATTGATCGAAGTCCGGCAGCAGCAGCAGAGTCAGGTCCGGCTCCAGCCCGCGGCACAGGGCGGCGTGGAGGTCGCGCACCACCTGGCTGCCGAGTTGCCGGCCACCTCCCTGGTAGGCCTCGCTGGAATCGGTAAACCGATCGCACAGCACCACGCGCCCGGCCGCGAGCGCAGGCTCGATGACTTCTGCGATCGATTGCGCGCGATCAGAAAACATCAAACCCAGTTCTGCGAGCGAGGCAAGATTTTCCGTACGTGAATCAAGCAGCAGTGCGCGGATGCGATCTCCTACCCGGGTGCCTCCTGGCTGGCGGGTGGCGGTCACCGACCAACCATTTGCTTCCAACCACTCTTTCAGGCGGCGAAGCTGAGTGGTCTTGCCGGAGCCATCCAGGCCCTCGAAGGTAACAAACAAGCCTCGTGGCACGACTTTTCCTCTCTTCCGCCCCAACCAACGTTCGGGTGCCCCATCCTTCGCGCTCTCGGCGAAGGGTGGGATAAGCAGAATATGCGGGGCAAGGGCCTCGGGTGCAGTGCAGTGGTATCCCACCCTGCGCTAAGAGCGCGAAGGATGGGGCACCCGAACGCTGGTTGGGGCGCATCTCTTCCCTCATCCGGCCGGAGCCAGGTCTGCGATCTCGAGTTCCAAACCGCCGTACTCCGGATGCATATTCTCCCGCAACTTGTATGCGAGATGGATGACGGATCCTTGCTCCAGGCCCAGCGCTTGCACCCGCGTCGCCCAATCCCATCCCAGGGCCGACCAACCCGCGCCACGCGTACCCTGCGCCAGCTGCAGGCATATATGACGCTCTTTGATAGGCCGAACCGGAGCAGTGAGCCGGACGTTGTAGGCAACAAAAATCGGCTCCTCGTTGCCTATGCCCAGCGGCTCCAGGCGGCGCAGCCAGCTATACAACGGGGGAGTGATTTGATCCAGGGGCAAGACTGCATGGCAGCGCAGACTGGGCGCTGCTTCTTCCACATGCAGCGCTGCCCAGGCTTCAAGATGGCTTTTGAGTTCCTGGAGTCGTACCGCAGGCAGGCTAAAACCAACCGCGTGCGCATGGCCTCCGAAGCGGGTGAAGAGCTCTTTGCAGCCTTCGATCGCGTGCAGAAGATGAAAGCCGGGAACCGAGCGGCCGGAGCCGTACGCATCCTCCCCTTCAAGGGCAACGACAATAGCCGGACGCTGTGTGCGCTCGACCACGCGTGAGGCAAGTATGCCGATGATGCCGCGGTGCCAGCCTTCCCCTTCGATCACCATGCAGCGGCTCAACTCAAAGGCAGGTTCTTCCCCCAGGCGGCGGTCAATCTGTTCCAGGATGCCGGCTTCGGCCTGCTGTCGCTCGCCGTTCAGTCGATCGAGCTTGGCGGCCAATTCGCCTGCCCTGGCCAGATCCCGGGTGGTGAATAGCTCCACCACATCAGAAGCCACATCCATGCGGCCGGCAGCGTTGATCCGGGGCGCAAGGCGGAAGGAGAGGTCGGTCGCGGTTAGAGGCCGTCGAGATGGGTCAAGCTTGGCGACCTGGATCAGGGCGCGCAGCCCGGCACTGGCCGGCCGTCGCAATTGTTCCAGCCCGACGCTGGCGAATACCCGGTTTTCCCCCAGCAACGGAACCGCATCGGCCACCGTCGCGATGGCCAACATCTTCAGGAAGGAGGGCAGAATCTTGGTCCGTGCCCGCTCCACATCCCAGGCCTCCAGCAAGGCCTGCGCAAGTTTGAAGGCCACCCCGGCCCCGCAAAGGTGCTTGCAGGCATAGCCGCAGCCAGGCTGGTTGGGGTTGAGGATCACCAACGCGTTCGGCATACCGGTATGCGGCAGATGGTGATCGGTGACGATGAGGTCGAGTCCCAGGCGGGCGGCGGCTTCGGCAGCAGCAAAATCGCGTATCCCGGTATCCACACTGATGACCAGGCGAATCCCCTGTCCTGCCGCGGCTTCCAGCACCTCCGCTTGCATGCCGTAGCCCTCGCGCAAGCGGTGCGGCGCATGAAAATCCGCTTTGCCGCCGAGCATCTCGATGGCCGTCTTGAGCAGCACAATGGCGGTGGTGCCATCCACGTCATAATCGCCGTAGATGAGGATAGGCTCCAGGCCCTTGATGGCCGCCTGCACCCGCGCTACCGCTGCGGCCATCCCCTGCATCGCGTACGGATCAAGCAACTGTTCCATGCGCGGATGAAGAAAAACCTCAGCTTCGGCCGCGCTTTCGACCCCGCGCTCCGCCAGCAACTCGGCCACGATGAGCGGGAGACCGGCGCTTTGCGCCAGGATAGAGGCCGCGGCGGAGTTCGCCGGGGGCAGAACCCATTGGTTGCGAGAAGCAACCCGGGGGCTTACCGTGGAGGAGCCGGCAGCGTTCACCCTTCTTCTTCGTCCTCATCGTCTTCGAAAACCACGTCTCCAAAGTCTTCTACGAATTCCAGCAGCTGCTGGTAGCGTTCGTACCATGGCGTGGCATTCTCGTGCACGAAGACGATGCCCTGGTGAGCAAAACCGAGCTGGATATAGCCAATCTTGCCCACGTAGTTGACCAGGTATTGTGCCTCGTGTACTTCGGCCGCGGCCTCGTCGGGAAAGTTGTCGTCGCGAATCTGCTCCAGCAGCATGGCGATGTCTTCTTTCTCCAACTTGACTTCGCTCATGGTGACAAAGGGCGCGCCGGCGCTCTTGGCCATCTCCACGAAGTCTTTCCAGCTGTCGGGATTGTCGTCATCTTCCCACAGGACGGTTGGCAGGTCTTCGGTAATAAATCCGGGCAGGCGGCGCATGGAATGGCCTTCAACGAAGGCTACCATGTCGTCTTTCAGAGAGATCAAATCGTCAGGGTGCATAGGGAAGCCTCTATTGTCGCAGATGCCGGCCAGGAGGGTGAGACGGGGGTGGGAGGACACCCGGGGAAGTGTGTCAAATATGCTATAGTCCGATTCAGATCACATGATTTTTTCGCGGGAGTACGTGAATTATCTGGCACGCCAAACGGTCAACCAATTGGTCGCGGCCAAGATGATCCGGGCGGGGAAGGTCGCCGTGGTCGCGGAACGGGTGAACGCGGCCATCCTGGAAGAATTGTCGCTTGAGGACCGCATCAACGAAGAAGTGCGCGTCATCCTCGACGCCTACCAGGAGGACATGCGCCGCACCGGCGCCAGCTATGCGGAGATGTTCAAGAAGGTCAAGCAGGAGCTGGCCAAGAAATATAAGGCGGTCTTGTGAGACTTTCGCGAGACAAGCTCAACAAACTGGCGCACGTGGTGGCCGACACCCTAGCCGAGACTGACGAATGCGAATTTCTCGATGACCGGAACACCATCCGTCAGGAAGCGCGTAAGGCGCTCGAGAAGGTGTTGACGGAAGAGATGAAAATCGACGCGGCAGCCCGCCTGAAGATCGCTTCGCAACGCAAAATCATTGTCGAGGGAAGCCAGGAGTGGGACATTCTTTACCGCAAGTATTACAACGATGAGGTCAGGAAGCTAGGGCTCTGATCGGCACGGCGGTGGTCCGCCGGCACCCCTGCTTTGATATACTGTGAGTCCGGTCTGAATCCACTGTGGCGTCATGGTGTAATTGGTTAACACGCCGCCCTCTCAAGGCGGAGAGTTCGGGTTCGATCCCCGATGACGCTACCAAATAAAATCAACAACCTAGAGCACTCTTGTAAATGTAACTACCGTTGTTTGTCGCAAGTTTAGCGCAAACCAAAGTGTGGTGTTTTCGCCTGCTCGTAATGTTGCCGTTTCTCTGTGGATATGGTCCGATCTACGCCCGGGGGAACACGAATGATCGCGAACATCCACCCAAATGACGTGCTTGAAGAGTTGAAGCAGGTTGCTGAAGTGCTAGGTGTGCCGGTTGAGAAGTGCGCGACCGAAGCGATCGCGACGCTGGCTTCAGCGGGATGCGGTCGGCTACGTTCCGGCGCTGGCTGAACCTAAACGTCGCCAACTTGAATTGGTGGGCAGATGACCGGCTCTGGCAAGATCGTCGCTTACGACCTGATGACGCTACTGGCCGACTATCCAGGCATGACGAAACGAAGCGCGGCGTCGCCACAAGCGCCGCGCAATTCCGAGGCACCTGAAGGGCCATTTATTTGGCCCATTTTCATTTGGGCATCTTGTTTTCTGGCGGAATCCGGGCAACAGTGGATTTAGGGGGATTTTGAGAAATGATCGGCTTTACGCTTGAAGAAATCGAACTGATGCCGGAGTCCTACCAGCTTTTGTATCTCTGCGATTTGGCGTTGGACGGAGTTGGGGATCAGCACGACGTGGACTTTATTCTGGAGAACACCTGGGTTGAATTCAACCTTGAGGCGTCACAATCGTTTGAGCGTTGTCTTGAAGACGAAGAATGCTATGACGAGTGAGGTTTGCACAGATTGGTGATCGGGGATTCCGGCATCGTCAGGTCTCACTGATTCAGTTCCTGCGCCAAGCTATGCCTTGAGGAGCTGGATAAGCGCGCTTTCAAGTAAAGCTGTGTTGTCTTCATGGATTGTGTCGTCAGCGATAATTTCATCGCCCACGGAAACCACGAAGCTGATGACATTTTCTGGGTAGATAACTGCCTCCAGCTCTCGACTTCCAATCGACCACGCAACGCCCAAGGCACCGCCCGACAACGGAGTCACGGCGGGACCAGGCAAGTCTAGCGAGTACAAACTGGCTAGAATAGAACGCGCATACCCCGCCGTCTCCCGCGTGACAGTCAAATTGGCCATTCCCGGATAGTCGCGCGGATTTTTCTCAATCTCATGAATTCGCTCGAGGGCGGCAAACAGCCATGGCGCTATGTGCGATGGCTGGACATCCGTAAGCTCCGAATGATCGGGCCTTGGACGAGCGCGGCGTTGCGAGCCTCGCCGAACGTGTAATGTGGACAAGTGGGTTGAAGCCATTATCGTTTCTCCCAAAACTCGTGGGCCTTGCTTGTGGTCACATCATCGAAACCCAGGATTACTGCATCATGACACCTATCGAGCGCGTCGACCAGACCGTCTTCACCGCTCGCATCCGGTTTGCCCTGAGCTGTTACAGTGAGTTGGGCGACTTCGGTCCCTTCTGGTTGCCTAATCGCTGATTGCGCCTGGATCTGGAGACTGACAGCCAATTCTGCGAGATTGTAACCTGTCACCAGATTAACTGTCGCCGCTTCTGGCAGAAACAAGTAGTGGCGGCCGCGAACCGCGTCGCTTGCGCGTTCAGCAATTGGCTTCAGCAACGCGGCCAAATCGTTATAAGAGTTCCAAATTTCACCGCGAACAAGGTGATTTACATAGATCACCTTGCTCCGATAGACCTGCGGGGACGCTAGGTTCACACTCCTGAGAAAATCATTGAAGCGTTTCCAGTCGGACATAAAACGCGGTTTTAGCTCTGAATAGTGCGCATACTTCTGGTCTGGGTGTGCCCGACGCCAATTCCGCAGGAAAAACGACTGCTGCACCTGCACAAGTTGGGATTTTGACCTGTCGGAAAATGCGGCTCTGAGGGGAAGCGCTTCCAGAAGATTGAGCGTGGCGCCCGAGCTTATTAGAGACAGGTCCGGTACCGGCGTCAGCATCTCGCCATGCGGATCACTGTTACGGGCCCTTGTAGATCTCGGCTGGTACAAGGAAGAGAATGGAGTTTATCGCGTGACCTGCTTTGCATTCGCAAGCGGGGATGAGCCTTCCTGTTATATCGACACCCTACAGCGGCGAACCGCGATGACGGGGCGTTTTCAGGGCTTTCCGGTTGCACGTTTCACAGCAGGAGCCGCGCGTTCGTTAGGGTTCAACATCACTCGCGACCCCGGCGGCGATCCCGATGGTAGCCCCGAACATGTCGTTCTAACGGCCTCCGATCCGGCGCGAATCAAAGGTAAGCACCATAAGGCGTGTAAGGAATTGGCTAAAAAAGCGGAGTTCATACCGTTCGCACACTTTCAAGATTCGGGAGCAGGAAGCGCAACCATCGACCTCTAAACCATGAGTTGCCAGGGCTCGAACCGAGTTGCGGCCTTGACCTCGGTGTTCTTCTCTTTGCGGATACGATTTAGCCGGTGCGACCGAGCATGGCTAGCCGAGCGCTCCTGTTTCCCCAGTCGGATCGCTTCGTCGCTGGCGTAGACGGTCTTGGCCGTCAGCCTTGCCGGCAGACTGGGCATTTCCGGCGGTGGTCCTGAAGCGTCTGCAAGCCTTATACCAATCATCGACTGCGATCCCATATTTGCAGTCCTTCCATGACATTTTGAAGCCCCCTTTTGGGGGGGTAACCCGGGGACGGTCACCTCGTTTCGGGAGCAATGGTGGTGATTGAGGATGCGCCGATGCGCCGCTGGGTTTCCTCACGATACATGCGTACGCGGGCGCAATCATCCCGAGAGGAAGAGAGGAACGCAGGAGAGACGGAAACTGACTCTAATACGTAAGCGTACGGCTATGACCGCCTCGGTGATCACCTTAAAACCGGCCACTTGTGATCAGTGCAAAACCGGCCACTTGAGCAGGTTCAGACTTGATTGTTTTACTCCTTGGCGTCCGATGTCAGCAAGGTGGCCCGAGGAGTGCCGGCGTGTCTAAGTTTCGAAGCGGCCTGATCGCATGCTATGGTGGTACTCGCTTTGCGGGGGTCGCGCCCTGTGAAGTGATCCAGAGCCGAGGACACGGGGCTGGCTCCGAAGGAATCGGTATGCGAGACCCTCTGCGATTGGCTTGATGAGCTGGTCAGCAGAGGGTTTCGTGTTTTTGGCTAGATTTCTTGGGTGAAGCTTCGTTGTTGGAGGCTTCTGGATCACAAGTTGCGACGCGGCCGGGCGCTCTTTGTCCGGCATCCTCATTGCTTTGTTCTTTATCATTGGGCATCTCCATTGCTGCCGGTTTTCGTGCGCCAACTGCGCGGACCGCATTTGAGCACGTGGCCGTGATGCAGA
>Ga0302326_10001180_pt1 | contig 67740 bp, 60 predicted proteins | sample Palsa_T0_3_FD_202264 | JGI IMG/M metagenome (GOLD analysis project Ga0302326, IMG submission 202264) | Peat permafrost microbial communities from Stordalen Mire near Abisko, Sweden - Palsa_T0_3 | ecosystem: Environmental > Terrestrial > Soil > Palsa > Peat permafrost | place: Sweden: Abisko...
GCGTGCGGCAAACAGTGCAATTTTTCACATACGACAGTAGTAAGTTACGGAGATTCCCGGTGCATGGCGCAATCGGCTAAGTGTGGAATCTCCAGGGCATTAATGTCAGTTGATCCAAAATATCGCCCAAAATTACCAATCTCCACTGCACTTATCCTACGAGCAGATCAGGCGCGGTTTGGCTTAGAAAATTCGAGACTTCTTCAAAGAACTGGGGCATCCCCGGATCGTTCTCCAAAGGTATGTGGTTCTTGCCTGGCAGCGAGACAAATCTGGCACCTGGTATGCTTGCCGCCATTCGGCGGCTTTCATCAACAGGGACCATGAGATCGTCGCGGATATGAAGGACAAGCGTTGGCACAGCCACTCGTGGCAAGAGATCCCGAATGTCAAAATCGCAAACGGTTTCATAGTGTCGAGCAGCGTTTTCCGCTGATAAACACTTGCGTTGCATCTCATTGAAGGCTTGTGCTTGTTCTTTGGTGGCCGTAGGCATTAATTGGGACGTCATCATTTGTCGGAAGGTGGGATCCTCAGAATTCCACCCAAATCTCATCAGAGTTGCGATCGCCCGAAAACGATCAAGGTCAGCGGCCGTTGTTGACGCCCTTTTGTATCGCCCGGTAGCGAAGCCGCCAAATAGCATGAGACTGGAGACGCGGTGTGGGTTGCGTACCGCGTAAGCAATCGAGACCGCGCATCCCTGAGAAAAGCCAAAAACGGGAAAGCGATCGAGACCCGCGGCGTTTACGACGGCCTCAAAATCGTTCACCCAAGCATCGATCGACAATTCGCTACTGTCCCAATCTGACAGTCCGTTACCTCGAGCATCATAACGGATCAGCGTATGATGCTTGGCCAAGCCTGCCAGCATATGCCGATAAACGGGAAGTTCCCAATCGAGCTCGATATGGTTGATCCAGTTTGCAGATTTTACCAAAGGAGGGCCGCTGCCGGCGAGAGAATAGGCCAACCGAACACCATCTTCGGATCGGCAATATCTGATTTGTTGCTGAAACTTCGCCGACGAAAAGTTGGCGGCAGGCGGCAGACGATCTTCCTTGTTGAGTTCGATAGCGTAGGCTTCGATCGGCCGGGCTATATTTTTCAAGGATTGCGTTCCGAGCGATCGGAATGAGAGGTCAATCTTGCCGTCGATCTGATCGAACACGACGCCCGAAATGCAGACGCCCCCAGGCTCCGCCATTCCCTCCAACCTCGCCGCGATATTTACGCCATCGCCAAGAAGATCGTTGCCGCGTATCATGACGTCGCCGAGATGAATACCTATCCGAAACCGGAGGGCGGAATCTTCGGTCAGCCCCGCTGCCGCTTCTCCAAGTTTCAGTTGTATAGCTACGGAGCATTCCACCGCATCGAAGAGGCTTTGAAACTCTGCGAGGATACTATCGCCTGCGGTATTCGCCACTCGGCCACCATATTGGGCGATCAGGTCGTCCATAAGCTGGCGATATGCGGAAAGAGTCCGCATGGTACCGGCCTCGTCTGTACTCATTAGTCGGGAATAGCCGGCGACGTCGGCCGCAAGAATTGCTGCAAGCTTTCTCTGAATTCGATCTATGCTGCTCGCCATCTTTGCCGCCATGCTATGCTCTCCCGGAATCGGCGAACTATCCGAATGTAAAGGTGAAAGCGCTCAAGCCGGCTTTCGGTATCGTCACGCGTAGCACATGTTCGCCATTGCTGCCGCTATAGAGCGAATAAAGCTGGCTTCCTTGAACGGCCACCGGCGACTGCGGCTCTCCATCTACCGTGATCAATAGTGTTTGCGGTGATGAGCTCCCGGCCACCAGATTTGCCTTGGGTGCACGAAACCGGAGAAGGATTTCGTCACCATCTGCCGATGATGTGGCGCTGTCCTCGCTCAGCTTCCAGTTCCCTGAAAGCGCGAAGCGATCTAGTGGCACGTTCTTGGGGGCAGCATAGAAATGCTCTCCGGCCTCCGGGGCTTGCGAGCCCACGATGGCGCCGCTGTTCTTCTCGGTGCCGAAATACATCTCGGGCGATCCGATAACGCTCAGGTCAGGATCGTCAACTCTGGCGTCGGGCAAACTGTCGCCGACGAGACGGGCGATGGCATCTTCCAATTTCTGATAATTGCCTTCGCCGAATTGGGTTGCGACGATCTTGCCCGAGCTATCGATTAGGTACTCCGCGGGCCAATACTGGTTCTCGTAGGCCTTCCAGGTGCTGTACCGATTATCCAGTGCGACCGGATAGTTGATTCCAAAGCGCTTAATTGCGGTCGCGACATTGCTTGTCTCTTTTTCGAAGCTGAATTCGGGCGTATGAACGCCTATGACGATGAACCCCTTGTCTTTGTATTTTCCGTACCACTTCGTCACATAGGGCAGCGTACGCAGGCAGTTGATGCAGGAGTAGGTCCAAAATTGGACAAGGACGACCTTTCCTTTCAAGCCCGCCATTGTAAGGGGTGAAGAATTCAGCCAGGTAGAGATTCCGGTAAACTCCGGTGCTGGCGTGTGCTCTGACGAGTTGGACCCCTCCCTGAGAAGCAGCGGCGGGCCAAATTCGGAGGCAGCCAAAAGCACAACAAGCGCGAACACTGCCAATGCTAAGAACTTGCGCATGGTCATAATCCCATCTGAAGGTTCGGGTAATAGTCCGAGAGCCACACGGCGATCACCGTGTCGTATTGCGTGTAGAGAGCGATAGCGACGAACAGTATCGCTGCGCCGAACACGCGCCGCAGGACCGGGGTGTAACGCGTGAGGCTGCGCACATCAGTCGTCACATATTGTCCGCCATACGCAATGACGAGCATGGGAATGGCTGCTCCGGTCGCGTAACAAACTAGCAATGCGCCGGATCGCGCGAGATGTTCCGACGTTGCGATCAACGTCAAGATAGAGCCGAGAATGGGCCCGGCGCAGGGTGTCCATACGACGCCGAGCGCTAATCCCAGCACCAAACCTCCGGAATTGCCGGATCCGGCGCGGCGGCCTACGTCGTCAGCAAAATTGAAGAGGGGGCCGAATTTGGCGACGAACCATTCGTACGGCCAAGGCCACAGAAGGAGCAGTCCGAAGCCACCGAGCAGGACCACGGAGAGTTTGCGTAAGGTGTCGTGTGACAAACCAAGCACCGCAGGAAAGACGCTGAACAAAAGAGCGAAGGCCGAGAAAGCTAGAACGAAACCCGCGACGATGAAGATTGGCCGGAAGTGGCTTTGACGGCCGATCGATGCGCCAAGCAGGATTGGGAGCATGGGCAGAATGCATGGCGCGGCGACGGTAAGCACACCTGCCGCAAATGCGAAAGCGAACTCAATCATCGGGTGGATCCCTCTAGCGGATATAGGCGGCCGATGGATGACGGCCTTTATCGCAGTCCAAATTCATCGCCCCTCTTAGAGCGCGCGAGTTCGATCGAGAGGACTCGCCAAATAAACTCCTATTGGCAGAATCGTATTTCCATCCAGGACAAGGGTGATCGTCACGTCGATGTTGTCGCGGGTAGCTTTTGAGTACGGACACGTCTGGTGCGCGGCTTCGACCACGGCCTGGGCAATTGCGCGCTCCATGCCCGGCAGTCTGACGTTGAGGCGAGCTCGGAGGAAGAAGGCGCCGCCCAATAGATTCAGGTCCACCTCGGCGTCGATGGCTAGTTCTGCAGGAAGAGCGATCTTCATCTTGCGGGCCGCAAGCCCCATCGCTCCTTCGAAACAGGCCGACCAACCTGCGGCGAATAGCTGCTCCGGATTGGTGCCGGTGCCCGAGGTGCCAGGAACCGCAAGCTTAATGTCCAGGCGGCCATCAGAGCTGCGGGAGATGCCGTTCTCCCGGCCACCGGTGGTGTGAGTTTTAGCTGTGAATAGCACTTTTCCGGGTTGAGTCACGGCGGTTTCACTTGCGAGTTGAGTCATGGTCGGCTCCTTTCGAATTGGGTCATCGTGGATTGCTTGCTAAAGAGCTGTGCCTGAAGTGCAGGGCCAGACCGTCGGGACCTTATTGATGAAATCCCAAGGGTCGAGTTGTCATCATTTCAATCTTCACCGTGCGAACTGCGTGAAGACAAAGTCGTGCCCCTTCACATTGGCCTCGTGGCAAGGGAAGCATGTTTTATGCTGCGCTTCGTCGACGGGCTTGCCGTCGATGAACCGGCCAAAACCCCAGCCGCCGGTCGATGCGTATTTCTTTGAGTCCTTGACCATGATCTGAACCGTCGTTGCCGGCCCGGTGACGAAGGCTCCGTCGAGCCCAGCCAACGGCACGTGTTTCCAGGCGAGCTTGGCGAGCATTGTGCCATCCGGGAAAGGAAGCATTCCGTCTTGGTAGGCTTTAATCGCTATGGCATTCCCGAGAATGCCCCGGAGTTCGTCCAAACCCGATTCGTGAGCCACGGCGACCAACTCCCACTGGCGGTATCCGACGGGAACTTTGACGCCGAAGATCGGGGACGCCTCATCCTCGGCGCGTCCGGCTGTGAGCGGAATTGAAGCGGTGACGCACGCTGCAGCCGCAGCTGTGAACACCAAGATAGAGATCCGTTTCATAGAGTACCATTTCGTACAAATGAGCGTCGCTGGGCGACTCGCTTGAGCGAGGTAAGGCGTGGAAGCCTGCGCGAGCTGTGTGGATCAGGCTATCGGATTCTCTTTGAGCAATTGAGCGACCATTGCTGAGTCCAGATAAGCGCGAACGCGCACAATTCTTTCGGTTTCAAAACAAACGATCCAACAATAGCGATTATCGAACCGCATGCCGTTCTTGGCTGTCGCCAGGGAACGAAGCTCAACCACCACTTGATCGTCCTTGACGATCAGATGCTCCACATGAAGTTGAGCCCCTTGTGGAAGCACCCGGCTCAGCTTGGCGAAGGTGCCGTTGATAAAGTCTGCCTTACTGAGGTACTCGCCTGCGAGCGGATGAGTGCCCATCACCGTCCAATCGACGTCATCGGCGACATGTGCGAAGAAGGCGGCGCCGTCGCCGTATTCCAGATGTTTAAAGATTTCACGAACGTAGTCAGATGTAACGGTCATGGGATTATTCCCTCAATCTACTTACTAATGTGGATCGCGTTCCTACGCTCGATTGCATCACAACCGGTCCGAACGTTCGTGTTGGATGCGATTTGATCGACGTAGCCAGGGACGCCCCGCGGACCGAATCTTTCGGTCCGCGGGGAACCTGCGCAGGCTCTACCGCCGATCAACTTTCGGCGACGTCGATGACCGCTTCGGCGAAGGCTTGCGGGGCTTCCTGAGGCAGATTGTGTCCGACACCGCCCTTAATGGTCCGGTGCGAATATTTGCCCGAGAACTTCTTGGCATAGGCGCTGGGCTCCGGATGCGGTGCGCCATTGGCATCGCCTTCCATGGTAATGGTTGGCACGGTGATATTAGGACTTTCGGCGAGTCGCTTTTCCAGATCGTCATATTTCCGCTCGCCATCGGCCTGCCCGATGCGCCAGCTGTAACTATGGGTCACGATTTTGGCATGATCCGGGTTTTCGAGAGCAGCTGCGCTGCGCTCGAACGTGGCATCATCGAAGTCCCACTTTGGCGAGGCGAGTTGCCAAATGAGCTTGGCAAAATCGTGCCGGTATTTGTCGTAGCCGGCCCGGCCGCGCTCCGTGGCGAAGTAAAATTGGTACCACCATTCGAGCTCGGCTTTTGGTGGAAGCGGTGTCTTGCCGGATTCCTGGCTGCCGATCAGATAACCGCTCACGGAGACCAGGGCCTTGCAGCGCTCAGGCCAAAGTGCTGCGATGATATCGGCCGTCCGCGCGCCCCAATCGAAACCGGCAAGCGTCGCCTTCTCGATCTTGAGCGCATCCATCAAAGCAATAATATCGACGGCGACCGCCGACGGTTGGCCGTTACGGAACGTTTCGCCTGAAAGAAAGTGCGTCGTGCCGTAGCCGCGTAGATACGGAACTATCACTCGGTAGCCCGCGGAGGCCAACAAAGGCGCGACATCAGCAAAGCTGTAAATGTCGTAGGGCCAGCCGTGAAGAAGAATGACGGTTGGTCCGTCGGTGGGACCAGCTTCTGCATATCCGACATTCAGAAGGCCCGCATCGATCTGCTTCAGTGAAGCGAACGACGTGTGGGTCACGGGCTTGGTAGCGCGCATGGCCGCCGCTTTTGCCTTGCTCGGTTGCGCCTCGGCTTTTCCGCTCATCACGAACTGGGCGGTTGCAATGGTTCCGGCCGCAACGCCAAGGAAATGGCGGCGATAGTGGTCGATTTTGTCTGACATTGATCTCTCCAATTTAGGGCATAGCCTGCTTTATGGACACGGGCAGGACGGATCCGTGGTAGGCCCGACCCGGACCAAGCTGGTCGTGATATCGACGTTGCCGAGCGTGGCTGCTGAGTTGCGCCACGCCCTTGCGCGCGTTCGTCTCTCTCTAATCATCGCAGCGATCTGAACGCTGCCCAGATCTCGTCAGCGAAAATTGCCGGCTGTTCCCAGGCCGCGAAGTGCCCGCCCTTCGCGGCTTCGTTCCAATAGATGAGATTGTGGTAGCTGCGCTCGGCCCAGCTTCGCGGGGCGCGATAGATCTCACCCGGAAAGACTGTGATCGCCGCCGGGAGCGAGATATCAACCGCGTTAAAGTTGTTGCCGTTGTTCTCGTTGTTCTCCCAATAGAGCTGCGCAGCAGAGGTCGCACTGTCCGTGAACCAGTAGAGTGAGATGTCGTCGAGCATTTCGTCCAGCGTAAGTACCCTCTGGGGCTCGCCGCCGCTCTGTGTCCAGGCGGCGAATTTGTCATACATCCAGGCTGCCTGGCCGGCAGGCGAGTCCGCCAGCCCGTAACCCAAGGTTTGCGGGCGGGTGCCCATCATTGCGGAATAGCCGCTACCCTTCTTATAGAAGGCATCGAGTTGCGCGAACGCGGTCTTCTCCGCGTCGGACAACCCGGACGGCGCCGGATCCCCGTCATTTAACGCCTTGGCGACGTCCGCTGGCACTGTCGCGGGCATAGTGACGTGGATGCCAAGTAGTCCCGGAGGCGCCTGGCGCGCCATCACGTCAGATACGACCGATCCATGGTCTCCGCCCTGGGACACGTAGCGCTCGTATCCTAGGCGCTCCATCAGCAAGGCCCAGGCGCGGGCGATGCGGGGAAAACCCCACCCCGTTTCCTGCGGCTTGGCCGAGAAGCCATAGCCGGGCAGCGATGGAAGAACGAGATGGAAGGCGTCTTCTGCACGTCCGCCATGGGAAGTCGGATCGGTCAGCGGGCCAATAACCTTCAGGAGCTCTATGATCGAGCCGGGATAACCATGTGTCATGATCAGCGGCAGGGCGTTCGCATGACGAGAACGTATGTGTGCGAATTGAATGTCGAGACCGTCGATCTTAGTCACAAATTGCGGCATGGCGTTCAAGCGCGCCTCCACCTTTCGCCAGTCGTAGTGCGTCCCCCAGTATTGTAAGAGCTTCTTCATCGTCGCCAGCTGCACGCCCTGGGATTGATCAGTAACAGTCTCCCGCCGAAGCAAGCGTGTCGCTGCGATACGTTGGCGGAGATCGCCGATCGCCTCTTCCGGAACGTTGAAGCGGAAGGGGCGGATTGCGTTGTCTTCAGTCGCTGCATGCAACTTCGGTGGAAGCAGACCGAAGGCGGCCGTGGCTGCAACACCCATGGCCGTGGTCCTAAGAAGGCGACGGCGATCTTCGTTGATTTGTTCGGACGTTTCGATCGCTTCCACTGATAAGCTTCCTTGGTTCTATGGTGGCCACTTCCGATCCCGACAATCCTATGGGTTGTTCGATGCTCATTCTGTTGTGTTCTTGCCATTTCCAAGGCCTACGGATCCCTGGGGGCTCGACGACCTTCGAAAACACAGAGGTCCGGCCGCGAAAACGGAAACGACATCAGACCCACGGAGCGCTCTGCGCAAATTGATCGGATCTACGTATTGGGTAAGATTGCCTTTTTTACCCGTTGACGATGACTAGTCGATGCGGGTCTCACTGACGCGCCTGTTCCGGTCGATGGACCTCAATGTAGAGGTATTCAGCTCGGTAGCCGCAGAGCGATCTTCCGAACTTTGCCCGTCGCCGAGTGCTCGATATCAGATTATCGGGTGTGAACCGCCTCGAATCTCAGGACGCGCTGTCCAAGGCGGACATTCACACCATTGTCTTCATGACTGCAGATGACGAAATTTCGATGTCGGTGAAAGCAATAAAAGCTGGAGCCATCAATCCCCGCCCAAGCTAGCGACCAGGACATGCAGCAGTCTCATTTGGGAAACCAAAGATGCCGCGTACCGTTAGTATTTATTGCGGTCGTGCCTGGTGGAAGTATTCGCAGGCATGCGCTCTATGCCCGGACCATCTTCTTTATCACAAAACCTCTCGACGAGAGCGCTTTGGTTAGGTGCCTCGACACTGCCATAGAGCTCCACCGCAGCGTAATTGGATAGTTAAGGCATTCTGCCCGCGCAGCATCCACTAGCGAAGTGTGCATCAGCGCGGTCCGCATCTAGCACTGACGTAAAAAGGGCCGGTGACAAGAGTGCCACCGGCCCATCTTGCCAGCATCTCGTAACGAAGCGACCGGGGGAGACGCGGCTTCGCTTTATCCATCATGGCCGAGCACGGGGGGCGACCGAAGGCCTAGGGGAATCAAGGCTGGCAAAGTACCGAACGAGCTTTGCGTAAATGCGACACTCGTCCGAGGGTTTGAGTCATAGCCAGATCTTTGATCACGCGCTGATCGGAAATTGCTGCAATTTGGGGAATTTTGCGTCAGTCGGGCGATCCCATGACGAGGCGACGCTCAGACTTAGGTATAGGTTTATCGGTTATAGAGGAAAACCTAAGTGCGATAGAAAGCATTGGCGGCTGCGCATTACTCTGCGTTCCATAAATTAAAATAGGTCAAGACGACTGAGCGTCTGAACCTGAAACGCGAGAGCTATAGCCATGTTGAACAGCTCCCTGTCGATCGGCGGTAGGCCACCGAAGTCCGTCTGCAATAGTACGCTCCAAAGTCCGACATATAATGGCATAGAGTCTCTTGCCTTGCCGGCGGCTTTCGGCGATCTCGGACTATCGCGAAGTGAACAGTCAATTGACATCTCATCCAATTCGGTGAGCGTGGCGCCGCTTCGCCTCGTTACCCGCCGCGGGATACAGTGGCACCGGATGGGTGCTGAGGTCGTCCAGGCAACGGCTCACAATCGCATCGACTATAGCTTCCGCTCGCGTGTGCACCTACTTGCCGTATATGAACAAGGCGTGCGTCGCGACGGAGAATCTTACGTCGAGGGCGTCCCGCGATCGACGCTGCGCGACGTTGCCAAGAAGCTCACCTTCGTGCCAGCAGGGCACGAGTATCGTGAGTGGCACGACCCGCGTACTCCGATAGGCGTTACATATTTTTATCTTGATCCCGAGGAGTTTCAGATCGGGTCCGATGAGGGCATACTCCTTGCACCACGGTTATTCTTCGAGGACGCGACAATCTGGAGCACGGCGGCGAAGCTCCGGCAAGCGGTCGACGATCCGGGAGCTGCGAATAGGCACTATGTAGAGGCTCTTCGCGTCGTACTGGTCCACGAGCTCATGCGCCTTAATAGCGGAACTACGCGCGTTGACGCCCCTATCAGGGGTGGCTTAGCGCCATGGCAGCAAAGGATTGTGACCGCGTACATTGAGGAGCACCTATCAAGGCAGATTCCGGTCACCAAGCTCGCTCGGCTCGTTCGGTTGAGCACCTTTCACTTCTGCAGAGCATTCAAGCAATCGTTCGGCGTCCCGCCGCATCGCTACCACACAAAGCGGCGCATCGAGCAGGCGAAGGTTATGTTGGCTGGGAGAAGACATTCCGTGACCGAGGTTGGGCTTACTCTAGGCTTTAGCGAGACAAGCTCCTTCACGGCTGTGTTCCGAAAAATCACCGGGCAGACGCCCAGCAGCTACCACCGCAATTTCGGATGAAACGTCAAACTCTCTACGCGGGTGTCTCTACTCACTGCGAATCTTGGAAGGTCAACACAATTTGCAAGACCGCGCGTCGCGTAAAGTGCGGCGGCGGACAAGAGATGTCACGACCCACGCGAGATCCAACGGAGGCGACAATGATCAGCAGCGCAACATCCTCGTAATGGTACAACAAAGCGGTGCGCTATTTGTGACGGACAATTTGGTCTCGTCCGGTACTACAGCTGGCGAGCAGCGATATGTTCAAAAAAATGCGGGGGCCTGCTCGCTGACCGCCAGGAAGCCGACCGCAGCTGGCTGCGACACCTCAAGCTGCCTAGCAAGGGTTTCGGCGTAAGGCACCAGCAGCTCGCGGAAAACTTCGGCAATCCCGGATACCGACTTGAACCTCGTCGAGGTTGAAACATTCAGGCTTGGCGAGGCCTGGCAGGCGCCGTTCTGGGCCGTCGCCAAAACAACCGACCTAGACGGACCAGGACGAAGGTCTGCGTGGGAACTAATTAATCAGCTATGGAAAGCCGCATGCACAATTCGATGGAAATGAAACCGTGCGAAGATCCAGCGGTCGGCGAACACGTACTGCTGCTGGAGCTGACGCACCGTATCAGCAATGAGTTGATGTCCACGATCGGCTTCGTAAAGTTGATGGCGTCGCAAACTAGCAACGACGACGTCAAAGTCGCCCTGGCCGGAGTAATACAGCACATATACGACTTCGCCCGTATATACCGAGCTTTGCAAATACCTGTCGCTGACGAGGAGGTCGACGCCGCGAAATATCTTCGCGAACTTTGTCAATCCATAAGTCACGCAAGGCTGCAACACAAAGGCATTGAGCTGGCATTTATTGAATGTCCGCTGACTTTAAATGCCTCGTGCTGCTGGCGATTAGGAATGATCATCTCAGAACTGATCGCTAACGCCTCGCGGCACGCATTTTATGGTGGCGGCGGAAAAGTGCAGATCGAACTCATCAACCGCGGCGTTTTTGTGGAATGCGCTGTCACTGACAACAGTCCCGTATTGAAGAATATAAAGTCGGGGCAGGGTCTGAAAATCCTTCGCTCTCTTGTTCGGGATCTCAGCGGAACGATCAATCAAAAATCTGGAGCGATCGGCACAAGGGTGACGCTGTCTTTTCCGTTGAGCAAAATTGAACCGGACCGACTCTGCTGAAGATCGGCGGAGTGTTTCGGGAGTACTACCGCGGGCAACCTACCGAGTGAGTCATCGGCGGGAGCTTCGTTCGACGCTTTTCGTGGAATACCGGTTTTGCATCGTCAGATCGTAGACGTCGCAACATCTAACAAGTCATAGCAATGCTGATCGCGCAATATCGCTCCGTGTCTACTCGCATTTGAACAGCCGGCAAAACCCGTTACGGGAGATGGTTTTGATGCTCTTGGGCCGCGCGCGACGGCGACAAGACGAAACGTGGACAAAAAAGATGACCGACGTGAGGCAAGAGAGCGACAGTTTAGGTGTAGTCGAGGTGCCTGCAGACAAGCTGTGGGGTGCTCAAACTCAGCGGTCACTCGAACATTTCAGCATCGGCAAGGATCTAATTCCGCGCGAAATGATCACAGCCTATGCGATCCTGAAAAAAGCGGCAGCCAATGCGAACCATGCTGGAAAACGGTTAAACGACCAAGTCCGGAAGCTAATTGTGGGCGTCTGCGACGAAATCCTCGCCGGCCAACACCACGAAATGTTTCCGCTGCATGTTTGGATGACCGGTAGCGGCACCCAGTTCAACATGAATGTGAATGAGGTGATTTCCAACAGATGCTGCCAGCTTGAAGGCACGCCGCTTGGCAGCAAGGAGCCAGTCCACCCCAACGATCACGTCAACATGTCGCAGTCGTCTAACGACAGCTTTCCGACCGCGATGTACATCGCGGCCGCTGTGAATACGACGCAGCGCCTCGTTCCATCCGTGAGGGCCCTGCATGACGCTATTGCGGCGAAAAGTCTCGAATGGGACGATATCGTCAAGATCGGGCGTACTCACATGCAGGACGCGACACCTATTACGCTCGGACAGGAATGGTCCGGTTACGCCGGCATGCTGGCCGACAATCTTGAACGTATTGAGGACGCGCTCAAGGGAGTTTATCGCCTCGCTCTCGGCGGTACTGCCGTCGGCACCGGCATCAACGCAGCGCCCGGCTTTGCCGAGGCCGTTGCTGCCGAGATTGCCGTGCTGGCGCGGCTGCCGTTTATCAGCGCGCCGAACAAATTCACCGTTCAAGGCGCGCATGACGCGCTGGTACAGCTCTCCGGCACATTCCGAACGCTTGCCGTCTCGCTCTACAAGATCGGCAACGACATTCGGCTGATGTCCTGCGGCCCGCGCGCCGGCTTTGCGGAATTGATAATCCCCGAGAATGAGCCGGGCTCGTCGATAATGCCAGGCAAGGTCAATCCGACTCAGGCCGAGGCTTTGACGATGATCGCCGTGCAGGTGATGGCGAATGACGTTGCCGTGGGCTTTGGTGGAGCCAGCGGCTATCTCGAGATGAACGTCTACAAGCCGCTGATGATCCACAACATCACACATTCGATCACGATCATGACCGACGGCTGTGCGAATTTTCGTAAGTTTCTCGTCGAAGGAACCAAGCCGAATGTGAAGAAGATCCTGGAATATGTCGACCGCTCGCTGATGCTTGTTACCGCCTTGGCGCCGGTGATCGGTTATGACAAGGCGTCAACGATCGCGCACTACGCGATGGACAATGACCTCACTCTTAAGACAGCAGCGCTGAAACTTGGTTTTGTTACCGAGAGTGAGTTCGACCGCGTCGTCGATCCCGCAAAGATGGTTAGACCCTACGTTGCTCAGGCAACTGAAATCGCTAAGGCCAGCATACCGGCGCATGGGAAACAGACACGATGATCCGATGTATAAAACTATGGACTGGCGCCGACCGGAAGTCGCATTTCGAATCTGGCCTCATTGATCTTGAGCCCGGAGCGAGAGGAGACGCGCTCAGCGGTGAGCTACCCATCGTCTCGGCATCGTTCCATGAAGCGGACGTGGACCCGAAACTCGGATGGCACCCGGATGCCGTTCGGCAACTCGTCATGACGCTCAGCGGCACACTGGAATTTGAGACGCCCGATGGACGATTTCTGCTGCGCCCGGGCGACATCCTGTTCACCGAGGACACCAGCGGAGCCGGCCACAACTGGAAGCTGGTCGGCGACCAGCCCTGGTGCCGTGTCTACACGATCCTCGATCCGGAGACCGCTTTTCCCTTTCGGTCAACCGCGGTTGGCCGGAAGGATCCGTGCGGGTAATTCAGCAAGCACAATAAAAGGAGTTAGCATGATCAGATGTGTACGTTTATGGACCGGCGACGATCAGAATTCACATTTCGAGGAAGGCGTCATCGACCTCGAGCCGGGTCAACGCGGTGATTCACTGAGCTGTAAGCTCGCGGTGTCCACCATCTCATTCCAGGAAACGGCCTCGGGCGGCGCTTTCGCTTGGCATACGGCGCCGGCCCGGCAGCTGGTGATTACGCTAAGTGGCACGTTGGAATTTCAAACGCGCAAAGGTGATCATTTTCTTCTCCACCCCGGCAATATTCTGCTCGCTGAGGACACGGTCGGGTCCGGGCACAGTTGGAAGCTGACCGACGATTCTTCCTGGCGTCGCGCCTACGTGATCCTCCAACCAGGAGCCGCGGTCCCGTTTCGCGCAAACAAGCGGCAACAGGTCACGGCTTAATCGAGCGCAGCCAGGAAAAGTAAACTGCACAACAATTTGAAGGAGAAACCCGATGTCAGGTAACTTCATAACCGAACCGGACGTTGTGCTCATCGGCGCGGGCGTTATGAGCTCCACGCTGGGGGTATTCCTGAAGGAACTCCAACCTTCGCTGAGCATCGCAATGTTCGAAACTCTTGAGGATTGTGGCCTCGAAAGCTCGGAACCCTGGAACAATGCGGGCACCGGTCACGCCGCCAATTGCGAGATGAACTACACGCCCGAGAGGTCCGACGGCAGCGTCGACATTTCGAAAGCGCTTCAAGTCAATGTTGAGTTCGATCTGTCGCGCCAGTTCTGGTCTTATCTGGTGAAGAAAGGTGCAATCACCGATCCTCGCTCCTTTATCCATCCCGTGCCTCATATGAGTTTTGTGCATGGTGCCACCAATGTCTCTTTCCTCAGAAAGAGATTCAGGGCGATGAGCGCGCACCACTGCTATTATGGCATGGAATACACCGAGGAGCAGCAGAAGATCGCGGAATGGGCACCGCTGGTGATGGAAGGCCGGACTGGCGACGAGCCCGTTGCGGCGACGCGGATCATTACCGGCACTGACGTAGACTTTGGGTCAGTCACCCATCATCTGGTTCGCCATCTGGTCGGGCTTCCGGGCTGCAAGGTACACTACATGAATCGCGTGACCCATATCGTCCGTGAAGAGACTGGACGCTGGCGGATCGAGGTTCAGGATCTTGCTAGCGGCAAGAAGCGATCGGTTAAGACAAAGTTCGTCTTCATAGGCGCCGGTGGCGGTGCGCTGCCACTGTTGGAGAAATCCGGCATCCCGGAGTGCCGGGGCTATGGCGGCTTCCCGGTCAGCGGAATCTGGCTACGCTGCGATGATCCCGAAATCAGCAAGCGCCACCATGCCAAGGTTTATGGCAAGGCGGCGGTGGGTTCACCGCCGATGTCAGTGCCTCATCTCGACACTCGTGTGATAGGTGGACAGCGCTCGCTGTTGTTCGGTCCCTATGCCGGCTTCTCGAGCAAATTTCTCAAGCATGGTTCGCTGTTGGATTTGTTTGAATCGGTCAGGCCAGCCAATATCAGGCCACTACTTTCGGTGGCGCGTGACAACTTCGACCTCACAGAATATTTGGTAGGGCAGCTCCTTCAGTCCGAGAACCAACGGTTAGCCGCGCTGGAAGAGTATTTCCCTAATGCGAGAGCTGAAGATTGGAAACTACAGGTCGCGGGGCAGCGGGTTCAGATTATAAAACCCGACGTCTCACGGGGCGGCTTGTTGGAGTTTGGAACCGAACTCGTCGGCGCCGCGGATCGTTCGCTCGTGGCTCTGCTGGGAGCCTCGCCCGGCGCCTCCACTGCCGCATTCATCGCGATAAGCGTGCTGGAGAAGTGCTTTCCCAATGAGCTGACGGCAAGCGCGTGGCTACCCAAGCTGAAGCAGATTATCCCGTCCTACGGTGTATCGCTGATCGAGGATGCCGATTTCTGCCGGCGTGTTCGGGCAGACACAGCGGAAGTTCTCAAGGTCAAGAACATTGAACTGCCTCTCATCGCCGGTGGTTCGCCGCCGGAGACACACAGAAAAACCCCGAGACCATTGATGGAGAAGATTTAGTCATGGCTAAGACAGTCGCTGATCAATTCGCAGAAATTCTCGCCGTGGCCGGCGTCAAGCGGATCTATGGTATCGTCGGCGACAGCCTGAACGGGCTGACCGACTCGATCCGCCGCCAGGGCAAGATCGAATGGGTGCATGTCCGGCACGAGGAGGTCGCAGCCTTTGCCGCCGGGGCCGAGGCGCATCTGACTGGCGAGCTTGCGGTCTGCGCCGGCAGCTGTGGACCGGGTAATCTCCACCTGATCAACGGCCTGTTCGATTGTCAAAGGTCGCGCGTACCAGTGCTTGCCATTGCGGCGCAGATCCCGTCGGCCGAACTCGGTGCGGGGTATTTCCAGGAAACTCATCCGGAGAATCTGTTCAAGGAGTGCAGTGGCTTTTGCGAGTTGATCTCGGGAGCCAATCAGATGCCCCGCATTCTTGAGATTGCGATTCGGCAAGCGGTGGGTAATCGCGGCGTCTCGGTCGTGGTAATTCCGGGCGACGTCGCACTTCAGCCCGCTTCGGACGCGGCGCCGCCCAAAGTTGCCGGTCTGCTGCCTAGCCAGGCTGTCGCAACGCCGACGTGGGCCAATGTGGATAGCCTCGCCGATCTCCTCAACGGCGACGGTCGCGTGACCATTCTGTGCGGTTCAGGATGTCAGGGCGCACATGATCAGGTTGTCGCATTGGCCGATCGCCTGAAAGCTCCCGTAGTGCATGCGTTGAGAGGCAAGGAGCATGTTGAATGGGACAACCCATTCGACGTTGGCATGACCGGACTGATCGGCTTCTCGTCCGGCTACTATGCGATGCTCGATTGCGACATTCTCTTGATGCTCGGCACCGATTTTCCGTATCGCCAGTTCTATCCGCGGGGCGCGGGGGTTCGCATCGCCCAGGTGGATGTGCGGCCCGAGCAGATCGGCCGCCGCGCGCCCGTTGATCTTGGCGTAGTGGGCGACGTTCGTACGACGCTCGATATGGTCTTTCCGCTCGTCAAAGAAAAGAGCGACCGCACCCATCTCGACCGCGCGACGAAACATTATCGCAAGACGCGCAAAGATCTCGATGACCTCGCAGTCAGCAAACCTGGTCGCAAACCGATTCACCCGCAGCAAATCGCCAAGGCGATCAACGATCACGCTTCAGTGGACGCCGTCTTCACTTGCGACGTCGGTCTTCCGACGGTGTGGGCCGCGCGCTATCTGACGATGAACGGCAAGCGGCGTCTGATCGGATCATTCTGGCACGGTTCGATGGCCAATGCGATGCCGCATGCGATTGGTGCCCAAAAGGCGTTTCCAGGTCGGCAAGTGATTTCGCTATCGGGTGACGGTGGTTTCACCATGCTGATGGGTGATTTTCTCAGCCTTGCGCAGCTTGGCCTTCCGGTGAAGGTCGTGGTGTTCAACAACAGCGCGCTCGGCTTCATCGAGATTGAGCAGAAATCCACGGGATTTCTCGACTTCGGTACAGAGTTCAAGAATCCAAACTTTGCCGCCATGGCGGAGGCCGCTGGCGTGCGCGGGATACGCCTCGAGGATCCCGCCGATGTCGACGGGGGCATCGCTGCCGCACTTGCCCATGACGGGCCGGTGCTGGTCGATGCAGTGGTGAGCCGGACCGTACTTCCGATTCCGCCCGCCATTACCGCCGAAATGGCAAAAGGCTTCACGCTCTACATGGTGAAAGCCGTGTTCAACGGACGCGCGGACGATCTGGTTGATCTCGCCCGATCGAACCTGTGGACCTAGGCCAGGAGAATTCCAATGGATACGACGGCGCTCCTCCTTTCGCGAATTCAATTCGCGTTCACGATCTCGTTCCACATCATCTTTCCGTCGTTTACGATCGGATTGGGGGCGTGGCTCACCGTTATCGAGGCGTTGCGTCTTGCAACCAGTCGCCCCGTCTATCGCGTGATCTTCGACTTCTGGCTGAAAATATTTGGTGTGGCGTTCGGATTGGGCGTCGTATCCGGGGTCGTGATGGCATTCCAGTTCGGAACAAATTGGAGCGCTTTGTCAAAAACGGCCGGACCGATCCAGGGACCGCTTCTAATGTACGAGACCTTCACCGCTTTCGCGCTCGAGGCCGGTTTCTTCGGCATCCTCATTTTTGGCCGCAGCCGTGTGCCGCCGTGGTTCTATCTGTTTTCGACCGCGATGGTGGCGCTGGGAACAACGTTCTCTGCGTTCTGGATCATGGTCAATAATAGCTGGATGCAGGTGCCATCGGGCTACGTAATCGAAAATGGCGTCTTCGTTCCGAATGACTGGACCAGAATTATTTTCAATTCGGTGGTATGGTCGCGGTTCCCGCACATGTTGCTGGCGTCTTACTTGACGGGTGCCTTCTGCGTCGCCGCAGCGGGGGCATGGTATGTGCTGCGGAAGAAATATCACGCCGAGTCGCGCATCATGCTGCGCATGGGCCTTGGTCTCGCAGCCGTGCTCATACCGATCCAGCTATTCTTCGGACATCTGTGTGGCGGCTACGTCAACACATATCAACCTTCGAAGATGGCCGCCATTGAAGGACGCTGGAACGACGAGAAACCGGCTTCCGAAGTGCTGTTCGCTTGGCCCGACGTCCAGAACCGGCGTAACCTCTTCGAGATCAAGCTGCCGCGGCCCTTCGGCAGCTTGATCGATTCTGACAGCCTCACTGCGGGGGAAACCGGACTCAACAGCATCCCGCCGGAGAATTGGCCGCCGGTGGCCATCCCGTTCTTCAGCTTCCGGATCATGGTCGGATGCGGATTGGTTATGCTGGGGCTCGCCTGGCTTGGTACTTATCTGAGTTTCAGGCATCATCTGGAGCGAAATCGCCTCCTGCTGTGGCCGATCTTCCTGAGTTTTCCGCTGCCCTTCATTGCGATCCTTACCGGCTGGTTCACCGCTGAAGTGGGCCGTCAGCCTTGGGTGGTTTACGGAGTTTTACGAACTGCGGACGCGATGACGCCTTTCTTGACGACACGCGAGGCGACGATCTCGCTCGTGATGTTCTGCGCGATCTACGCTTTCATATTCGCATTCGGGACGTTTTACATTTATCGGCTAATACGTACCGGTCCTGCGGGAAAGCTGTCCGAGACTTCGCGCCTCGCAGTCCCCAGCCGGCCGATGTCGCTGGCCAATGCGGGGCCGATTCACGAACTCAGCCGCGTCGTCGCCGGAGAATAGCCATGGTCATGTTCTGGGTTTCGCTTTTAGCCATCAGCATTCTGCTCTACGTACTGCTCGACGGCGTCGATCTCGGCATCGGTATCCTATTCGGGTGGACGCGTGGCGAGGAACAACGCCGCGCCGTCTTGAGTGCGGTCGCGCCGATCTGGGACGGCAACGAGACCTGGCTGGTGGTGACTGGCGTCATTCTTTGGGCTGCTTTTCCGGTCGTCTACGCGACCCTCTTGTCGGCATTCTACCTTCCGCTCTTTTTCATGCTGGCTGGCCTAATCTTGCGCGGTGTGGCGTTCGAGTTTCGTAACAAGACGCAAAGAATGCGGTGGATCTGGGATCTGAGCTTTGCAGGGGGGTCCCTGATCGCGACTTTCATGCAGGGGGTCACGGTCGGCGCCCTGGTTGAAGGACTCCAGGTCACGAAGGGGCAGTATTCCGGTGGTGACTTCGGCTGGCTTACGCCGTTTGCGGCCCTGTGCGGCATAGGCCTGTGCCTTGGCTACGCACTTCTCGGAGCCTGCTGGCTGGTGAAGAAATGCGACGCCGAGGTCCGCGATAGGGCGCTCCACCAGATCCGTATTTTCGCGGTTTCCGTTCTGGTGTTTCTTGTGATCGTCTTCGCTTATGCGTTGGCCGAACACCTTCCAATCCTGCATCGTTGGATTGATCGGCCGTATCTCTTCGTATTCCCGGCGATTGGCGCGGTCGCGGCAATCGTGCTCGCGCTCAGTATCCTCAATCAAAATGACCGTTGGCCATTCTACACGGTCGCGGTGATCTTTCTGTCAGCATTTGGGACTCTAGCGCTGTCCTTCTGGCCCTACATCATTCCGTTCGTAGTCACCATCGACGAGGCGGCCGCGCCCCAGTCCAGTCTCATGTTCATGTTCTGGGGAGGTGTGCTCGTCTTTCCATTGATGCTGCTCTACACGCTTATCAGCTATAGCGTCTTCAAGGGCAAGGTCGGAACCACCGGGTACTGACGATCGTCACGTAGAGGCAAGCAGTGGCGTCTCCATATGGAACAACTCCAAGATCGCGCAAGGCGAATGACCCCATGAACAATATCGGGGCAAGTTATGCCTACGTCCCTTCGTCAAACGAGCGATTGTCCGCCGTCCGATCGAAAACGCGCGCCATGTCGGTGGAAGAACTTGCTCTGATATCGCTCAGCGCTAGGCTCCTGTTCGAGAATGGTCAGTCAACTGAAAAGGTCGTCTCCACTATTGACCAACTCGCCGGCGCTCTGGGATTTCGTGCGACCGTCTTTCCCCACTGGGATCATCTCACTATCGCCATGAATGATGGCAGCGGTTCGCGGCAGGAGGTCGTCGCCGCGGCTCCCGTGAGTGTAGACATGAGCAAGGTAGCCGCGACAATGGGCGTGATCGATGGCGTCTGCAACGGGCGCCTCGATGCCTTGGCGGCGCGGTCGAGACTTGAGGCGGTCTCGCGATTTCCAGCGGTCTCGATAACGCGCTTCGCGCTCCTTGGGGCAGCCGGCGCGGCTGCGCTTGGTGTGATTTTCGGCGCCTCTCACCTATTCAGCCTGCTGTTGATTGCGATCAGCGCCGCTGCCGGAAGCTGCCTCCGCCGCTGGCTGGCGGGAATCAGCCGCAATTTGTTCGTTCAACCTCTTTGCGCGGCGTTGCTCGCCGGTGCCATCGCCGTCCGCCTCCAACTTAGCTCGGCCCTGCGTCTCGTTGCTGGTTGCCCATGCATGATCCTGGTGCCAGGTCCGCACGTTCTCAATGGCACGATCGATCTAGCTCGGGCGCGTACCGGGCTCGGAGCGTCGCGTGTCGCTTACGCGGGATCGATCATCCTTGTGATTTGTGCTGGCCTGCTGACGGGTCTCTCGTTTGGTAGCGTAAGCTTGCCGGTTTCCGTGCCGTCACACCCAGTGCCTCTCGGATATGACGTGATCGCGGCAGGCATCGCGGTCACGGCTTACGGCACCTTCTTCTCGATGCCTTGGCGGATGCTGCCTATTCCGACCGCGATCGGAATGCTCGCACACGCCGCGCGATGGGGCATGATTTCGGCAGGGGCCGGCGTTGAGATCGGCGCGCTCGTCGCCTGTCTGATGGTCGGGATCGTTATCACGCCGATCGCTGCTCGGCTGCGGCTACCTTTTGCGGCATTCGGCTTCGCATCTGTCGTATCGCTGATACCGGGGGTTTACCTGTTCCGTATGGCCGGTGGCTTCGTCGATCTGGTTACACTCGGAGACAAAGCGACAACTGTCGTATTGCTCAATACGATCTCGGACGGGACGACGGCCACGCTGACCATTCTGGCGATGGCCTTTGGTCTGATCGTTCCCAAAATGTGCATCGAAAGGTTTTGCCCCCGTGTTGCAAATTAGAACGCCCGGGGTCGACGGGAAAACCACAGTGTCGGAAAATTGTGAGGGAATGCGGCAGCCGGCACCTTGCGGAACGCAGAATTATGCGTTGTGGCCGAGCTATAACCGTTTCGCGATAACGAAATTCATGGGCGCGCTGCGCGCAGCCATTCCGGCGTTTCTCTTCGGGTTGCGTCTTTGGGCCGCGGTCTGCCTCTCGCTCTATATCGCGTTTTGGCTTCAGCTTGACCATGCGTACTGGGCTGGCGCGTCGGCCGCCACGGTTTGTCAGCCAAGTCTTGGCGCTTCACTCCGTAAAGCCTGGTTCCGGGTGGTCGGCACAGTGGTCGGCGCGGTAGCGATCGTGGTGCTGACGGCGTGGTTCCCGCAAGACCGGGTCGGCTTACTCCTCGGTCTGGCAATCTGGGGCGCTGCTTGCGGACTCGTGGCAACGCTGCTGCGCAATTTTGAGAGCTACGCGGCAGCGCTGGCCGGTCTCACCGCCGCGGTGATCGCCAGCGACGAACTCGGAGCGGTCGGCGGTGCGAACGGCGACGTATTCATCCTGGCTGTCACACGCGCAAGCGAAATCTGCATTGGTATCGTCTGCGCGGGCATCGTACTCGCCACAACCGATTTTGGCGGTGCGCGGCACCGACTGGCCGCTCAGTTCGGTGCGATTTCCGCCGAAATCGCTGGAGGGCTTGCGGGCACATTCTTACTGACTGGGACCAAGCAATCGAAAACGCGCCCAGTCCGGCGCGACCTCATTCGGCGTGTCGCAGCGCTCGACCCGGTGATTGACGAAGCGCTTGGCGAGTCCTCTGACCTTCGCCCTCACTCGTCGGTATTGAATGGGGCAGTGGGAGGTCTGTTCGCAGCGCTGTCCGGCTGGCGGACGGTCGCAGTTCATCTTGAGTTGCTGCGGAGTGATCTGGGCCGGCGAGAAGCCGGCATGGTACTCGAGAGCATTGCGGCCGAACTGCGATCAGCGCCTGCGCAATGCGAGGCTGAAGATTGGATGTTTGATCCAACAAACTGGCGAGAGGCCTGCGGGTCGTCAGTACGAACCCTGACACGCCTGCCGGTCGACACGCCGTCTCTCCGACTACTCGCCGACAGAACAGCCGAGGCGCTGATCGGTGTTCGGCGCGCGCTCAATGGGGTGCTGCTGCTGGTCGATCCTGCTCGAAGTATCCCTGGCTCGAGATCCGTCCGGGTCAGCGTACCCGATTTTCTTCCCGCGCTTGTGAATGCAGCGCGCATTTTTATCACGATCGCGGCGATCGAGCTGTTCTGGATCGCAACTGCATGGCCGAGCGGCGCCCAGGCCATCGCCTTCGCCGCGATCGCCGTCATCGTGTTCTCGCCGAGAGCTGATCAGGCTTATTCAACTGCGATCGGCTTTATGATCGGGGCCGGCTTGGCAGCAGCTTTCGCAGCGATCGTAAAATTTGCGGTGCTGCCCGGCCTCACGACTTTTGCCGGGTTTAGTCTCGCGATTGGGCTTCTGCTAGTGCCGGCCGGCATGCTCTTGGCGAAGCGTCAATCGCCAATGCTCATGGCTATGGTGGTGGTCTTCTTACCCCTACTTGCGCCGGCGAACCAGACGAGCTTCGACACTCAGCAATTCTATAACGCGGCGTTGGCGATCGTTTTGGGAGTAGGGGCCGCCGTGCTCGCCTTCCGCTTGCTGCCGCCACTACCGCCGTCGCTGGGAATTCGCCGGCTCCTGTCGCTCACGATGCGGGACCTGCGTCGCCTGACGAAAGGCCCGATTCCACGGACGGCGCATGGGTGGGAAGGTCGCGTTTATGGGCGCCTCTTCGCGATGCCGGAACAGACCGAGCCATTACAGCGCGCGCAGTTACTGGCGGCACTTTCGGTAGGTACCGAAATCATCCGGCTGCGCCATCTAGCTCGCCGGTTCGATCAGGAGATCGAGCTTGATGCGGCGCTTGAGGCTTTGGCGCAAGGCGACAGCATTGTTGCGATTGAACGCTTTGGCCGGCTCGACCGGATGCTAACTACGGTGCCCAGCACCAAGCCAGGAGGGAGGCTTAGGCTCAGGGCCCGCGGCAGCATTCTTGCGGTATCGGAGGCGCTTGGTCAGCATGCCGCTTATTTCGAATCAGGAGCGGTGTAATGAATTTCGTCGAGATCAGTGTCTTCGGAGTCTATGTCGCTCCGATCTCGTTGATGATGGCAGCGGCGTGGCTTGTACTAATCGCGCTGCGCCGTACGGCGGATCATTTTGGCCTGCTCCGGTACGTCTGGCACCCGGCATTGTTCGTGCTCGCGGTCTACATGATCGTACTCTCATGTATCGTCCTTATCGTTGCCCGTTGAGGTGTGCTGATGTCGAACGTTGAACTGAGATCGGCCCCCCCTACGACAAACGACGATGGACGCGATGTCCCGGGCCCGCCGAGTAAGCGTGACTGCAAAAAGTCGCATAACCGAATCGCTCGATTTCTGATTACGATCGGCACGGTCTCGGTTGCAATAGTGCTGGCTTGGAAGATGTGGGAGGCCTATATGAGCGCGCCGTGGACACGAGACGGCCAAGTGCGTGCTTACGTCGTGAAAATAGCGCCCGAAGTGGCCGGACGGATCGTTCAGCTCCCGGTCATCGACAATCAATTCGTCCATAAGGGCGACCTTTTGATGACGATAGATCCGACCGACTACGAGATTGCCGTTAATTTAGCCGAGGCAGCGGTGCAAAAAGCTCAGGTCAGCGCGCAGAATCTCCAGGCGGAAGCGAAGCGCCGCGAGGAGTTGCTCCGCACTTCCGCGACGTCGGTCGAAGAGGAACAAACCTACGAAAGCAACGCGTCGGTCGCTCGAGCCGCCTATCAGCAGGCGATGTCAAATCTAGACCAGGCGCGGGTAAACCTGGAGCGCACTCAGATTCGCTCCCCGGTCGACGGCTATATCACTAACCTCTTGGTCCAACTTAATGACTACGCCACGATCGGTCAACGCAACATCGCCCTCGTCGACGCCAATTCCTTTTGGGTCGACGCCTACTTCGAGGAAACCAGTCTCGGAAAGATCCATGATGGCGACGCGGCCACCGTCAAGCTGATAGGCTACAGCCAAACCATTCACGGCCACGTCGGCGGTGTCGCGCGTGGCATCGATATCCCGAACGTGCAACCCGATCAGGCAGGCCTCGCCTCGGTAAATCCAATCTTCACCTGGGTGCGCCTGGCGCAGCGCGTTCCGGTGCGTATTCACATCGATCAAGTGCCAGATGGTGTCCGGCTGGTGGCAGGTATCACGGCCACCGTGGAAATTGATCCTAAACACGCGCTCACGGTTCCTTAAATATGCGCCGCGTCTAAGCGCTTTAGACCGCAGCATAGGTTCATAAGGTCGGAGCCGCAGAATCGGGTATCGATAAGCGGGCAATGTGCTGCACTTGCCCCGCTGCTCGCGGCCTACCGCGAAACGTGCTGCTCAATGTGTGCGTGACGCCCAACCGCACTTGTCTCGAAAGTCGAGCGGTTTGAGCGGCCACGTGATATTTCCGCGACAAAGGAGTGAAGTAACCAACACCAAGGCATGAGCACAAACCACCTCTGTATAATTAGCGAGAGCATCGTCCGAAGTTAATTTGTCGAGACACAAAGACGTTCAAGGCGAGGCGCTGTTGCCTCGAACGAGCGTCCAACGAACGGAGACTAGGATGCAAAAGACAGCTCTCATTATTTTTGGCGCGTTGCTGATTGCAGGATCGGCAGTTCAAATGGCCGCGGCCTCCGAGCATCACGCGCGCGCTCGGTCGGATTATCGCCGAGCCTACAATCAGTCGAACGAGCCCTTCTATGCAGCCCCACAAACGCGTGCCGGCCGAAACATAGAAGACTTTGGCTTCAGTGGAAGGGACCCGTCGAGGGTGGGTGGTGAAGACCCGTCGCTGAAACCTTCAGGAAGCTGAAGCTAGTTTCCTGCTGGCTGCTTCCGAGATAGCCTTGGAAGCAGCTAGCCATAGACGCACGGTTGCAAAACCCGATTCTTCGTCTCCTCGAGCTGCCACACGATTCCTTCCCCAGAGATACAAGACGCGTAAAGCGAGGCGCAGTCGCCTCGACCGGCGTCAGACAACAGGAGATAAAAATGCGAAAGACAGTTCTCACCATTCTCGGCGCGCTGCTGATTGCTGGATCGGCGGTTCAAATGGCCACAGCTTCCGAGTACCATGTGCGTAAAGCGTACCGTGCCCCTGTAATCGCGGGCGAGCAGTTCCGTAACGCCAATAACGCCGTTGAGGGTCGTGCGCGCACCTTTTGCAGCCCGGAACCCGGAAATTCCTACAACCCGCAGACCGATTACGAGGGGTGGTCTGCCTGGCGCCAGGAGGGCGCCTGGGACAGTCGGAACGACTGTCAATAATTTAGATCTTCGCGCTACCCAAATTCTTCTGGCCCGATGATGCCGCCGCCGGGTGTTGTTGAAAGCACAACAGCCACGCGGCAACAAAAAAGGGGACGGCCGTGAGCCGCCCCTTCGTTATTCGGCAGGATCGTAATTCAGAAACTTTTATTGTCTCCGCGATTCGTCCTCCGGGCTCGGTGTATTTGATGGCATTGGTCAGCGGATTGCGGAGGATAGCGCTAAGCAGCAGCGGATTGCTCGATCCTGCACACGTTTCGCATGGCCTGCCATCCAACCTTCGGAAGAGATGAGTCATATCAGTGTGTGAGTGGCCGGCGGCACGATCCGAAATTCGCAAAGCGCGAGATGCGACCGCTCGACGGGTTGTCACAGCAAGTGCCGCAAAACTAAAATTCCGTCCGCATCTTCAACAGAGCGAAGATTGAAAAATGAAGTATTCCTGCGTTAGTGGATGTTTTTGCAAATGCGAGGCGCGGCCTGGCATCTTGGCGCCTTGTCGATATCCGGCGACCGTCATTGTGAGGAACGGAGGACAAATCTAAACACGGCGCCGCTAGGCTCGTTCGGAGCAACCAGCAAAAGTCCGTCATGGGCCTCGATGATTGAACGGCAGATCGACAGGCCCATCCCCATGCCGCCGGATTTTGTCGTAAACAGAGGATCGAATATCCGCGCCATGTCGCCCGAGGCGATACCTGGCCCCGTGTCCGCGACCGATACCCGTACGCTGCCGTCGTCGTGCCTCTCTGACCTCACGCTTAACATCCGGCGCCCTTCCTTGGAAGCCATCGCATCGATGGCGTTTGTGATCAAGTTCAGTAGCACTTGCTGCAGCTGAATGCGATCTGCCGTCACCCTAGGCAGTCCTGCCTCCGGCTCCGCTTGAAAAAGTATTCGATGTCTTTGCAGATCGTCGCGAACCAAGAGGATAACCTCCTCGATGAGGCCGTTGAGATCGAGCAAGTTTCTGGTGAGGGGGTCCTTCTTAAAGCTCGCCCGAATGCTTTCGATCATCGAAACCGCGCGAAGGCCATTAGTCGCGATCTGTCTGAATTCCGCCTTCGCCTTCTCGACATCGGGTATCGAGCGATCAAGCCAGCGGAATCCGGTGTCGGCCCGGGTTATCATGGTAGACAATGGTTGTTTGACTTCGTGGGCGATCGTAGCCGCGACGGTGTCGCCTGTCATAAGACGCGCCTCACGCTCGCGGCGCTGTGCTCTGACCGCGGCGAGCAGTTGCGCATAAAGCGCCGTTATCTCGTACAACAGCACGAGTAGAACGAGACTGCTCGACAAGAGTCCAAATATTCGATCGGCATACCAGCCAGCGCTGAAGCGGCTCGGAACGGGATAGAATGATAGAATCGGGTCGACCGCAAACGTCAGCATCACGACCATTAACCAGAGATCGAGGACTGAATGTCGTCGAACCCAAAGCACGGTGATTGGGACAATGGATATCAACAGGACGGGCGCCCCGACAACATAAGGCCACAGCGAGCTGAAATGGAGGGAATCGGTCACCACGCGGGGTAACAGTGGCTCGCCCCATATGCAGAGCAGTGCTACTGATGAAACAGCAACCACCGTCAAGGCGACACTAACGGCGATTGCCCTACCCAACGCGGCCTGTGAGATTCGTTTGTCGGGGTCTTCATCCTTGAACAACGCATAGCCGATTACGAACAGGGCAAATCCGGCGTGCCAGAAAAGATAGAGACCTGAAGTACTCTGCATGCCGCCAATCGGGGCCTTCGGCCCGAACGCACCTGGAAACGTCAGGCCCCAAGGGATGAGAATAAGTGCCGTGAACAGATACCCGCTCGCAATCACCAGGACGGCACGGGTGCGCAGAATTGAGAACTGGGCGAATAGCAGGATTGCCGTGATCGAATCGTTTGCGATCATCGCCGAGGTATAAGCCGGGACAAAACCGACGACCTCGCCAAGCCGGATATTAGAGAACAAGCCTCCCGTGATTAAAACAGAGACGCCTATGATGAAAAGTACAACAGCAAGAGCCAGCCTTTTCTGCGTCGGGCCTGGTGACAGGCTCGATAGAACAAATAACTCGTCGTCTCGGACAGTGGCGACTGGTTTTTGCAATTTCGGATAACTTCATTTGCGAACGCATCATGCGGTCTACGACATTATCCAATGGAAGCACCGCTTCTGAGAGTATCGGACGGAGAATACCAGCGTCCAGGCCTCATTGGAACGGGAGATGACCAGAAAGATGGCAGTTTCAGTCTGCGAATAGCGAGTTGGGGCGAGCGACGGCGGCCATCCGAAATGGCGTATTTCCACATCGGCGAGCCTCCTCATAAAATCGCGAAGTAACCCACGGTACAATAAGTTTTTCACCCGCGCATCAACCGACTGTCACCCACCGTTCAACCGCATGCTGATCAAGTCAGGTACGGCGCCGCCTAATTTAAGGCCCAGTGTCGAAAGCGATGCAGCCAGGACCGCCTGAGCCGCCCACCATTCCGCATTTCTTTCGACGGAGAGCTGCGCCCATTTGCGGGCCTGTTCGAAATCCGAGAGGTTAACATACGATATCGCGAGCGCTGAGTTCCGGAAGAAAATGCTCGGATCACGAGGGTTTATTCCCCCGCGTGAGCATGCAAGGGTCCCCCTCAGAACGGGCGCCCAGCAAGATAGCGGCTGCAGCGATCCGTGCGCAAGATCAGCTGGCGCAATCGATCGGCCACGGTTCAATTTGCGGTAGGAAAAGCCGCCGCTCGAAGGGAAAGCGGCCTCCAGTTGAGGCAGCGTCAACAGGCACCGCTGCGAGACGCCGTTCCACGCTCTCGTCGATTACAAAAACACTTCCACGATCAAGGCAAGAGAGACTTTTCCGTGGCGCTCGCTGCTTCATCGAATTTCGTCTCAAGGAATGGGCTGGTGTCGCGTAAACCCCTCGACGACGTGGCGGGCCCTATCGAGGTATTCGAGCAAAAGGAGAGCCTAAAGACCCTCGTCAATCGGCAGATTGAACGCAAACGATGCTCCCTGTTCGGCGTTTGACGAAGCGGATATCTGGCCGCCATGTCGCGACACGATCGATGCGCAAACCGAAAGACCTAACCCCATCCCTTCGGCCTTGGTGGTTGTAAACGCAGCAAAGAGACGCGCGCGCACACTGGGATCGATGCCGGGCCCGGTATCGCTAACCGTGACGATTGCCTTCGCATCTTCGATTGCCGTCGATACTCGTAGCCGACGCGATGGACTGCCAGGCTCGCTCATTGCTTGAACGGCGTTCATCGCTAGATTGATTATGATCTGCTGAACTTGGACGCGATTTGCACGAACGAACGGAGTCTTTGTCTCCAGGCTGACAGACAGTTCGACGCCGTAGCGTCTGAATTCGCTGCCCAGCAACATTAGACTTTCGTTTACGACTTCATTCAGGTCCACTCGAACGATCTGAGGCGATTCATTGCGCGCGAGTGACCGTATCCCTGCAATAATGCTGCTGGCACGTTTGGCGTCGGCAACAAGCCGCTCAAGGGACGTTATGGCGGCCTCAATATCCGGCGTCTCTCTACGCAGCCAACGAAGCCCCGTCTCGCCACTGATCACGATACCGGCAAGAGGCTGATTTACTTCGTGAGCTATCGAAGCTGTCAACTCCCCAAGACTCGTCAAGCGCGTCGCGTGAGCCAGATCCGACTGGGCTGCCGCGAGAGCAACCCGCGCCCGGTTGAAGGCGGTAATATCGATCACGGATAAAAATATAGTGTTACGGTACTCCTGTTCACGCGAACGTGCCAGTGTGAAAATAACATCGATACGTTGGCCGTCGATCTTCTGCTCGATTGCTTCTGTTTCGAAGATCGGCCGGTCCTCATAGACGGCAATCAAAGTCTCTGCGAACGTCTGCTCACTCTCGACGGGCCAAATCTGACCGATAGAACGAAGCAGGTCGCGTTTCTCGCGGGCGCCAAACATCGTTAGGCTGGCATCATTGACGTCAACCACGCGAACCAAGTCGATGGCTTCGCGTACGAATTTTGGATGATCACGCAGATACTTTCGTAAATCCACGACGCCGGCCTTTAGGAGGCCAACAATCCGGTGCCTGACATCAGAGATGTCACATTCCCAGATGGATACGACGGTCGTTTCGAAAATGGTACGATAGCGAATTTCGTTTCTATGAATCGTTTCATGGGCTTCGTTGCGGTGAGCAAAATCATTCGACGTCTCCTCGAACAGCCGGGCGTTCTCGATGGCGATTACGACCTGGTGGGCAAAGGTCTCGACAAGTTCGAGTTGCAGATCGGTAAATGACTGGACCCGTCGGCGCGCGATCACGAAGTTTCCGACCGGCTTTCCTTCTCGCAACAGCGGCACACCCAGCGCTGTTCTCGCTTGGCTTTGTCCGGATGTCGTTGAAAAATAGAACGGGTCGGCCGTGACGTCGAGCACCTGCACGGGACGGCGCTCCGTGTTAGCTCTATGTCCGACCAGGGGAGATTGTGGATCATTGGGAAAGGGTCCCGCGGCGCGCCATGCCTTTTCGTAATCCGGAGGAAATCCGAAGCATCCTACAAATCGGTAGAGGTCGCCTTCGCGTCGATAGATTGCTGCCTGATCAGCGTCGCAAAGCCGCGCGGCGGTCTCGCACACGGTGACCAACGCCTGCTCCAGGTGGAATGCCGAACGGCTGATCGCGTTAAGGGCGTTGGCGGTGGCAGTCTGCTGCGCGATTGACTCGTCAAGCTTGCCCTGGAGATCAGCGATGATCTGCTGGGGATCGTTGGTCACGTTATCCGTCACGATGACCTGCCCAATTCATCGGGCGAGACGCTGGTCGCCCCCGATTTCAGCTCTGACAGATCAAACCATATCGGCTGATCCTCAGCTAGGGGCGGCAGGGGCTTAAAATCGATTGGAATGCTCGAGAAGGGTCGTTATTTGCGTCGATTTTGGCATGTCCGCATCATTTCCGGTTAGGGGGAATCCGGAAATGCCGGTTGTCCGAGTTTGCCGCCTGAAGGCATCGGTCTAGATAGGCCGTGATCGAGTTGGCGCAGATGACGGTTCCTCGTCGCGAAACGGTCAAGATGCTACTTAGATTCCACTGCGCCTTGTTGTTTGCGGTGGCGTGCAGCCTTCCGGCGCAAACCGAGCGCTGATTTTCCGCACTTGTTCCATTATTTTAGGAGAACATTCGGAAAAACCTGCTGACGCCTAGGTATTTTCCGAGCCTGTCGAGATCGCATCGTTCATGGGTAGCCTGAATCGCAGCGCGCTCGACAATATAGCCGGTTACCATAACAGGAGCGCTTCCGAGATGGGCAGTGAACGGACTCCGACGATCAAGCCTCCCAGCCTTGATCTACAAGCCCACATCGCCGAGTTGGAAGCGCAGGGTCTACTTGTTCGCATCAACCACCCGATCAACAAAGACACCGAGCTGCATCCGCTGGTTCGCTGCCAGTTTTTGGGTGGCATTCCTGAGGACGAGCGTCGGGCCTTCCTCTTTACCAACGTCATTGATACCCAGGGGCGCAGATACGACATCCCCGTTGTGGTTGGAGCATACGCCGCGTCTCCGAGGATTTATGCGATAGGGATGGGTCGCCCTGTCGCTGATATCGGCAACGACTGGCTAAATGCCATTGCCAATCCAATCGCCCCCGTAATAGTGAATTCGCCATCCTGTCAGGAAGTCGTCATCAAAGGTGACGATCTCAGGTTGCCTGGGGGCGGGCTTGCGAGCCTGCCGGTGCCGATCTCCACCCCCGGCTTTGACGCGGCACCTTATCTCACCGCCACGCTGTGCATCACATCCGACCCCGATAACGGTATCCGCAACATAGGTACCTATCGCGCGGCCTTGAAAAAAACCGACCGTCTCGGCGTACGCATGTCGTCACGGATCGGCGGTGCTGGCGGGTATCTTCATTGGTGCAAATATCGGGATCGGGGTGAGAGGATGCCTTGCGCCATTGTCATCGGTGCTGCGCCGGTGATCGCCTACACCGGTGCAGAGAAACTCGCCATCGACCAGGACGAAATGTCGGTGGCGGGTGCCCTTGCCGGTTCCGCAATTCGCACAGCAAAAGCCGTCACTGTCGATCTCGAAATACCGGCTGATGCGGAAATCGTCATCGAAGGCCTTATCGACACCGACTTGCTCGAGCCGGAAGGTCCTTTTGGCGAGAGCAACGGCTATGTTGCGCTCGAGGACTTCAACATGTCCATGGAAGTAACGGCCATTACGCACAAGCGTTCGCCCGTTTTCGTCTCCATCATTAGCCAGGTGACCCCGAGCGAATCCAGCGTCATCAAGAAAGTGGCTCTGGAGCCCCTGTTCCTGAACCATCTGCGCGACCACCTCTCGCTCAAAAGTGTCCTCCGGGTAGTCATGCACGAGCCGTTGAGCAATCTCCGGCCGATCATCTTCATCCAATTCGTCAATGGCGCACCACGGACCGAAGTATGGAGGGGCTTGCAGGGCGCCTCTAACCGGCAGGCCGATTGTGGCAAGATCGTAATCGCGGTCAGCGAGGATATCGATCCCGACAATACCGACGCTGTGATGTGGTCGCTCGCCTACCGGTCGAACCCGGTCGAAGACGTGCACGTCGAGCCTTACCGTTCGACCGGCCATGCCCCGAAGTCCGGACCAGGGGAGCTCGACTCGACCCTGCTGATCGATGCGACCCTTAAATATCCGATGGCGCCGCTGGCATTGCCCGGCCGGGCGTTCATGGAGCGGGCACAGGCGCTTTGGAAGGAGCTCGGTCTGCCAGATCTAACTATTAGGTCGCCTTGGCACGGCTATTCGCTCGGCGATTGGAGCGACTCCTGGGAGGTATTTGCGCGCAACGCTATTGATGGTGCTTGGGCAAAAAACGGGGATAACACCTGGGCCCGGCGGCGCGGCGGCCTTAAACCTGAGACACCCGTTCGTACGGTCGAAACGCCCGCGAAGTCTGGCGTGACACCATGATCACCGTGGGTGTGCGGTATAGGTCTGAGGCCTCGCGACAAAGGCGAGCTTTGGAGTATGGGGTCGACTGGCAGTCGCTTCGGCTGCGCTTTTCATCAAGCCCATTGCGATCGCGCCTTGGGCCCGAATGGCCGAGCGGACCGACCCTCGGGTGATCGTTTATTTTGTCCGGACCGGGCTCGGTTAGTTGGCCCTGAATGTCTCTTATTGGCCAGACGGCTTGCCGCTCGCTTCGCTAGATTGGACCTGTCGATCGCCACCCCATCCGGAGCCGGCCCTTCGGGCGGGATTTTATTGGTGGGTGCGCGGCAACAGATATCGAATCGTCAGGCCCGTCCCGGTGCCCTTGTCGACAAGCGATACGTCGCCGGGTTTTCGTTCGGATTCCATGACGTCCTCAGCGGTATGGTGTTGGGGGCCGGGAAATACGCCGAGGGCGACATGCAGTTCGAGGGCGTTTATCACGATATGCTTGTACCCGCGCGAGGCGGCGTGGCCTAGCTGCGCTTGTAGCTCTTGCTCGAACTGTCCGGCTGAAATCACTTGAGCCTCCCGCGTCGGAGACCGGCAAACCCAAAGCTGCTCTTGTTTCCTGCCGATAGCTAGTTAAAGGTGACGGCCCAGCGCGGAGGCGAAGCTGAGGCCGGCGGGGCTTTAGAAGTGTCGCAGGGGTAGCGACGCCGAGTAAACCGCCGGGCTAAACTTTTGATCACGTTCACGAGGTCGTGGTCGCCCACGGGGTGATCCGAGGAACTTTACGCCACCGGCATAGATTGGTTCGGTTGAGGCAAATAGAGGTCCTGGATTTTCCGATGCCGATTGCCGAGGTCAGCCGCATTGCCGCCAGCGCTGGATATGGAACGCGAGGGACCGGCAATACACCCGCACAGGAAGCCGGAAACGCGCTGGTTCCGGTTGTAGCGACCTTGCGGTGGTCACCACTGCCTCATCAACGCCATTCGAGGGCTGATCCGTTGTTTGTGACGCAACTGATCGCGACGGCTGAATTGATCCCGCAAACCTGTGCGTTGCGACGGGCGACGCCGACCGAGGCGCTGGCTGCCTATCGCTCCACCGCCAATCAAAACCAGACGACGGTGACGGGCGCTCGCATGCGACAGATCGCCTGAGCGCATGGGGCCATATTGCAACTGCCGAATCCGGTGGTAGCAAAAACCCGCCTCGCAGGTGGCGAGACGGCTTAAGGACACTGAGCGAGTTCCGTTTGTCCGAAACGTCAACTCACTTCAACGTCGAGACCCACGTGTCGACGTCTTTGTGGGCTTGATCCTTGGCATAGACGCCATCCAACGGACGACTGCCGGAGAGGTGTCGATTTCCACGGCGCTCATTACTTTAGGAAGTCGTTAGAGAACACTTTCGATACGTCGGTCTTTTCCTTCATGATCTCCATTTCGATCAGCTGCTTCTGAAGGGATTCCCAGTCGGCAGTAGTAGAGTGACCGAGGCCGTTCGCCTTGACGTCCGCCGAGTAAGTCAGCTTCAACACTTCCGGAAGCTTGAGCGCGGCGTAGATCTTGTCCGTGCTTGGGTTAGCCTTCATGAAGGCTTGCAAAGCCTCATCCGGGTGCTCGAGCGAATAGGACCAGCCCCTCATGAAGGCGCGGGTGAAGCGTTTTACGAGATCCGGATTCTTCTCGATCAGCGCTCCGTTGGTCAGCAGCGTCGTCGAATACATCTTGATGCCTAGATCCTCGAAAGAAATCCAGGCGGCGTCCGTGCCGGTCGCCTTCAGCTTGAGGCCGTCGTTAAAGTAGAAGCCAATTCCAGCTTGGATCCGGTCGGAAGTAAGCAGCGGCACTAGCGCCCCGTCGGCCGGAACCTCAACGAAGCTTTTGGTGTCCAGAGCCATCGATTTCTTGATGGCTTCCCACTGACGTCCGGTGCTGCTCTTGAGTTGCACGCCGATAGTCTTACCCTTGAGGTCGGTCTTGATATCCTTGATGCCGGCGGACGCCTTGAATATTAGCGCTGTTGGATTTTGCTGTAGCACCACCGCCGTAGCTACTAGCGGCAAGCCGCGCTGAGCGCCGATTAGAACCTGGTCGGCGGTTGCATAACCGAAATCGGCGTCGCGATTTCCGACCAGCTTTACCGTGACCGACGATCCCTCGCCGGGCATGAGGTTGAGATCGATGTTCTCATCTTTGAAGTAGCCCTTCTCAATCGCTAGGAAGATCGGGGCGTGCTCGGATCCGTACACCCAATCGAGACGAAGCGAGACCTTCTCGGCGGCGACGGTGGTGTTGACAGCGGCGACGAGCCCCACCGCTGTCGTGCCGATGAATCGTACCCATTTGCTGCAAATCTTCATAGCTGTCCATCCTCTAATTGCCGAAATGGTCGAAAGCAAAGCTGCTTTACATCGTGGCCTGAACGCCACCCTCCTGTTGGCCGCCCGGAATCAGAAGACGCTCGAAGAGCACTATGGTGAGGAACATCAGCACCCCGAGCACGCTCAGGCAGACGATAGCGGCGAACATCAGTTCGGTGTCGAGCGAGATATTGGAGGCATTTATGACGTAGCCCAACCCCTCGCCGGCGGCAACGAACTCGCCGACCACGGCGCCGACGATCGCCAGCGTAATCGATATCTTCAGCGCCGCGAAGAAATCCGGCATCGCCCATGGAAGGCTGATCTTTTCGAACTTCTCCCAAGAACTGGCGCCGAGCGAGTCCATGTATTGCAGTAATTCACTATCGACCGAAGTCAGTCCCTTGGCGGTGTTAATGACCACGGGAAAGAAGGCGATGAGTGCGGCGATCACGACCTTCGGCATCAGACCGAAGCCGAACCAGATGAGGAACAGCGGGGCGAAGGCGATCTTGGGTAGGATCTGTGCGGTGACGAGGAAGGGATACGTCAGGTCGCGGATGATCTTCGAGTACGCGATGCCGACCGCGATCAGAAATCCCGTTGCTACCGCCCACAGAAAACCCAGCGAGATCGCGATGAAGGTAGGCCAAGTGTTGCGCAGAAGAAGCTCGTGATTGGCCCAAGCGACCTCGGCAATGCGCGAGGGCGCGGGCAGGATCACCGGCTTGATGTGCAGCAGATCGACGATCAGCTCCCAAGCCAAGAAGAACACGACGAAGACGAGGATTTGCCCCGCGGTGATGGTGAGGCGGTACATGATCAGGCTTCCTCACTAACTGCGGCCGCTGTGCTGGTGGAATGGCGCAGCAGGCCGCGCACCCGTCCGGCGAGCGCTGCGAATTCAGGTTTTTCGCGCGTCGCCTCGTCGCGTGGCCGCGCAAACGGGACATCAATCCGTTCAAGGACCGAGCCGGGACGCGCCGACATCACGACGATCTGCTCAGACAGAAGCACCGCCTCGGGAATGGAATGGGTGATGAAGACGACCGTGGTTTCGGTCTGCGCCCAGAGGCTGAGCAGTTCTTCTTGCAGCGTCTCGCGTGTGATCTCGTCGAGCGCCGCGAACGGCTCGTCCATCAGCAGAATTTTTGGCTGGAAGGCGAGCGCGCGGCAGATCGAGACGCGCTGCTGCATGCCGCCGGATAACTCATGCGGATATCGGTTCTCGAACCCCTTGAGGCCGGCGATCTCCAGCCAGCGCCGCGCTTCCTGCTCGCGCTGAGCCTTAGACATGTCTCGCCGCGCGACCTCCATCGTCAGGATGACGTTCTGGAGCGCGGTGCGCCACGGCAGCAGCAGCGCGCGCTGGAACACGTAACCCACCTGCCCCTGAATTTTGCTCTTATCGACCGGTCGACCATCGAACAAGATGCGCCCTTTGCTCGGCTGCAGCACGCCGGAGAGGATTTTGAGCAACGTGGACTTGCCGCAACCGGAGGGACCGACGACGCTTAAGAATGAACGGGGCGCGATATCGAATGACACGTCTTGCAGCGCCGTCAGTGATCCGTTGCCTGTTTTGAAGACGACCGAGAGGTCTTCGATCGCGATTCCAGGTGCGCTGCTCATTCACTGTCCTCTGCACTTCGGACTGCCCCGCGCACTCGCGACAGGACAATCTTGTGACGACAATATGTGATCACAGTATCAGTGCTGTCAATGTGGCGCTCGAAAAACCTTGGGGCATTTCGATTAATTGCTCAACACAAACGTGTAAATTGCCTCGCAGGCGGCCTTTGGCGGGGGAATTTACTGTGATCTCTTAGCGGCATCACATTGTGGTTTCGGCATTTCCCGTTTACCTTGCGACCATCAGGCGGGATTCGCCTCGCAGCGAGACAATAATCAATTGGCACGTTCGGCTTCCAATCCTCGCGGGACCATTCAAGACCGGGTGCTCGCAACTCTTCGCAACGCTTTGATGTCGGGGCATTTCTTGCCTGGCCAGGTTGTCAGCCTACGCAAGCTCGCCAACAGCCTCGGCACCAGCCCGATGCCGGTGCGCGAAAGCCTAAGCCGGCTTGTGGCTGCCTATGCGCTTGAGGAATTGCCAAATCGTTCGGTGCGCGTGCCACTGCTCACCTACCGTGGCCTTGTCGAACTCTTCGATGTGCGTTGTCTGATCGAGGGCATGGCGGCGCGCGCCGCGTGCGCCAAGGTCGATGACGCGCTTATCGTCTCGCTTGAAGCAATCAACGCTGAGATCATCTCGGCGCACGCGGAGCACGACATGACACGCGTCCTAGGCGCGAACCAGAAGTTCCATTTCATGATCTATCAGGCGGCGAATTCCGACATCCTCATGCCGCTGATAGAGTCGCTGTGGCTGCGCTGCGGCCCGACAATGTATTTCTCTCTCAACTCCCCGCGTAATCTGTGGGACGCATCGACCCACATGACCATCATCGACGCCTTCAGGCGCCGCGACGGGGAGGCGGCCGCCGCGGCCATGGTGGTCGATATCCGCGTCACCGGCGACTATCTGCTGAAACAGGCGGCCGCCGCGCCGACCGGCCCGTTCGCGCCGCTGGAACTGATCGACGCCGCCGGATAGGCCGCGAGCGTCAGCCTCTTGCGCGTTGCAGAAGCTGCTCCAGTGACCATCCTTCAAAGCCCATCGTCGTCGCGGTCCGCGACACCATTGCGCTGCGGCCGGCGCTCGCGGTAAGGCCGAGCTTCGTCAGCGCGGAGGCGATCGGCACTTCCACCTTGGCGACGTGCGCATAGGCCAGAAAGGGCACCAAGCCGTGGCTGAAATCTTCCATGTAGTAGCGATGCGAGAGCGAATCGGGCGCCTTGATGCGGCGGTTCGCTTCGCCCGATGCGATGGCCGCGTAGTCGCGGCTGTCGGCATCGGCAGGCACGGTACCCACGGCCTTCATTTCGTCGATGACGTTGGGCAATTCATGGCCGAATGCTTTCCCGACCGCGATCCGTTCGCGGTCTAGCGCGCTCATGACCTCGATCACGCCTGGCGTCAGGCCCTGCACATAGAAGGTGAAGTCGCCCCGGGTTGCCTCGACCCATGCCGCCCCAAGGATAGCCCCGGGCGGATGCACGACCATGTTGATGTTGGACAGATCACAGCTGGTCACATCGCCGCTGTCATAAACGCCGGGAAAAAGCGCGCTGGCTAGGCGTAGAGCGTTCCCCGCGCCCGGCATCGCGGCGGCGCGGAGAGATTTTGCGCGGCCGGTGATGTTGACGGTGTCTTGCACCGGCTTGCGCGCGACGTAGGCCAGCGTCGCGAATTCGACGATCGGCGGCGCCTTGCCCGCCGCCGCGCGGTACGCCGTGTCGAATTCGAACGCGCCGCCAGTGTGACCTGGATTGAGGAGGACGGGACGCGTTGCGCCCCATCCCGCGGCGTGCAGCGCGCGCGCAACCTCAACGTGAGCGAAGGTGGGTAGGCAGATGATCGCGGCCTCCGCACCATTGATCACCTCGGCGATGCGTGAACTCAATAGCGCGGGACGCACGACGCCTTCGCCGAGCACGCCGGTGTAACGGATTCCGTCCTGCACGAACGGCGCGATGGTAGCAGCCGAGCGTCCGTACAGCGCCACGTCGTGGCCTGCTAGTGTCAGTTCGACTGCGGTAGCCACGCCGCCATTGCCGGCGCCTATTACTGCGAGTTTCACGATGAAGCCCGCCCTATCCACCGAGCCTTGCGCGCAGCGCGCCCAGACGTTCGGCGGCGGCTTCGACATCCGCAGCAGCGAAGCCGTCGGCGATCTCACTGCCATATTGCCTGAGCTGATCTCGCGCACGCTGCGAATAGACGATGCGGCCATTCTTTATCGAGACGCCGTCGGCATCCTCGAATTGCTCGTTCCAGCGTATCGCGTCCGCTTCCGACACACCCTTCGGCAGATCGAGGGTCACGCCGTCCACGTCGACTTGCACCGGGTAGCCGCCCGGCCGCCCGTTAGGGCCAGGAACGTGACAGCGTCGTCTGTCCTCGCCCGCGAGAGCGAGCAGCACCGGTACTGCGCTGGCCGCCGAGATCAGGTTGAGATCACGATGCGGCAGCTGGATGTCCCTAGTCATTTCGTCAATATTCGGCAGTTCCTCGTCGCCAACCCAGGCGCGGACGGGCGTGCCCGCGCGAGTACCGACCGGCTTTCGCCACTCGACGATATGCCGGTGATGACCAAGCACGCGCAGATCCTTGCGCTGCGCGAAAGGAAGCCGGCTGGCAATTACCGCCGAAAAGATGCCGATATTACCGACTCCTGTGGTCAGCGGCACACCCGCCGCCGTCAGCAACTGGTTGACGCCGTCCGGATAGCAGGTATTGACGAAATGGCAGTCGAGACCGAGCTTCTTGATCGCGGAGGCGGTCCGAAAGGCGAGAAGAGCGTGGAACGAGATGGTCACGCCGAAGCCGGTGCTGGCGACGAGATCGCTCCACTTGCTTGCTCCGTTATCTACTTTCCAAGGTGACTGCATCGAGGCTGATTGCACGACAACCTTCGGCTGCAGGGAGCGAAGCGATGGCTCGAGCGCCGCGGCCGAACTGGAGTCCAATTCGACAGAATCGAACGAGACGCGCGTGCCGAAGATTTCTGCGCGCGCCCGGCAGGCATCGACCAGCCACTTCATGCGCGCGACGTTGCGTCCGCCCACAACGATCCGCAACGATGTGCGCGCCGCGATGGCGAGGTCGGCCATCATGATCTCGGTGAAATAGCCGGTGCCTGAAAAAAGAATGTCGCAGCGTTGCGGAGAGCTTGACTGTGTCACGGTGAATTTCCTCTCACTGACGGATCTATGCGGTCACGGTCAATCGATGCGAATGAGCTTATCGGTGTTGGTGTAGTCGGACAGCAGCACCGAGCCGTTCGCCGTGACGTGCAGGACGTCCTTGTTCTGCACTCCGTAACCGTAGCCGGTACGGTAACAGAGCGGCTCAAAGCCGATCACCATATTCTCCTCAATCAGCGCATCCTCGCCGGGGCGTCCGAGCGTCGGCGTCGCGCCGATATAAGGGTCTTCGTGAAGATGAAGCCCGATGCCGTGGCCGACGAAGGAGATCGGCGGCAGCTTCATCGTATCGAGACGGCGGATGAAATCGTTGTAGACCCCGACGCAACTCGCACCGGGTTTGATCTGTTCGAGGATGCGGTATTTGCAATCGACCATCAGCTTCCAGATTTCTTCCGCCATCTTCGGCGGTTCCTGGACATAGGCCGTGCGGCAGACGCCGGCCTGGTAGCCGCTGATCACGGAAAAGATCTCGACGCGGCAAAGGTCGCCGCGCATCAGCGCGCGACTGGTAGGCCCGACATTCGGCAGTTGACTGCGCTCGCCGGTCGCGACGATCAGCAGCTTGAAGTTCTCCGCGCCGAGTTCGTAGATTCGTCGGGTCAACACGGCGGCGATGTCGAGTTCTGTATCGCCGGCCTTCACCGCTGCAAGACTGTCGAAGATCGCCTGGTCGGCGATACGCGAAAGCCTGTGGATGAGTTCGACCTCCCCTGGCATCTTGATCTGCCGAAGCCGAGCGATCTGCTTTTCGACGCCAACGAACCGCGCATCCGGCATCAGCGCTTGGAGCCGCGCGAAATCCCCGGCGGGAAGATAATCCATCTCGATACCGATTGCCCCCTTGCCGAGACCGACCGCCGAAAGCGCCGCGGCGAGCACGTCCATCGGATCGTCGTGAAACTCGCGCCATACTGTGAGGGGCGTATCGGGAGCCTTGCCGGCGATAGTCGAAGCCTCCATGTCCACGCCGAACAGGCTCTCGGCGCCGTCCTTAGTGACGATCGCCATGGCATGGCGATGCCGGATCATTTGCTGCGTCGGAACGACAAAGCCCGTGAGATAGCTGAAATTTTCCGGCGAACTTGTGACGACGGCGCTTAACTTCATCCGCGCCATCAGACCCTGAAGCCTCGTAACGATTTCCCTACGCATAGTCTGACCTTTAAGCCGTCACCTTGTAACGTTCGACCTTGGCCTCATCGACTGCGATGCCCATGCCGGGCTCCGTCGGAGCGCGAATTCCACCGTCCACGAACTGCATCGGCTCGACCAGGAGATCGTCGGCATAATAGATGCCGCCGATGCGGCCTTTCTGATGCTCCGCAGCCATTGAAACCGGAATGACGTTAGAGAGTGTCGCCGCCGGCGCCGCCGCGGCCAGGTGCACGTTGGCGAGATTGCCGATCCCGGTTTCCACCGATCCGTTGACGTTGCAGATAATACCAGCCGCCTCACACACGGCGGACACCTGCATCGCCTTGTAGAGGCCGCCCGGCTTGGTCGTATAAATCGAGACGATTTGCGCGGCCTTCTGCTCGACGATCTGGATCACGTCGTGCGCGTTCCAGGCGGACTCGTCTGCCATCACCGGCGCATCGATGGCTTGGGCAACGCGCGCGATGCGTTCGATCCCCATTACGGGCTGTTCGACGTAGATGAGGCCGACCGATTCCATCTCGCGGATGGTCTGGATCGCCTGACCCGGCGTCTTGTAGCCTTCGTTGGCATCGACACAGAGCTTGATTTGCGGTCCTGCCGCTTCGCGGATCGCCTTGACGATCGCAATGTCGCGGGCCGGATCGACGCCTATCTTGATCTTGATGGTGCGGATGCCGTCCTGCACCACCTTGCGCACCTCGGATACGGCTTCGTCGATCTCCAGAAGGCCAATGGAATGCGTCACGGCGACGTTCTCGCGCAGCAATCCCCCGAGCAGCACATGCACCGGCAGGCCGAGCACCTTGCCGGTCAGGTCGTAATAGGCGAAGTCGATAGCTGCCTTGGCGTAAGGATAGCCCTTCACCGCCGTGTCCATCCTGCGGTGCAGTTCCGCAGGACGTGCAACGCTGAGACCTGCGACCGCAGGCGCCAAATAGCGTTGGATGACCAGATCGACGACCGCGGTGCTCTCGCCGAAATATCGACCGAACTCGCCGCCCCAGTCCTTCAGGGCAGGCGCCTCGCCCCATCCGACGGTGCCATCGATCCCAGTCATCTTGATCAGCAGGTACTGGCCGATGGGTTCGGTCAGGCCAGTCCACCTGTGCGTGCGGCGCGTCGGCAGTCGAACGAGAATTGTCTCGATCTTAGCAATTGCGGTCATCAAATGTCGTCCATGTCTTTGTGATTTCATCTTGTGATCACAAAATTGGATTGTCAAGGTGATTACTTTCGTAGGATTTCAGCTTATATGTTGCAGTTTTATAGATATAATCACAATATGTGATCACAATTTTGGAGTCATCATGCGCATTCGAGATATTGTGCCCGTCCGATCCCCCAAGGTAATCGCCGGAATGGAGGCCCAGCGGCAGAGATGGGCACGTGCCGATGTTAAGATCGAGGTGGTGCCGATCGAGCGCGGGCCGTTCTCGATGGAGTTCGCCACCGAAGAGGTGCTCGCCGGCCCCTACGTCCTCCAGGCCGTGCGCCAGGCCGAGAACGACGGCGTCGATGCGGTGGTGCTGGACTGCATGGTCGACCCGGTGCTCCGCGCCGCGCGCGAGACCGTCAAAATCCCGGTGCTCGCGCCGGGCCTGTCCGGCTTGACGGTGGCGAGCCTGCTCGGTGCGCGTATCGCGGTGATAGGCATGAAGAACGGCCAGCAGGTACTGGAGGAACACATCCGCGCATACGGCTTCTCGCATCGCGTCTGCTCGATGCATGTCGTCGACGCACCGCCGGCCGACCTGATCGAGAGCCAGCCATATTGCCTCGATATCATCAACCGCGAGATCGAAGCGGCGCTCGCCCAGCATCGCGCCGAGGTCATCCTGTTTGGCTGCACGGCAATGTCGGGTTACATCGATGACCTGAAAGCGAAATACGGCCTGCCGATCATCGAGCCAATGGCCTGCGCGATCAACATGGCGATTACGCTCGTAACCATGGGCCTGTCGCACAGCAAGTTTTGCTATGAGAGTCTACCGCCGCGCGGCACCGCGCCTGGCAGCATCGACATCATCTAGGCCAAGCAGTGCCCCCCGCCACCCTGATCTCCTTTCGCGGTCACACACGAGCGGTTGAGTTTTGGCGAGCGATTGCCAGCCGGCGATGGTCATGGCGTTGCGCATCTCGATGAACTGCGAGGTAGATACGGACTCCCGATCATCGAACCAACGGCGTACGCCATCAACATGGCGATCACACTTGTCCGCTTGGGACCATCTCATAGTAAGTACTGCTACGTGAGTTTGCCGGCTCGAGTTTTGGCTTCGGGGAGCATTTCTCTTCCATAGTGAACAGATCGATGAAGATGGCATCCTCCGGACTCAGACCTTTTCTCCCGTTTGGTAAAGCTCGACCTTCGTTCCGTCCGGATCGGCCACGTAGATTGTTGCCCCGTATGGACCATTGTGGAGCCCCTGAAAAAACTTAACGCCGGCTTGCTCGAGTTTGTTACTCATCTTGCGGACATCGTTCACCTCGAAGGCCAAGTGATCGATCTGCCTTTCGTCCCCTTTGCGACCAGCGACGAATGCGATGCCTTGATGGAATGCGGTGAATGGACGGCCATCCGGACCGCGCCTTGAATCTTTTCCCTCGTCGGCACCTTGGAAAGAGGACGCCCGAGATCGTAAACCTCCTCGGGGATCACCACGAACCAAAAGCTGGGAGGATCTTCATGCGGTCGCAGCGGGCGATCAAGGCGTTTACATATAAATCGACCGCGCACTTGATTGCCTCGTTACGGTTTACGATACGCAACGCGTCATGGAGCGCCGACGGGTCTATCGTGTTAATGACCGTCTTTGGCTTCGTGGGCCACGACGCGTTGTACGCGGCGGAAAACCCGGGAAATGCCACATGCTGCGGCTCAATCGGTCGCGCGCCCCTCCGGGGCGGCGGAACATCGATAAATCCCGCGAGCGACTTCGCCCAACGCTCAAGACGGTCAACGCCTGCCTTGGTTCCAATGACTCCATAAAGAATTTCCGGCCGACCGCCATCCACGGGACCGTATAAGAACAGTCCGTCGCGCGGATAAACCAGTGTCTGCCCATACTTGAATTCGAGCTGGGGCTCCGGAAGATGAATGAGGTTTAGCTTGGTCATCGTCAAATCTCACCCTCATCGTCGTCGCCGGGATCGTCGTCATCGCGATCAACCACCACATCATCGTCCTCGTCACCTTCATCCGGCGCCGCGGCATCGGTCAGTGAATTAACGCCGAACGGCGCTGTGAAGGCTATAGGAGGAAGACCAAGACGCATGGAAACCCCCTCGCCCAAGGGGATATCGACAAAGTCGGCGCCTACAGCAAGCCAATGCTAAAACACCAGAAGCAAGTCCCGCCACTTATCGTTGCGCCACCCCTTGCAAAACGTCCGCCGCATGCGATGTACACGCCGAGCGTCGCCAATCAGATCATGGCCGTTCGACGTAAAGATGACGCGCCCGGCGATGCGGACATGGCGGACAGGGCCGGAGCGCGCCCAGCAGCTAACGCCGTAGTGCCAGTGGAATCCCCGCTTGTCCGACCGTCCCACCAGCTGCCGCCGCCCTTTCAGGTCGCCCCACGCGAAAGCGTGTTGATCCATCGTTGCGTGACGCGCTGTTGCCCACCAGGCGTTTCGGCGATCTGCGTATTCGAACGGTTTGAGCCCTTTGGCGTCGAAATAGGCGTCCAGCGCCCGGCGACTCATGTCGGTGAATTTCGGGCGGCAATGCCTCCCGCAACGCGACACGTTCCAGCTTGGCAACCCATTGACCGCCCCCATCGCCAATTCCGGGGGGCCACCGGGTAAATGGCATTTCTGTCAATCAGCGGATGCGCTCGCTTGACTTGCCGCGTGGCGCCGGAGCGGTTTATAGAAAGCGGGCCGGGGTATTCAGCCGACATCACGATGACACAATGAAGCGAGACGAAAATCGGGCTACAAAGTGATATAAGTACCTGATTTAATTGACAAGTTCGCGGGCGTAGTTCAATGGTAGAACGGCAGCTTCCCAAGCTGCATACGAGGGTTCGATTCCCTTCGCCCGCTCCAGTCCTCGTCCAGGCCGGCCTGACAGCAGTCTATCTTTCCCGGTCGATCGCGCGTAGGGTTTTGCTGTCGCAAGACGATGGCGCTGAACCTTAGAGCGGACTGCGGGCAGACCCGGGGGCAGTACCCGGCGCCTCCACCTGAGCAGCCCTTGAGCTTAAAGGTCTCATTTCGGCAAAAGATTTTGTCGGTGAGATCGATTCTGCCGGAAGGCAAAATCCTTAGGGCTGCTGAGGCGGGGGCGAACCAGGATCGATGGTCGCGAAGAAGCTCTGAATTGTGCCCGGCATGATACCGCCGTTATCGGGTCAAAAACCTAAATGCAAACGATAACGTTGCATTGAACGAAGTGCGCCTCGCGGCGTAACCTGTTCGGGGTCCGGAGCACCTGGCAACAGAAGCTTCATCGCCGCGTCAACCCTCGGGTTGGCGCGGCTTTGTTTTGGGGCCGGGCAATGAATTGGGGCGCGGCCGCCTTCAAGATTTCGTGTGATGCCCGGCGGCTTCCGCCCGTAACAATCCGCTCCCTGGTTGCGAACATGGTGAACCCACCACAGGAGGATCGCCATGCTGTCGCGCTTCGTCATGTCTCTCGGATTGATCGCCGGTTTGTCGCCGGTTGCAGCCTTGGCCGCGGAGCGGCCTGTCGTGGTCGAGTTGTTCACGTCGCAGGGGTGCTCGTCCTGTCCTCCCGCGAATGCCTATCTGAACGAATTGTCGAAAAACCGCCGCGACGTGCTGGCGCTCGCCTTCCACGTCACCTATTGGGACCGGCTGGGCTGGAAGGATCCGTTTTCATTGCCGGTCGCGACCCAGCGCCAGGACGTCTATGGCCACCGCTTTGGCGACGGATCCTACACGCCGGAGATGGTCGTCGATGGCGCCGCCGGCATGGTCGGTTCGGATCGCGGCGAGGTCGGATCGGCGATCGAAAACGCCAGGCATAACGGCCGCACCTTAGCCTCGGTCAGCATGAGCAAAAACGGCGAGCAGGTCTCGATCGAGGTCGGCTCCGGCGCGGGCAATGCCAAAGTGCTGTTGATCGGCTTCGACCACGAACATACCACCGCGATCGGCCGCGGCGAAAACAGCGGCCGGACCCTGACCGAAGCCAATGTGGTCCGATCGATCCGATCGGTCGGCCAATGGTCGGGAACGCCGCTGCGCGTCAGCGAACCATTCCCCGAAGGCCAGGATGCCGCGGTGGTGCTGGAAGCGCCGGACGGCCATATCGTCGGCGCGTCGCGGCTGGCCGGCGGCTCCAGCTGACAGGCGCTACCGCGCCGCGGTCACCATGATCTCGACGTTATAGCGGGGCGCCGCGAGCTTGGCCTCGACGGTGGCGCGTGCCGGGGTATTTCCCGCCGAGACCCAGCCGTCCCACACCGCGTTCATCTCGGCGAAGGTCGTGATGTCGGTCAGATAGATCGTCGCCGTCAGCAGCTTCGATTTATCGCTTCCGGCCTTGGCGAGATGGCCATCGATGATCGAGAGCACCTCCTGCGTCTGCTTGGTGACGCTTTCGCCAGCCGCTGCGTTGGCCACGACGCCGGCGAGAAAAACGGTGTCGCCGTGAACAACGGCCTGGCTCATGCGCGGCCCGACTTCGAAACGCTGGATCGTCATATTTTTCTCCGAATGGATGTTCGTTACGGTCTAGCCCTTAGCGTGGAGCGGGGTGATCCGCCACTGTGTTTTCGAAGGGACTTGACCCCGGCCTCACGTAACCGCCTTCGCCGCGGCGCGTCCGGCATTGCGGCCGGAAAACAGGCAGCCGCCGAGGAAAGTCCCTTCCAGCGAGCGATAGCCGTGCATGCCGCCGCCGCCGAAACCGGCGGCTTCGCCGGCCGCATAAAGCCCCGGCATGATCTGGCCGTCATGGCCGAACACCCTGGAGTCGAGGTCGGTCTCGAAACCGCCCAGCGTCTTGCGGGTAAGGATGTTGAGTTTTACCGCGATCAGCGGGCCATGGGCGGGATCGAGAATCCGGTGCGGCCTGGCGGTGCGGATCAGCCGGTCGCCGATATAGCGGCGCGCATTGTGGATGTTCATCACCTGATGGTCCTTGACATAGGCGTTGGCGATCTCGCGGTCGCGCGCCTCGATCTGCGCTTTCAAATGTTCTGACTTGAGGAGATTGTCGCCGGCCAGCGCATTCATGGCGTCGACCAGATCAACAAGGTTGTCGCGCACGATGAAGTCGGCGCCGTGGCGCTTGAAGGCTTCGACCGGCGCCGGCGCGCCCTTGTTGGTGGCGCGCCGGGCGGTCATCAGCCAGCTCTTGCCGGTGAGGTCGGGATTCTGCTCCGAGCCCGACAGCGCGAATTCCTTCTTGATGATGCTCTGGGTCAGCACGAACCACGAATAATCGTAGCCGGTCGACTGGATATATTGCAGCTGGCCGAGCGTGTCGGAGCCGGGAAACAGCGGCGCGGGCAGCCGCCTGCCTGACGCGTCGAACCATATCGACGACGGCCCGGGCAGGATGCGAATGCCGTGGCGCGGCCAGATCGGCGACCAGTTCCGGATGCCCTCGACATAATGCCACATCCGGTCGCGGTTGATCAGCCGCGCCCCGGCGGCTTCGGTAATGCCGATCATCCGGCCGTCGACATGTTCGGGCACGCCGGAGATCATGTTTTTGGGCGCCTCCCCAAGCCGCCTGGGCCAGTTCCGCCGGACCAGATCGTGATTGCCGCCGATGCCGCCGGAGGCGACGATCACGGCCTGGGCGCGGAGTGTGAACTCGCCGGTGACGCGGCGCGAACTGCTGGCGCCGCGCGCGATGCTGTCCGGCTCCAGCACCGAACCGCTGACGCCGTCGACGGTGCCATCCGTGATCGTGAGCGCATCGACGCGGTGGCGGAACCTGAACGTCAGCTCTCCGCTCGTCTGGGCCTCGCGCGCCCGCCGCTCGAACGGCTCGATGATGCCGGGGCCGGTGCCCCAGGTGACATGAAATCGCGGCACCGAATTGCCGTGGCCCATCGCATCGTAGCCGCCGCGCTCGGCCCAGCCGACCACCGGGAAGATCCGGTGGCCCATCGCCCGCAACCACGCACGTTTCTCGCCGGCCGCGAACGCCACATAGGCCTCGGCCCAGCGCCTCGGCCACAGATCCTCATCGCGGTCGAAGCCCGCCGACCCCATCCAGTCCTGCAGCGCCAAATCGTGACTGTCCTTGATGCCGAGCCGGCGCTGTTCGGGGGAATCCACCAGGAACAGGCCGCCGAACGACCAGAAGGCCTGGCCGCCGAGGCTCTGCTCGCCTTCCTGATCGACCACGATGACGCGCTTGCCGGCGTCGGCAATCTCCGTCGCAGCGACGAGCCCTGCGAGGCCCCCGCCGACCACAATGACGTCAGCATCCTCAGCCATCGCTCGTCCCCCGGCTTTTTACGGATGATTGAAGCCCGCGGCATCCCGGGCGGTCAACGGTAAACCAGCTCTTAATGACCACGCCACAGCACCGGGCCGCGGAATGTTCCAGTTTGGGACCTTCCGGCAGCGGAGTGCAGCCGGCCGGCAACACTCAATTTGAATTTGATTTGAGTCGCGTTTCGCATCTGGACAAAATGGCGATATCGCAACACGCTGGTGACACTCTCAAGACGATCAGATTCGGGTTCGACAGGTTTTAAACTGGGGCTGAATATGAAGTTCATGACGGGTTTGCTGACGGCCGTTCTCCTGCTGGCAGGTGTAGGGGCGAGCCATGCGGTGGTTCGCATCGGCGAGGATCGCGGAGGCCGGATCGGCACCTATGTGGACAAATATCAGGACATGCGCAGCTCCGGCGAGATGGTGATCATCGACGGTTTGTGCGCTTCGGCCTGCACCATCGTGCTCGGTGCCATCCCCCACGACAAGATCTGCGTGACGTCGCACGCCAGCCTCGGGTTCCACGCGGCGTGGGACTTCAGCGACGACGGTCATGCGGTCACCAATCCCGAAGCCACCCAGATGCTCTATTCGATGTATCCTTCGCCGGTGAAGCGCTGGATCGCGCAGCGCGGCGGGTTGACGCAGCGCATGATCTTCCTGCGCGGCAAGGAATTGGAAAGCCTGTACCATCCCTGTTTCCTCGACGCCCGGGCCTCGGCAACGCGCTGAGCGCGCTCTTCAAGTCAGCATGACGTGATCGCGGTCGCCGCCGGGGTGCTTGCCCGGCCGCACGACTGGCCTTATCTGAACGGGATAGATCGGCGGGCGGCGGCTCCACGCCACCCGTTTTTTCAGCTCATTCAGATGGTCGCCGATGGCTTTGCCAGTCTCCACGCCGCAGCAACTGCCCGGGATGGTACCTCCGGCACGCAAGGTCGCGCCGGCGATCGTGATGGCCGGCGCGGGTCTCGGTGCGGTGCTTTTGGTCGGCGCGCTCGCGCTCTGGTTCCATTACGGAACGGCGGTCTTCTTCGAGATGATCAGCTCCGGCCTCTCCGCCTGCTTCTGATCCGGTAACCGGTAACAAGGAAATTCCACGATGGATCGGACCACCCGCCCGCTTGTCATTATTGCGGCTTTCGCCGGAAGCCTGGTGGTTGGGCTGGTGTTGATGCTGTGGGCGCTGGGCGGATTGCGCCATGTGGCCGCCCCGTCGGCGATCGGCGGGCCGTTCCAGCTCACCGACCAGGCCGGTCAGACCGTGACCGAAAAGAACATGCAGGGCCGCCCGACGCTGGTCTTCTTCGGCTTTACCCATTGCCCGGACGTGTGCCCGACCACGCTGTTCGAGATTTCCGAGGTGCTGAAAGCGATGGGCAAGGACGCCGACCGCGTCAATGCCTATTACATTTCGGTCGATCCCGAGCGGGACACGGCGGCGGCGATGAAGGAATATCTGTCGAGCTTCGATCCGCGCCTGAAGGGCCTCACCGGCAATCCCGACCAGATCGCAAAAGTGCTTTCGGAATATCGGGTCTATGCCCGCAAGGTGCCGCTGAAGGATGGCGACTACACCATGGATCACACCGCGCTGATCTATCTGATGGATCGTGACGGCAGGTTCGTCTCGCCGTTCAACCTCAACCGGAAGCCCGAGGAAGCCGCAGCCGATCTGCAGCATTACCTCTGAGCCGCGGAACCCGCGATTGGCGAGGTATTTGCGGCGCAAACCACATTCCTTTGCCCGCCGGATGGTCTATAAGGCCGTCTCCTCCGGAACCGCGTCGGCGATGCAACCCCTGATAACTTCACGCCAATTTAAAAAGTCCGGCCGCGATGCCGGCGCCGTGCTGGCACTGGCCGGATGGTTCCTGCTGGCTTCGGGCCTGGTCTTAGGCCTGGTCTTAGGCCTGGGCTTGGGCCTGGTTTTGGGCGCGGACGCGGCGCAGGCGCAAAACATGACAAAACCCGCCCCCGAGGCCGCGCCGCAGGCGGTGCCGGGCTTCTGGGACCCGAGGCGGCGGCCGGACCGGCCGGACCTGTCGCGCCTCACGGTGATCCGGTTCCTGACCGAGACCGATTACCCGCCCTTCAACTTCACCGGCCCCGACGGCAACCCGGCGGGCTTCAATGTCGATCTGGCCCGGATGATCTGCGACGAGATCAAGGTCACCTGCACCATCCAGATGCGCCGGTTCGAGACGCTGCTCGATGCGATTTCCAGCAACCGCGGCGACGCCATCATCGCCTCGCTCGCGGTGACGCCGCAACTGCGCGCCCGGGTCGATTTCAGCGATCCGTATTACCGGGCGCCGGCCCGTTTCGTGTCGCGGCGCGACGCCGTGATGCGGGAGATTCGCCCGGAATATCTCGAGGGCAAGAAAATCGGCGCCATCGCCGGCTCCGCGCACGAGGCCTATCTCAAGGCGATGTTCACCGACGCCGAACTGCACCCCTATCCCAACGACGAGGCGCTGCGGCTGGCGTTGCGGCGCGGCGAGGTCGACTTCATTTTCGGCGACGCGATCTCGCTGGCGTTCTGGATCAACGGCACCGACTCCGCCGAATGCTGCGCGTTCTCCGGCGGCCCGTTCGTCGAGAGCCGCTATTTCGGCGAGGGCATCGGCATCGCGGTGCGCAAGGGCAATGATCTGTTGCGGCAATCGCTGAACTGGGCGCTGTTCCGGTTATGGGAAAAGGGCCGCTACACCGATTTGTGGCTGCGCTATTTTTCGGTCAGCCCGTTTTAGGAGTCCTTCACTCCGTCATTCCGGGGCGATGCGCAGCGTCGAACTACGATGTGCTATTGCACATCGGAGAATCTCGAGATTCCGGGTCTGGTGCTAACGCACCATCCCGGAATGACGGTGGCGCTGCCACCATTTTGCATTTCGATACGGAAGCGCTAGTTTCCGCGGCCCCCGGAGAAAGTTTTCTGAGATGTCCACGATCGACCCTTCTGCGTTGCGCGCGCTCGCCGAACAATCCAACGCCTGGCCGTTCGAGCAGGCCAAGGCGATTGTGGCGCGGCTGAAGAAAAAGCCGAAGGACGAGGTGCTGTTCGAGACCGGCTATGGCCCCTCCGGCCTGCCGCATATCGGCACCTTCGGCGAGGTCGCGCGTACCACCATGGTGCGCCATGCGTTTCGCGTGCTCACCGAGGACAAGGTGAAGACGCGGCTGATCGCGTTCTCCGACGACATGGACGGGTTGCGCAAGGTCCCGGACAATGTGCCGAACAAGGAGATGCTGACCGGGCATCTCGGCAAGCCGCTGACAAAAGTCCCCGATCCGTTCGGCACCCATCCGAGTTTCGGCGCCCACAACAATGCGCGGCTGCGCGCCTTTCTCGACACCTTCGGTTTTGACTACGAGTTCGCCAGTTCGACCGATTATTACACGTCCGGAAAATTCGATGCGGCGCTGTTGCGGGTGCTGGAGCGCATCGACCAGGTGATGGCGATCATGCTGCCAAGCTTGCGCGAGGAACGCGCGGCGAGCTATTCGCCGTTCCTGCCGATCTGTCCGCGCACCGGCGTGGTGCTGCAGGTGCCGATCACGGCGCATGACGTCAAGGCCGGGACCGTCACCTATGACGATCCCGAAACCAAAGCACCCGTCACGTTGCCGGTCACCGGCGGGCATTGCAAGCTGCAATGGAAGCCGGACTGGGCGATGCGCTGGTTTGCGCTCGGCATCGATTATGAAATGGCCGGCAAGGACCTGATCGATTCGGTGAAGCTGTCGGGCAAGATTTGTTCGGCGCTCGGTGGCACGCCGCCCGAAGGCTTCAACTACGAACTGTTCCTCGATGAGCAGGGCCAGAAAATATCAAAATCGAAGGGCAACGGGCTCACCATCGACGAATGGCTGCGCTATGCGTCGCCGGAATCGCTGTCGCTGTTCATGTACCGCGAGCCGAAGTCGGCCAAGCGGCTGCACTTCGACGTGATCCCGCGCAATGTCGACGACTACCAGCAATTTCTCGACGGCTTTCCGCGGCAGGACGGAAAGCAGCAACTGGCCAATCCGGTCTGGCACATCCACGCCGGCCATCCGCCGTCGGCCGACATGCCGGTCACGTTCCAACTGCTGCTGACGCTGGTGTCGTCCTCGAACGCGGAGAATGCCGCGACGCTGTGGGGCTTCATCGGGCGCTATCGTCCCGGTGTCACGCCGCAGACCCATCCGAAGCTCGATGCGATGGTCGGCTATGCCATCAATTACTACCGCGACTTCGTGGCGCCGACCAAGCAGTTCCGCGAGCCCACCGATGTCGAACGCGCCGCGCTGCAGGATCTGCGCGATGCGCTGTCGCAACTGGCGCCGCAATCATCGGCCGAGGACATCCAGAACGTGGTCTACGAGATCGGACGCCGCGAGCCGTTCCTCGATGCCGTGAAGAAAGGCAAGGATGGCCGGCCGGGCGTCTCGCTCGACTGGTTCAACATGCTCTATCAGGTGCTGCTGGGTCAGGAAAAAGGCCCGCGCTTCGGATCGTTCGTTGCGGTCTACGGCTTGCCCAATGCGGTGACCATGATCGACGGCGCGCTGGCGCGGTCGGCATGATCTTGCCCTCTCCCTTGCGGGAGAGGGCTCGAGCCCAAGAGTCAGCAAAGGGTTGGCGCAAAAATAACTTCGCTGCGATTCCGCGCTGACCATGCCATGACGTCTATCCGCCAAGATTTGAGCAGGATTTAAACATAGTGGCGCCGCGCTGCGTTGAATAATATCGAGATGCACACGCCAAAGGTGTTATTTCAAAGTATTCTCTCTTATGGCGCGAACTATCTAAGATTGTGTTTTCATACATTGAACGCTTAGATTAATTATGCTATACACCACGTCGGTAACGTTGGCGGAATGCGAGTTGGCCGCTGAATGAGCCGCCATCCGTCAAGCGGATTCCCACAGAGATCAGTTGCGATCTGAAGGAGTTGGCTATGGCATCTCCCTACATATCCTCCGTACGCATCAGCCCGGACAACGAAACGGTCCTGGAAAACCTGGGTTTGCTGGCAGAGCTTGCGGGCAATTGGCACGGAAAAGGTTTCAACCTCATCGCGCGCCCGGACAAGACTGGGAACGCCAACCTGTTCCTTGAGCTTAATCAGACTTCGGAAACCTTGAAATTCGACCCGATTTCGTCGCCGATCCCCAATCGCGGCTTCGTCGTGGACGATATCGAGCTTTTTGGTTTGACGTATCTTCAGAAGATAAGCGACACCGTCACCGGGGGCGCGCTCCATATCGAACCAGGCATCTGGATCACCTTGCCGAAGCCGAGCGACCCGACACAGCCGCAAAGTGTCGCTCGCATGGGCACCATTCCGCACGGGAACGCATTGTTGGCGCAGGGTACCGCAAGGTCGGTCCCACTGACGGGAGGTACATTCCAGATCCCGCCAGTCACGACGGCGCCGTTCCCGACGTTCACGCCGCCTTTGCCGGCAGGCGGCCCACTGACGCCGATTCCCGTGGCAGGGACTGTAAGTGGCTTTCCGGAATTCGATCTGACGAAACCCGAAAGCGCCACCAATCCGAGAACCCCGTTCGGGAATGTTCCGCCCATCCCTCTGCCGCCGAATATCGACGGCGTCGCGATGCAGACAATCATCAACGACCCGACCCGGCTGCTTCAACAGGCCATAACCGGTCAATTCATCGAATCGATGGTGGTTCTGGACATCGCGACCCAGGCGACTCTTACCTTCGCATCGCCAACCGCGGGAGCGCCGCCGGTGGTGCGTCAAGTGGCGGATGGCGGCGGTGGCATCGAGAATATTCCCTTCCTGCAGTCCAACGCCGACACAGCGATGGTCTTTGCGACCTTCTGGATCGAGAAGGTCAGGCATGCCGGCGGACACTTCATGCAGTTGCAATATGCACAGACTGTCATGCTGAATTTTCCCATTCTCATTCCGGCGACGCCACCACCACCCGGCACGCCGCCGGTGCCGTTCAGCTGGCCGCACGTCTCGATCGCAACGCTGCGCAAGACGTTCGGTTGAAAAATAACGCATCGTCGAGGTCGGCATAACGCTCGTCGTCGTCCCTGCGTGCGTTCGCAGGGACGACGTTGGGGGGGTGAAGCGGCAAATCGAGATGGCAGGCCCGCCGTAAATTCAGCCAAAGCCGTTGCGGATTGCGCTACATTGGCAGCGTCGACAACGGCCCAAGCCTCCGAGGAGAGGCGGGCAATCGCGGGAGATGCTCATGCAGTTCAGGGTTTCGCCGAACACGCTCGGGGACAGCAGCGCCGAGCAATGGCAGGCACGTGTGGATTTGGCGGCGGCGCATCGCCTCGCCTTCATGCACGGCTTCAACGAGGGCATCTTCAATCATCTGACCTTCGTGGTGCCCGGCCGCAGCGGCCGCTATTACCAGATCCCGTTCGGGATGCACTGGTCCGAGGTGACCGCCTCGTCCTTCATGGAGGTCGGCATCGATGACGGCGAGGTCAAGCGCGGCGAGGGCGAGGTCGAACGCTCCTGCTACTGCATCCATGCGCCGATTCACAAAGCGCTGCCGCAGGCCAAGGCGGTGTTCCATACCCACATGCCCTATGCGAGCGCGCTGACGCGGCTCGAGGATCCGCGCATCAAGGAGATCGGCCAGACCGAAGTCGGGATGTCGGGCAAGATCGCCTATGACGACGAATACACCGGCCCTGCGCTCGATCCCGCCGAAGGCGCGCGCCTCGCAGGCGTGATTGGCGACAAGACCGTGTTGTTCATGGCCAATCACGGCATCAGCACCGTCGGCGAGAGCATCGCCGACGCCTATGACCGGCTCTATTACATCGAGCGCGCCGCCCAGGTTCAGATCTACGCGATGTGGACCGGGCAGCCGCTGAAGAAACTTCCCGACGCCGTGGTCGAGAAGACCAAACGCGATATCAGCGGGGCCTATCTCTACAAGGGGCCGACCCCGGCGCAGCGGCACTTCGCGGCCTTGAAGCGTATCCTCGATCGCAGGGAACCGGATTACGCGTCGTAGGTCTCGCTACCTCGTCATGGCCGGGCTTGACCCGGCCATCCATCTCGCTTCGGAAAACTTTTTTAAGTGATGGATTGCCGGGTCAAGCCCGGCAATGACGCCTGTGCCAATGGCGCGAGTCTGCACTCCTAGCCGGATGCGATCGCTCTCACCCGATCCGCAAACCGGTGCCAGATTTCCGGGCGCCAGGCTCCGTTGGCCGCGCCGGATGTCGATGGCAATATCCAGATTCTCGTCTCGCCGATCAATTCTATCTGCTCGCCGTAGTCTCGTTTGCCGCCGAGAAACCCTTGCCCGGCGGTCTTGCTGGTAAAGGCCAGGAATTTGGGACGGTGCTTTAAAATTGAAACACGCAAGCGTGCCCGCGCCGTTTCTCTGAGTTCGGACAGCGGCAGCTGATGATCCATTCCAAAGTGTGTTTTCACCAGATCCGTCAGACCAATCCGCTCATGGAGCAGATCGCGATACTGCTGGGGCTGCAACAATTCAGAGGTCAGTCCGGTATCGTGGAGAATCCTCCAGAACTTGTTCTGCTTATGCGCGTAATAGGCTCCAGCCTTCGCCGACGCGGTTCCCGCCGCCGTTCCGCAAAACACCACCTGAAGAGAGTCGCCCAGGAGGTCGTCGAGCACATCCGGCAACGGCTTCCCCTATTGCGTCGCCCACACGATCCGCGCGATCCATTCGACGTCGGCCGCGGCCAACGTGCGGTCGGGGTGATCCGGGTTGAGCGATGCCAGTTCCAGCGTCCTGGCGGTCCGGCGTCTCAGCTCCTTGACCATCACCTCGCTGTCGATGGTCTTCACCACCACGCGGTCGCCGCGCCGGATCGGGGTCGCGGGCGACACCACGATGACGTCGCCCTCACGATACGCCGGCTTCATCTGGTCGCCGGAAATCTCCAGCGCAAAGGCATGTTCGTCATCGACCGACGGCAGCGCCATCGCGTCCCAGCCCCGGCCGGCCGGAAAACCGCCATCGTCGAACGCGCCGTTGGCGCTCGCTTGCGCCAAACCGAGCAGCGGCACGGTCTGGATCGTGCGCGCGGTATCGCCGATCAGCTGAACGAAGCCGTCGATCGAATGGTTGGTGGCGGCGAGCGCCTTGGCGATCGATTCGGTCGAGGGCCACCGCTCGCGGCCGTCGGCGGTGACGCGCTTGGATTTGTTGAAGGTGGTGGGATCGAGGCCGGACTTTTTCGCCAGTCCCGACGCCGACATCCCTGCGCGCTCGGCCAGCCGATCCAGCGCGGTCCAGACCTGGTCGTGGGTCAGCATTCCCCGCACTTTTGGATGTCTGGCCATCCGGCGATGTTGTCCAAAGCTAGGAATTATTCCCGCAATAGACCGATATTCACAATCCGGCGCAAGAGCCGCAAACCGACCCTTGAAGTGCGCCGGTGCCGTCGATACGGTCGATGCGCATGATCCGCCAAAATTCAACAATTCCGGGGAAATCCCGGGCAACCAGGGCGGCAGGCAGGACCCCGGACGCGTGCGCATGATCTATAAAATCTGTCCGGCTTCGGCCTGGCGCGAGGCCGAGCGGCAGGGCGTGTTCCGCGGCAGCCCGGTCGATGCCAGCGACGGCTATATTCATTTTTCCACGGCGTCGCAGGTCGCCGAGACCGCGCGAAAACACTTCTTCGGCCAGACCGGACTGTTTTTGATCGCGGTCGATGCCGATGCCTTGGGCGACGCGGTGCGCTGGGAGCGGTCGCGCAACGACGAATTATTCCCCCATCTCTACGGCGACCTCGATCTTGGCGCGGTCACCGGCGTGCTCAGCATGCACGCGCGCTCCGATGGCTATCACGACATTCCGGAGCTTGTGCCGTGATCCGCGCCTTCGACGCTTTTTCCCTGCCGCTGTTGCGCTGGTTCGATCCGGAGGACGCGCACCGCCTCGCGGTGCAAGGCCTGAAGCTGCTGCCGCCGACGCGGCCGCGTCAGGACGATCAGAAACTGACGGTGCGGGCCTTTGGCCTGAATTTTCCCAATCCGATCGGCATGGCCGCGGGCTTCGACAAGAATGCCGAAGTCTCGGATGCGCTGTTGCGGCTGGGCTTCGGTTTTGTCGAGATCGGGACCGTGACGCCGCGGCCGCAGACCGGCAATCCGCGGCCGCGGATTTTCCGGCTGGAGCGCGACGAGGCCGTGATCAATCGCCTCGGCTTCAACAATGACGGCGCCGACGTGGTACTGCGGCGGCTGGCCGCGCGCGCGCATCTCGGCGGCATCGTCGGCGTCAATGTCGGCGCCAACAAGGATTCGGCGGATCGTACCGCCGATTATGTCAACCTGATCGAGACCTTTGCGCCGGTGGCGAGCTATTTCACCGTCAACGTGTCGTCGCCGAACACGCCGGGCCTGCGCAACCTGCAGCAGGCCGAGGCGCTCGACGATCTCCTGGCCCGGGTGATCGATGCGCGCGAACGGGTGCGCCAGAATGCCGGCGATTCGCCGGTGCTGCTGAAGATCGCGCCGGATCTGAGCCTCGCCGAGCTCGACGATGTGGTTCATATCGCGCGCTCGCGCCGCGTTGACGGCATGATCGTGACCAATACCACATTGGCGCGGCCCTCGACCCTGCGCGAACAGGTCCGCGCCAAGCAGCCGGGCGGCCTATCGGGGCGGCCGCTGTTTCGGCTGTCGACCCGGATGGTGGCCGAGACCTATGTGCGCGCCGAGGGCGCGTTCCCGCTGATCGGCGTCGGCGGCATCGACAGCGGCGGCGCCGCGCTGACCAAGATCCGCGCCGGCGCCAGCCTGATCCAGCTTTATTCCGCGCTGATCTACAAGGGCCTTGGCCTGGTCGACGACATCAAGAACGATCTGGCCTCGACGCTTTTACGCACCGGCCGCGACTCGCTGGCCGAAATCGTCGGCGCCGACGCGGCGACGATCACGGCCGAGGACTGGCCGATTTAGCTTTTTGCAGCGAACGACGTTCTCAGCAGCGCCGGATAGCGCAGCGCCTGCAGTCCGCCGCGCGCGGCATAGAACACCAGCAATGAGCCCCACAGCCCGGCATTGCCGAACGACCGCAGCGCAAGCCAGGCGGCAAAGAACATCAGCATCGACAGCACCATCAGGTTGCGCATGTCGCGCGCCCAGGTCGCGCCGATGAAGATCCCGTCATAGGCGAAGGCGAATACCGCCAGGATCGGCGACAGCACCACGAACCACAGCGTGTCGCGCGCCTGTTGCCGGACGTCCGCGCTGACGGTCATGGCGTCGATCAGCGAGGGGCCGAACAGGGCGAACACGGCGGTCACCGCGAGCGCGAACCCGGATCCCCACAGGATCACCAGCCGGACCGCGCCCGAGAACGCGGCGCGGTCGCGCGCGCCATAGGCGCGGCCACAGAGCTGTTCGGCGGCGTTGGCGAGGCCGTCGAGGAAGAACGCGCTGATCATCAGGAAATTGTTCAACACTGCATTGGCGGCGAGGATCACGTCGCCCGAGCGTGCGCCCTGCGCCGTGAAAAACAGAAACGCCGCGATCAGGGCCGCGGTGCGGATCATGATGTCGCGGTTGACGGCCAGCATCCGGATCAGCTTGCTTCGATCGAGCAGCGTCGCGCGGGGAATACCAAGCGCGCCCTGCGTGAGGCGCCGTGCAATGAGAACGCCGAGCAGCAGCCCGGTCGCTTCCGCGACCACGGCGGCGATCGCGGCACCGGCGATACCGGTATGCGCGACCAGCACCAATAAGATCGTCGCCGCCACATTGATCAGGTTGATCGCGATCTGCACCGCGAGTGCCAGCTTCGCGCGCGCCTGTCCGATCAGCCAGCCGAGCACGACATAATTGGCGAGCGCCAGCGGCGCCGACCAGATGCGGATCGCGAAGTAGACTTTGGCGGCGCGGGTGACGCCCTCGCTGCCGCCCATCCCCTCCACCAGCACGGCGCCGAGCGGTACCTGCAGCGCGATCAGGCCCGCGCCGATCAATGCCGCGACCGCAAGGCCGCGCACCAACAGCGCGGCTATTTCCCGGGTTTCCCCCGCGCCCAGCGCCTGTGCGGTGAAGGCGACCGTACTCATGCGCAGGAATGCGAACAGCCAGAACAGGCTGTCGAAAATCACCGATGATATCGCGACCCCGCCGAGCAGCGTCGCGTCGCCGAGCCGCCCGATCGCGATGGTGGCGACGACGCCGATCAGAGGCGTGGTCAGGTTGGCGACCATCGCCGGCCCGGCGATGGCGAAGACCTGCGCGGTCGTAACCTTGGTTGTGGGAGCTAACAAACCTGGCCTGCGCGGGTCTATCGCCCGCGCTGTGCGCCGAACATCCGCGACAGCAGCCAGATCGGGATCACGATCACGGCACCGAGCAGGAAGTAGCGCCACAATCCGTTGATGGCGTCGAAGCCGAGATCCCAGATCCGCTGGAACAACAGCCGGATGCTGTTGACGATATTCCAGGGATCGAAGCCGATCGCCGCCAGCACCACGCCGACCAGAATGGACAGCAGGATCAGCCGAAACGCCACCGTCAGCGGCGAGCCTCCGAGAAAGCGGGAGATGCCGTCATTGGCCGCCGGCAATTCCCTGGTGTCGTTTGGCATCGGTGGTCTCCCGCGCGGATGTGTCCGCTCATTCTAGTACAGAGCAGGGCAGATGGGGAACCCGCCTGTTGGCGTCAATGGCCGGCGGCGGTGCGGGTATTCGATTTTATCATCCGCTCCAGCGTTTCCAGCCGGTCGGCCTCGCGCGGCGGCTTGTCCCAGCGCAGCCGGTTGATGCGCGGAAACCGCATGGCGACGCCGGATTTATGCCGCGGCGAGCGTTGCAGGCCTTCGAACGCGACTTCCAGCACCAGTCCCTGATCCGGTTCATGCACCACATGCCGCACGGGTCCGAATTTCTCGGTGGTGTTGCGGCGCACGAAGCGGTCGATCTGCAGCAGTTCTTCGTCGGTGAAGCCGAAATAGGCCTTGCCGACCGGCACCAATTGCTCGCCGTCCTCGCCCGAAGTCCAGACCCCGAAGGTGTAGTCCGAATAATACGACGAGCGCTTGCCGTGGCCGCGCTGCGCATACATCAGCACCGCATCGATCAGATGCGGATCGCGCTTCCACTTCCACCATTGGCCCCTGGGGCGTCCCGGCAGATAAAGCGCGTCGCGGCGCTTGAGCATGACGCCTTCGACCGCCTCGGCATCTTTGCCGGCGCCGGCGCTGGCGGGATCGGCCCGTGCCGCCGTCAACGCGTCCCAGCTGTCGAAGGGGATCGTCGGCGACAGGTCAATTCGCGCATCGTCAAGCCGGCTGACAAAAGCCTCAAGCCGGGCGCGGCGCTCGACGAACGGCAACGCGCGCAAATCGCTCTCGCCGTCACCGAGCAGATCATAGGCGCGCAGATGGATTGGATAGTCCTTGATCAGTTTGGGCGAGACGATTTTACGATTGAGGCGTTGCTGCAGCACGTTGAAACTCTGCACCCGGCCGTCGCGCATCACCAGCAGTTCGCCATCGATGGCGAACGAAGCATGATGCCGAAAAGTGTGAAGCGGTTTTCGGGAATCATCATGCTTCAGATTTGAAGAATCTTGCAGATGCAGTGACGGCAGCAGGTCCGGGAAGCTTTTGGTGATGTCCTCGCCGCTGCGCGAATAGAGTCGCGTCAGTATGTGGCCGCGCCCGTCATCGCCGCAGACGGCCTGGACGCGGATGCCGTCCCATTTCCATTCCGCGATGAAAGCCGCCGCGTCGAGATGAGCGAAGTCGCCATCCTCGATCGCATGCGCCAGCATCACCGGCCGGAATGGCGCGGGATCGAGATTGACCGGTCTGTCGGCGCGGCCTTCCAGCCACGCGAACAGATCGAGATAGGGCGGGGTGAGTCCGGGCCACATCAATTCAATCTCGTGCGGGTCCTTGCCGCCGAGTTCCGCCGCGGCGGTTTTCGCCAGCCGCGCCGAAATCCCGATCCGCATCGCACCGGTGACAAGCTTCAGCAGCGCCCAGCGGCCGGTCTCGTCCAGCTCGTCGAGCCAGCGCGTGAGCTGTTTCGGCAGTTCGGTCTTGCCGAGCGTGCGCAGCGTGGTGACGACCTCGGTCAGGGTGGGAGGAGGGGGATTGTTGTGGAGAGGCGGGGTGGCTGCTTTCGGCCACATCAGCGCCACCGTCTCGGAGAGATCGCCGACATAATCATAGGACAGCGCGAACAGCACCGGATCGGCGCGCTCGGCGATCAGGTCGCGGATCAGCCCGGGCTTGGCGTGCTTGAACGACAGCGCCCCGGTGAGGGCCGCCAGCGCGTAGCCGCGGTCGGGGTCCTCGACCTCGCGGAAATAACGCGTGAGCAGCCGCAGCTTGTTGTTGCGGCCGGGTTCTTAGGCCAGACGATCCAGCAGTTCGGCGAAGCGGTTCATGTCTCGATGTTCTCGCCGGCCGCGACACCTTCGCCTTCATCCTCATCGCCGTAGCCGACCAGATCGAGCGGCCGCGCGGCGAGACCCTTTGTTTGGCACCAGTGCACCAGCGCGTCCTCCTGGCCATGGGTGACCCAGATTTCGCCAGCGCCAGTCGCCTCGATGGTCGCGGTCAGGCCGTCCCAGTCGGCGTGATCCGAAATCACCAGCGGCAATTCGACGCCGCCCTGGCGCGCGCGGGCGCGCACCCGCATCCAGCCCGAGGCGAATGCGGTGACCGGATCGGGAAAGCGTCTGGTCCAGATATCGGAGGTGGCCGAAGGCGGCGCCAGCGTGATGGTGCCGGCGAGATCGGCCTTTCTGACGCCCTTGACCGCGCGCAATTCGCCGAGCGCGACGCCGCGGCTCTGGTAATAGCGCGTGATCTTTTCCATAGCGCCGTGCAAATAGATAGGCGCGTCGTAGCCGGCCTTGCGAAGCAGCGCGATCACGCGCTGGGCCTTGCCGAGCGAATAGGCGCCGACCAGATGCGCCCGCTCCGGAAACAATGCGACCGAGGCCAAGAGCTTCCTGATCTGGTCGCCGGCGGGACCGTGACGAAACACCGGCAGCCCGAAGGTGGCCTCGGTGATGAAGACATCGCAGGGCACCACTTCGAACGGCGCGCAGGTGGGGTCAGCCGCGTCCTTGTAGTCGCCGGAGGCGACGATGCGGGTGTCCTGGCAGGTCACCGCGATCTGCGCCGAGCCCAGCACATGGCCGGCGGGGTGAAATTTGAGGGTGACATCACCGAGTTTTATCGTTTCGCCATAGGTGATGGCCTGGGTGCTGCGGGCAAAATGGTCGCCGTAGCGCAGCCGCATCATGTCGAGCGTTTCTTGGGTGGCCAGCACCGCGCCATGGCCGGGCCGGGCGTGGTCGGAATGGCCGTGGGTGATCACGGCGCGCTCGACCGGCCGCACCGGATCGATATGAAAGCCGCCGGGCTTGCAGCACAGACCGGCGGGGACGGGCATCAGGATGTCTTGCGGGCGCATCCCGGTTATATAGTCCAGCCCAAGGCTCATTCGAGTCTTGTCCTCCGCCTGTCCTTAACCTTGCCCAACCCCACCGGAATCGGTTTCGACCATGCCCGCGCGATTGTTCCTGTCCTCCGGCGATCTGATGGCCGACCGGCGGTTCGATTTCGCCCGCGATCTGCAGCTCAAGGGCGACCTGGTCGCCGCCGCCGATCTGCTGCTGCAGGCCACGGAGCTCGCGCCCTCCTTTGCCTCCGCCTGGTTCACTTTGGGCGAAATCCGCGAACGGCTCGGCGAGCGCGAAGCGGCGATTGCGGCCTTTCGCAGGGCGCAGGTCTCGGATGCCGACGACCGGCACGGCGCGGGCCTGCGGTTGATTCTGCTCCGGGCCGAGCCATTGTCGGCGATGCCGCCGGCCTATGTGCGGGCGCTGTTCGACCAATATGCGCCGCGGTTCGAGGCGGCTCTGGTCGGCGATCTCGGCTATCGCGGGCCTTCATTGTTGTTCAAGGCCGTGCTGTCGGCCCGCGCCGCGATCCGCAAACCCGCCTTCTTCAGGCGCGCGATCGATCTCGGCTGCGGCACCGGGCTGGCCGCGGCCGCGTTCGCCCGCGAGGTCGATCATTTCACCGGCATCGATCTGTCGCCGCGCATGATCGAGCGGGCGCGCCTGACCGGGCTCTATGCGGAGCTGGAGGTCGCCGACATGGCGCAGGGCCTGTGCGGCAAGCCCGATGCCGGCGCCGATCTCATTCTCGCCGCCGACGCGATGGTCTATGTGGCCGATCTCGCGCCGGTGCTGCGCGAGGTGAGCCGGGTGCTGGTGCGGGGCGGCCTGCTGGCATTCACGCTCGAAACCCATGGCGGCGACGGTGTCATTCTCGGCCATGGGCTGCGCTACGCCCATGGCGCGGCCCATGTGCGCGCCGCCGTCGCCGCCGCCGGCCTGACGCTGTCGCGGCTCGACGAGCTGTCGGCCCGCAACGAGGACAACATGCCGGTGCCCGGCCTGGTCGTGGTCGCGGAAAAGTCCTGAACTTTCCGTGACGCCTCGATTGGAACGGCCCGGTTTTAAGTGCTCGACCGGCGCGGCCGGACCGGCTTAACCTGCCGCCGTGAATACTGCCGAACCCAATCTTTTTGCATCTTCGCTGTTGCCCGAAACCTTTCTGCGCTGGTTCGAAAGCCGCGGATGGTCGCCGCGCGAGCATCAGCTGGCGCTGCTGCGGAAAACCCGCGACGACCGCTCGGCCTTGCTGATCGCGCCGACCGGCGCCGGCAAGACGCTGGCCGGGTTTTTGCCGACGCTGGTGGAGCTGAGTGCGGTCGCGGCACCGCTACTCGCTTCCACCGGGCGGGGCGTGCAGCGTTCCCGCGGTCTCCACACGCTCTACATCTCGCCGCTGAAGGCGCTGGCGGTCGATATCGCGCGCAATCTGGAAACGCCGATCGCGCAAATGAACCTGCCGATCAAGGTCGAGACCCGCACCGGCGACACGCCGGTATCGCGGCGGCAGCGGCAGCGGCGCTATCCGCCGGATATCCTGCTCACCACGCCCGAACAGCTGGCGCTGCTGCTGTCGTCCGACGACGCGCCGTTTCTGTTCGGCTCGCTCTCGCGTATCGTGCTCGACGAGTTGCATGCGCTGGTGACCTCCAAGCGCGGCGACCTGTTGTCGCTCGGCCTGGCGCGGCTGTGGCGGCTGGCGCCGCATATCCGCGCGATCGGGCTGTCGGCGACGGTGGCCGAACCGGAATCGCTGGCGCGGTTCCTGGTGCCGCAACGCGACGGCAAGCGCGAAGCCGCCGACATCGTGATCGCCGGGGGCGCGGCCGCGCCTGTGGTCGAGATGCTCGACACCCGCGAGAGGTTGCCATGGGCCGGGCACAGCGCGCGTCATGCGCTCGGCGAAATCTACGAGCTGATCAAGCGCAACAACACCACCTTGGTGTTCGTCAATACCCGCAGCCAGGCCGAGATGCTGTTTCAGGACCTGTGGCGCATGAACGATGATGGCCTCGCGATCGCGCTGCATCACGGCTCGCTGGACGTCGCCCAGCGCCGCAAGGTCGAGGACGCGATGGCGGCGGGCAAATTGCGCGGCGTGGTCTGCACGTCCTCGCTCGATCTCGGCGTCGACTGGGGCGATGTCGATCTGGTGATCAATGTCGGCGCTCCCAAGGGCGCCTCGCGGCTGATGCAGCGGATCGGCCGCGCCAATCACCGCATCGATGAAGCCTCGCGCGCGGTGCTGGTGCCGGCCAATCGCTTCGAGGTCTTGGAATGCGCAGTCGCGATCGACGCGGTCAACGAAAATGCCCAGGACACGCCGCCGCTGCGCATCGGCGCGCTCGATGTGCTGGCGCAGCATGTGCTCGGCTGCGCCTGCGGCGAACCGTTCCTGTCCGACCAGCTTTATGGCGAAGTCCTGACCGCGGCGCCCTATGCCGGCCTGACCCGGACCGATTTCGACGACGTGGTCGATTTCGTCGCCACCGGCGGCTATGCGCTGAAAACCTATGAGCGCTTCGCGCGCATCAAGCAGGACAAGGCAAATAATCCAGACTCGCGCTGGCGCGTGACCAACCCGCGGGTGCGGCAAAGCTACCGGCTCAATGTCGGCACCATCGTCGAGGAGGCGATGCTGAAGGTGCGCCTGGTGCGCTCGCGCGGTGGCGGATCAGGCTCGACCGGCGCGCTGGGGCGCGGCGGCCGGATGCTCGGCGAGATCGAGGAGTATTTCATCGAGGGGCTGGTGGTCGGCGACACCTTTGTGTTCGGCGGCGAAGTCGTGCGCTACGAAGCACTGGCCGAAGACCAGGTCTACGTCTCGCGCGCCAATGACAGGGATGCCAAAGTGCCGTCCTATATGGGCGGCAAGTTTCCGCTCTCGACCTATCTGGCCGAGCGAGTGCGCAAGCTCCTGGCCGACAAGCGCGCCTGGAGCGCGCTGCCGGATCAAGTGCGCGAATGGCTGTCGCTGCAGGCCCATCTGTCGCGCGTCCCCGGCGTGCGCGAACTGGTGGTGGAAAGCTTTCCGCGCGCCAACAAATTTTATCTGGTTTGCTATCCCTTCGAAGGCCGGTTGGCGCACCAGACGCTCGGCATGCTCCTGACGCGGCGCCTGGAGCGCGCCCGTGCCCGGCCGCTCGGCTTTGTCGCCAACGAATACGCGCTGGCGATCTGGGGGCTCGGCGACGTCTCCTCGATGATCCGCAAAGGCCAACTCGATCTTGACGCACTGTTCGATCCGGACATGCTCGGTGACGACCTCGAGGCGTGGCTGGCGGAATCGGCGCTGATGAAGCGCACCTTCCGCACCTGCGCGATCATCTCGGGCCTGATCGCGCGGCGCTTTACCGGCGAGGAAAAAACCCGCCGCCAGGTGCTGTTTTCGACCGACCTGATCTATGATGTGCTGCGCAAGCACCAGCCCGACCACGTGTTGCTGCGCGCGGCGCGGGCCGACGCCGCCACCGGACTGCTCGATCTTCGCAGGCTCAGTGATATGCTGTTGCGGATCAAGGGGCGAATCACCCATAGGGAACTCGACCGGGTTTCGCCGCTGGCGGTGCCGGTGATGCTGGAAATCGGCCGCGAAGCGGTCTATGGCGAAGCCTCCGACGAGCTACTGGCGGAAGCCGCCGATGAACTGGTCAAGGAAGCGACTGGTTAGAATAGAAGATGAATTTGTTCAGCTCCGAAACATCAACATCGTCATGCCCGGGCTCGTCCCGGGCATCCACGTCTTTTTTCCTTGTAAGGCCAAGACGTGGATGGCCGGGCATAGGCGAGCGGAAGCGACGCCGTCCTTCGAACGGCTATGCCCGGCCATGACGAGAACAGCTATTGAGATCGTTGATCGCTCTTCGTTGAATGTCGCTGGCGTGGATTTAATCGCCGATCTCTCCGGCGCGCTGTTCTGGGAAGACGAGCGCCTGCTGGTGGTCTCCGATCTGCATCTGGAAAAAGGCTCCAGCTTTGCGACCCGCGGCGTGCTGCTGCCGCCCTATGACACCGTGGCCACGCTCGGCCGGCTCGCGGCCGTGATCGCGCGGCACGATCCGCGCACGGTGATCGCGCTCGGCGACAGTTTTCATGACCGTGAGGCGCATGAGCGGCTGTCGGCGCCGGACCGCGAGGCCATCGCGGCGTTGCAGACGCGGCGCGACTGGATCTGGATTTCGGGCAATCACGATCCGGCATTGTCGTCCGATCTCGGCGGCGTCGTGGCCAGCGAAGTCGCGGTGGGTCCCATCGCGTTTCGTCATGAGCCGACCGGGGCCTCCGGTGAAATCGCCGGACATCTGCATCCCAAGGCGCGGGTGTCGACCCGTGGCCGGTCGATGGAGCGGCGGTGTTTTGCCTGCGACGGCGAGCGGGCCGTGATGCCGGCGTTCGGCGCCTATACAGGCGGTCTCAGCATCCGCGACGCGGCCTTCGCGAAGATTTTCCAGACCCCGGGCTTGATGGCGCATGTGCTGGGTGATCGCAAGCTGCACACCATCGCCGCCTCGCGCTGCTATTGAGTTGTATGAAAAATGGTGTCGCGTTCAGCGGCACCTCTCCCTTTGGGAGAGGTCGGCGCGCAGCGCCGGGTGAGGGGTTACGGCCCAACGATAGACCGTAACCCCTCACCCCAACCCTCTCCCTACGGGAGAGGGAGCGCACCTCCTCTGTTGCTGGTGCGTCGTCCGCTCCATCTTGTCAGTGCCCGCGACCGCGGGCAAACTGGCCCGAACAAGACACTTTCGGATGGGGAACGCCGGCATGCATTCAATCACCCGTCGTCAGACGCTTGCAGATTTGCTGCATCGGAGCGCCGCGCGGACGCCTAACAAACTGGCCGTGGTGTGCGGCGAAACCAGCTGGACCTACGCGGAATTCGACCGCATCAGCGCGCGGGTGGCCGCGGGCCTCGCCGAACGAGGTGTCACCAAGGGCACGCGTATCGCGATGCTGGCGCGCAACTCGCACGCCTTTGTGGCGGTGCGGTTTGCGCTGGCGCGGCTCGGCGCGGTGCTGGTGCCGATCAATTTCATGCTCAAGCCCGAGGAAGTCGCCTACATCCTGCGCCACGCCGGCGCCACCATGCTGGCCACCGACAGCGGCCTCGCCGCGCTGGCGCGCGCCGCGGTCGCGCGCGACACCGCCGTGCGCGATCTGATCTGGTTGCCCTCCGAGCACGCCAGCGAGCCGCAGGCCGACATGATCGGCTTCGATCTGCTCGCCGGCTGCGAAGGGACCGCACCGGAGACGGAACTCGGCGGCAGTGATCTGGCCCAGATCGTCTATACCAGCGGCACCGAATCGTCCCCGAAGGGCGCGATGCTGACCCATGACGCCGTGATCTGGCAGTATGTCAGTTGCATCGTCGACGCCGG
>Ga0302326_10001183_pt1 | contig 67608 bp, 39 predicted proteins | sample Palsa_T0_3_FD_202264 | JGI IMG/M metagenome (GOLD analysis project Ga0302326, IMG submission 202264) | Peat permafrost microbial communities from Stordalen Mire near Abisko, Sweden - Palsa_T0_3 | ecosystem: Environmental > Terrestrial > Soil > Palsa > Peat permafrost | place: Sweden: Abisko...
GTGCCGCACCGGCGGCAGGGAGCGCCCTCTCGGTCATAGACGGCAAACCGCTGCACCTCGAAGATGCGCGGCCCGTAGTGGATTGCCTTGCGCATCGACGTGACAATACCCCGCCGCAACGCCCGCACGTCGGCGAGCCGTAACCGGTCCGCCCGATGCCGGGGGTTGATCCGCGCGCGCCACAACGACTCGCTCGCATAAATGTTGCCGACGCCGGCCACCAAGCGCTGATCCAGCAAGGCGACCTTGATTGGACGGGAGGTCCCTCGCAACCGTGCCAGATCATTCCCATCCAAAAGAGGGTCGGGGCCGACTCGCTTTAAAACACGCTCAAGTTCTGGAGATGTCACAATCTGCATCGTGCCCAATCGCCGTCCGTCCTCAAAATAAGCCGTCCCTTTGGATGTGTGGATGGCCGCCCGATAGCGGGCTGGATCATCGAATTCAAACCAACCCGTCATCCGGAGGTGCACGACCAGGTGCCGATCGCCCGATAAATCGAAGATGATGTTCTTCCCCGCCCGCCACACACGCTCAACCAAACGTCCCGCAAGATTCTGTCGCAGCTTGATCTTTGGATCGCAGACTTCAATCTCCCGAACGCGCGCCCGCGTCAGTCGCGGCGCCAATTGATTCACCAAGATTTGGACTTCAGGAAGTTCCGGCATCTCGAGTTCATTCTTCTGAGAAACTTGCCCGCCGTAGCTCCGAGCGAAGGCGGGTGCCCGGGGAGGGATTCGAACCCTCACGGAGATTTAACACTCCTCCGGATTTTAAGTCCGGTGCGTCTGCCGTTCCGCCACCCGGGCATCTGGCTTATCGTGCATGATTTAGAGCAATTGGTGCGCTTGCGTAAAGCCCATTGTCGTCGCTTTGGCGGTAACTTCAACGTCCAAAAGGCCAATCACTCGTCGCTTGTGTTTGGGTTATGCTCCATTCCCCGCACACTCAGATTTTGGTTTCGGCCGGGATAACCGCATTCTTGGGGATGATGACGATACCGTCGCGGATGTAATAGTTCGGGCCGTCGAAATCGGGGGCATTGCTCTTGTCCGCGATCACGACTCCCTCGCCGATATGGACGTTCTTGTCGATGATGGCCCGCTCGATCTTCGAGCCGCGCCCGATACTCATGTGCGGGATGCCCATCGCGTCCTCTTCCAGCATCTCGTGCTGCGTCTCATAGAAATCGCAGCCCATTATAATGACGTCCCGCAACGTGCAATCCGCTCCAATAAACGAGCGCACGCCGATGACCGCGTTCTCGATACGCGACCGCAAGATCACCGATCCGTCGGCGATGAGTGCGTTGCGGATGTTGCTCTCCACCAGTTTCGATGACGGCAGGAATCGCGGGTGCGTGTATACCGGCGCGTCACGGTCGAAGAAGTTGAACGACGGCTTGAGTGAACACAGCGCGAGATTGGCGTCAAAAAACGAGCGGATCGTCCCCACGTCCTCCCAGTAACCCTGAAAAAAGTACGCCGACACCCGGTGCCGCCCAATCGCGTCGGGAATGATGTGCTTGCCGAAGTCGGTTTTCTCGTTGTCCAACACCTTGCGGAGAATTTCCCGGTTGAACACATAGATCCCCATCGACGCCATGTAGTGGTCTTCGCTGCTGGTAATGCGCAGGTTTGACAGCAACGGGTCCTGAATCTTCAACTCATCCAGAAGTGCCGCGTCCCGGGGTTTTTCCACGAAGCGGACGATGCGCTTCTCTTCGTTCACCTGCAAAATGCCCAGCGAACTCGCCTCATGGCGCGGGACCGGAATCGCCGCAATCGTAATGTCCGCGTAGGATTCCAGATGCTGCTGGAGGACCTTCCGAAAATCCATGCGGTACAGTTGATCGCCTGAGAGGATCACGATGTACTCGTAATTCTGCTCCAAAAAGTACCGCAGATTCTGGCGCACAGCGTCCGCCGTTCCCTGATACCAACCCATATTGTCGGTCGTCTGTTGCGCGGCGAGGACCTCCACGAACCCGCGGGAGAAACGGTCAAACGAATAGCTCTGGTGGATATGCCGGTGCAGCGACGCGGAATTGAACTGGGTCAGAATGTAAATATGGCGAATGTTGGAATTGATGCAGTTGCTGATCGGGATGTCCACCAGCCGATATTTGCCCGCAATGGGCACGGCAGGTTTCGCGCGCTCCTTCGTCAGCGGAAAGAGTCGTCGGCCTTCGCCTCCGCCCATGATGACCCCGAGCACGTTGGTGGGAGTGACCGGTCTAAGTCCTAACTGCGCCATGCCGCGATAGTAGTCATAGCCCCTTCGCGCCGTCAATTGACAATCTGGTAAAGATGGATAGATTATCCCTTGTCGGCGGCAAAAAAAATACTTCGATACGAAGTCCACGCCATTGTGGTCCGCCATTACCGCCGATGCCCGGATGTTTCGGGCGGTTGGATCGCCGTTGCGCGACTTCAGACAAGGATAGTGCCATATGTGTGGCATCATCGGCTACATTGGCCGGAAACCCGCTCAAAACGTCATCCTCGAAGGCCTCCGACGACTCGAATACCGTGGTTACGATTCCGCCGGGCTTTGCATCATCAATAATAAACAGTTCGAACTCCGCAAGAAGAGTGGCCGTATCAACGATCTGGCGGCCGTCGTCGCCAAACAGCCTGCCAAGGGCGATGTCGGCATCGGCCACACGCGCTGGGCCACCCATGGCACCCCGACCGACGCCAACGCCCACCCCCACCTCGACCAATCGGGCAAGGTCGCTTTGGTCCACAATGGCGTTATTGAAAACCATCAACTTCTCAAGGATCGGCTTCTCGCCAAAGGGCACAAGTTCGTCTCCCAGACCGACACCGAAGTGCTCGCTCATCTTGTCGGCGAGCACTACGACGCCGTTCACTCCGAGAACCCGAAGCTCAATGGTTCTACGCTGGCCGAAGCCGTGCGCCGCGCGCTCAAGGACGTTGTCGGTACCTACGGCATCGCGGTAGTCCATTCCGATCACCCCGACCAGATTGTCGGTGCGCGCCGCGGCAGCCCCCTACTCATCGGCGTCGGCCGGGAAGAGAATTTTCTGGCCAGCGACGTCAGCGCCATCATCGCCCATACGCGCCGTGTGGTGTACCTGAACGATTTCGAAATCGTCACCCTTATGCGCGACGACTTTCAAGTGTCCACCATTGAAGCGGCCAGCGTGAGCCCCCAGATTCGGGAGGTCGAGTTCGCGGCGGAGGAGGTCGAACGCGGGAAGTTTCCGCATTTCATGCTCAAGGAGATCTTCGAGCAGCCCCACGCCGTGCAAAACGCCATCCGTGGCCGCATCAGCCACGAGGAAGCCACGGCGCGGCTCGGCGGCTTGAACCTTTCTCCCGGCGAATTGCGCGCGGTGGACCGCATCATTTACATCGCCTGCGGTACGGCGCTGCACGCCGGCATGGTCGGTGAGTTTCTGATGGAAGACCTCGCGCGGATTCCCACCGAGTGCGATTACGCCAGTGAATTCCGTTACCGCAACGCGCCGGTCGAGAAGCACACGCTCGTGTTCGCCATCAGCCAGTCGGGGGAAACCATCGATACGCTCGGTGCGGTGCGCGAATCCAAGCGTAAGGGCCACAAAACGCTCGGTATCGTCAACGTGGTGGGCTCGACCATCGCCCGCGAGGTCGATGGCGGCACGTACATGCACGCCGGCCCTGAGATCGGCGTGGCGGCGACGAAGACGTTCACGTCGCAGGTCACGATCATGACGCTCTTGGCGGTATTGATGGGCCGGATGCGCCATCTCGCATCCACGCGCGGTACGGAAATCCTCCGCGGCCTGGAAGAAATCCCGTCCAAGATGGAGCGCATACTCAAACAGAGCGACGCCATCGCGGCCATCGCGAAGAAATACTGCGACGCGAACAGTTTCCTATTCCTCGCGCGCCAGGTCAACTTTCCCGTGGCGCTCGAAGGCGCGTTGAAACTGAAGGAGATTTCCTACATTCACGCCGAAGGCTATCCCGCCGCCGAGATGAAGCACGGTCCCATCGCGCTCGTCGATCCGCGCACGCCATCAGTCTTCATCTGCCCGAGGAACCCGGTGTACGAAAAGGTCATGGCCAACATTGAAGAAGTGAAAGCCCGCAAAGGCCCCGTGATCGTCGTCGCGACCGAAGGCGATGACGCCATTCATAAGAAAGCTGACGATGTGATCTACATCCCGGACACGCTGGAGTGCCTCCAGCCGTTGCTGTCGGTCCTGCCCTTGCAACTGCTGGCCTACCACATCGCCGTCATCCGCGGCTGCGACGTGGACAAGCCGCGCAACCTGGCCAAGAGTGTGACGGTAGAATGAACTGAAGAGAAAGGGCGCAGCCGCATGTTTGTTCACCGAGTCGTGAACGAGACAGTTGTTCCATTTCGGTCGTTAACTGCCGTGCATCGCGGCCGCGCCCAAATGATTGCCTTGCGCGCCAGCGTAATTATACACCCGAAACCCGCTCCGTGCTGGATTTTCCCCAAAAAATCTCCACGGCATGGATTGCTGCCGGGATGCTGATTTGCGAGGCGATGTCCGAGAGGCATTGCCATCCAGAGAATTCGGTTGCGTGAATGGAGGCCTACAGATACTGGTTTCCCACCGGTTTTTTGTCACGCCTTTTCGTGCTGGACGGTGTCATAGGTAAAGGGGAAAATGGGGGTGATTGGATGGACTAAGCCTCAAGTATTGAGACAGGTCGTGAACACGTTGTCTGCAAAGGTTTGGCCTCACCACCAATAGGGCGACATTTACGTCACGGGTCTCTAAATGAAGAACGAGCTTCTACTTAAAGCCATGATTGTCCGTTGCTTCCTGGGTTGCTTGGCCGCTGTTGTGGCCTGCGAGAGTGCGGCGGTTGCTTCCGCTCAAACGACCCGAACGGTCCGTGTCGTTTGCTATAACATCCAAGCCGACACTGTTGGCATTGCCACTCCTGGCATTGTCAGCCCAACCTGTGGTTTGATCATGCCCTACAACGGCCCCGGCGACACTTGGACGACCAACTGTACCGGAAGCGTGACGAACGGCGGCGTACTGGAAGGGATTGGAGAAGAGATTGTCGCCGGCGATCCGGCGCAGCCCATCGACGTTCTCGCGCTGGAAGAAACGACCAGTAACACGACCACCGTCCAGCCGATCGTGAACGCGTTGAACGCGTTCTACGCGTACTATACCAATCCGGCCGGGTATGCGATGAGCCCCTATCAAGCGACGGAAGAGGGTGGTAGCGGCAATAACGCGGATGGAAATGGCCCCAACGCCATGGTCTACAACACCAATACCTTGCAACTGATCGCCTCGGTCGGAGTCGGCACGCCGACAGGGGGCGTCCCCAGCGGGAACGGCGAATACCGTCAGGTTGTGCGCTACGAGTTCGCCCCAGCCGGTATCACGGCCGGAACGAATAACGAGTTTTACGTCTACGTGAGCCACTACAAATCGACCGCGAACGGGTCGGACGCGACCGACCAGGCTGACCGCCTGGGCGAAGCCATAATCATCCGCAATGACGAAGCGTCGAACTTGCCCGCGAATGCCCGGGTGCTGTACGTGGGCGATTACAATGTCGACAATAGCGCCGAAGCCATGTACCAGACAATCCTCTCCAATGCCGCACCCAACGGAATACTGCAGGGCCAGGGATTCGACCCACTCAACCCGATGGACAACACCGGCATCGATTGGAGCGACTACACCACCAGTACGCAAGTCTTGTTCATGATGACCGAACATGGCTACGAACTCGGATACCGGGACGATCTTCAGGTGATGACGAGCAACGTGTATTACGACGTGGCGGGGGGCTTGCAGTACGTTCCCGGAAGCTACCATGCGTTCGGCAATAATGGCACGACGCCTTACGATGGCAGCGTGAATAGTGGTGGCAATACCGCATTGGCCGATCTGGACCCGAGGCTGACGAATCTCACTGGTCTTTCCGCCGCGGTACTGTTGGAAGATCTCACCGGCGCCAGCGATCACTTGCCCGTGGTGGTCGATTACACGCTCCCCCTGCCCCCGCCCGTGGCGAGTTTCGCAGCGGCGCCGACCAACGGGTTTGCTCCCCTGACCGTGATCTTTACCGACACCTCGACCGGGGCGATCACCAACAGATTCTGGAATTTCGGCGACGGGAGCACGACCAATATCACGGGCCTCAGCGTTACCCACATCTACGGAGTAGGCACCGACACCGTCACGTTGGTTGCGAGCGGCCCCGCCGGCGTCAGCACCAATACGCAGGCGAATTTAATTACGGTCGTTGCGCCGATCATTTACACGATTACGACCAGTCCCTCCCCCCCGGCTGATGGCACGACCGGTGGCAATGGAGCCTATACCAATGGGACGACAGCCACGGTGACGGCAACGGCGAATTCCTGCTACATTTTTGTCAATTGGACAGAAGACACCACGACGGTCAGCACCTCGCCACACTATACGTTCGCCGTCAGCACCAACCGCACCTTGGTGGCCAACTTCACTTCCACCACCTCGTACACGATCAGCACCAGTTCCTCGCCTGCGGGCGGCGGCTCCACCACTGGCGGCGGCACGGTGGCCTGTGTCTCGAATGCCACGGTATGCGCGACGGCCAACCCCTGCTACGCCTTCGCGAACTGGAGCGACCAGTACAGCAACGTGGTCAGCGTCTCGGCCTGTTATACCTTTGCGCCCAACGGCAATGCCAATGTGACGGCCAACTTCATTCTGATCACCAATACGATCAGCACCAGTTCCTCCCCGGCGGGTGCCGGATCGACCAGCGGTGGCGGTACGATCACCTGTGGCTCGAGCCTGACTGTGTGCGCGACCCCGAACCCGTGCTATAGTTTCGTGAACTGGACGGTCAACAGTAACGTGGTCAGCACTTCAGCCTGCTACAATTTCACGGCGGCAGGCAACGAAGGGTTGGTGGCCAATTTCGCCTCGATCTCTTATGGCGGCTCGGCAGGCGGGAACCTGACGAACATTCACTCGTTCACCTACAGCAATGGAGCCTATCCTGTTTGCGGACTTGTCCTGGGAAGCGACAGCAATTTCTACGGGACCACCTATTCCGGCGGAACGGTCGGCTCTGGCACCGTGTTCCGAATCAGTCCGAGTGGCAGCCTGGCCGATCTGCACTCGTTCAACGGCCCCGGTGATGGTGCCACGCCCTACGCCGGGCTCATCCAGGCCAGCGACGGCAATTTCTACGGGATGACCTTCCAAGGCGGGGCGAGCGACTATGGCATGGTGTTTCGAATCACTCCCAGCGGCAGCCTGACCAACCTGCACTCGTTCAGCTACAGTGATGGGGCCTATCCGTTTGCTGTGCTCGTGCAGGATAGTGACAGCAACTTCTACGGAACGACCGAGGCGGGTGGTGTGAACGGCTACGGCACCGTGTTCCGGATCACTCCCGGCGGCAGTCTGACAACGCTGTATTCGTTCAGTTATAGCGATGGGGCCTATCCCATTGGTGGGCTTGTACTGGGAAGCGACACCAACTTCTACGGAACAACCTACTACGGCGGAACGGTCGGCTCCGGCACCGTGTTCCGGATCAGTTCAAACGGCAGCTTCACAAGTCTGTATTCCTTCAGCGGTCCCGATGGGGCCTCTTCATTTGCCAATCTTATCCAGGGTAGCGACGGCAATTTCTACGGGACGACGAGCGCAGGAGGGACATATTCCGACGGCGTTGTGTTCCGGATCAGTCCGAGCGGCAGCCTGTCGAATCTTTGGAATTTCACCGGTTGCAGCGACGGGGCCAGCCCGGAGGGTGCGCTCCTGCAAGGCAACGACGGTAATTTGTACGGCACCACCTCCGGATCGGGATCGGGGTTGAGTCCCTTCGGCACCGTGTTTCGACTTGGCCCGGGCGGCGATCTCACGAATCTCTGGGCCTTTACCGGCGGCATCGATGGGGCCAATTCATATGCCACGCTTGTGCAGGGCAACGATGGTGCCCTCTATGGAACGGCCTCCGGAGGCGGGGTGGATGGCTACGGCGCCGTATTTAGAATCAACGCTGGTCTCTGCGGTTACGGATTGACTCCGAACAGCGCCGACTTCAGTTCAGCGGGCGGTCCTGGCAGCGTGACGGTGACCGCCACCGGCACGAATTGCGACTGGACGGACGTGAGCAACAGCGGCTTCATCACCATCACTTCCGGAAGCGGCGGCACCGGCGGCGGAACGGTCAGTTACACGGTCGCCGCCGACACCGACACCAACAGTTTCGGCCGCACCGGCACGATGACCATCGCGGGCCGGATATTTACGGTCACGCAAGCCAGCCTCGGCTGCAGCTTCACGTTGAACGCCACCAATGCCAGTTTCGACGCGGCGGGCGGCTCCGGCAGCGTGACGGTGAGTGTGAATGGCGCGAATTGCGCATGGACAGCGGCGAGCAACAGCGGCTTCATCACCGTCACGTCGGGCGGCAGTAGCAGCGGCAATGGGACGGTAAAGTACGCGGTTGCGGCGAACACCAATAGCTTCCCTGTCATGGGCGCAATGACCGTCGCCGGCCAGACATTTACGATCACACAAGGAGCATTTGGCTGCAGTGACATGTTGACCGTGAGCAGTTCACCCGCTGGCGGCGGCACAACCAGTGGCGGGAGCACGGTGGGGTGCGGCTCGAATGTGATGGTGTGCGCTAGCGCCAATGCGTGCTACAGCTTCGTGAACTGGACGGTGAACGGCAATGCCGTCAGCGCCTCGGCCTGTTACACCTTTGCCGCGGTCAGCAACGAGACATTGGTGGCCAATTTCGCGCCGATCTCCTACACGATCAACACAGGCAGTTCGCCTGCTGATGGCGGCACAACCAGCGGTGGCGGCGCAGTGACTTGTGGCTCCAACGTGACGGCGTGCGCAACGGCCAGCCCATGCTATGACTTCGTGAACTGGACGGTAAACGGTAACGTGGTCAGTACATCGGCCTGCTATAGCTTCATGCCCAACGGCAATACCAATTTGGTGGCCAATTTCGCGGCCATTTCTTCCTATACGATCACCACGAGTAATTCGCCTCCGGATGCCGGTTCCACAAGTGGCGGCGGTACGGTGGCTTGCAGCTCAAACGTCATGGTGTGTGCGTCCGCCAATGCGTGCTACAACTTCGTGAACTGGACGCTGAACGGGAATCTCGTGAGCTCTTCAGCGTGTTACAGCTTCACGGCGCTCGGCAACGAGACGTTGGTCGCCAATTTTACACCGATCTCTTTCGGCAGCTCGATCAGCGGCAACCTGACGAGTCTATGGTCGTTCACTGCCGGCAGCGATGGTGCCAATCCATCGGCGGGGCTGGCGCAGGGCAGCGATGGCAATTTCTACGGCACGACCTACGATGGCGGTGGGAACGGCTACGGCACTGTGTTTCGGATCAGCGCGAGTGGCAGCTTGACGACACTGTGGATGTTCACTAACGGCGTCGATGGCGCAAATTCATACTCCCCGCTCGTACAGGGCAGCGATGGCAGTTTCTATGGCACAACCTCCGGATCGGGTTCGGGCCCGAGCGCAAATGGCAACGTGTTTCGGATCACACCGAGCGGCAGCCTGTCGAACCTTCACTCCTTTATCGGTAGCGATGGGGCCAATCCATCGGCCGGGCTCGTGCAGGGCAGCGATAGCAATTTCTACGGCACGACCTACGATGGCGGTGGGAACGGCTATGGCACCGTGTTTCGGATCGGTGAGAGCGGCGGCTTGGTGACACTGTGGACGTTCACTAACGGCGTCGATGGTGCCAATTCATACGCCACGCTCGTACAGGGCAGCGATGGCAATTTCTACGGCACGACCTCCGGTTCAGGGTCAGGGCCAAGCGGCAACGGCAACGTGTTTCGGATCACACCGAGCGGCAGCCTGTCGAACCTTCACTCCTTTATCGGTAGCGATGGGGCCAATCCATCGGCTGGGCTGGCGCATGGCAGCGATGGCAATTTCTACGGCACGACCTCCAATGGTGGTGGGAACGGCTACGGCACCGTGTTTCGAATCAGCCCCACCGGTAGCCTGACGAATCTCTGGGAGTTCACCGGTTGCAGCGACGGGGCCGGTCCATACGCGAGTCTGCTGCTCGGCAGCGATGGTAATTTCTACGGAACGACCTCCGGATCAGGGTCGGGCCCGAGCAGCTATGGCACCGTGTTTCAGGTCAGTTCCAGCGGCAACCTGACGATTCTGTGGGCGTTCACCAACGGCTTGGATGGGGCTTATTCATATGCTCCGGTGGTGCAGGGCGTTGATGGTAGTTTCTACGGCGGGGCCTCTGGAGGCGGTGCGAGCGGCAACGGCACTGTGTTCAAGTTCTCAATCCCACTCAATCCTCCGGCCAATCAAGTTTCCGGAATCCAAGTTGGGGGTTCCAACCTCGTTTTCAACCTCCCCTCGGTGGCGGGGGAGACTTATCAGTTGCAGTTCAGTAATTCGATGAATCCGACCAACTGGACCAATGTCGCCGGCGGATCCATCACGAAGTGTATTGGTGGCCCATTGTCAGTGACCAACTTCGGCGGGGTGTTCCAACCGCAAGGGTTCTATCGGTTTGATATCACGCCGTGACCAGTCCTACCCCGTCCGCCGCATACAACAGAACGTGGTCTCAATTCCCGGGTATCATCACCTGGCAAAAGCTACTCGGCTTGTTGGCGATGGAATCCATGCAAACCGCGATGGGTGCCCACATTGGTAACGGAAACATCCATCAGGCTCAGTGTGGCCTGAGTCGCCCCGCCGATGTTCGTCCCGTCACACTTCCATTGATAACTAAACGGTGCCGCGCCGACGACCAGACAGAAACAGGTGAAGGTAGAGTAGCGCTCCCAGGAGTACGCCGAAGAACATTTTGAATTCCGCGGGAATTACAGGCTGGGGTGAGACGAACCCTTCCACGAGGCCGATGACAACGAGGATCGGCGCGACCCCCAGCACCAACTTCACAGCGTCTGTGCCGCGGACGGACAGCGCGTCGCGGCGGCTGTAATCGCCTGGATTAAGCATCGCGGTCCCGAGCATCAACCCCGCCGCACCAGCGATGAGAATCGTCGAGATCTCCACGACACCATGCGCTGTGATGAATTCGAGCACCCGGCCCAGCATGTCGTAGCGTGCGCACAACATCAGCAAGCAGCCGAGCATCAGGCCGTTGAGCGCGAGGATATAACAGGTTCCCACGCCGAACGTGAGTCCCAGCGCAAACGTCATGAAGGCCACCGAGATATTGTTTGTGAAGATTGCCGCCGATTGGATGGAGCCTGGAACGGTGCTGAAAATTCGGTCCGTCCACATTTCGTGGCTATGGATATACTCGATCATTCGTGGTTGGAGGACAATCGATGCCGCATCTTCGTTGAAGAGCGTGGCGATCGCGCCCAGGGCGGCAGTCACGAAGAAGATGGTTGCCGAGAGAGCGAAGTAATGGATGTTGGCGCGGAAGACTTGCGGCAGTTCGACACGGAAGAATTGCAGAACGCCGGTAAAGGTGAACGATTGCGCGCGATAGACGTACGGGTGCGTGCGCGAGGCCAGTTGGTTGAGCGTGAGAACCACGTCGGAGCGCGGGAAGTTGGTCTGGGCGTAGGCGAGATCGGTGGTCAGGATGCGGTAGAGCTGGCCGAGGCGCTTGAGTTCGTTGCGAGTGAGGGCGCGCAAGCGGCGTTTCTCAGCCTTGGCCAGCAACAACTCCAGTTGCTGCCAATGCTCCCTGCGGGTGTGGATGAACTGGGCGGCGTTCATGGCGAAGTCTGCGTGTAGCGAGCCGAGATCAGATCCTGCAGAAACCTTTCATAATCGGGTTCCTGCGGCAGGCTGAGATGTTCGGCGTTTGGCTGCGCGCGCAGTGAATTGATCACGGTCTCGACGATTTGCCGGCACACATGCGCCCGGGTCATGGGGTCGAGTTGGTCGCGCCGTTGCAGGTAGCGCGTGATCAGATCGTGCTGATCGCTCGTCAGGGAGACGCGATTGATCAGGTCGGCAAACGGACTGTCCGCGACGCGGATTGGCGTGGCGGAAGCTGTCAGAAGTTGCGTCAACGTTTTGGGATGCTCCCGCACGACGATGGTGCGCGCCAGATAGTCACCAGGACGTTTGTTCTTCTTGCTGAAAAAAATGAACATCATGCCGATGGCACACAGCGGGCCGGAAGCATCTACCAGCCGGACGAGATTGCGCAACGCCGCGTCGAGGAACGAAAGTGGTCCGCCGCCGTCCTTGAGCACGCGGATGCGAGCGGCGCGCTTGCCCGGCGTCTGACCGCTCCAGAGCCATTCAAAGGTCGCGAAGTAACCCCATTCCATGAAAAAATAAAGGAGGATCAACAGGATGGTGATGACTTTCGTGCCGAGTCGGCCGCCGATGCTTTCCCAATCGGCCCCGATGGCGTTGAAGATGACGAGCACACTGACAAAGAGCGCAATCAGCAACCCATACCGCAGGATCGTGTCCAGGAGGTATGCGATGCTGCGGGTACCCAACCCGGCCAGTTCCATATGAAGCTGGACCTGTTCGGGGGTCTCAACGGTCTCGTGGAACGCAGGAGCTTCCGGGTTGGTCAGCGGCGTTGTCACGATATGTCAAAATACGAATGGTACCGCCGGAGGGAGTCGAACCCACACACCATTGCTGGTACTGGATTTTGAGTCCAGCGCGTCTGCCAGTTCCGCCACGGCGGCATTGATTGTCAATCAGGTACTTACGGCTACTGCCCGAACCACTGCAAAATCCACTGTCGTAACTTTTGCAGCAACTTCGGCGTCCAAAAGACCCACCGCCCGCCGCTTGTGCTCAGGGCCAAGGTGCGCGTAACGCATCGTCATGCCGATGGTCTTATGACCACCCAACTCTTGCACAGTCCTGATGTCCACGCCAGCCAAAACTAGGTAGTGGCTCAGTTTGAATCAGCTTGGCTCCGGCGACTTGTTAGGCGACGTCACCCTTATTTTTTACCTCAGTTTTGCGTTTTAGACTCGGTCATTATCTTCCAGAAGACGCCAAAGCGATCAATTACGATTCCGTATCGCGCTGCGAAAAATGTTTTCAGCAGGGGGATTTGGATCTGACCACCATTGCTGAGAGCCGCGAAGAACCGTTCGGCTTTCTCCGGAGTGTCAACTCGGAGAGCAAGCGAGAAGCCTGCAAATGTTGTTTCGTTAGGCGACCTCTCGCAACCGCAGTCTGACGCCATGATCTCCGTGGAACCGATGCGAAATGTTGCATGAAATATTTTCTCCTCCAGTCCCGGCCTCAATTGGGAAGGGTCTGGACAGTCGCGAAACCGCATCATAAAGAGAATCTCAGCTTCAATCGTCCTGCAATAGAACTTGACCGCTTCTTCAGTGCGCCCGTAGAAATTTAGCGCGGTTCGAACGTTCATGAATTGTCTTATTGCGTTAAGTCGCCTAACGGCTAGAAATGAGCCATGCTGGATTTGTTGTGTCAATCGTTAAAAATCAAGCCGCTACTACCGCGTGCAGCTGATGCCGTAAGCAGTTATGGTGGGGATGACAGAGGTCTTCACGAAAAGTCGCCCCTACCGCGACCAAATCGTCAACACAGCTTTTTTCTCTCTGCCTGCAAACGTCACGAGTCGAGCTAATTGGGAATCCACAAAACCCCGTCGGATGCGAGAGAACCATTGAGCAGCTTCTGTGTCGGATCAAACACCTTCACCTTCATGCTCTGGAAGATATCTTTGCCAGCATAGGGACCTTCGATCTTCCAACTCAGACGCCGCTGGACATCGTCCCAACTGAACGTGGTGCGGCGAATTCGGCCCTTGAGGTATGCGGCGGTGAGTCCATCGTCTTCCACCAAAGTGAAACTGGCGTTTTTGCCGGGATAGATCTGCAATTCCAGCGGGCCGCCGGGCAGTTGGTCAGTGTGCTGCAGGACGGGCGCGAGCGGAAGAATCGTGCCCGCGCGAACATAAACGGGGACTTCATCCAGTGCAACGGTTACATCTACGTAGCGATGACCGGCGAGCCTGGTGCTGCTCTCGAAGAGATACCAGGTGTCGTCAGGTAGATACACGGATCGTTGACCGCCGCTTTCCAGCACCGGCGCCGCCATCAGACCGCGGCCGATCAACCACTGGCTGGAGAGGTTGGCGACATTCGGATCGCGGGGAAATTCCATGAGCAACGGCCGCATCAGTGGAGCGCCCGTTTTGTACGCTTCGTGAGCCAGGCTGTAGTACATCGGAACCAAGCGGTAGCGAAGGTCCAGTGCTTTGCGGATGGCGTCTTCGGCATCGGCACCATAGAGCCAGGGGAAGCGCGGTTGGACCCGTCGATTCGAGTGCGATCGCATGACCGGAAGAAATGTGCCCACTTCCATCCAGCGCGCAAGCAATTCAGGCGAGTCCTGTCCTTTGTATCCCCCAATGTCGCACGCGCCATAGCACATGCCGGCCAGGCTCCAGTTCAACAGGTGGGTTGGAGTATCGGCCAACGCGCACCAATCGGAGTTGATATCCCCGGTCCATGAGGCGGTGGCGAATCGCTGCAGTCCCGGCTGAAATGCGCGCGTAATCGTCCACGAACGAGCCCCCGGCCGGAACCGGGCCAACGCATCGGACTGCGACTGGTTCCAATAGTAATACGTGGTGAAGGTGACTTCGCCTTCATCGTCCCACCATCCAGCGATGCCCGCGTCGATCGACTTGCCGAGTTGCTGGGCGTACCACGCACTAGCGTCAGGGTTCTGGAAATTCAAACCGCGCGCGTCAATTCCTCTGGCCTGCGGCATGTCCCAGCCTTTGGCACGAATCATCTTCAGTGTTTCGCTGTTGCCCAGGCGCGGTTTGCGGATACCCACCACGCGCACGCCGCGGGCCTTGTAATCCGCCAACTGCTCCGCCGGCTCGGGGAACAGGATGGGATTCCATCCGAAATCCGAGAAATTCGTCTCCCCTGCCGCTTCCAGTTGGTAATCGGGTTGCGTGGTGTACCACTCAAAATCGAAAATGAACGCGTCGACCGGCAGCATTTGATCGGTGAACTGTTTCAGCGTGTCTTCAATATACACGCGATCGCGCCAGCCCCACCGGCTCTGAAGATAGCCGAACGTCCATCGCGGCGGAACAGCCGGAGGGCCGCTCAATTGTGCGTAGGCCGCGGCGGCGTCATACAGCGTTACAGCGGGCATGAGATAGAGATCCGCGGACGAGCCCTCAAAGCTCCAAGTCAGATGATCTTGCCGGTTCGAGATGCTCCAACTGGCCGGCGTGTTGTCGTCGCCGCTAACCGCCAGCACGGCATAGCCGGAGTCGGACCAGTAATGAGGAACGACTGCGACACCATTGCCCACCCGGCTGCGGCCTTGCTCTTGCTGCAGGCAGTCGATGTCGTTGCCGCTGCCATAGAGGGTGATCGGCTTATCCTTTTTCCAGCCCACTTCGAGGGTGACCATCGGCTTTCCCACACTGTCTTTTATCTCTTCGCCGATTTTCGAGAGGGGAATAATGACCCCACCCTGGCTGTCGTGTAGCGTCCACTCGCCATCCTCAGGGTCGATCAGTAACTCGCCAGTCGCGGTCGCCACGCCGACGAGCTTTCCTTCGTGAACGACATTCCCCCGGACGGTGGGTTGGTTCACCGAATCGGCCAGGAAGATGCTCCGGTGGGCCTGCGGTTTGCCATCGTAAGAGACGCTGAGGCGGAACGCGCCCGCAGTGGCGGTCGCCGCTTCCACTTCTGCTCGTCCAATCGTAACGACAACACCCTGCTCTGTTCGCTCAATATTGGTTTGGGCGCTGGCAAAGCCGGGAGCTGCCGCTGACAGAACCAGCAGGCCGACATACCAACGATGGAGGCAAGCAAGCAGAGAGCGAATATATTAGACTGTAACGCGGCGTCAAGCTGCGATGAGAATGAGGCAACACGACCAGCGATTGCGCACCACAGCCTGCGTCGTCTGAAATGCGGCTGGTTACTGGCTGGGTAGCGAGATCTGGATGCGGTAGAACTCGTTGGAGGGCCAGGGAGCGAGATCGGTGACGGTGGTCTGGTTGCTGCTAGTGGCCTGCGGCGGGAGGTTGGAGGCGAGGCCGCTGTAGTTGACCAGATCGGGGCTCGACTGCACGGTATACGTGAGCCCGGTGCTGACGGGGCCGAAACTCAGGTTCATGACCTGATTGGACGCCGCGATCTGCAGGACAAAGATCTGGGTCGGGTCGGTGGGATCAAGTCCCGCGATGTACTTGAAGAAGTTGTTCTGGCCGGTGCCGTCGGCATCACAGGCGGCGCAACAATTGGAACACGAAGCGGAATTGGTGGAGGAACTGCTGCCGAACCACTGCAAGCGCCACCAGTCAGGGATGCCGTCGCCGACGGAATCGATGTTGTAGAGCTGCGCGATCTGCGCGGGGAGCAGCGCGCTTCCATAGATGCGCACGTCATCGATGGTGCCGTAGAAGAAGTTGAGCAAGCTGGTGCCAGTGGGTTTGTTGCCGATGGCCAGTGGGTCGGTGGTAACAGGCATGGCGCCGCTGGCGACCTGCTGGGTGGCCAGTTGGCCGTCGATGTAGAGGCTGATCGACGACGAGCCGTCGTACGTGGCGGCCAGATGATGCCAGACGCCGGAGGCGGGCGGGCTGACCGTAATGGTGCCGTTGCTGACGCCGGCCAGCGAAAACGCGATCGACGAACCGGACGAATTCACGAAGAGAGCGTATTGATTGTCGGACTTGCCCTTCTCCAGAATGCGGGGGGTGTTGTACCACCCGCCGCTAGCGTCATTGACCCAGGCAGCAATGGTGATGCCGTTAACGGGATTGAGCGTGGTGGAGTTGGTAGCAGTGACCTGGGTGGACGTGCCGTCAAAGGCCAGGGCACCCTCGACCATGCCGCTGGTCCATTGGCCGTCGCTGCCCAAGACGACGGTGCCCGTGTTGCTGTTCCCCGAGTAATCGTAGGCGATCAAGCCACTTCCTTCGTCAAAGGTCCAGTAGGCCAGCAGGTTGGTGGCACCCGTGGCCGGCAGGGTGGTGGCGCAGACGGAGGCGGAGTCGGCGGAAATGCCCCCGATGTTGGTGGCATCGATGCTGTAGCAGTATTGTACGCCCACTGCCAAGCCGGAATCGGTATAAACATTGGTGCTGGTGGTGGCGATCTGGGAGCCGCCGCGTTTGACGATGTAGCCGGTAGCACCAGCGGAAATGCCCCAACTGATGCCAATCTGGTTGGTGGTGACGCTGGTGACCGTGAGACCCTGCGGCGTGGGTGGTGCCCCAGGTACATTCTGTGAAAGGATCAGCACACTGTAGGGAGCGATGGAAATGGTGGCCCCGGCTGAGAAAGTACTAACCGTCGTCGAGCCGCTCCCGTAATTTCCAAAGTCGGGACTGTACCTGGTCCAGTCGCTATTGACTTGCGTGTACCAAATATTGGTGTGCGGGAAGCCAAGGTTCCCGCCACTGTTTTTGATCGTGTACGAAGGCCAGTTGGTGTTGGCGAAATTGCAGATCACGATCACATCGTCTCCGATATTGCCCGTGTTCCACCGATGGTAGGCGATCAGCTTGTTGGTGTTGTCGGTCCAGATGGTCTGGGTATTGAGTCCCTCCAAACCCGAAGAGCGGCCATTGAGGTTCCGTCGAAGGCTGATGAGATCCGTGTAATATGAGACAATGGTGCTGTAGGTGTTCGTCAATGACCATTGGATGGGGATGCCGGCGTCGAACTGATTGGTGGTCAGCATTTCCTCGCCCTGCAGGAGCATGGGGATTCCGCACGTGGTCAGCGTGATCGCCGAGCCAAGCATGGAACGTTTGCGGGCGTAGTAGCCCGTCGGGGCGGCACTGTCAATTCGCACCGGCAAACGCTGGGAGCCCGAACCGTTCTCCGTCCCGCACTGATCGTGATCTTCCATAAAGACAACACTGCCCCAGCCACCCAATCCGCCGCCATCGAAATTGATGTTCACCGCATAGCTGATGGACCCCATGTTTCGATTCGAATCGCCTCCGGCGGTCAATTGGGGCAGGACGTTGCCGAAGAAGGTGTTGTTGTCCCACGTGGAGTCGAAACCGTCCGTTCCCTGCCAACCGTATGGGTCATCCTCCCCGATGTTGATCTTGCCGCCCGGGTAGGAGTGGACCATGGCGCTGATGTTTGTAACCAGAGTTGCCCCGGCAGCGTAATTACCATTATCATTGCATGGATAGTCTCCCACGATTTCGCCGACCGAGTCCCACCGGAAGCCGTCGACATGGCATTCACTCATCCACATCGTGAAATTGTCCGTAATGAACTGCGCGACTTGCGGCGTGCCGTAATCGGGCCGTGGGCCCCACGTCTCGGCGAAGGCCAGACAGGCGTTCGTCTGGTAGAAGTAGATCCCGCCGCCCTCGATGTTGGTGCCGCCGATGGTCGAGTAGGAGCCATCAAACTGCCACAAGCCATAATTCAAATCCCCATAGCTCGGAGCGTTGTCGCCACCATAGTGGTTCTGAACCGTATCGAGGATCACCGCGAGACCGTATTGATGGGCGGTCTTCACGAAGGTCTTGAACGCATCCGGACCGCCATAGGCGTCATAGTCCGCGGCGAAAATATCAACGGGGTTGTATCCCCAACTGTAACAGCAGGGAAATTGATTGATGGGCATGACTTCCACGGCGGTGATGCCGAGCTGTTGCAGAAACGGCAATGTGTTGGTCGCAGTATAAAAGGTGCCGGGATTATTCGGCGCATTCGGATCGTTAAACGACCCGATGTTCAATTCGTAGATCACCGCGTTGCTCAAACCGGGGGCGGTGAAGTTGTCGCCGGCCCAATTGAAGTTGGTCGTATTGTAAATGTAGCTATTGCCGGTCGCGGAGGCCACTTCGCGGCTACGGGGATCCTGTTTGTAGGTCGTTCCGTTGAGGTAATACTTGTACTGCTGGCCGGCCGTAGCCCCGGGCACGTCAACGGACCATACCCAACTCGTCCCTTGCGTGTAGACCGGATCATGGAACAGCGGATTCGCAGTGGTGGAATAGTTATCCCATGAGCCGGCAACCGTGACCGACGTCGCGTTGGGAGCCCACACCCGAAACGTGCACCCGCCGCTATAGGGAATCGATCCATAGCCCGCGTGCGTGGAAAATGTCTGGGCGCGCATTTCAAGCGGTCTACCAGCGAGCGCAAAAAACACCAGCCAAGCGATTGCTGCTTGGGAGATTCTTCCATGACTACAGCTTTTTATCATGTGGGATTGCGACAACCTAGCTAACCTGATGTCTTCGAATGCTTTATCTCCTGCGCTTCCTTCCCCGCCACATGAGAAGCTATACAACCATTTATGAAGCGAAGGCGGCCAAGATCCCTTTCCGGAGCTATTGTAGCGGTGTCTTGCCGGAATTCAAGTCGGAAGTTGCATAAACGGGCTGTGTGGCTTCCGGTCACGCCCCATTCGCAGGTGCTTCGACGCGGATATCGAAGAGAGTGAATGTCCATCGCCCACATGACCATACTCGTAGTGACGGCAAAGTCAGACGGCAGTGGGCGGAGTGATATACAAATCGGAACGGTGGATATACAAATTGCGGCAGTGATCCAATTTGCTTGTTTCTGCTTCTATAATCGTGATAACTTACAGTACTTTCCGGGAAAGCGAGAGGCTTCCACCGGCAGCAAAGAATGGGTTGCGCGCGGCACCTTCACGCGCGAGCCGTCGCAGTAGAGATGAGACTGGGAAATCGGATTAGCACACGCACGGGAGCTAGGCTCATCTTGAAAAAATTACAGGTCTTGGTAGTAATCCTTTTCGCAGCCCTCGTCGGGGGTGCGGCTAACCGAGTGCTGGCCGCCACATTCGTGTGGACGAATCTGGCAGGCGGTTCCTTCCAGACTGGTGCTAATTGGACTACCAACGGTGGCAATACAGGCAACGCTCCTGCGGGTGGTGATGCCACCATTTTCACCAATAATGCGAGCTACACGGTGACGTTCTCAGGCAGCACGCCTCAGATGAACAGCAATTCCTTCAATGCCACCGCCGGTACCGTCACCCTGAACATTGGTGCGGGCCAGAGTTGGACAATCACCAACCAGGTGACCAGCGCGGGGAACGGTGGCTTTGTCATCGGTCAGGCCGCCAACACAACGGGGACTGTCCTGATGATCGCCGGATCGTTGAACGTCACAGGCATCACGGGGGCGGCCGACATCAAGATTGGGGGCAATGGACAAGGCGCGTTCACGATCACCAATGGCACGGTGTACAACAACACCACCATCCTCGGCGACACCGCCACCGGCGTGGGGACGCTTACGATCAGCGGCCCGAACACGGTTTGGACGAACGCTGGCCAGGCGTCCACCTTCGACGTCGGCAGTGTCAGCAGCGGAAACAGCCTGACCATTTCCAACGGCGCATCCCTGTACACCAGCTCGATGTACAACAACTATAACTCTGGCTGCAGGAGTAACTCCTATAATCTGGGCGGCCTTGGCGCCTCCAGCAGCATCACGGTCGCCGGCTACTTCCAGGTGGGCAACAACGGCGGGGCCGCGTTCGGCATGCTCACCATCACCAACGCGGTCGTCAGCACCGGCACGTTCAATTTCGGCGGTGGTGCCGGATCGAACAACACGGCCTCCGTGCTGGCTGGCACGACCTGGAATCTGACCGGCCACCGCTTTGCCGCCGACGGTTTTTTCGAAACCATGACAGTCGACTCGGCGGTCATCACTAACGTCGGCGACTTTATCTGGGGCAACAACTCCAGTGTGAATACGCTGACCCTCACCAATGGCAGCAAGTTATTCACCGGGGCGGCAGGCTCGAGCACCTTGATCTGGGACGTGGGGCGAGGAGCCGGGACGTATGGCAACGTCGTGATTGTCACGGGCAACGGCTCGACATGGGACGCCGGTACCAGGACAGTGCTCGTCGGTGACGCGCCCACCTCATCGAACAACGAGATAATCGTCACGAGCGGGGGCGTGTTCACCAATGGTTCCCTGAACATCGGCAGTACGACGAACAACACGGTGATGATCGCCGGCGGCAAAATCGCCGTCAGCAACTTGTTGGTGACGACCAGCAACTCCGTCGTGTTCAGCGCCGGCACCCTGAATACAGGGGGCACAACGATCCAAAGCGGCGGCAACGGCGGTTTGGCCTTTGTTGTCGGTGATGGCGTCGACGCGGCCTCGTTGGAACTGGCGGCCGGGGGCACCGGTTTCCACAGCTTCGGCTCCGGTTTGGTTATCACCAACAACGCGGCCCTCCGTGGCGTTGGCACCATCATCGGCACCGCGACCATCCTGGGCACGTTGTCGCCCGGCTTCTCCCCAGGCACCATTACGACCAGCAACAATGTGACACTCATCTCGGCGACGATCAATTACGCTTTGGGCAGCAATAGCGATCTGACCGCCGTGAATGGCAATCTGACGCTGGGTGGCACGCTCAACGTCACGGATTCGGGCGGCTTTGGAACTGGGACCTACACATTGTTCACCTATACCGGCGGACTGACCTACAACGGCGTGACCATCGAAACCGTGCCGAACGCGAACTTGTTATATGCCATCGATACCGGCACGGTGGGCCAGGTGAACCTGGACGTTTCGTACACGGCACCGGCCGGCCCGATCACCGGTTCCTCCTCGGTCGCCTCGGGTACCAACGGCGTGACCTATTCGATTTCCAGCGTGACGAACGCGACGACCTACACGTGGAGTGTGCCGTCGGGCGCGACCATCGCCAGTGGCCAAGGCACAACGTCGATCGCCGTGAACTTTGCATGCTCCGCCACTTCCGGCAGTATCACAGTAACTCCTTCCAATACTAATGGCAGCGACGCTCCCAGCAGTTTGGCCGTCACAGTCGCCGGCGTGGGCGCGGCGGGTTCGATTACGGGCTCCGGCGCGGTCAGCGCGGGCGCCAGCGGCGTGACCTATTCGATTTCCAGCGTCAGCGGCGCAACCAGTTACACGTGGAACGTGCCGTCGGGCGCGACCATCGCCAGCGGTCAGGGCGCGACCTCGATCACCGTCAACTACGGATGCGCGGCGGTTTCCGGTAGCGTACAGGTCACGCCCAGCAATGCCAATGGCTGCAGCGGCATGGCCGGCAGTCTCCCGGTCACGGTCACGAGTGTGGGCGCGGCGGGCAGTATCAGTGGCTTGTCCGCCGTATGCCAGAGCCAGACCAACGTGAGCTATTCGATTGCCGGGGTCAGTGGTGCAACCACGTACACGTGGACGGTGCCGACCGGGGCGACCATCGCCAGCGGCCAGGGTGGCACCTCGATCACCGTCACTTGGGGTTCGACCAGCGGGAATGTTTCGGTCACCCCGGCCAATGCCAGCGGGTGCGCCGGTACCGGCTCCAGTCTGTCGGTCACGGTCGCCGCTCCGCCGTGCAGCCCATCGAATCCACCACCGCAGACGCCATACCCGTCGCCCACCGACTGGCGTAACGAGAGCATCTACCAAATTCTGACCGATCGTTTTTACGACGGTAATCCGTCCAACGACAACGCCGAAGCCAGCCACGGGTCGCCGTACGCGCCAACAGCCGACAACGGGATCAATGGCGGAGACTTTCATGGCATCGAGATGAAGCTCGATTACATTCAGGCGCTCGGCGCGACAGCGATCTGGATTTCGCCGATTCCGCTGAACTCGGGGGACAACTCCGCCTACCATGGCTATCACGCCCAGGACTATTACACGCTGGCCCCGCATTGGGGCACGATGACCGATCTCTCCAATTTGGTCCAGGCGGCGCACGCACGGGGGATCAGGGTCATTCTCGACATTGTCGTCAATCACACCGCTAAACTTCTCACCAGCACCGACCCGGGCTGGCCAAATTATGTGGCGCCGCCCGGAGGCTATCATCTGTCGTACATCAGCACTGCTAACGAGGAGGCGTTCCCATTCAATCCCACCAACGTCAGCCCGCCGCTGATCACGACCCTGTTCCACACGAACGGCAACATCGACGCTTACAACTACCCCTCGGGCACCCAGGAAGTCGTGTTGGGCCAATTGGACTACTTGGACGATTTGACCACGGAGACCACGTATGTCCGCACAAACATGATGAACATCTACACCAACTGGGTTGGGCTCGCTGATTTCGACGCGTTCCGCGTGGACACGGCGATTGAAGTGGACTACGGTTTCTGGCAGTACTGGTGCCCGCAACTCCACCAGTACGGCGCCACCATTGGCAAATCGAATTTCTTCATGTTTGGCGAAGCGTTCACCGGAAACGATCAGTATGTCGGTTCCTACACGGGCACGAAGGGCGGTGGGCCGTTCAAGTTCGATGCGATGCTGGACTACCCACTCTATGAGCTGGTCAACTCGGTTTTCGCCACCGCCAGCGGCAATACCGAACAAATTCAAACCCACTATAACAACATTGCCACCGACTACGATTCCAACTCCTGGTATCGATTGGTCACGTTCCTCGACAATCATGACAACCCACGCTTCCTTAGCATCGGTGGCGCTACCACGAACAGCCTCACCGTCGGCTTGCAGTTCCTCTATACATCGCGCGGCATACCCTGTCTGTACTACGGCACCGAGCAGGGATTCGAAGGCGACAACAACAACGAAGACAATCGCGAAGACATGTTTGCAGGGGGATGGCAACCGCAAGTCCCCGTTACGGGCGACAATTTCAACGAGACGAGTCTGCTGTTTCAACAGGTGGCCAGACTCAACAACTTCCGCCGACTCTATCCCGCGTTGCGCACCGGCGTGCACAACAACCTCGCGAGCAATCCGAACGGGCCGGGCTTGTTCGCCTACTCCCGCGTCCTCAGCAATGAGGAGGCTTTCGTCTGTTTCAACACGGCCAGTTCCAGCCAGACGCTGACCAATTGCCCCACCACCTATACCCCCGGCACCGTCCTGGTCAACCTGCTCAACACCAACGACACCATCGTCGTCACCAGCGGTTCGGGCACCAACACCACGCCGCTGATCGCCGTGCCCAGCATGACCACCAAGATCTATATCGCCCAGTCGCTCGTGCTGCCACTCGACCCCGTGGTCATCAGCCAAAGCCCATCCCATGCGGCGGCCAACATCTCAACTTCGACGTCGATTGTGCTGCAATTCAGCAAACCGATGAACACCAACTCGGTGCAGGCGGCGTTCTCGGTCACGCCGGCGACGTGTGTGTGTACCAGCTCCGCGTCGCTCACGGTATGTTCGGTGCAGTCTGCCTCGGGCGCGCCGGCGACGCCGGGTACGTTCACGTGGAACGCGTTGCAGAACACCACGACGTTCACAGCGAGCGGCGGCTGGCCCATGTTCACCACGAATCTGATTCACCTGGCTACGAACGCGGTGGATTCGGTCAGTGGCAATTCATTCTACGCGGCATTCGATACCTACTTCGTCACGACAAGCAACACGGTGTTGTCCTGTGAAATCTCGGGCCCCAACGCGGTGTGCGCCAACTCATCCTCCCTGGCCTACACGGTGCTGCCGAACATGCCGATCTCATCGGTCGATTGGTCGGTCTCCGGAAGCGGCACCATCATCGGCCCGACCAATGGCGCTTCCATCGTGGTGAACGCGGGAGGATCCGGCTCATTTACACTGACCGCCACCGTCGCGACGACCAACGCCACAAACATTTGTGAGCAGGTGGTGACGATTGATCCGTCTCTCCTGGCATATTGGACTTTCGACGAAGGGAGCGGTTCGATTGCCGACGATTACTCCGGAAACGGCAACACGGGCACCATCGTCCTGGGTAGCGGCGGCTGGACGCGCGGTATGGTCAACGGCGCCCTGTCCTTTGACGGCAGTGCCACCCAGGTCACCGTCCCCAACTCGTCCTCACTCAACCCCAACAACGGCATCACCATTGCCGCGTGGGTCAACGCCAATAACTGGTACAACACTCCCCGCATTGTGGAAAAGGGCTTTTCCGACAACCAGTACGCGCTCTTTCTTAATTCCTCCGGCTCTCTGGAGTTCCTCTTGGCGGGCGTCACCAACGGCATCTTGGCCGCCAGTCCCCCATCCGCCGGCGCCTGGCATCATCTGGCGGGCACCTATGATGGCTCCCTGATGAGCCTCTACATCGACGGCCAACTGGCCACCCAACAGGTCGCCAGCGGCGCCCTGTCCATTACTGGCGATCCGCTGGCCATCGGTAACAAGCCGGGTAGTAGCACGCCGTTCGATTTCTTCTACGGCATACTCGACGACGTGCGCGTCTACTGCGGGGCCCTGCCGCCCGCTCAGATCGCGCAGCTTTACAATATCGACGTCGTCGGCGACGGCATCCCTGACTGGTGGCGCTTGCGATGGTTCGGCAGCAGTTCCTCCACCAATTCCGCCTCGTGCAGCAACTGCTGCGCCGCCTGTGATGCTGACGGCACCGGCCAGAACAACTTCTTCAAGTACGTCGCGGGACTCAATCCCACCGACCCAACCCAGGTGTTCGTCCTCAACGTCGCGAGCGTGACCAACCTGTTTCAGGCGATGAACCTGAACTTTAATCCACTTGCTCTGGGCCGCACCTACACGCCGCAGTTCAGCACCAATTTGGTAGGGGGTGTCTGGCTGCCGCTCACGACGTACATGGGTCTCTTAACAAACGGCAATCAGGTCACGGTCACCGACACGAACCCAATTCCACCGCAGGAGTTCTACCGCATCGACATCAGCCTGCCGTGACCATGACGGGGTGATCCCTCGTGCCGTACGGAAACGCCCGAGTGAAAGCCATTGCCTTGCGACCTTGGGTAATTGGCGTTGATATTGGTGCGAAGTTGGCCCTAGACTGGCACGGTAGCGTGGCGCGCTTGACGGGAAAGGAACGAATTCATGCGGAGCACCCAACCGAGTTTCGTAATCAGCCTCGCGATTCTGACAGCAGCACTCATCGCTGGCGAATGCCGGGCGATGATGGCGTTGCCGGAGTCACGGGATGGGATCAGCGTTCAGGCAGAGACGAACGGTGAGTACCAGATCCGGGGCCGCGAGCCGGGATGGACGTTCCGGGGAAACATCGGCTACCCGGTTCAAGAGATTGGGAAGTCATCCGGCCAGGATGCCATCGGCGCGTATCAAGAGGTGAACTTTCGCTGGCGAGAACAGTTTTCGGGGAGCATCCGTCGTTATGAAGACCGGCCCGCAGTGCTTTTCTCAGTGGACGCGCCCGCCGGGGCGAATGTGACGAACGTGGCGTTCCCATCGTTCGGTGGATTGCCTCCCGGTCTGCACGGGTTCAGTTATGGGGAGAAGAATTTCGCGCCGCCGAATTTTGATCTCGAAGAAAACGGGACCCCGTGGCTGTTGTTCGACGACATGGCCAATACGGCGGTGATTTCCCCGGCAGCGAATTTCCTGATGGCGCAGATGTCAGGCGACGGTCGGACACGGGTTGCCAGTGGATTGAATCCGGAGATTGGCATGTTGGCGAAGCCATTGACGCATCGGAGCCTGCTGGTGCTCGGGCACGGCGTGGGCCAGACGTTCGCGGCATGGGGACGAGTGTTGACTGATCTGTACGGGAAGAAGCGTCCGTCATATGACGGGGATCCGACGCTGAAGTACTACGGCTACTGGACGGACAATGGCGCGGATTATTATTACCGATACGACAAGAGCCTGGGTTATGTCGGGACGCTGCTAAAGTTGGTGGAAAGTTATCGGGAGGAACACATCGCGCTGGGATATTTCCAACTCGACAGTTGGTGGTACCAGAAATCGACGCGCGAACCGGACGGCAAACCGGGCAAGGACAAGAAGGTCCAGGATTTGCCGGCGGGTCGGTGGAACCGGTATGGCGGCACGATGGATTACACGGCGGACCCGGATTTGTTTCCGCACGGGTTGCGCGCATTTCAGAAGGACCTGGGGTTGCCGTTGGTTGTGCATGGTCGCTGGGTGGACCGCGAAAGCCCGTATCAGAAGCAATACAAATTCTCCGGCGTGGCGCCGATCGATCCGGCGTACTGGGAGGATCGGATGGGGTACCTCGCGGACAACGGTGTCGCTTGTTACGAGCAGGATTGGCTCGACCGGATTTATTTCAACAGCGAGATGGGCCGCGTGGTCGGCGTGGGCGACGCGTTTACCGACGGCATGGCCGCGGCGAGCACAAAGCACGGTTTGGTGATGCAGTATTGCATGGGGTTGCCGCGCCATTTCCTGCAGGGCGCGAAGTACTCCAATCTCACGACCATCCGTACCAGTGGCGACCGGTTCGAGCCGGGCAAGTGGCGTGCTTTCCTCTACACATCCCAACTCGCGTCCGCACTGGGCATCTGGCCGTGGTGCGACGTGTTCAAGAGCGGCGAGACGGGCAATATGATCGTGGCTGTGCTTTCCGCCGGCGCGGTTGGCACCGGCGACATGATGGGCAAGGAAGTCCCCGAGAACATCCGGCTGGCGGCGCGCGCGGACGGCGTCCTGGTCAAACCCGACCGGCCCATGGTTCCCACCGATGAGGCGTACCTGCGCGAGGCCCGCGGCGACCCCGGCGCGCTCACCGCGTGGACCTGCACCGACCACGGCGATCATCGTACGCTGTACGCGTTCGCCTTCGTGCCGGGGAAGAAGAACGAGTCGAGTGGGCCGGACATCGCGTGGGAGATTGCGCCGGGAGCGTTTGGCATCGGATCGTCCGCTTACGCGTACGACGTGACGCGCAAGCAGGGCGTGCTGGTGCCGGCCGGCCAGCCCTACCATGCATCGTTGGGGGGCGCCCCATACCAGTTCGTCATCATCGCGCCGATTGGTCCTTCGGGCATCGCGTTCCTCGGTGACGAAGACAAGATCGCATCCACCGGCAAGCAACGAATCACTGACATCCGCGAATCGGCCACGGACTTGACCGTCACCCTCCTGACCGCGCCCGGCGAGTCGGCGGTGAAACTTCACGGTTACGCAGACGCGGCGCCCTTCTGCCAACTGGCGGGTGGAAAGGCGGCACCTGTCGTGTACGATGGAGTGACGAAGCACTTCACCGTCTCCATTCCGTCAGCTGCCGAGGGCGGAAGGCAGGCCGTGACGCTTTTCCACGCCAGCAAATAGCCGCCGCCAAAAGATTCAGGAGTTCCTGATGTCGTGGCCGAGTACTCAGGGCACCCGACACAGCGTTTACTGTGCTCTGTAGCCGCAAATCTCATTCGGGGCGTGGAGATGAACCCCGACAAAGATGTCGGGGTTACAAGTTGATCCATTCCCACGCGCTGGCCGGCCGTCTAGTCGCCCATGGTCTGAACACCGCTGTCTGCAACCCCGGCGGCGCCGTACTTTCCCCAATCATCCTGCAGGATGCCGTAAAGATTGAGGGGATTGACAGGGGGAGTCGTGTCATGGCAGGGGCAGGTAGGGGACGTACTGCTGACGCAGGCGTAAGGCACCCATTCGACGTGGTCATCGGTATAGAGGACATTGCGCCCATCTGTTCCGTGGTTGTCATTGGGACCCACGTCAGGGGTGTCGTTATAGCTACTACTACCTGATACCGTGTCGGCAGCGTCCGCGCACATCATGTACGTACGGCCCGGGTTGGAGCCCACCCTCGCAAGGCCGGTGGTCATCTTCATGATGTAAAAGTAGCTGATATTCTCGCTGTGAAGGGTTTGCCACGTGGTCGCCGCCGAGGCCGGGACAATGGCGTTGGCGCCATCGTTGACGGCAAATCTGTCACTGGGACAGTGGAATACGCCCGGATTACCGAGATAATGGTTCCTAACGAGCAGTCGCGCGGCGGCAGTGAATCTTCCCACATTATCCACGGCGCCCCCGGCGGTGCCAATCTCCGCGTTCCAATACGGGCCAGCTTGGCTAATGCCATCTGTGTAATTCAGGTAGCAAGGGAACCAACCGCCGTAGTCATCGGAGTACATGATCATGCCGGCACCAATTTGCCGGAGGTTGCTGAGGCAAACAGAGCGCCGACCCTTTTCGCGCGCTTTGTTCAGCGCGGGCAAGAGCATGGCGGCCAAAATGCCGATTATGGCAATGACCACCAGAAGTTCAATCAAGGTGAATGCCACACGGTTAGTCCTGCGGCGCCGACTGACAAGGCGATGATGAAGACGTGAACCCATGGAAACACTGCGATATTAACCACAAAGTCAGAGTTCTTGTCAAACGAAAATGCTGTAACAACTCGGTTAACCGACGGAGGGTGCGGTTTTAGGACCATGTTTTGAGTGGAACATTGCCGCAGAAGATTTACCAGACAGTATAAAGCAAGGCCGAAAATGTATATGGTAAGTCGTTGACACGATGGGGCGCTTCATGGTAGAAAGAATGCACGGCGGGAGCGTGGATTGCTCGTATGCTATTTGTGCCAGATGTGAATGCGAAAGGGCAGGATACGGGAGATTGGTTCATTTGATGCGAAGTCAGCTTTCTATTCTTGTGGCTTTCGTTGCCTTTGTGCCCGCTGTGAGAATTCGCCGATTCAAGCCGGAGAGACATTCTGAGCGCCACATTTGGCTGGGATAATGCTTGGAAGTGGAACGCAAATTTTACAGTTTCGTAAGTCCATATATATAATAATGATCGCAAATGCAAGAACCCGGAAGGATGGTTCCATGAAGACCATTAAGAGGTTTGTTTTCATCGCTCTGATATGCGGTTTGTTTGGCCCCGTAGTAAAGGGCATTACCATTGATGGCACGGCGGAATCTGCTTACGGGCCGCCGCTGGCGGTCCAGACGCTCGGCAGCAATGCGTCAACGATCGACCCCACCAATGGCAACTTGGCCGTTTCCAGCGGCTCTCAACTCGACGCGGCCTATGGGGTCGTTTCCAACGGCTTCTTGTATTTGCTCATCGCCGGAAATATGCAGTGCGACCCTACCACTTCCAATAAGTATGACAAGCTCTCGGTATTCATCGACACGGGAGCGCCCGGTCAGAACACACTGTCAAATAACACGCAGAACCTGGATGTTCCTGCCGCCTTGCCGCGGATGAGCTACGGCGGCGACCCAAACAACTGTGCCGGCTGTCCCGGGCTGACGTTCGATTCCGGCTTCAATGCTTCGTATTGGATCGGCATGTCCTATGGCGGCGGCAACGGGACGAATCCGGTACTGAACGTCAATTATGCCGACCTTCCGCCGGGCGGCGGTGGTAGCGGCGATTTTTTGGGTCGGAGCAGTCCCACGAATAACGTACTGAGTGGAGGCACGAATCCGTTCGGCATCCTCGCGGCGATGAATAACAGCAATACCGGCGGCGTCGACACCAACACATGCAATGTCAACACGAACGGCGCCGCCCAATCGATCGCGGCGGCGACAGTCACGACCGGCGTGGAATTGGCGATCCCGCTCAACGCTCTCGGCGGAGCGAGCGCGGTGGGCCCGATCAGGGTCGTCGCGTTCCTCACCACCAATGACTATAGCCAGATTTATGACCAGATTCTCGGCGCGCCCACAATTAGCGGGTGCGTGGATGCATTTGCTTTCGCCGACCCCCTGACGAATAATTTTAGCACGTTGCCCGGCACGCATTATTTCACCGTCCCAGTTGCCGGATGTAATTACTCGATCAGTCCGGTTAGCGCCCTCTACAGCACCAACGGCGGATCGGGTACCCTCACGGTGGGTGTGCTCGGCTCCGGCTGCAGTTGGGCGGCGACCAGTTCGGTGCCATGGATCACGATCACGGCGGGTTCCATTGGCTCAGGTGGCGGCACAGTCAGCTACTCGGTCGCGACCAATCAAACTACTGTTGTCAGAAATGGAACAATAACCGTTGCAGGTACGGGGCCGGCCGCCACGAACACCTTCACCGTTACGCAATCTGGACTAACTGTGGGGATCATCGCGGTGGACGGCACGCTGGACGCGGCCTACGGATGTCCAATTGCCGTGCAACAGATCGGTACGAGCTATGGCGGCAACAGCAACGCCACCAGTCTGCTGGCTTCGACCGGCTCCCAACTCGATGCCGCCTACGGGCTCGTCAATAACAAGGTCCTCTTCCTCTTCCTCGCGGGAAATCTCCAGGACAACGGCAACCGGGTGCACATTTTCTTCCAGACCGGTCCCGGCGGACAAAACACCCTCACCAATGTTAATCCCAACAATGTTGATACCTTCTCGGGCCGGTCGGTGTTGAATTGGATGGGGCCCACGAACAGCCCCCCCGGAGTGGGGCTGACGTTTGACCCCGGCTTTGCGCCGAATTACTGGATGGACGTGGCGTGCTCTACGACCAACGTCACGTTTAACTATGCGCAGATGTGGCCCGGCGGCACGAACGCGAGCGGCGTCGCCACCAATGGCTATTATCTGGGCTCGAACGCCGGAGGCAACGGCATCCTCCTCGGCGGCACGAACCCCTTCGGCATCCAGGCCACCATCAACAACACCGCTACGAATGGCGTCGATGTAGGGAACAAGCAAACCCCTGGCAATGGCTTCACCTACGGCTGCTACACCAACGCCGAAGGCGTACCCGGCGGCGAAACCGCCATGGCGCTGACGGTGACCAATGGTATTGAAATGGGCATTCCGCTGGCCGCCTTCGGCAGCCCGACGGGTACCATTGCCATCTGTGCGTTCATCGCCAACAATGGCATCGGGTTGCAAATGGCGAACCAGATCCTGGGCCCCTTCGGCACCAATGATCCGAACTTCTGTATGACAGGCCCCGGCAAATTCACCAACACGCCCTACGTCGTCCTCAACAGCTACCCCGGCCAACATTATTTTTACGTCGGCCCGGAGATGAGCATCGCGAGTGTCTCGATGGACACCAACAAGAACGTCCACGTCAGTTATCTGACGGAGAACAACACGAACCTGACCTATCAATTGCAGCGCACCGCGGCCCCGCTGTCGTTTAGCTCGGCTTGGACGAACGTCGGCCCGCTGGCCGTCGGCAGCGGCGGGATCATCGCGGCAACCGACCCAAGCGCGGGAACGAACAAGCCCGGATGGGTGTACCGTGTTCGACAGACTCCGAACTGCCAGTAAGCCAAATAAAAGTCGGATTGAGAGCGCAGCCTTGCACAGTGGGCAAGGCTGCGTACAACGGCCCCGTTCACGACCCGGTGAACAATCCCCGGCTGCTCTCCGAAGCTATGAGGCGAGGAAGACGAATCAGCAGCGCGAAGGGAGCACGACTTATTATGAAGAGGTTGCATATCTTGGCGGCAATTCTTTTGGCGGCGACCACTATCAGCGGCACGGGACAAGCCGCCACGCTGATTTGGACCAACAGTAACGGTACCTTTAGCACCGCCAGCAACTGGAGTCCGGCCCAGGCGCCCGCCGGCGGTGACAACACGTCCTTTACCAATGACACCACCTATACAGTGTCGTTTTCGGCCAGTACGTCGCAAATGCACAGCAACAACTTTAATGGTCACGCCGGCACCGTCACGCTGAACATTGGCGCGGGCAACAGTTGGACGATCACCAACCAGCAGACCGGCGCGGGCACCGGCGGGTTTGTTGTCGGTCAGGGCGCGGGCACCACGGCCACCGTTCAGATGATCAGCGGCTCCTTAAACGTGACCGGCCTCACAGCGGGCGCCGAGATCAAGATTGGTGGCAATGGACAGGGCACCTTCACGGTCACCAACGGCACGGTCCGCAACAACACCACCATCCTCGGCGACACCACCAACGGCGTGGGGACACTCATGATCAGCGGCCCGAACACCGTGTGGACGAATGGCGGCCAGGCGTCCACCTTCGACGTCGGCAGCATCAGCAGCGGCAACAGTTTGACCATTTCCAACGGCGCGCAACTGGTTGTGAACGCTGGCAGTATTGGTGTCACCACCAGCGCGTCGAGCAATACGGTGCTCATTACCGGAACCAATTCAATTTGGAACAGCACCACGATCAACTTCGGCGTTGATAGCGTTGGCAACCAGATGACCATCGCCAGCGGCGGCAAGGTCATCACCAGCAGTGGCACCGTCGGCTCGAGCGGTCCTGGCGCCAACTCGAACACGCTGGTTGTCACTGGCGCGGGTTCCGTGTGGAGCAACAGCGCCGGATTTGTCGTCGGTTTTGACAGTGCTAACAACTCCGTTATCGTTACCAATGGCGGCCAGTTGGTGACGAACGCAGGCAGCCTCGGTTCCGGTGCCCCCGCGAGCTCTAACAACTTGGGGATTATTACGGGCACTAATTCCATCTGGAGCAGCGCCGGCTCCTTTACGGTAGGTACCAGCAGCCTCAGCAACCAATTGATGATCCTCAATGGCGGTCAGCTCATTTCGAACCTGGGCACCATCGGCAACAACACCACGGGCTCATATAATATTGTGACTATTTCCGGCCCCGGTTCCGTGTGGAGCAACACTGGTACGTTTACGTTGGGCAACGGCGGGGCAAGTTTCAACACCTTGAACGTTTCCAACGGGGGCGCGGTCTACGCCGGTTTTCTTTACGACAACTCTGGCGGTGGCTGCCTAAGTAACTCCTTGAATGTGGGCGGCCTCGGCGCCTCCAGCAGCCTGACGGTCACCGGCAACTTCCAGGTGGGCAACAACGCCGCGGCAGCGTTCGGCTTTCTCACCATCACCAACGCGACCGCCAACACCGGCACGTTCAATTTGGGCGGCGGCACCTCTTCGAATAACACGGCCTCCGTGCTGGCTGGCACGACCTGGAATCTGGCCGGCCACCGCTTTGCCGCCGCCGGCGTTGTCGAGACCATGACGGTCAACTCTGCGGTCATCACCAACGTCGGCGACTTTATCTGGGGCAACAACGCCGGTGTGAATACGCTGATCCTCACCAATGGCAGCCAGTTGTTCACCGGTGACAATATAGCCAACGGGGTGACGAACTCGGCCTCGTTCATCTGGGACGTGGGGCGGCTACCCGGGGGCTCTAGCAACATCGTGATTGTCACGGGCAACGGCTCGACGTGGGACGCCGGCAGCAGGACGGTGATCATCGGTGACCAGGTCACCAACAGCCCCCTCAACTCGCTGACGGTTACCGCCGGTGGCGTGTTCACCAATGGTTCGCTGCTCGTCGGTAGTAATGGTGCCTCGACGAACGATGTGGTGGCGATCAGCGGCGGCAAGATCGCCGTCAGCAACTTGTCGATGTCGGCCAGCAATACCGTCACGGTCAGCGCCGGCACGCTCAATACCGGCGGCACCACCGTCTCCAGCCTAGCCAATAACGCCGCGGCCCTGGTCGTCGGCGATGGCGTTGACGCGGCCTCGTTGGAACTGGCGGCCGGAGGCACCGGGTTCCACAGCTTCGGCTCCGGTTTGGTCATCACCAACAACGCGGCCTTGCGCGGCGTTGGCACCATCATCGGCACCACGACCATCCTGGGCACGTTGTCACCCGGCTTCTCCCCAGGCACCATTACGACCAGCAACAATCTGACACTCATCTCGGCGACGATCAATTACGTTTTGGGTAGCAATAGCGACCTGACCGCCGTGAACGGCAATCTGACGCTGGGTGGCACGCTCAACGTCACGGATTCCGGCGGCTTTGGAACTGGGACCTATACACTGTTCACCTATACCGGCGGTCTGACCTACAACGGCGTGACCGTCGGTTCGACACCGAATGCGGGTCTGTACTACGCCATCGATACCGGCACAGTGGGCCAGGTGAATCTGGACGTCTCGTACACGGCGCCGGCCGGCCCGATCACCGGCTCTTCCTCGGTCGCCTCGGGCGCCAGCGGTGTGACCTACTCAATTTCCAGTGTGACGGACGCGACGACTTATACTTGGACTGTGCCGTCCGGCGCAACCATCGCCAGCGGCCAGGGCACAACTTCGATCACTGTTAATTTTGGATGTTCCGCCACGTCCGGTACTGTCACGGTAACTCCGTCCGATGGCGGCGGCAGTGGTGCCTCCAGCAGTTTGGCAGTCACGGTCACCGGCGTGGGCGCAGCCGGCAGCGTTAGCGGGTCCACGGTGGTATGCGCGGGAGCTTCCGGGCTGACGTATTCGATCAGCAGTGTCAGCGGAGCGACGACGTACACGTGGAGCGTGCCGTTCGACGCGACGATCACCAGCGGCCAGGGCGGCACCTCGATCACTGTGACCTGGGGCTCGACCAGCGGCAATGTCTCAGTCACCCCGGCCAACGCCAATGGTTGCACCGGTACCAGTTCCAGCCTGTCGGTCACGGCCACCGCCGCGCCGGGCATTGCGTCGAATCCATCCCCGCAGACGGTGTGCGCCGGCAGCACGGCCAATTTCTCGGTCACCGCCAGCGGGGCGGGCCTGACGTATCAATGGCAGAAGAACGGGTCGAACATCGGCGACGGCGGCACGATCAGCGGGTCGGGCACCACATCGTTGACGCTCAGCAATGTGACGACCGGCGATTCGGGCGCGAGCTTTGACTGCGTGGTCAGCGGCACGTGCAGTTCGCCGGCAACCTCCAGCGGGGCGATCCTGACAGTGAGTCCGACCTCGGTCGGCGGCACGGCCAGCGCGACGGCCTCCAGCGTGTGCAACGGCGACAGCACGACGATCACGCTGTCGGGCAGCCTCGGCGTCATCCAATGGCAATCCTCGATCGACAACGCGACGTACGCCAACATCGGCAACGCGACCAATACGGCCGTCAGCACCGGGCCATTGGTGGTCTCGACGTATTACCGCGCGGTGGTGATCAGCAGTCCGTGCAGTGCGGCGACCTCGACGGTGGCGGCGGTAAGTATCAGCACCAACGCGCCGAGCGTGAGCGCGGCGCCGGTGAGTACGAACGTGTGCCAGAACGGTGCGGCGACGTTCAGCGTGTCGGCCAGCGGCAATGGGCCGTTGAGCTATATGTGGCGCAAGCGCGGCACCGGTTGGCCCAGCGGCTGGACGCTCAACGCCGGCGGCGGCGGATTCTTCACGGACACCTCGACGGACAATGACAATTTCCAGCCGGCCTCCAACGGCGGCAACGACATTGACACCAGTGGCCGGTCGTGGGGCCTGTACAACACCGGCGGCAACGTGACGGAAGCCTTGCGGCCATTCCCGGCGGCGTTGGGAGTCGGACAGACCTTCTCGATGGACATGGATAACGGTGCCAGTGTCGTCGGCACGGTCGGGTTCGGGTTGCAGGATTCCAGCAGCGGCTCGAATCGGTTGGAGATCTACTTCGTTGGCGGCAATGGCGACTACACGATCAACGACGCCAACGGCGAACACGACAGCGGGGTCCCGTTCACGTGGGCCGGTATCAACGTGCTGGTGCGCCTGACCAGTTCCACCACCTACGCGGTGACCATTACGCGGTACATCGACGGCCAGAGCGCCAGTTTTGCCGGTACGTTGCTGAATGCCGGCCAGGTGGATCAGGTGCGGCTGTTCGACGCCAACGGCGCGGGCGGTAATCCCAACAATCTGTTCTTTAACAGCGTGCGCGTGGCCTGCGCCGATGACAACGCGGCGGACACGGCGTACAACAGTGGCTGGAACAACGGCAGCAACGGCGGCCAGGTGCCCTTGGTCAACGGCGGTGACATTGCCGGGGCCGGGACCGCGACGTTGACGATCTCGCCGGCGGCCCTGGCCGACGGTGGCTTGTACGACGTGTGCGTGGACGATGCGTGCGGGCTGGCGACGATCTCCAGCGCCGCGACGTTGACGGTCAACTCACCGCCGAGTTGTTCGGTCAGTCCAGCCAGTGCCGCGATCTGCGCCGGTGGTTCCCAGTTGTTCACGGTCAACCCCAGCGGCGGGGCGCTGCCGTACACGTATCTGTGGAGCGACGGATCGACGGGTGCCAGTCTCACCACCAACGCGGCCGGCACGTACTCGGTAACGGTGACCGATTCCAACGGTTGCACGACGACGTGCAGCGCAACGTTGACGGTGAATCCAACGCCGAGTTGCAGCGTGACGCCGTCGAGCGCGGCAATCTGCGCCGGTGGTTCCCAGACGTTCACGGTGAATCCGAGCGGCGGCACACCGGGCTACACGTACCTGTGGAGCGACGGATCGACCGGCTCGACCCTCACGACGAACGCGGCCGGCACGTACTCGGTAACAGTGACCGATTCCAACGGCTGCATGACGTCGTGCAGCGCCACGTTGACGGTCAATCCCGTGCCGACAGCGAGTGCGGGATCAGCCCAGGCGATTTGCGCGGGCGGATCAGTCCAAATCGGCGGCAGTCCGACTGCCAGCGGCGGCTCCGGCAGCGGGTACAGCTACAGTTGGTCGCCAGCCACCGGCCTGAGCAGCGCCACCGCCGCGAACCCGGCCGCGTCGCCGTCCAGCACGACGGTGTATACGGTTACGGTCACGGACGGCAACGGGTGTATCAGCGCGGGTTCTTTGGTGACCGTGACGGTCAATCCGCTCCCCGCGACACCGACCGCAGGCAACAACGGGCCGATTGTCGAAGGGAACACGTTGAACCTGACGGCCAGCACGATGGCCGGGGCCACTTACAACTGGACGGGACCGAACAGCTTTGCATCGGCGAACCAAAATCCGTCGATCTCGAACGCCACGTCGGCTGCCAGCGGAACGTACTCGGTCACGGTGACGGACAGCAACGGCTGCACGTCGGCCGCGGGCTCGACCGTTGCCCTGGTCACGGCGCTGCGCATCACCGCGATCACGGCACAGGGCAACGACATCCACATTACGTGGCTGACCACCGGTGGCACGACCAACACGGTGCAGGTGACCAGTGGGGCTGCAAATGGCAGCTACGCCACGAACGGGTTTATGGACATCGTGGGCTCGCAAACAATCGTCAGTGGCAGCGGAGACACGAGCACCAACTACGTGGATGTGGGCGGCGCGACCAACACGCCGTCACGGTACTATCGCGTGCGCCTGGTGCCGTAAGGAGGATGAATTATAGGAGCGCAGCCGAGAGGACAAAACGGCAAACAAACAACAGAAGCCGCGTTCACGACTCGGTGAACCATCCCCGGCTGCGCTCTTGCTCTCTACCACACCGCAACGCCCGTTACAACAGCATGCGTCTGGTGCGTTGAGTCAATTCCTTACCTAGTTTCCAAGACTGTGTCCGGACTCCCCCACTTTTATTCATGCTTCTTCCGTCTTCCTTGGTCTGCCGATTATTCTCATCGCGGATATTCTGCGCAATACGGCGAAAGCCTGGTTTCTGCATCAGGGAAGCCTATTAGCACTGCGGGTGGGACGTATGCGGCTGACGGGGTACACCTAGTTTCGGGCGCAAGGTTGTGAAACAATGGCGGCATGGTTACATCCAAAAAGGGGTTGGTTCGGCGACGCCGGACTCCAAAGCAACGGCAACGATTGGTGGCGCGTTTTCACCGAAGTCGATTAACCCAACAGGACTTTGCCACTCGCCACGGCATCGGGTTGTCCACCCTGAATAAGTGGTTGCGCTTGGAACGTGACGCCGTTCCCGCGAAGGTAAAGTTTCAAGAAGTTCGATTGCCCACCCCAACCCCGCGCTGGCCGATCGAGTTCGTCAACCCGCAGGGGTGGATCGTCCGGTTGCAGAACAGTTCCGAGGTGCAGACGTTGCCCCAACTGTTGCGGGCACTGCCGTGCTGAGTGTATCGAGCGCCACGCGGGTGCTGGTGGCCAACATGCCTGTGGATTTGCGTGGGAGTTTCAACCGGCTGTACAGCCTGGTCGTCGAGCAGCTCAAAGTGAATCCCCTGTCCGGTCATCTGTTTGTGTTCACCAACCGGCGGCACGGAGGCGAAAACGAGAGGCCCTTTACGCAGACAGACCAGAACCAACCAGCTTCTCAAATTGATTCTGCATCGCCTCGGCTGAGTCGATCGCACCTGGCTGCAGACCGTGAGCAATGATTGTGAGAAGTGTGGAAACAACAAAGCGCTTCACCAGCAGAATGGGCAACCGACCAACGATTGGCTTCTGTGTGGGCAGAAGTTCATCCAGCCGAACCTCTATCGCGTCGCGGACAACGTGCAAGCCCGATCCTTCCCCGTCGCCCACGATCGCGCGGAACAATTGCGGCGCAGTGCGCACATGCGCGAATAATGCGCGGCAATCGACGAGGAATGGCGAATCCGGACTCGCCTTAAGCATCGGTATAACAACCCGATTTACCTGGGCTTTCAGTAAATCGTCTTTAGAACTGAAATGCGCGTAGAATGTCGCCCGACCGATGGCCGCCTTTCTAGTGACATCGCTTACGCGGAGGTTCCGATAGGAGCGGTGAAAAAGCATTTTCACGAACGCCTCATTGATCTTGTTTCTCGTTCTCCTGACCCGCGCATCGGTAATCGAATCCGCCTTATGGGTGGCAAGTTTCGAGACGCTTTGCGATTTATGTTTCATAACCGACCATTTTGCGCGATTTCAGTTGAGAGCCCCTTGGCATTAGCGGAATAATCATCGCCATGCAACCGCATTTACCCGATGATCGCCACCGGCCCGAATCGTATCTTGTGATCCTTTTCCCGTGCCTGTTCATGATTGTGTTCCTGCTGCACTTCCACCGGGCGTCCGAGTTCTTCCAGTTCAAATTGCATTATGTGCCCCGCGATCCAGAGCAAGTGGTGTCTTCGCTGGTTCGGGCGCAAAACCATTGGCCCCTGTTTCACGACCCGCACATTCTAGGTTACCTCAGCCTGCCATTGCTACTTTTTTGCGCTTTTGCCCTTTATCAATTGTCGCGTGAGGCCCGCCCGCGTCTGAGTTCCCTTGGCCTATTCGTCACGGTCTCGGGTACCATCTACCTCGGCGGGCTTTTCGGCATGTGGACAGCCTTCTACCGGGGATTGGGCGAGGTCGATCCGCGTTACCTAGACGGTGCCATTGCGACATTTCGCGGGATGACTGCTCCCTATGGCGCCTTCCTGATGACAACGACATTGGCGAGATTTTCACTCATCGGTCTCAGCGCGCAGGGCCTGATGCTGTGGCGGTTGCCCGGCATCCCCCGTCGCTCGGCCGTGTTTATCCCATTGGGGTGCCTGATCATCCTCGTGTTCTGGGATTTGGACAATTGGATGCTGATCGGGATGCTGCTGCTGCTGATCGGGTTGTTTCCGCTGATTCCCCTCTGGAACAAGCTTGGCCCTGCCCGGTCACAGTGTTGCGGGTATGACAAGGCGTCGAAGACTGTGGATGGCAACCGCGAACATGGGATTTCTTGAAGGCACATTTACCTCTGGACGACTGGTTCCACGCTCTGGCCGACTCTAACGCGCTTCCGCCTAACGCCGCCTGCGCGCTGAGCGAGCGCGGCTTCGTCGTGCTGCCCGGCCCGGTGCCGACCGAACAAATGGAGCGACTGGCCCGCGCGTACGACGACGCCGTGGCGTCCGCAACCGGCGACGACGTGAAAACCGGCAGCACGACGACGCGTGTCAACGATTTCGTCAACCGCGGAGCCGAGTTCGAGGCGCTCTACGTCTTCGCGCCCCTGCTGGAAGCGTGCGCCCTCGTCATCGGCCGCTCGTTCAAGCTCAGCTCGATGCTTGCGCGGACGCTGCGGTCCCACTCCCCCGCTCAGGAACTGCACGTCGATGTGCGGCGCGACTCGACTGATTGGCCGCTGGTCGGCTTCATCCTGATGATCGACGAGTTCCGGTTCGAAAACGGCGCTACGCGCTTTGTGCCAGGCTCACACCGGTGGCCGGGCATCCCGGAAGACGTTATGGCCGATCCCCGGGCCGACCATGACGGCCAAGTCCTGGCGTGCGGACCGTCAGGCTCGTTACTTATCTTCAACGGGTCTGTGTGGCATGGCCATGCCGCGAACACGACGGGCGCGCCTCGCCGCTCGCTCCAGGGTGCGTTCATCCCGCGAGACGGGCGCGCCGGGACCGACTTCTCGGCGCGCATGCGGCCCGAGACGCGCGCGCGTCTTGGCCCGCTCGCACGACACGTGCTCGGGTTCTGACCGGCGTCGTGGCACCATGGCTGGGACGGTGTGTGCGGGTGCCGCCGTGCTGGGCGGCAAAATCGTGTTGGGGCAATTGACGTCGGTGGAAAAGTGCCAGCAATCGCTGCCGCTGTTCAGAAGTTTACCGGCATGGTCTCAGAGTCCGTCGCCGGAAGCTAGACGTGACCGCTCAGACGGATACGGTGGGACAACTCGTCTGGGCTTGTCGCCCGGACCGGGTTCCGGCTGTTTCGGTGTGGCGGCGCTACGGCAGATGCACGTACGCTGCGCCGACTTCGACAGGCTTCGTTCCTGTTGACAGATCGTTGCCTGTCAGGACGACTTCCTGTTCCGCCGTGCCGCTCACGCCCACAAATACGCCTGTGCCGGGATCAGGCCGCGCGGCAGTGATGAAGACGTGCTTCGCCTTCTCCAGCCCGATCGCGGCGAGTTTTGTCCCGGCGGGACCGCCTGCAAAACCGTTGATGGAGAAATTTTCCACGCGCGCCGCGTAAATCGCATGGCGGTCCTGAGCCGGCCCCGGCGTGTCCCACACCACGCGTATGTCACGCAGATCGAGGCCGCGAATATTGTCGAAGATCATGGCCGACGGCGCCGGACTGTAATCCGTCTCGGGGGTCGAGGGACGAATCCTGGCGACGCCGCGCGGCTTGTGTTGTTTCTCGACCGGTTCAAAACCGGTAACGCGCATAAGCACGTTGTGCAGGCTGACGTTTTCGAGCGGTCGATCCGGCGGACCGCCAACGAGGATTCGCCCTTTGCTGCGTATGCTGATATCGCTGAAAGCCACGTCGCGGATGCGCCCCAGAGCCGACCCATCGCCACGCTGTTCGAGATCAAGAAAAATCGGGTACTCGATCCAACTCTCCTTGCGGCCGGTCTGTCGGCTTTTGAACGCGACCGAGGTGTCGATGGTGATGTTAGCGAAGCGGATGCCCTCTACCAGCGCGCCGTCCTTGATGTACATCGCCAGGCCGTAGTGCGAGCCGGAGATCACGCAATTGCCGAACGTGCAGTCCCGGAAATCACCCCAACTGGCCGTGCCGAGCTTGATCGCCGATTGCGCGCTGATGAGGATGCAGTTGTCCACCGTGACCCGTTCGCAGGGGCGCGCCGTTGACTCTCCGGGGCGTTTGTCCGTCTTCAGGCAGATTGCGTCATCGCCGGTTTCGATGTACGAATCCGAGATGAACACATTGCGGCTGGAATCCGGGTCGATGCCGTCGGTGTTCGGCCCGCGCATGTCCGTGATCATGGAAATCCCGTGGATGAACACGCCATCGCATTGCCACGGACGGATTCCCCAGCCGGGCTGGTTGCGAATGCGCACGTCGCGAATGTGTACATTGCGGCAGCCAATCAGTTCGATCAACGGGCTGGGGCGTGGCTCTTTGGCCTTGAAGTTGGGATCCCAAAACGCGTCGCCGTTGCCGTTAATCGTGCCGTCCCCTTCGATGGCGATGTTCTCGGCGTTCTCCGCGAAGATCAAATGATTGGTACTGTAATCCGCCATTTGGCGGCTGCCCCACAGCGTGGCACCGGGCGAAAGGCGTAGCGTGACGTTGTTCTTCAGTACGATTGTTCCCGTCAGGAAATTGCCCGGCGGAACCCATACGACGCCGCCGCCGGCTTCTGTGCAAGCATCAATGGCCTTTTGGATGGCTGGTCCGTCGTTGGTCTGACCATCGCCTTTCGCTCCGTACGTGGCCGCGCCAAAGACGGGATACGCCCCTTCGGCGGCAGCTTTTCGCTCGGCGACCTGCCAAGCGGCAGCCTTTTGCGGGTCATACCCGAATTGCTTCTGCAATTCCGGTGGCAGCTTTGCCAAAGACAGCGTCGCAATTCCGGTCTTGTGGAAAATGGTGACAGTGGAAGGCGTTACTCTACCCCAACGCGCTTCTTCATAGGTAGTACCGTCGATTGTGATGCTACTATTGGCTGCATTGCTCGTGATGCTGGTGGTCGCAGGGTTCGTAGGAATAACCGTAGCTATGGCAGTATCGGTCTGCTGTCCAAACGCATTGGCATCTGCGACTACGAGAAAGAGAACAAAGATACGAACGGCATTCATCGCGGTTTCTCCTTTCAAATACGGATGGTAGCGCTCATCAGCGCGAGGTGACTCAGCTACCACGGGTAGTATCCTGCCGATGATCTTGGGGGTGGCCCATTGCGGCACACTTCGCGCCCGCCACTGCCGGGAAAGTTTTTGCGGCACAGCCACCGGGTTTTTCGGTTCGTCCTTCAACGTAAGTGGTTGATAAATCGTGATCGAGAATTGTCGTCCACTCGCGCGGATACTCATGAGGCACAGCCTCACTTGCGCCGCCAGTCGATGCGTTACGATCCCTCGTCTCGCCGTACGCGTAGCGCAGCTGTAACCAGATAGTGCAACGCGTCACAGCAGTCCGATAGCCATGCGTCAAACATTGAGTCGAGTATCCCAAAACCTGTCCAAGAGTCAAGAGAGCGGGTGCTACAACAGACCGCGCTTCTTGACCTCGAGATATCGATTGATCGTGGCGGTCGTGAGCGTCTTGGCGGGGACGTTTACCGTGAGCGCGCCGTGTCGTTCGAGAAGTCGCACCGCCGTGCGATAGTCCTGCCACAATTCAACCGCGGCCACAAGGCGGAAGGCCTCCGCCGCTTCCACAGGGGTCTGGAGTTGCGCCGCCAGCAGGTCCGAATCGCTGATCGTGACGCACAACGGCAGATGCCGCGGTCTCAAATACAGCATCCCGTTCAGCAATGACCGTGACGCCTCCGCGTCCACCAGGTCCGTGAAGCACACCATCAGCGTGCGCCGCGGGCTTTTGCGCGCCAGATACGAAAACGCCAGCGCGTAGTCCGACTCCAACCGCACCGACTGCGTCCGGTGCAACGTCTCCACCACTTGTCCGAGATGTTCGCGGCCCTTGTCGGGCGGCAAGTACGCCACGATGCGATTTGCAAACAACATCACACCGACGAGATCGCCCTTTGCGAGCGCGACCTGCGCGAGCAAGGCCGCCGTGTTGGTCACGTAGTCCAGCTTCGTGAAATCACCGACCTTCGCGCCCATCAACCGGCCCGTGTCGATCGCCAGCATCACGCGCTGGTTGCGTTCCGTCTCGTATTCGCGCGTGATCAGGCGATTCCGTCGCGCCGTCGCCTTCCAATCGATCCAGCGATAATCATCGTCGCGCACGTAGTCGCGTAGTGACTCAAACTCTGTCCCCTCCCCCAACATCCGCGTCGGTTTCAGTCCACCGGGCAGCATGGACGCGTGCGCCAGCGCCAACTCCGTCTGTGAAAGCTGTTTGATATTCGGATAAACCTTTACCGGCATCGGCGCGGCCACGCGGAACTGGGCGCGAGTGAGGCCGAGAGCACCTTGGGCGCGATAGAAAATGTCCCCGAACGCAAACTCGCCGCGAAATGTAGGTCGAACCTGATACCGATGCTCCCCGACCGTCCCCGGCGGCACTTGCACCACCGCCTCGCGCCCGGCTTGCTCAAAGCGCAGTGGTGGCGAGTCCTTGACCACCAGCCGCGCCGTGCGCTTCGAAGCGTTGCGGATGTGCAACGTGACTTCCTCCCGCACACCTAAAGACAGGATCCGCGGACAAACCCGCGTGATCTCGATACCGCGCCGCGGGATCGTGCCGAGGTAATCGTAGATCGCCAGGCACAGCAAGGCCGCGTCATAAACCAGCGCCACGCCGAACAACTGCGGCACGAAACCGCCGAGCATCACCGGCACGAGGCCGAGACCGAGCAAATACAAAAGTCGGGCCGTGAAAATCATCGCGGTACAGGCACTTCGCCCAGCACCTGGGCAACCACGCTGTCAGCCGTATGCCCTTCGATCTCCGTCTCGGGCCGCAGAATCAACCGATGCCGCAACACCGGCGGCGCGAGTTCTTTGACGTCATCCGGTGTCACGAAGTCGCGCCCGCGCAGTGCCGCGAGCACCTTCGCCGATTGCAGCAAGGCCAGCGACGCGCGCGGACTCGCGCCCAGCGACAGCCGTTGCGATGCCCGTGTGGCGGCCACGATCTGCACGATGTACTGGATGAGTTCCTCCTTCACCACCACCGCTTCTCCCGACTTGCGCGCGATGTCAATCGATTCGGCGTTCATGACCGTCTGGACGCCGAGTTGCTGCAACGAATGGAGCCGGGACCCCGCGTGATACCGCCGCAGAATCTCGCGTTCCTCTTCCGCTTCGGGATAGTGGATGCTGATCTTCATGAGAAACCGGTCCACTTGTGCCTCGGCGAGCGGGAAGGTGCCCTCGTACTCGACTGGATTCTGGGTGGCGACCACGAAGAAGTTCGACGGCAGGGCATGCAGCACGCCATCCACGGTCACCTGGCGCTCTTCCATCGCCTCCAGCAACGCGGCCTGTGTCTTGGGCGGGGTGCGGTTGATTTCGTCCACCAGCACGATGTCCGCAAAGATTGGCCCGGCGACGAACGAGAACGTTTTCGCCTGCAGGTCGAACACGTTCGTGCCGATGATGTCCGACGGCATGAGGTCGGGCGTGAATTGAATGCGCTTGAAGGTGCTGCTCAAGGTGTGCGCGAGCGCTTTGGCAAAGAGCGTCTTGGCGAGGCCCGGCACTCCTTCCACCAAGACGTGGCCGCCCGCCAAAAACGCCACGATGGCCTGCTCCATGACCGCCCGCTGGCCCACAATGGCCTTCTGCAGTTCGCCAATCAACCGTTCAAAAGTTTCCGGGATCGACCCGTTCGTTTCGTTCATTGCATTTGTCTCCTGAATTCCTGCAGGCGCCGGGCGAGTTTCCCAAATTCTCGTCGCGTCAGCCGTTGCGTCTCCAACCGTTGCTCACATTCCCCCGCCAGTTCCTCCCACTGGCGGCGTAACTCCGCGCGCGACGCCAACCGTGCCGCGATCTCCGCCGCTGTCGCATCCGCACGCAGCCCGTGCCGGTCGATCAACTCCCGCCGTGTGTGCTGGTACAGATAATCAATCGTCTCCAACTGCGTGTCCGCGCGTCGGTACAGGTCGCCGAGGGCCACGGCATATTCGAGGACGGAGCGGCGCGTCTCGACCACGAGCGGCACCGGCTCGCCGAACCGCCGCGCTTGCGAGTAGAGCAGCAGTCCCACCACCAGTGCAAGCTGCAACGCGGCGAATCGGACCGCCGGCAATCCCAAAAAGTCGTGCATGGCAAACTCACTCGAATAGCCGTGGTGGTATTCGTCGAATAAAACCGCGCCGCCCGCCGGCAACTCGTGCAGCAGGTTCAATAGGAGTGCCAGATTGTCATTCGCGGCCACAAATTGATTGTCGATGAACGACGCGCTGGAGAACACCACCACCTGCCCGCGCCCCTGCGGCGCCCACAGGGCGTGGACGGCACCCTCGTCGGCGACCACCAGCGGCACGACCGCGCCCTCCACAATGCGAAAACCAGGGTTCTGCTCCCCTTCCATATTCTGCACCGCGCGTGTCACACCGAACGGCGTAATGCGGTGAAAGGTTTGCGCGGTGCGGGTCAATTCCCAAACTCCCCGGTGCTCGGCGTTGGCGACGCTGTTGGTTTGCAACTGAATGTGCATCTCGTCGAGCAGTTCGCGAGTTGACCTCCGCAAAGGCTGGTCCGGGTTGGCGTAAAACAGGAGCGTGTTCCCATGCGCCACCCAGCGCGCCAATGCCACAGTTTCTTCGCGCGTGGGCGGCAGCGCCCCGTGCCCGCCATAGAGTTCGTCGGACGAAAGGTCGGTGAACACAAGCACACCCTCTCGTGACGCCAGCTTCGTCCATGGATGCTCCCATCGTTCGATGGGCCATCCGAGCTTTTCCAGCGTTACGAAGGTGGCTTTCGTGCCTTCCGGCGATGGGTTGTAACTGCTCGCCGCGCGCGACCGTGTGTAGCGCTCACGACCGCCTGCCACCATGAACGCGAGCACGAGCGTGATCCCCAGGATCGCGGCAAAGACCAACCATTGCCGTCCCCGCGAGCTCACGATCCGCCCTCTCCGGGGAGCTCGCTGGCTCCGACGTCTCGCAGCAGTTCATCCGCCACTGCGGCGAATTGCTGGACGTACGCGGCATCGCAGGATGCGCCGCCAAAAACCGTCCGATCATACATGAGATTCAAGGAGCGAAACGCGGAAACCAGCGCGGCCAGCGGAGACCGCTGTTGAAACTGGGTCAGGTATTCCCAGTTCGTTCGTGTCCGGTCATGGACCACCAGCCCCCGTTTTTCGAGCCCGGACAGCAATGCGAGATGGAAATTCTTCAGTGCCTCCACCAGCTCTCCGCGTTGGAGAAGCTCCTGCGCACGCTGCCGATAAACGTCCGGGGACTCCAGCGTGGTGATGGCCCGCGTCGTGAGCGTGCCCACGTTTTCCTCACGAGATTGCAGCGCGCGCCAGAGCAGCCAGCCTGCCAGAACTACCAGCGGCAACGTGAGGATCCCGAGAGTTATGTAGTAGGCGACCCGCATCGCATTCTGTGCCAGATGCGTCGAGAAAAGCCGATCCAGCCAACGGCCAATCACTTCCATCGCCCGAATGGCAAACCGTTGCCACCAGTTTGGGTTGGACGCGTTGCGGTATTCTTCCGCCGCCAGCACTTTCCCGAGCGTTTGTTGCGCGCGAGCGAGTTCCTGGTCGAGTTTTGGTATGCGTTCCGGGTCGGCGTTTATCTCGGCCAGAAGCTTGCGGCATATCGTTGCCAAACGTTGCCCATCCGCGCCCGTGAGGTCACTTGTCGTGCGGATCAAGCGCCGCGCTTCATGATCGATGGCGGCTGCGGCAACCTTCCAATCCGTCTTCTCCGCGTGATGGGACAGCGCGGCCGCCGCGCGCTGCACTCCATCGCTCTCACCACAGTCGAGCGCATGGACGAGGTCCTCGAGTGAACTACGAATTTCCGATTGCCGTGTGGCCGTCACCTCCGGTCGGGCCTGCGCGGTAACTGCCGCCACCGCGAGACAGCCGGCCACCAGGCCGAGGATGCCCGTCGCGCCCCTCATGTCTGCACGGGCGGGACGGGTTGAGCGCCCAGCGCCGCGGCCAACACCTGCAAATCAAACCCTTCCTTGCGGATTCGGATGTCGTAGTAAAAGAGGATCATCGCAATCGTTCCGATCGGCCCCACTCCGGCCTGCATGATCATCGTCAGGATTCCCTGCAGGAGCATTAACGGTGCGAACGCATTCGGCATATGACGAGGATTATAGGACATCACTTGCACAATGGTAAAAGGGACACCGACAATCATCTTCGCCATGAAGGCGAGGGCAAACGTGATGAGCAGAATCACGCTGGCCTTCGTGATGTTGTTGCGAAGAAATCCTTTGTCCGACTTCTTGCGCATCAGATCACTGCTCCGTCGCAAGGCCGCCATGGGACCGAGTCCCTCAATGACCACCACCTCGCTGACCAACAGGTACGATAGCGCAAAATAAACACCCGGCACAAGGCACGCCATCAGGCCAAGCACGACGATCACCGCGCTTAGCATCGTTGTTCCCAGCAATTTCCCCAGGATGGGCCGCACCCGACGCAGGGCTTCGCCGATTCCGATGGGGTCACCGAGGTAAATAGAGGAGACTGCCGTCGTCAATGTCCCGATTCCGACCTGCACCGCCAAGAATGCAACCACGATGTACGCAAAGGACGCCCCCATTATCTGCAACACCGGCCCAGCCGTCGCCGTCCGTCCGCCTTGATAGAGAGGTTGCAACGACGCTTGCATCGCCAACTGCCCCAGGAAAACCGGGGCTTGTACCGCAAGCATGATGAGGAAAAACGTCATGAAATGGGCACGGTAGAGACGGAACGTTTGGTCCAGAATGTCGCCTAGATCCATCGGTCGCAAATCTAATCGTGTTACGGCCATCGGTACCCTCCGCCTCCTGAGGACTTGAAAAAACCTATGCCACACTGTCGCGGTCACAGCCGCTACGGGAAGTGTTGTAGCGTGCCGAGCAAGCGAGCGCAATCCATAAGTGCAGGTGAACTAGGTGGTTGGACCAAGGTCGAGATGCTGGGGCGGATTGGGCGGGAGCTTCCAAACGATTTCGGCATGATCGGCGGCCACATGCATCTTGTTGGCCATGTCGATGCCAGCCTGGTACGTCTGCTCGAAAGCGGAGAAATTTCTTGCGGCGACGTGCTGATCGAGCGGATCGAGGATCTTCTGCGTGTACTCCTCGACCATGCTCTTGTACTTCGGGCGGGTCAGGTTGCCCTTCTTGAATAAACTGCGGACGCCGCGCAATTGATAAGCCGCGAGATCCCAGTTGCCGCCCTTCGCCGCATAATACGCGATCCAGTACCGGTCGCTCACGTCGCGCATCAACGTGCCCAGCCCCGGCTGCAACTCCGCAATCTGGTCGAGCGTCAGCTCACCATGTTTCGTCCGCCCAACGATTGGTTTTTCGTCTGCCATACCTTTTTCCTCGTAGGAGCGATTTATAATCGCGACCGGTCGCGAATGCAATTCGCTCCTACGCAAATCCGCGCAAAAAAACAAAACCCCGACACCATCGTGCCGGGGTTCGTTCGACTCAAACCATCAAGACTACGTCTGCTTGTCGGTTTTGGCGCCCATGGACTTCATGAACGGGCACCCACCACTTGACGCAGCTTTGTCGCTTTGCGACTTCCACTGTGCCAACTGTTCGGGCGTCAGGATTTTCTCCAGACCGGCAGTAAAGATCGTGTGCAACTCCGACGTGGACGTTGCCTTACGGCAATCCGTCTTCAGGGTCTCGACTTTCGCCTTCTGCGCATCGGTGAGGTTCAACTTGCTGAGCGAGTCACCGCTGCAAGTCGCGCCCTTCGCCATGCCACCGCAACACCCTTCACCCGCGTACACCGCCGCTACGCCACTCGTAACGATGGCCGCAAGCGCAAATACCAAAAGCTTCTTCATCGACTCTCCTTTGTTTGTTTCCCCGATTAGACCCAATAATAACACGACTTGTTCAACCAGTAACGCTATTTCTTCGCCATCAACGCCGCCAGTACGCGCTCGGGTGTGAACGGCGCTTTCTTCATGCGAACACCACAGGCATCATAGATCGCATTGGCGACGGCAGGCAGCGGTCCGTTGATGCCGATTTCGGCGATACTCTTCGCGCCGAACGGGCCGGTGGGTTCGTAGGTCTCAACGAGAATCGTTTTGATCTTCGGCGCGTCTACAGTCGTGAACAGGCGATAGTCGAAAAAGCTCGGGTTGAGCATCCGCCCGCGTTCGTCGAACACCATTTCCTCGCACAACGCGTAGCTGAGGCCGTTCATCGCCGCGCCTTCCATCTGGCCTTCGGCAAGCTTGGGGTTGATCGCCACACCGCAATCGACTGCGGCGACGTAATCGATGACGCGCACCTTCCCGGTTTCAGTGTCCACTTCCACTTCCGCGAAGTGCGCGGCGAACGGCGGCGGCGAGACGTACGAGATGTGCGATGCTTCGCCTTCGATCTGAAATTGGTTCTGACCGTAGAGCGAGCGGTTGATGATGTTCGTGTACGGCACTTCCTTGCCCGACTTGCTGATTACCTTCGCGTTCTCGCACCGCAGATTCGCAACATCTTCTTTCAACATCTCGGCCGCGACCTTGAAGATTTTGTCACGGCAGGCTTCGGCGGCTTTCTTCGCGGCACCACCCGATACGTAAGTCGTGCTCGACGCGTACGCGCCCTTGTCGAACGGCGTCATGTCAGTGTCGGACGAATACGTAAGAATCTTGTCGATGGTAATGCCCAACACTTGCGCGGCAATCTGCGCCAGCACGGTGTCGCTGCCCGTGCCGAGGTCGGTCGCACCCATGAGCAGGTTGAACGACCCGTCCTCGTTCATCTTGATGCGTGCCGACGCCATGTCGATGCCCGCGATGCCTGAACCTTGCATCAGACAGGCCATGCCGACGCCGCGTTTGATCTGCGCTTTTGGGTCGCGCTTCTGGTAGAGGCGATGTTTCTTGCTCCAGCCAATCGCTGCTGCGGCGCGGTCGATGCATTCATCCAGCCCGCAACTCTCGACGGGATTGTCGTGTCCCTCTTTGCCTTCGCCGAGCGCGGCGAAGACAGGATTTGTTTCGCCTTTTTGGATATGGTTCTTCTTACGAAGAGCGATCGGGTCGATGCCGAGCTTGTCGGCAATCATGTCCATCACCTGTTCGATGGCGAACGCGCCCTGCGTCGCGCCGTAGCCGCGGTATGCACCCGTGACCGGCGTGTTCGTGTACACCGAGTCGCCCCAGAACCGTACGTTCTTGCAGCGGTAAAACGGCAGCGTCTTGCTGCCGACGTTCGTTAGCAACGTCAGCGAATGCGTCCCGTACCCACCCGTCCAACTCGTCACCCGCTGGTCCAGCGCCGTGAACGTGCCGTCGTTCTTTACGCCGATGGTCATCTTGACGATCGATGGATCGCGCGTGCGGCTTGCGATGAATTCTTCGCGGCGCGTAAACTCGATTTTCACAGGTCGGCGCGTGCGCACCGTGATCAGCGCGCACAAATCTTCGAGAATGATCTCCTGCTTCGCGCCGAACCCCCCGCCGATACGCGGTTTGATGACGCGGATTTGGTTGACTGGAATCTGCAGGCATTGCGCCACAATACGGCGACAATGCCACGGCACCTGCGTCGCCGTCCGCAACACAATGCGGTGGTTCTCGTCGAGGTAGCCGATGCACACGTGCGGTTCGAGCGGACAATGCTGCGCATACTGCGTCTCGAATTCTTCCGACACGATGAAATCCGCCTGCTGCAAGCCCTCATCGACTTTCCCGATCTCGACGTCGTAGTGCGCCGCGATGTTGTGTTTGCGGTCGTGAATGCCGTCCGCATCCGGCTCGTCGTGAATGATCGGCGCACCGTCCTTCACCGCCTCGCGCACGTCGAACACCGCCGGCAGCACTTCGTACTTCACGTCGATGAGCTTCAACGCCTGCTCGGCGATCTCGGGTGTGTTGGCCGCGACGCACGCCACACGGTCGCCCACAAACCGCACCTTCGTGTCGAACATGAACGCGTCGTACGGTGACGGTTCAGGAAACCCCTGCCCCGCCGTCGTATGCGGCACCCGCGGCACGTTCTTGTACGTCAGCACGATCACCACGCCGGGAAGTTTCTCTGCCTCGGTCGTGTCGATATCGAGAATCCGCGCATGAGCATGCGGACTCCCCAGAATCTTCGCATGCAGCATGTTCTTCAGGAAAATGTCGTCCGTAAACTTCGCCGACCCCGTCACCAGCCCAATCCCGTCCACCCGCCACGGACTCGTGCCAACGGAGGTCTTTGAAAATGGAAGTGTGGATGTGTCGTTCATGGCTGAATTCCTGTCATTCTGGCAAAATGTCTCTCTTCAAATACGCGTCTAAGGCGAGTTGATAGGACGCATTTGCTGTCAGATCGCGGTAATCGCCAGGATGCAAAGACTCGGTGCGGTTGAATCTGCTACAGACAAGTGTGTTGCCATTTCTCGAAATGCGAAAAGCGAGTTTGCCAGTGTCCCGTCGCTTGACGCGCACAGGGTAAATCTCCACCCCACCAGCAAGCACAAAACAGAGTGCTCTACTAAAGCGATCCTGGTCCATACCTCAGTTTCAAATACCGCTCAATTGATTGCGCCGTTCCTTCGTCGTTGGTAGGGCGCGACCGCCGGGCGCGCCGCAGCCGTTTCCCTTGGTACGTCTTGGCTGGCCCGGCGGTCCAGCCCTACCTCGAAAGGACGGTGGTTCAGCCCTACGAGCTTGGCATCCATACATAAGTCCAATCTTCCGCGCGCGTGACCAAACCGCGTCGTACCGGGTTCTGCAAAATGTAATCAGCTTTGTCTCTAAGACTCTCATCCTTCCGCAGGCGATGATCGAAGAAATCGCGTTGCCAGCGGATGTTGAGCTTCTTCGCGACGAATTCCTTCCACTGTGAAATCGCTGTTGTCGTGTCCTTGTCTGTCGGAAAAGACACTAACATGTCCAAGTGATCCGGCATCAGCAGAAGCAACTGCACCCACCAGTCGCCACGCGACTGACGGAAAACAGCAGATTCAAAGATGGGTGTGGCAATCTCCGTTTTGCACAATTGATTCACGCCTTTTGGCATACAGCAAACTGTAATGAAGAAAACAGTGCTTTGGTGGTCAACGTATGACGGCGCGGTGTGCGGGAGCGTTTTTCGCTGCGGACGGATCGTGGTTATCCGCGGCGCGCCCGGCGGTCGCGCCCTACCAACGACTGGGGACGACGACCTCACGCCGTCGCGCCTCCCTTGGCCTGACGCATCTCATGGGCGGCGGCGAGGACGGCTGCGATGGGCTTCACATAGCCGGTGCAGCGGCAGATGACGCCGGAGAGAGCTTCGCGGACGTCGGCGTCGGTCGGGTTCGGGTTTTCGTCGAGCAATTCCTTGGCGGACATGATCAGACCGGGAGTGCAAAAACCGCATTGCGCTCCACCCTCATCAAGGAATGCTTTCTGGAGAGGATGGAGCGTCCCGTCTTTTTGCGACAGGCCCTCGATGGTCTCGATCTTCTTGTTCTGGCAATGGCCGACGAGCACGACGCAGGAGTTGACGGTGCGCCCGTTCAGCAACACAGCGCAGATGCCGCAGTCGCCGTTGGAGCAGCCGACTTTTACGCCAGAGTAGCCCTCGCGCCGCAACACATCCAGCAACGTGTCGGTGGGCTGACAAACAAACTCCTTCGGCTCGTTGTTGATGGTCACATGCAGGTTCATCATGATTTCCTCCTGGAAGCAGAACTCAAAGGTTCCACGGCCATCGGTGCGCCATAAGCGGCGCGGCGTTCACGCACCTGAAAACCGATGGCCTTGCGGGGCGTCGCCGTTGGCGGACTTATCGACTGGCGAATCGCGTCGAAGACAATCTTGAACTGGGCGTCGTATTTACTCTCGAGTTCTTCGAGTTTGCGGGCGAGATCCGCGTGGGACGCGAGTAGTTGGCGCAGGCGAACGAACGTTCGCATGATGTCCACATTGACCTGAATGGCGCGCTTGCTACGGAGCACGCCCGACAGCATGGCCACACCCTCTTCCGTGAAAGCGTAGGGAAGGTATTTAATGTGTTGGCCACGCCCCGGATTCTTTAAGGTCACAATTTGTGACCTTAAACGTGCAACCTCTTGCTGCGTAAGCTGAAACGCAAAGTCGGATGGAAAGCGTTCGCGGTTTCGCTTCACGGCTTGCAGCAAAACCTTCGACTCAACCCCGTACAACTCGGCGAGATGCGTGCTGAGCATGACCTTCTGTCCATGCAGAAAGACAATGCGCTGCTCGACGCGTTCGATGGGAACAATGGAAGTCTTTGCAGCCATCGCCGGTCTTACAACTCCCTCCCCTTCGCGTTTTGGTATGCCTCAGCAATGGCGCGGCGCACGAGCACGCCGCTGATTTGTTTGCGATATTGGGCACTGCCACGAATATCGGAGACAGTCTGTATCAGTTCGCCGGCCTTCGCGCTTACCGTTTCGACCAGCGCCGCATCGAGCGGTTTGCCGACCAACTCCTGCTCGAGTTGCGTCAACCTCACCGGCGCGGGCACTCCACTGCCCACCGCGATGCGCGCCTCGGCGCATTTCTTGCCGGACATTTTCAAGATGGCGACCACATTCAGGATCGCCACCGCGTCGCCGTCGGTCAAGGCGACGCGCTGTAACGAAGCGCCGACGTCACCACCCGGTAATTTGGCTGAAAACTCCGTCGCGATCTCCTGGTTGCTTAAGATTGCGCGGTTGTCGCTGACGAAGAACTGTTGCAGCGGCACGACACGTTTGGTTTTACCCTGCACCTTGACCTGCGTGTCCAGGGCGAGCAACGCCGTGAGCAGATCGAAGTACGTCGCGTAGCCGAAGAGCACATCCTGCAAGGTGGTCGTATTGCGCTGAATCTTCGTCGAGTAGGTCCGCGCTGCTTTGGGCAACAGGCCGTTCAGCACCCCGTTTAATTCCTTCGAGGTGACGATTTGCTGAAAAGTCGCGGTTCCGCCGATGGCGAGCTTCCTGGCTTCCAGCTTCACGTAATCAAGCCCGACCGCCGAGATATCGACGAGACTCGTCGCCGCCCGCAGCTTGCTGGAGATCAGGTGGAACGCGCCCGTGACAGGGACAGGGATCTGCTGCTCGTTTTTGCCAAGCTTCTTCAGCGCATCTCGAAGCGAGGTGGCGTGGTAGTATTCTTGAACGTTGGCAAACATTCGATATTCCTTGCGCGGCAGGTTGAACGCCTGCTGCGGATAAGCGTACACTCCAGCCCATTTATTGACCAGTATTTTCGCGGGTGACCAGCCGCGACGGAGGTAGCACCGAAGCTCGTTGCCGGGCGCACACTTTTTGTCTCGCGCCTTGCGATGGCTGGTGTAGATTTGCATTCCGCGCAAGAATTCGTGGGCCTGTAGCTCAGTTGGTTAGAGCAGGGGACTCATAATCCCTTGGTCGCAGGTTCGAGTCCTGCCGGGCCCACCATTCCAAATGGTTTTGGCCCATCCTCTTCCGATGTTCCTCCCCTGCCCCAGTTTGGCCTTGAAGTCGGTCTCCGTGGCAGCGCCGTGGCAGCCAGAGTAGAAATCGAGGGGAAATTGCCGCCAGAAGCGCCGCCGCGATCCGCAACTGGAAGCCGCAAACCGCCAATGATTAACCGCAAGGCTATGGCGACGGCATCGCCTGACAATCGACCGCACCTATTCTTTTTTAAGGTCGCAGGGGCGGATAGTCACGCAACTTCATCCGTAGCCCGTTGCTCTTGCTCATTAAAAAGGCCACGCCTAGTTTGGCCGTTCCCGATGCAGTTGGCAGAGTCGCTCGCGAATCTGTTCAACGGCACTTACGCAAATAGTGCCGAATTGCCTGGCTTCTGGCTCGGTTGGGAAAAGCACATCGATATACCACATCCTATATGTCTTCGAGTTAGAACTGCTTTGATGCAACCTCGTATCAAATTGTTCCACAGCAAACAGACCTACGTCCCAAGCACTTGCCGCGTACTCCTCCGACACTCTACGAACGTCCACCTTTTTTGTGTCCAAAGAAAGGAGGTCGAATGTGTCCACTTCGAAGGCGGGCAATATCGAATTAATCGGTTTGCCAATGCGGTCGGTTTTGAGCACCAATAAAACCTGCTGTTCTTTCACCGTCACTGCGACCGTGTGTTTGAATTGATATTGTCCGTCCTGCGAATGGGTCACCGTCCGCGAGACAGGCTCTAACGCCCCTTGAAGGGGTTTCAGCAAATCCTCGATTGACTCGGGGCGGATGACGGCCGTCCGTCTTCCACATTTGGTCAGAAAATCCCGCAAACTGTTCCTGGCCTGCTCAGCGTCGGAAGTTCCTTGAGCGAGCGAAAAACGTAACACGAGAGTTTTGCGAAGAAATGAAGGATCGAAGGCGCGCTTTTCCGTAACGGCGTCCCGGTAAAAAAGGCAGTTCACCCTCAGAGAATACAAATCGCCCTCTTCATGCGGTTCCTCAATTGCGATGCTTTGCGGATCAAGATCGCTCGCCAAAACAGAAGACGTCCAAGGGTAAATCTCCTTGCCATCCTGCATTCTCCAACTATGCAGAATAAGTTGCTCCGGGGGCGGCGTCACTTCCAGTCGCCAGCAGGTCTTTTCGCCGTATTGATCGACGTGATCCTTCGCCAGGTAGTCCGGAAAATTCACGAGCCGATTCTCCGCTGCTGCTCCAATGACTCCTGTCACAGCCGTCGCCAGAAACATCACAACTAACCCGACATTTCCCATATGACCTGCGGCCCACGACCGTCGCGAGCCATTCAGTTTCATTTGCGCGCACTTTATCCCCCCTGATACCGAAAGCAAGCCAAAGCATCGCCGCCAGCTCTTTCTTCTTTCCCGTATTTGCCATACGGCGACCGTTACGCTAATCATCTTCGGAAAGAGCACCAGATTGGCTAGCAATCAGGCGGTTTTGCTGACTGTCTGGTCGCCGCTCAGCCCTGAACTTCGGCGTCAAATGACTGTAGACTAGATCAATCATACGGCTTGGCGCATGGCCTAATACCTTGGTCGCAGGTTCGAGTCCTGCCAGGCCCACCACTCCCGCCTCATCGGTGAGATTTCTGTCGCAATTCCAACTGCGTTTCCGCCAGCATTTCCATCGAATTCGTGTCAGTTTCCTGCGGATGATGATGCCATATAGCCCTTATTTATATTGCTCCGCAAAGATTTAGCAATACTGCGACTTGATTGGCATTGGTGCATTTGGTGCTCTGAAAAGAAGGGCGTCATGAGGGGATAAGGGCATGAAGAAAACCATCATTTCGTTTGTCGTTTTAGCGGTCGTCGCCGTCGCGGCCAAGGCGCAGAGTGTGACCTACACGGCTACTGGGCCCGGCGACAACCATGGTGAGACTTTGAATGCGGCGGTTACGTTCACCGTCTCGAACCTGGACTTGATCGTTACGCTTTCCAACACGGCCACGTTCGACGCGAATGACGCGCCGGACATTCTCACCAGCGTTTTTTTCGGCATCGCGGACGACCCGAAGCTTACGCCAGTCTCGGCTGATCTCGCCCCTGGCAGCTTGCTACTCGGCCGCAAGGTGCCTGTTGACTTCGACGGCGATGTTGACGGCGAGTGGGCCTATCGGAACGACCTGCTCAAGGCCCCGTTAGGAGCCGACGAAGGGATTTCCAGCACCTCGTCGAAGTGGTTCAGCAAAAAGTATCTCTTTCCCGGCGAGGCCATCCGTGGCGCCGGGCCGCTCAGCGGCATCCACTTCGGACTTACCACGCTGAATGACCTCCCTCCCAACGACCGTAGCGACATCAAGAACCAGAATCTGATTCAGGACTCGGTTGTGTTCACGTTCGCTGGGCTACCGGAGGATTTTGATCTTTCGGAGATTTCCGACGTAAGCTTCCATTACGGCACCGCATTGAAGCCGCCGGATCTGGAAGGCCAAATGCCCACCACGATCTCCGAACCGAACACAATCGCCCTGGTGATTGTGGGCCTGCTCGGAGCGCTCGCCGGGGTGCGCCGCAAGATCGCGCGCCCCTTCGATACCACCGCGCCGTGACGGCTGCTCACTCCATCTGAATCACGAGCGCAGTGGTGTTGTCACGGCCGTCTTTTTCCAGGGACTCCTCCACCAGGCGGCGCGCCGGGTTGACGCGGGCCCCGGCGGATTCAGGCGGGCGCAACAGCTCGAGCAGGTGATCGTCGTAGAGGCCTTCCACCAAACCATCCGAGCAGAGTAGAAAGATGTCCCCCGCCTCGTAGGCGACGGCACCGAGCTGCGGGTCAACAAATTGGTTGTCCCCACCGAGGGCTTTTTGGAGCACATTACGCCGGGGATGAGAACGGGCCTCACGTTCATTGATCTTCCCATTGCGGAACAGCCAGTCGACGTGCGTGTCATCCTCGCTGAGTCGTTTAATCCCCCCACCCCGCGTCGGCAAATAATAAATCCGGCTGTCGCCGATATGGGCGAAATACATCCAGCGCGGCGTGAACCAGCACAGGCTCAACGTGGCTTCCATCCCCGCACATTCCTGGTAACTGCTCCCCACGTACATCAGCGCGCCGTGGATTTGATTGAACAGCTCCGTCAATACATCTTCAAATCCGCCGGCCAATCCCACGGCGGATTGTTGGAACGAGCGCGGGAGCAGCGTCATGATTCTTTCGATCGCAATCCGGCTGGCGTGTTCACCGGCCTTCGCCCCGCCCATTCCATCGCTCACCGCGAACACAAAGTCCGTGTTAGTTATCGATGCCTCCCCGACCTTCCCCAGGTGATGAACTTCCTTGGCGTCAAACTGGAGACCCAAAAAGGCATCCTCATTGTTGGAGCGGATTTTGCCGCGATCGGTCTCGCCGGACCATTTGAGGTGTTGCGGGACTGGCGCTTGGCTCTGGGAATCCATGACGGTGTGCGGTTACTCGAAGCCCGGAAGGATGGTCGCCAATTCAAAATCAATCAGGCAAAAGCGCCCATCCGACTGGCGGTACGTCACGTTACGGATGTCGGGGTCGTCGTGGCGCACACCGAAAGGCCCAAGCTCGGCAAACAGTTCCCGCAAGCGTTTGGCATCCAGATGCTCCACCCGATTACCGCAGTCCGTGGTGACGATCCGGAGTTGCTGGGGATCAGATTCGAGTAACCTGGGCACGAATCCGCACCCCCGGGCTTCCAGATGGCGCAGGACCCGCACCTCGTTGGCGAACCGCGCCGCCGCGTCCGGGCCGTGGTACGCCTTGTACACCCGGCCATCGAAACTGAGATGGACGGTCGCCCTGAGAGTATCCTTTACTTGCAACATATACCGAATAACCGCCTCCAAGGACGCTAGCTTCACAGTCATTCCCAATCCAAATGGTTCAACCATTCGGAGGTCGCGGCCATTCCTTCTGGCCTCCAAATATGGCGCATTTCATCGTCTTGGGAAAGACACTTCGTACTGTAGAGATATTGCGCAGCACGAGCAAAAAAATACAGTTGCTCTTCAACTGGCCTCTTTCAAAAGATAAAAAGCAAGGTCAAGCAAACACCCTGCCACAAGGCATTTCGAGGCTTTCTTGATGGTGGTGAACACATGTGCTTTCCTGAATGGCATCTGGCCTGCTAGACCGGCCAGCGCTTGTAACGTGGCGGAGTTTGGCACCCAAAATCAAAACAACAACATCGGGAATTCACGCACATGGCGAAATATAAATTGGAATACATCTGGCTCGACGGTTACCAACCCGTCCCCAACCTCCGTGGCAAAACCCAGGTCAAGGAGTTTGACACATTCCCGGATCTCGAAGAACTCCCGATGTGGGGTTTTGACGGGAGTTCGACCCGGCAAGCGGAAGGACATAACTCCGATTGCATGCTCAAGCCTGTCGCCGTCTTCCCCGATTCCACCAAGAAGAATGGCGTCCTCGTCATGTGCGAAGTTATGATGCCTGATGGCAAAACCCCCCACCCGAGTAACGGACGTGCGACCATCTTGGACGATCCCGGCGCCTGGTTCGGATTTGAGCAGGAGTATTTTCTCTACAAGGACGGCGCTCCCCTCGGTTTCCCGAAGGGCGGCGGTTTCCCGCCTCCGCAAGGCGAATACTACACCGGCGTCGGCTACCGGAACGTCGGCGATATGGCCCGTGAGATCGTGGATGCGCATCTCGACCTCTGCCTGAACGCCGGCATCAACCACGAAGGCATCAATTCCGAAGTGGCCAAGGGCCAGTGGGAATTTCAAATCTTCGGCAAAGGCTCCAAAACCGCCGCGGACCAGGTATGGATGGCCCGCTACCTGTTACTGCGCCTGTGCGAAAAATACGGCGTGGACGTGAACTTCCATTGCAAACCACTCGGCAAGGACGTGGACTGGAACGGCTCGGGCATGCACTCGAATTTCTCGACCAAGCATATGCGCGAAGTCGGCGGGAAAAAATACTTCGAGAAGCTCATGGCCGCGTTCGACAAATACAAAAACGAGCACATCGCCGTCTATGGCCCGGACAATCACCTGCGTCTGACCGGCCTGCACGAGACCCAGTCGATCGACAAGTTCAATTACGGCATCGCCAACCGCGGCGCGTCCGTCCGTGTGCCCCACAGCTTCGTCAACAATGGCTACAAGGGCTATCTGGAGGATCGCCGTCCGAACTCACAGGGCGATCCCTACAAGATCGCGAGTCGCATCCTCCAGACCGTCGCCACGGTGCCACTCAAGTAGGCTTCAAGGCTTAGATCAAGTACGTCAAAGCACCGCCGCGTGGCCCTCGCGCTGCGAGGCGGTGTCCGAACAGCGGCCCTGAGGACCGCATCCAACCGCTTTCAGAAAACCGCTTCGCCATGGTCTGCTGCCGGCGTATTGCGCCAATCTGGGCAAGGCGCTTCTTGAAATCGCTCTCGCTAATTTGACTCGTAGTAACATTGCCACCAGACACTTTTTGTGGAGTGTGAGAGACGCGGTCTTCCGCTTCCCCGACCGAGGCCGGCGCAAGGGAGACGTTGTTCAGCTTGGTCGTGCAATGTCGCCGCGCGCATTGTCGGAGGTGCGCGTTGGGATCTAATTTGCTAATGCCATCCACCGGGATTTTGAGTACAATGTGCGGCTTATGGTCTGGATGGTATTGGGGATCAGGCGAGGGGCGGCTGCCCATCCGAAGATGAATCTTTGTAGTCCACAAGTGAGATGCCTTGCGGCCCTCTTGCTATTTCAGTACGCAGCGGCGACCGCAAACATCACTTTGGCGGCTTCCGTCAGTGTTCTGACCTACCATAACGACAATGCGCGCACAGGCCGGAACACGAACGAGACTGCCCTGACATTGGCCAATGTCAATACCAATAGCTTTGGCAAGTTGTTTACCTGTGCTGTCGATGGCTACGTATACGCTCAGCCGCTGATCTTGGCCAGCGTCACGACGCCCAGCAATGGTGTGCACAACGTCGTCTATGTCGTTACGGAGCACGACAGCGTTTATGCGTTCGATGCTGACAGCAACACGGGCTCGAACGCGGTGCCGCTTTGGCAGGTCAGTTTCATCAACCCATCCACAGGCATTACGTCGGTTCCCAGCGCCGACGTCGGTGGTGTCGGTTGCTATGACCTCGTGCCCGAAATCGGCATCACCAGCACTCCCGTCATTGACCCGGCCAGCGGAACAATCTACATGGAGGCCAAAACGAAGGAAGTCGTGACTGGTGTGACGAATTATGTGCAGCGCCTGCACGCGTTGGATGTGGCGACAGGGGCGGAAAAATTCGGCGGGCCAGTGTTGATTCAAGCCAGCGTTACGGGAACCGGCGACGGCAACGACGGTGTGGGAAATGTGCCGTTCAACCCGCTGACGCAGTTCAACCGCATGGCGCTGCTGCTCAATAACGGTGTTGTGTATTTTGGCTGCGCGTCACATTGCGACATCGGCCCCTATCACGGCTGGTTGTTTGGATACAATGCCCAAACCCTCGTGACAAATGGAGTTTTTAACACAACGCCGAATGGCGGATTGGGCGGTATTTGGGAGTCCGGCTGCGGCCCCGCCAGTGATGCTAACGGCAATTTGTTTGTGTCCACCGGCAACGGCACGTTTGATGGGACCAATGGCGACTACGGCGATAGCTTTCTCAGATTGTCCACCACCAATTCATTGATGTTGGCCGATTACTTCACGCCCTTTAATCAGCAATATATGGACGATAACGACCAGGACCTTAATTCGGGCGGTAACGTCGTGCTGCCGGACGAAGTCGGCAGTCTGGCGCATCCACATTTGGTGGTCGGCGCCAGCAAACCGGGCACCATCTACCTGGTTGACCGGGACAACATGGGCCAATTCAATTCTGGGAGTGACACACAGATTGTGGAATCACTGCCGAGTGCCATTGGGGCGTGTTTCGACACGCCCGCGTATTTCAATAACGCCCTGTATTTCGTTGGCCTCAACGACGTGATCCGGGCGTTTACAATCACCAACGGTTCCATCGCATCAATTGCGGCATCGCGTGGTACGGTTACATATGGTTTCCCCGGCGCCACGCCCAGCGTTTCGGCCAATGGCACCAACGACGCGATCGTTTGGACGATCCAATCGGACGCCTATGCGAGCAGCGGACCGGCCGTGTTGCACGCCTACAACGCTGCGGATGTCTCCGAGGAACTTTACAACAGCAGCCAAGCGGGTACGCGGGACGTCCCCGGTGGCGCGGTTAAGTTCACGGTACCGACAATCGCCAACGGCAAGGTCTATGTGGGCACAGAGTCTTCCTTGTCCGTATATGGCAACCTCACTCTTCTGGCGACACCCACCATCATGCCGAATGGCGGCACATTCTCCAACTCGGTCACGGTGTCGTTGGCCGACACCACCTCGAATACAGTCATTTATTACACGGTGGATGGCTCAGATCCGACGACGAACTCGCTCCTCTACACGGGCCCATTTTCCATAACAAACTCCGCCGTGGTTAGCGCCGGGGCATTTGAGGCCGGTCAGGTGGCTAGCGCCCCCGTCAGCGCCGATTTTATGATTATCCCACTGCAGCCACCGGTCGCAGGCTTCACAGGTTCACCTACGACCGGGCCGACACCGCTGGCGGTGACGTTCACCGATAGTTCGACAGGGACGATTACGAACCGGTTTTGGAGCTTTGGCGACGGTGGAACAACGAACACGCCGAACGCAACTGTTGCGTATACCTACAACGCCACGGGCACGAATACGGTTACCTTGATCGCCGGCGGTCCACTCGGCGCGAGCACCAACACCAAACCCAACTACATTGTTATTGTTACCGCGAATAGTCCGCCGCAATTGGCCGTCTCACCGGGTAGTCTCGGCTTCGGTTTGCTGGCGGTGGGTCAGGCCAGCACGCAGACATTCTTGGTCGCCAATACGGGGTCCCAGACATTGAGTGGCAGCGCGACAGTATCCGGCACTGCGTTTAGCCTGACTGGCGGCAGCCCGTTCACCGTCAGCGCGGATCAGAACGCGCTCGTCAGTATCAGTTTCAGCCCCGGTTCAGTCGGGTCATTCACCGGCTCGGTAGCGTTTGCGAGCAACGGCGGCACTTCGGCCAATGCGGTCACAGGTTCGTCGGCCATCGCGCCCACAGCCGGGTTCACCGGCAGCCCGACCAATGGAACGGTACCACTGACGGTGATGTTCACCGATGCGTCCAGCGGCACTGTCACGGGGCGGGCGTGGAACTTCGGCGACGGCAGCACCAGCACACTGGTCAGCCCGGGTCATTCGTACACAAATGCGGGAGTTTTCTCCGTCAGCCTGACCGTATTCGGCCCACTGGGGTCAAATGCGCTGTCACGCGCCAACTACATTACGGTCACCAATGCGACGGCACAGGCTCCGGCACCGGTGGCAGGGTTTACGGGCAGCCCCACGAATGGCGCGGCGCCGCTGTTGGTGAGTTTCACCGACATCTCGACAGGCTCCATCACTAACTGGCTGTGGACGTTTGGCGACGGCGGCACCAGCACGCTGTCCAGCCCGAGTCATTCGTACACGAATACCGGCTCGCACTCCGTCTCGCTGACGGTGTTCGGTCCCGGCGGCTCGAACGACTTGGTTCGCCCCAACCTGATTGCGGTGACCAATGGCCCGCCGCCGTCGGTGAGCATTGTGCGTCCTGCAACGGGCATGTTGTATCCGCCAGGTACAAACCTGACGATCACGATCGTGGCCAATGCAAGCGACAATGATGGCATCAGCGAGATCAAGTTCTTTATGGACGGCGCGAAACTGGGCGAGACGACATCGAATCCGGGCACAAATGTGTTGCAGGCGCCGGCTATCGGCACGCATACGCTCACGGCGGTCGCGATCGACACACTCGGCGCGACCAACACCTCGGCGGGTGTCATGATCACCGTCGGTGCGAAGAATTCGCCGCTGGGCGATTGGGAAGTCACGATCAGTGGTGCGGACCAGGGGGTCGGATTCCTCACGTTCCAGGACGATTTCAGCGCGAGCGGCCATGGCATCCGTCTGAAGACATTTGGTCTGAATGACGTGTCGGGTCACTGGGGTGTCAACGCGAAGGGGCAGGTCACAGGGTCGTTCCTCGAGCAGACCGGCGGTACGACGAATTGGAGCGGCACGCTGTTGGGGACGGTCAAGAGTCTCAAGAGTGTTAGTGGGATGGTGCCAACCACGGCTTTCGGCACCTTCCACTGGAGCGGTATCCCGGCGGCGACGTTCCCGGATATCAGCGGCACGTGGACGGGGCTGGTGACGGTCGTAAAGACGCCGGCGTCGGAGAGTTATGCGATCCGTGCCGACACCAACGCTGCTGCCGTCTTCGACATCGCGACGACCGCCGCTCCGGGCACTGTGGTGGGACAGTTGCTGGTGACATCACGCAACAGAGTCTATGGCTCTGTCACGTTCGGCGGCAAGCAGGTCACGGTGTCTGGCTCATACAACGCCCGGAAATCGACAATGAGTCTCACTGGCGCGAGCAACACCGGCGAGAAGTTCAACCTCCGTCTCGCCCAATAGCGGCATTCGGTTTTGCCAGGGCTGCGCCATTTGTTGCGCTTGAGCTACTCTGCACACTCTACGGCCTCGACATGCAGCGGGAGCGGCACGTTGAACACGGTAGAGACACGGACTTTTGGGGACGACAGCGGGCGGTGTTAGATTTCCAAAGCATAAAGAATTCATTTGCATTACGTTTTTATTCGTCTTATATTCAACCATATGGTTGAATATAGTTCCAGGTTGTTGGACCGGACTTTTGGGGCGTTGGCGGATCCGACGCGGCGGCGGATTTTAGCGCAACTGGCGCAGGGCGAAGAGTGCGTGACGGATTTGGCGCGTCCGCATGCGATGTCGCTGGCGGCGGTGTCGAAGCACTTGATTGTTTTGGAGAAGGCAGGGTTGGTGAGGCGGCGGCGGGATGGCCGGGTTCATTCGTTGAGGCTGGAGGCGAAGCCGATGCAGGAGGCTCAGGCGTGGATCGACCGGTATCGGAAATTTTGGGAGGGGAATCTGGATCAGCTCGAAAAATATTTGGATACACTACAAACAAAGGAAACCAAACATGATGACGATAAATAATGAAGTGCAGAAGCCGGATGATGCGACGTTGATCTTGAAGCGGATGCTGAATGCGCCGCCGGAGCGGGCGTTCAAGGCATGGACATCGGCGGAACATATCCAGCAATGGATGCGGCCGGAACCGGGGATGGTGGTTCCGTTGGCGGTCATGGATTTGCGGGTGGGCGGGAAATTTCGGATCCAGATGAAAATGCCGGACGGGGAATTCTTCACGGCGGTGGGGGAGTTCCGCGAGGTGCAGGCGCCGGAGCGGTTGGTTTATACCTGGGATTGGGAGAAGGACGGCAGCGGGACGGAGTTTGGCGAAGTGGAGGGTAAGCCGTCGCTGGTCACGGTGGAGTTTCTCAAGCGGGGCGAGCGGACGGAGCTGGTGCTGACGCACAGCCGGTTTGCAACCATGGAGAGCCGGGATAATCACGCGCAGGGTTGGGGCAAAATTGTGGAGGGTTTTGCGAAGTTTGTGGATAGAGAATGACGCGTTGCATTTCACAACTGGATTTTTTTACCAAGGGAATCCGCAATACGACTGCTCGTTCTTCGTACGACGGATAACGAAAGGCTATTATGAGCACAAATGCAAATATGTCCGAACCGCAAAATCTGAGGGGAGAACACAACATCGTATCGCAAGAGGAATGGCTTGCAGCGCGGCTCGGGCTGCTCAAGGAGGAGAAGGAGCTAACGCGGCGCAGCGACGAGCTGGCGCGACGACGTCAGGAGCTGCCGTGGGTCAGGGTCGACAAGGAGTACCGATTCGAGACCGATGAAGGGAGCGCCTCGCTGGCAGACCTCTTCAGAGGCCGCTCGCAGCTCCTCCTCTACCACTTCATGTTCGGGCCCGACTACACGGCGGGGTGTCCGTCCTGCTCGGCGATCGCGGACGGGTTCGACGGCTTCGTCATCCACCTGGCGAACCACGACGTCACGCTTTCGGCGGTGTCGCGGACGCCGCTCGCGAAGCTGCAGGCGTACAAGCAGCGGATGGGCTGGAGCTTCCCTTGGGCGTCCTCTCTCGGCGGGGACTTCAACTTCGACTTCAACGTCTCACTCACCGAGAAGCAACAGCGCGCGGGGACCGTCGAATACAACTACCGCCGCGAGGTGGCGTGGACGGAACGTGGGATCGGCGACTCACTGACGAAACGCGGCGAGGGGCCTGTCGCCGAGAACGCAGCCATGACTGGAACCGACGTGGCCACGTACACGCGCGAGAGGCCGGGCATGAGCGCGTTCGTGCTCAAGGACGGCGTCGTCTACCACGCCTATTCCACCTATGCGCGCGGACTGGACGGCCTCTGGGGGATGTATCAGTGGCTCGACCGCGCCCCCAAGGGGCGCAACGAGGCGGGCATCTGGTGGCGCCGCTACGATGAATACGAGCCGCTTCCTCACAACGCCGGCTCGTGTTGCCACGCGGCGGAAGAGCGCGCGTGAACGCTCGCCACTGTTGCCAGATCAAGACGCGAGCCGGCGACAACGCTCGTCGGTCCGCATCGCGGTTGCGCCGCGTCGGGGAGATTGCAGGCTGGATCGTTCCGAGCGCTACGCTGGCGCTGCTTCCCAAGTGTCCCGCATGTGTGGCCGCGTATGTGGCCCTCGCAACCGGCATCGGGATCTCTTTGCCGACCGCCACGTACCTGCGGGCGATGCTTGTGGTATTGTGCGTAGCGTCATTGGTTTTCATTACTGCGATGAGACACGAACGGACAGGCGTTCCTCCGAGAACTCAGCGGTAGATAGATGTTATTGTCTGCAGCAAGACGTTGAGCGGCACCCAGGTCTTGGATACCGCCCACCATTTGGCGTCTCTTCCGAGGGCTACCAGCCAGTGCATACGTGGCTTTCTCTATCCTTGAATCTTTCGCGGCCGCTTGTAAACTCCGACCAATGGCTTTTCAGTTTTCGTACAGTACGCTCCACTCCGCGGTGCCTGACAACCGGCAACTCGCTGGCATATCGCACTATTTTTGCACCGTGTTTGCACAAGCCAAAAGTGTCCACGGCGTGGACGACTTGAAAGCCTAGTGTTGCGCCCGTAGCTCAACTGGATAGAGCATCGGTCTTCGGAATCACCCAGAGCGTTTTCGCTAAGTTCTTGCGCCATGAGCAGTCTCACATACAGCCCTTGTAATTATTGGCTTTCGTTGGAGTTTCACGTTCGCAGCGTCTTGCAAAGAAATGCAGAGAAATGCGCCAATTCTTCTGTCAAAGTTACGCAAAGTTACGCACGACGGGACTCTAATCAGCCCGTGACACGTGCGTGAGTCAGGTGACGCACGCAGCCCCCCCGCGGTCCATCTGTCAAG
>Ga0302326_10001187_pt1 | contig 67533 bp, 48 predicted proteins | sample Palsa_T0_3_FD_202264 | JGI IMG/M metagenome (GOLD analysis project Ga0302326, IMG submission 202264) | Peat permafrost microbial communities from Stordalen Mire near Abisko, Sweden - Palsa_T0_3 | ecosystem: Environmental > Terrestrial > Soil > Palsa > Peat permafrost | place: Sweden: Abisko...
GGGACTCGTAGTCCCGCTCCCCGCTTGTGCCACACTGAAAGCAGCACTTGCGCATCCTCCTCGTTTCCACTTACGAACTGGGCCGTCAGCCATTCGGGCTGGCATCGCCCGCGGCGTGGCTGCGCAATGCCGGCGCGGAGGTCGCCTGCCTTGACCTGGCACGCCAGCCGCTCGACGACGATACTCTGCGGGCGGCCGGCGCCGTAGCCTTCTATCTGCCGATGCACACCGCCACGCGCCTGGCCATCCCGGTGATCCGGCGCACGCGCGCAATCAACCCCGCCGCGCACCTGTGCGCCTATGGGTTGTACGCGCCGGTGAACGCCGAACTGCTGCGCAAACTGGGCGTGGGGACGGTGGCCGGCGGCGAGTTCGAAGAAGCTCTATTGTCCCTGGTGCGTCCCGGCCCGGCGCCCTTGATCTCACTGGCCCGGCAACAGTTCCTGACTCCGGACCGCAGCGGTTTGCCGCCGCTCGCGCAGTACGCGCAGCTTGCACTGCCCGGCGGAGCGCGCCGCACCGTCGGCTATACGGAAGCCAGCCGCGGTTGCAAGCACTTGTGCCGGCACTGTCCGGTGGTGCCGGTCTACCAGGGGCACTTCCGCATCGTGCAGCGCGAGATCGTCCTGGCGGATATTCGCAGCCAGGTGGCGGCGGGGGCGCAGCACATCACGTTTGGCGATCCCGATTTCTTCAACGGCATCGGGCACGCCGTCGCCCTGGTGCGGGCGCTGCATAGCGAATTTCCGCGACTTACTTATGATGCGACCATCAAAGTCGAACACCTGTTGCAGCATAGCGGGCATTTGCCGCTGCTGCGCGAGACAGGCTGTGCGTTTGTGGTGTCGGCGGTCGAGTCTGTGGACGATTACGTCTTGCAACACATCTTGGACAAAGGCCACACGCGCGCCGATTTCGTGCGCGTCGCCCGCATGTTTCGCGAGTTGGACCTGGTGCTGGCGCCGACCTTCGTCCCCTTCCACCCGTGGATGACGCTCGAAGGCTACGCGGACTTACTGGCGGCGATTGCCGATCTGGATCTGATTGAGCACGTCTCGCCCGTGCAGCTCTCGATCCGTTTGCTGGTCCCGGCGGCGTCGCGGCTGCTGGAATTACCGGAAGCGCGCGCAGCCATCGGCGCATTCGATGAGGAGGCGCTGAGTTACCGCTGGGTGCATCCCGATGCCCGAGTCGATAAGCTGCAGCGCGACCTGGAAGCGGCTATTGCGCGCGCGGTGACCGCCAAGGAAGATCGCCGTACGATTTTCCACCGTGCCTGGGAAATGACGCACGAGGCCATGGCGATGCGGCCGCCCCGCTTGCCGGATGTGCCGCCCGGCCGCCCGCGAGTGACTATCCCATATCTGACGGAGCCTTGGTATTGTTGAGCGGAACCAATTGAGGAGCAGTTAGCTCCTATTTAACTCTCTGCTTCTTCTTGAAAATGCAGTGGCAACCGTGCACACTCCGGTGTGCAGCCTTGATTGTGACGAAAAATAAAGCCGGCGAAATTCAGACCTTCCTGTGAGCGTGCGGTCATGGCTGATGGATAACGGCTATGAGTACTTAACTGAGACCGGGACGCCCGCGACGGGGACTGTGGTTGGCAACTCTCCCGTGGTAGCATAGCTCTGCCTTTGGGGAGGCGACGATGAAGCTTACTTGGAGACGTGGGGTGCTCTTCACAGCGTTCTTTTTGGCATCAGCGGTGTTGGCAAGCGCGGCCAACCCCACGACGTCCACTTTCTTTGCACGGCGGGCCTATCCGGGGCTCCTTACCTACTGGTTGCAGGTCGCCGATACCAACGGCGATGGTATCCCAGATCTCGTGGTAAGCGGGGCGAACATTGAGGTGGAACTCGGCAACGGCAATGGGACATTTCGCGTCGGCCCCACTTCCAATCTCGCTGGCGGTGAGACTGGCCAGTTCATTCTTCAGGATCTAAATGGCGATGGCATTGTCGACATCGCATATACGGCTGAAAACCGCAGTGGAGAGGGCATTGGTATTTCGCTGGGCAACGGCAACGGAACCTTTCAATCCGGCGCATTCTACAATGTTCCCGACACGGGGCTGCGCTACTTGGTAGTTGGAGACTTTAATGGAGATGGCATTTTGGATGTGGCTGCCTCGGGTACCTCTGGCCTGTGGCTTTTGACCGGCCAAGGCGGTGGCCTGCTCAACCCCGCGACACTTGTCGCATCGTTACCGACTGAGGTGGGTCCGATAGCTGCGGCGGACTTCAACCAGGATGGCAATCTCGATCTCGTTGTGGGGCAGGATGGCGGCGGTACGGACGCCTCTGGAGCGGGATTTGCGGTGTTGCTAGGCAACGGCAACGGAACTTTCCATCAGCCGCAGATTTTCGCCGCGCCGAAGGCAGTGTCCTCGATCGCAGCCGGCAGCCTGACCAAGGGCGGCTATCCGAGCGTCGTCGTTTCAACCAAAGCTTCCAACGACGTGTTCATTTACACCGGCAACGCCGCCGGCACCTTCTCGGGACCTTCGTATGCCGATCTTCCGGGCTATGAGGGCGTTGCCATCGGCGACGTTAATGGCGACGGTATTCCTGATCTAGTCTCGACCCAAGGTTACATCGCGCTGGGCAAGGGAAACGGCAAATTCGATGCGCCATATCAGTACACCATCAACGAGGTGCAGCAGCCGAGGAACGTTGTCCTGGCCGACCTGCGAAATGATGGTCTGACGGATATTTTAACCAGCGGCTATTATGCCGTTTCTGTGCTGCTAAGCGAGGGAAAGGGCGCATACGAGGATGGCATCTGGACCAGCGTCAGCGGGGGCACGAGCTGTGGCGTGGCAGCCGATTTCAACGGCGATGGCAGGCCGGACTTGGCAGTCATCACTTCAACGGGCGTTTCTATCCTCCTCGGCACCGGGAAAGCGGCTTCTCCGTTCACCCCGGGGTCGACCATCGCCATCAACGGGGCGGCCTGCCTGGTTACGGGCGATTTGAACGGGGACGGCATACCGGACCTGCTGGTGGCGGTGAACGGCTCGCCCAACGCCTTGGTGTCGTATCTGGGCAATGGGAATGGGACATTTACGTTAACCAGCACCACCCCAACACCTAATTCGGGCGGCGCGGTGGTGCTGGGGATTTCAACAAAGACGGCAAGTTGGATTTCGCCACCTCGGGCAATCTGTTGGCGCTGGGCAACGGCGACGGCACTTTCCAGGGCCCGAGTGATATCGTAGCTAGCTCTCCCTCGACCGGATTCTCTGGTATTGCAGCCGGAGATATCAATAACGACGGCTGGCCAGATTTGGTAATGACGAACAACGCCGTTCCGTACAACGATGTGTTTGTTTTGCTCAACAACCAGCAAGGCGGCTTTACTCAAATGCCAACAGACTTCGGGGCGCTCACAACCGCGCCAATCCTGGTTGACGTGAATGGGGACGGGAACCTTGACCTCGTGGTGCAGGATACAGCTAGTGGTGGCGCCTCGATTTATTTGGGAAATCGCACGGGAACATTTGAATACAGCCAACTCCTGGGCAGCCCGCTAGGTATCGTCGGTAGCATTTTAGCGGCGGACGTGAACGGCGACGGGATTCCGGATGTTTGCGTATCGGGAGGTGACACACTTGCGATCTACCTCGGCGAGGGCGACGCTAAATACGCGACACCGTTCGATATCGGCACCGGTCCGTCGCCCTCTAACTTACTGGTGGAGAATCTTCACGGCCAATCTGCTTCAGCCGGACTGCCGGATATCGTCGAGCCGGACGGCTCGGGCGGCGTTATAGTGCTGCTGAATCTGACTAAATAATGCATGCCAGACCGGGCTTTGGGCTCGCCCGCGGGCTATCCGAACGCTCCGCGGCCGATTGTAGCCGCATGGCGTCGATTTTGAAGCGGGTGGCGGCAGGGCGCTCGGGTCCGGGGCTGCCCCGGACGGCTTATAATCGAACGTGACGCGGTGAGGGAGCCGCTGAGGAGGCGTGTACAGTCACGCCACGACGAGTAGATGGCTCCTCACGTGGGTTGTCGCGGCCCTATGTACAATCACATGTACAGTCGTTCCGCCGGAACAGCGGTATCAGCGTTTGAGATAATCAGTAAGTTACACATAGCAAATATGCCGCCGTTAAACGGTCAGCTTCTGTCCGAAACCTATGCACCCCGAATCAATCCGCGAAGCCCGCAAGCGCCAGGACCGCACCGAAGAACTGGCCGAAAAGGGTTGGTATCACAGCTTCGAGCTGCCCGATGGCACTTCGATCGACGGCGTGAATCCGCTGCCGCGGCTGCGCGCGCGCTTCGCGCGCTTTCCCATTCCCGGCGATCTGCACGGCAAGCGCGTGCTGGATATCGGCGCATGGGACGGCTGGTTCAGTTTCGAGGCGGAGCGCCGCGGCGCCGATGTGACATCCGTCGATTGCGTGGAAGCGCCGCACTTTGTCGAGTTACATCGCAAGCTTGCTTCCAAGGCCGATTACCGGATCCTCGAGATCTACGAATTACCGGACGCCGGCTTGGGGAGATTCGACATCGTTTTCCTGCTCGGCGTTCTGTATCACTTGCGGCATCCGCTGCTGGCGCTGGAAATTGTGTGCAGTGTGACGACTGACCTGGCCATCGTCGAGTCATTCGTTACCGATGGAGACACCTGGCGGGAACATACTGACGATATCCCGACTCTGGAGTTTTATGAAGGCTACGAGTTAGCCAACCAATTCGATAACTGGGTTGGTCCCAGCGTGGCGTGCCTGTTGGCGATGTGCCGCAGCGCCGGATTTGCCCGCGTGGAATTGCTGCACAGTGAGCCTTACAACGCGATGGTGGCTTGCTACCGCCGATGGGAGCCGCCCCCGGCGCAGCCTGCCGCCCCGCCGCCCGAGCTCGGCTTCGCCAGGAACCATGTCAACTACGGTGTCAATTTTTCAAGCCGCAAGGAACAGTACATCTCGTGTTGGTTCCGCAGCACCCGCGACACCATTGCCAAGGAAGACCTATGCCTGGAGGTGGACGAGTTCGGCTTCGCTGCCTACTACGCCGGGCGCCGCGAGGACGGCTGGTGGGTCGCGAACTTTCCCTTGCCGCGCGGCTTGTCACCCGGATGGCATGCAGTGCGGCTACGGTTCGCGGACACTGACTTCAGCAATGCTGTGCGGATCGCCGTGGACCTTCCCTTAGAAGTCAGCCGGATTGTCTGCCACGGCGTCCGCGATGCAATCAACGGGCAGAGTGGCGAGGTCACTGTCACAGAGGTTGGTTATGCAAGCTGCTGGGTGGCCGGTCTTCCCGAGAATGCCGACCGCCACAATGTCCGGGTGTTTCTGGGCGACATGCCGCTAAGCGTGTACTGGGTTGGCGCGCCAGATGGGGTGGGCCATAGCCAGATCAATGCGGAGGTGCCGGGGAGCGTCCCGAAGTGCGAGCACGCGCTGCGCATCGAGTGCGGCGGAGTCAGTTCGGAGCCATGGACCGTTCGGGTTGTTTGACGAACGGATTCAGCCGTGGGGCAGGCCATCGTTGTGGGTGGCCTGCCGAGTTCGGGCAACTGCACTATCGCACGGGCCGAATCATCGTGTTCACCAGGAACGGATCGTCGAACGCGGTCCAGTCGCCCGGCTTCTTCTCTTTCACCGGCAGCAGGCGCGCAGTCAACGGCTTTGTCCATTTGAAGGCCAGCGAGGCCACATCGCCCAGGATGCGCGCAATCTGCGGCACAGTCACATCGGCCGCCATTGGTATTGTATCCAGGCCGGTGCCGCAGACCGCCGAGTAAGCCAGCAGGGCATCCAGGTCATACGCGCCTTCGCTCCAACGCCGCGCGAGCAGGCTGTCTTCCATAACGGGCAGCATCAGGCCGGAGAACCCGATGCGCTTCACCGCCAGTGACTGCACGGCTTTGGTGATCACTGCCGCCGCCGTCATGGTGCCGCTCGATCCGAAGCTGACGCCAGCGTGCGCGCCTAACTCGTGCGTGAGCCGCTCCGCCGCCTGGGGCGCTTTGCCGCCAGTCTGCGCGAAAACCCGATCCACGACGTTGGCTGCTTCGGTGGCGATCGCGAAGCGCCATCCATCGCCCAGGTGATACGAGCCCGGGTAGAACGGCGCGTAGGGCGCCAGCATGGCCGTGGCGGCGATGAAATTGGCGGCGCTGCCCGGGCTGTTTTCCGCCACGAACTTTACCAGACCGGCGGCGGCCTGGACGCATTTCCATTGAATGCCGTCTTCGCCGGCGATCGCCAGGCTGGCCTTCAGGCTCTTCGTCGCCGCGAGGATCTCGCCGAGCGTCTGGGCTTGTGCCGGATCGTTGTTTACTGCTATAGGGGCGAGAATATCCGGATCGTCTCAGCTCGCACGGCCGGACGGCCCGAGCGCGAACAGGATGAGGCACAACGATGAAGCATACATGCGATTTCAGCAAAGGCAGGCGCGGCCGAGTCGTTGCCGAGCCGCCTCCGGAACCAGAAAAAGTGAGAATCACCATCCGGCTGGATGAAGACTTGATCGACTATTTCGGCGCAATCGCCGACCGGTCCGGCGGCAAGGTGGGATACCAGACCTTAATCAATTCAGCTCTACGCGAATATGTCGAGGGGAAACTCCAAAGTGGGAAGAGGCTCTGCGGCGCATCATCCGCGAGGAAATCAGTAACAACAGCGCCGCGTAGTTTGTTAGTGGTTAGCGGTTTTCTTGCCGCCCAATGCGGTGCTCGTGGTCACGGGCGAGCGCGGCCAGTTTGTCGATGTTGGCGGCCTGCTTCTCGATGTTGCCGGTTTGCGTTTCCACGATGCCCAGGATGCGGCTGAAGCGCTCGTTGTACTTTGCGTCGCGTTCCGCCTCCTTTGCGTCCCGTTCGGCGGCGGCGGCGCGCATTTCCCTAATATCGTGGGTGAGCAGTTCGATGCTCTGGGCAAGGGCCTCGTGGCGTTCCGTGAGGCGTTCCAGCCGTTCGTCGATGGTCATGCTTCCTCCAGTATAGATCTGCAGACCGCTCCCTCACGGTCGCGGATCGGAAGGTCGAACATGCTAAGGAGCGGTGTTTTGGCTCCGCCGCGCCATATCTTCCAGACACCGCACCACCAGCGCCGTCCACCCCGTCTGATGGCTCGCGCCTAACCCGCGTCCGTTGTCGGCATGGAAGAATTCGTAGAACAGCGTCAGATCGCGCCAGTTCGGATCTTGCGCATAGTGTGCGCAGCACTGCCACGGCGCGCGCCCGTCCTCTCCGGGCAGAAAGATGCGCGCCAGCCGTGCCATGATCTCCGCCGCCACTTCCTTCAGGTTCATCATGCGCCCCGAGCCGGTGGGGCATTCCACGCGTAAGTGGTCGCCATAAAAGTAGTGATACCGCTCCAGCGCCTCCACCATAAGATAGTTCACCGGAAACCAAATCGGCCCGCGCCAGTTGGAATTGCCGCCGAATGTGCCGCTGGTGGATTCGGCCGGCTCGTAGTCCACCCGCTGGTCGCAGCCGTCGATTTGCAAAGTGTAAGGATGCTCCTGGTGGAATTTGGAAAGCGAACGTATGCCGTATGGCGAGAGGAATTCGTTCTCGTCCAGCAGGTACTTCAACACGCGCAGCAGGCGCCCCAGCGACGGGATCGCCAGCAGCCTGTGCGTCTGTCCGTCGGCGTCGTCCTGCTCCATGTAAGAAATCTGCTCGCACAAATCCTTGCGGTTCTCCAGGAACCAGTCCATCCGCTTGCGAAAGCCAGGCAGGTGGGCGATGTCGTCGTAGTCGAGCACCACCACGGCAAACAGCGGCACCAGTCCCACCACCGAACGCACGCGCAACGGAAACGTGGTGCCGTCTATGCGGAGCTGATCGTAATAGAAGCCGTCCGTCTCGTCCCACAGCCCGTTGCCGCCCAGTGAATTCATGGCGCTGGCAATGGCCACGAAGTGCTCGAAAAACTTGGAGGCTACATCTTCGTATTCGGGATCCTCGCGCGCCAGTTCCAGCGCCATCGACAGCATGGTCAGGCAATAGGCCGCCATCCACGCGGTGCCGTCGGCCTGTTCCAGTTTCAGATTGCCGGGCAGCGGCCTTGAGCGGTCGAACACGCCGATGTTATCCAGGCCCAGAAACCCGCCGGAGAAGATGTTCTGCCCTTCCACGTCCTTGCGGTTCACCCACCAGGTGAAGTTGATGAGCAGCTTCTGGAACACCCGGCCCAGGAAGACGCGGTCCCGTCCGCCGCGCGGGCCGGTCATTTTATATACGCGCCAGCACGCCCAGGCATGCACCGGCGGGTTCACGTCGCCAAAGGCAAACTCGTAGGCGGGAATCTGCCCGTTGGGATGCATATACCACTCCCGCAACATCAGCACCAGCTGCTCCTTGGCGAAATTCGGGTCCAGCTTGGCGAACGGAATCATGTGGAAGGCCAGGTCCCACGCGGCGTACCACGGGTATTCCCAGTTGTCCGGCATCGAGACCACATCGCGATTGTAAAGATGCTTCCAATCGCGGTTGCGCCCGTTCTCGCGCCCCGCCGGCGGCGCCGGTTGCGCGGGGTCGCCCTCCAGCCACTGCGCCACGCCGTAGTGAAAGAACTGCTTGGTCCACAGCAGGCCGCCATAGGCCTGCCGCGCGATGCGCCGCGACGCATCGGTATAGCCGTCGTCGAGCCACGTCGCGTAGAACTCATCGGCCTCGCCCAGCCGCTGTTGGAACGTCTGATCCGCATCGAGCGTTGCACTGGAGCCATCCGCCGCCAGCCGCAAGTGGATCGTGGCGCTAGCGCCGGGCTCCAGGTCGAGGCGATACAACGCGGCCGCCTTGGTGCCTTCGCCCTGCGGGTTTACGCTGTCCTTGCGGCCCTCGATCACGTAAGCGTGGAACGCATCCTTGACGTACGGTCCCGCGCTCTTCACGCCGAACATTCGCTCATAATCGGTTTCGTTTTCGGTGAACAGAAGCTCGCTTGCGCCGGGAGCCTCCATCCGGTACTTTCCAAGCGAAGCGTGTTCCGCAATTAACTCCGTATCACCCGCCCGGCTGATCCGGCCCTTCGGCCAATAGCCCTCGCCCTCGCGCCCCCACGACCACGTATTCCGGAACCACAGCGTGGGCAGCAGCGCCAGAGCCGCCCGCTCCGGGCCGCGATTCACCGCGCTGATACGGATGGTGAGATCGTCGGGCCCCGCCTTGGCATATTCGACGAAGATGTCGAAGTAGCGTTGCTCGTCAAAAATGCCGGTGTCTTCCAGTTCGAACTCCGGCTGCTCGCGGCCGCGGCGGCGGTTCTCCTCCACCAGCTCCGCATACGGAAAGGCCGCCTGTGGATACTTATAGAGCGCTTTCATGTAGGAGTGCGTGGGCGTGGACTCCAGGTAGTAGTAACACTCCTTCACGTCTTCACCATGGTTGCCTTCATGGTTGGTCAGCCCGAAGAGCCGCTCCTTCAGGATGGGGTCGCGTCCGTTCCACAGCGCCAGCGCGAAGCACAGGCGGCATTCGCGGTCGCAGATCCCCAGCAGTCCGTCTTCGCCCCAGCGATAGGCGCGGCTGCGCGCGTGATCGTGCGGAAGGTATTCCCAACAGGCGCCGCCGGCGGAGTAATCCTCGCGCACGGTGCCCCATTGGCGTTCGGAAAGATACGGCCCCCAGCGCTTCCAGTTTTTTTCGCGGCGCTCGTCTTCAGCGAGGCGCGCCAGTTCGGCGATCACGCCCGGCCCGCCTGCGCTATGGCGATTACATTCTTGATCCCGCCCGCTTTGCCCATCACCGGATCGTGAAAGGCTTCCATAGGATACCGGCCTGTAATCATGGCGCGTAGCGCTTGCGGCCAGCGCGCGGCGAACACGCCGATATCGCGCACCGCATTGTCGAAGGCTTGCCGGCCCGCATTCACCACGCCCAGCACGACCTGGTTCTTCAGTACCAGGTTGTACATGATGCGCTCGGTGTCGAACACCACCGGCGCCTGATCGCGCGGCACGCCGGTGAAAACGTAAATGCCGTTCGAACCCAGATGCTTCAACACCTCGAACGCGAACTGCGGTGCGCCCGCGGCTTCGTAGATCAGGTCGATGTTGCCCACTTGTTCGGCCATTTGCTCGATGTTGGTCCGCTCGGAAGAAATATACCGCGCGCCGACCGCCTCCGCTACGTCCGCTTTGGCATTCGGCTTGGGCGATCGTGAGTAGACGTACGTTTCGTAGCCCGCATCCACCAGCACCATGGCCCCCAGCAGCCCGACCGGCCCCGACCCCAGCACCACCGCGCGCTGCCGGCCGCCGTCCCAGTGCAGTCGCTCCTGGATTTCGCGCACCTCGATCAGCGCCTTCTCCGCAATGGTCAGCGGTTCCACCAGCACCGCCACGTCCCGCAGCTCGCGCGCGACCGGGTGCAGGTTATGCCGCTCTTCGACAACGAACTCAGTCATGAAGCCGTCCAGTTCCTTGATGCCATGCTCGCGGTAATTGCCGGTCGTGCAGAAGTCGCAATGGCCGGCGCGGCAGGCGGCGCAATTCGCGTCAGTACACGGCAGCCGCACAGTGCTCACCACCAGGTCGCCCGTGCGCAGATCCGCGACGCCCGGCCCGGCCTCCACCACTTCCCCCAGCGATTCGTGGCCCAGCACGAAGCGATCCGATCCGGGAGGCGGCGTGCCGTACGCAAAGGCGCAGATGTCCTTGTCGGTGCCGCACACTCCAACTTCCAACATGCGCAACTTCACCTGCGTGGCCGTGCCGATGCGAGGCTCGGCGATCTCCACGATGTCGACTGCGTGCCCGGCGGGATAAACGGCGACGGCTTTCATGCTTTGAATACAACCGATCTCTGCATTGTATCCAACCCCGGGTCTGCCCGGTCGAGTGCAGCCGGCATCCATATATCACCGCCCCAAAATGCAAAGCGCGGCGGCATGATGCCGACCAGCCTGGTGGGCTTGTCGTTGAGAATGAAAGTCTTTCCGAGAATGCCGCGATCCAGTCCAAACCGCTTCACCCAGACCTTATAACTAAAGGACGAAGACGGGCGCGGCGCCCGGATGTGCGTCGCTGGGTAGAAGCCCGCGGCCAAACAGAGGCTTCACTCCGAGGAAGTCGAAAGTATTGCCGGTGACCAGATCCGTGCCGAGCGGCTCCCGCGCCGCCGCGCTGCCCATGAGCACCGTTTTCTCCCACACGCCCATGGTCCGGTCGAAGACGTGATTGTGCTCCTGGAAGTCCACTAACTCCGGTACGGAAAACCAGTTACGCCCTTGCTCCGGGCCGCTGCCGCTGTCGTGAATGCGAATGCCAAAGAGGCGGCTGCTGTCGATATAGGGAGAAGGATCGAGCAGGACGTTGTAGATGACGCTGAAGATGGCGGTGACGGAGCCAATTCCAAGTGCGAGAGCCAGCACTGCGGTGAGAAAGAATCCGCGATCCTTGAGGATGGTGCGAAGACCGAACCGTATGTCTTGCCAAAGCCAGTACATGCTGGCGGGGTTCGGCACGTCAGTAGCCGTTTGCCGATCGCTACAAGCCGCTGAATTGGCTGCGCTTAGCTTTCGTCTCCCGAGCGCGTTCCGTTCGCTTTCGGGATTCGTCGACTTGAATATGGACAGTCGCGAAACCGCTCGGATAGGCGCGAATTAGGCGCGAGTCAGGCGCGCACAATCCCCTGGCGGATCGCATAGCGGACGAGGCTGGCGGTTTCGTGCACCCCCAGCTTCTCCATGATGCGGCTGCGATGCGAATCGGCGGTCTTGTAGCTGATGCCCAGCAGGACGGCGATTTTCTTGGTGGAATGGCCCTCGGCCACCAGCGCTAACACTTGCACTTCGCGCGCCGTCAGCGGGCTGACTGCCGTGGCGGGCCCTGGCGCGGGAATTTCCACGCAGGAGCCCATATAGCCGAGGAATCCTCCGTCTCTGTCGAACCGCGCCGTGCCCGCATCCCGAACCCAGCAGTATTGGCCGTCGGCCCGCTGCAGGCGGTACTCCATGTGGAACGGCCGGTGCGCGTCGAACGCCCGCCGGTAGGTATCCAGGCAGCGCTGCCGATCGTCCGGATACACGCCTTCGAGCCAGCCGTTGCCCATCTCCTGCTCCATCGTCCGGCCCCTGAATTCGAGCCACGGCCGATTGAAGAAGGTGCACAGCCCGTCGCGGCCCGCCGACCAAAGCATGAAGGGCGCCTGGTCGACCAGCAATCGGAAATGCTCGTCTTCAGGTTCTGAGTAGTCTGGGGTCGCATAGATTGATTCCATGGGCTTAATGAAATCTTAACGCGGTTTTATGGATCGTCAAATAATGGTAGTACTATTCCCTAGGGTGAATCCCGGTAGCAACGTGGAACCATTTAACCCGTTGAGGGGCTTGCTCGTATATGCCGCTGAGTGTTACCATAAGTCATACAACTGTGCGCGCCCTGCCTGCATTCACCCAAACTGTCCGTCGAATCTCGCCACGATCAGGAAAATAAAGGAGTAACGCTAAACTAATGGCTTCCACCAACTATTCCCAAGGCGCTCAAGTCGAGCACGACAAATTCGGCTTGGGAACTGTGCTCACCAGCAATGAGGAGCGTATTGTGATCAAATTTGACGATCACGGCGAAAAGAAGTTTGTGACCCCCATGGTAATGGGACAGTTGAAGAAGAGCGACCGGCAACCGCCGGCCGAGAAACGCGCCTCCCGCGCACGCAAGCCCAAGGCCGCACCGGCACCCGCGCCCGTACACTAGTGACGCTAAAGGATTTCATTTGAACGCCCGAGCAAAACGTCTATTTGAAGAAGCCCGCAAGAAGAACCCCGATCTCAAGATGCCGTCGGAGACCGCTCCCGCCACCGAGCTATCCGATGAAGATCTGGCGCTGATTAAGCAGGGAGTTGGCGACAAGAGCAGCCGGGCCGGCGGTCAGGGCGCCGCGGACGGTGGAGCGGGGGATGGCCCGCGCGAGCAAATCGGCTCGGTGGTCACCTACTTTGAAGCCAAAGGTTTTGGCTTTTTGCGTCCCGACGACGGGGGACGCGACGTGTTCTTCCATGTCTCGCGCCTGGCCGAAGGCGACCCCACTACTCTAAAACCCGGTACCCGGTTGCTTTACGAGCTCGGTATGGACCGGACCGGAAAACTGGCCGCCAGCAGCGTGCGTATTGCCCCTCCGGCCGAGTGACGCAGTCACCACTGCGGCTCAATATTTTCTATTTGGGTTTGTTCGGTTCAAAAGACCCTTACCCTTTCGGGCGCCGGGGAGGTTGCTTCAGGGGTCTTTTATTTTAGAGGTTAGTCTCGCTTTGGTGGGAGTTGCCTCCCCGGCTTAATTCCAATATTAGAATATCTCGTTCAGAAAAGCAATAGTTTTCTGTAATTTTTGGTAGAGCGCCGCAGCAGCGTGATTAATAGTACATATAAACTACGGAATCACGTAGCATCCGCCTTGGCTTGCTTCTGCGCCTTTCACTTCCACGCCTGCCCAATCCTCCAGCACCTTGATCGTCGCGCAGATGTCTTCGTCGCCGTGTCCCTTGGCGATGGACGCCTGAAACATCTGCCGGGTGAGGGCGGTTAGAGGTAATGGAACGCCTAGCTCATTGGCCGAGTCGAGCATCAAGCCAATGTCCTTGTGCATCCACTTCACGGAAAAGGCCGCCGGATCGAAGGCACGGCGCAGAACCAGCGGGGCCTTGGCGGAGACCAGCCCGGATTTGGCGGCGCTGTTGTTGAGGATGTCCAGCATCATGTCGAGGTCCACACCGGCCTTGGCGGCCAGCACCATACCCTCGTTGAAGCCCTGCAGAAGATTTGAAAGGATCAGATTCTGCGATAGCTTGGCGTGCAGGCCCATTCCCGGACCGCCACAATGGTAGAAGCGCTTCCCCATCACTTCCAGGAACGGGCGTACGCTTTCCAAGACCTGGCTGTCGCCGCCAATCATGAAAGTCAGGGTGCCCCCCTCCGCGCCGGCTTTGGAGCCGGTACACGGCGCATCCAGAAAGTCCACGCCTTTAGCGGCCAGCGCCTGGCCAATCTGCCGGCTGACCGTGGGCGCGATGGTGCTGGCATCGGCCACTACCGTACCGCGGCGCGCGCCTTCGACGATGCCGTCCTTACCCAGGATCGCCTCCCGCGACATGGCGGTGTCGCCGACAATCAAGAAAATGACGTCCGCGTTTTCCGCGACTTCCTTCGGTGTGGCGCAGAAGCGGCCCTTCTCTGCCGCGGCCAGCTCACGGGCCTTCGCCGGGCTGTGCGTCCAGAGCGCCACCTCGTGGCCCGCCCGAAGCAGATTCCGGGCCATCGGATAGCCCATGATTCCAAGTCCTAGAAATCCTAATTTAGCCATGTCCGAATTGTAAGCCGAGTGCGGCATGTGCGACAATTTGCGTTCAATGAAACCCGCCGTATTGGTCACCAAACGCATATTTCCCGAGGCCATCGCCTTTCTGAAAGAGCACGCGGAGCTGGACTACGCCGAGTCGGACGACGGATTGGGCGCGGAAGAACTCGCCGTGCGGATCCGCGGCAAACAAGCCGTGGTGAGCCAGCTCATGGACAAGTTTACGCCCGAAGTCCTGGCCCGCCTGGATGGCATCAAGGTGATCGCCAACGTGGCGGTGGGCTACGACAACATCGACGTGCCGGCGGCCACCAGCCACGGCATCCTGGTGACGCACACTCCCGACGTGCTCACCGATACCACGGCCGATTTCGCGTTTGCGCTGCTGATGGCCGCCGCGCGGCGTGTGGTGGAGGGCCACCATTACGTGCATTCCGGGCAATGGACGAAGTGGCGCGTGGATCTGCTCGTGGGACAGGACATACATCACCGCACGCTGGGGATTTTCGGCATGGGGCGCATCGGGCAGGCGGTGGCGCGGCGGGCGAAGGGCTTCTCGATGCGCATCATTTACCACGACTCCCGGCGCGCGCCGGAGGCGGTTGAGAAAGAGCTGGGGCTGGAGCTGGTCAGTGCCGTACAGTTGCTCCGGGAGGCGGATTTTGTAAGCCTGCACGTGCCGCTGATGGCGGAGACGCGGCACCTGATCGGCGCGCGCGAGCTGCACATGATGAAGCCGACGGCTATTCTGGTGAACACCTCACGCGGTCCCGTGGTGGACGAGCCCGCGCTGGCCGTGGCTCTTCAGCAGCGCATAATCGCCGGGGCCGGTATCGACGTGTATGAGAACGAGCCGCGCGTGAATCCGTTGCTGTTGACGCTGGAGAACGTGGTGCTGACGCCCCACATTGCCAGCGCCTCGGTGGATACGCGGCGCAAGATGTCCATGATGGCGGCCGAGAATGCGGTGGCGGCGATCGAGGGGCGGCGTCCGCCGAATTTGCTCAATCCGGAGGCGTGGGTTGCGGAAAAAGGCAACAAGCCCGGATAGTGTTCACTTTGGTGGGGCAGACCATCGCCTTTCGTGGTCTGCCGCCTTCGCCTGGATATCTGTGCGCGTCTCGGTGCGTCTGCGGTTACTTCCCCGCCGCCGCGCCGTTGCCTTCGGCGAAGTAGGCTTCGTTCTCGATCTTCAGCTTCAGACCGGTGGTGACTTCATCCATCCACTGCTTGAAGCGGGCCTGCTTCAGCTCGTTGACGACCGTTTCCTGGACCTCGGCAAGAGGCTGCGCGGTGACTTCCTGGGCGCGGAACAGATAGAAGCCATTAGGCTGCTTCACAGGCTGGCTCACTTCACCCGCTTTCAACGCGAAGATGGCGGTGCGGATGGCTTCCGGAAGGTTGTCGGTGCTGCGCAGCGTGCCGAAATCGCCATCTTTGGCGGCTGAGGTCGGGTCTTCGGAATTGTCTCTCACCAATTTCACGAAATCCGCGCCGGCGGCGGCCGCATCCCGCAGCTTGGCGATCTTGGCCTCGGCTTCCGCTTCGCTGAGGTGCTTCGTTTCGTTCGCGCCGGCCGCGGACCCATCCGCGGAAAAAGGTATGTAAATCGCCTTCACCTTTGTCTGCGTGAAACGCTCTTTGTTCGCATCGTAGAAGCTTTGCACCTCCGCGGGCGTCACGTTGATGGTGGTCAGCACTTCGTGCAACTGCGCGTTCATGAGCAGGTACATGCGGTTGAATTCAAGGGATTCGCGCGTGGGGCTCTGCTGGTCCAGCTTGGCTTTTTCGGCCATCTCCGACAAGCGATGCATTAAGGCGAACTGTTGTACAAACGCCTTGCGGTCGCGCTGCGCGGCCTGTTGCATGTTCGGTGGCATGGACGCCAAGAAGCTGTTGAGTTCACCGACGGTGAGCTTTTGGCCGTCGCCGAAAGTCGCCACCACCGTGTCCAGAGCGGCTGTCAGGTGCTGGCCGGCGTCGAAAGTCGACTTCACCGTTTGGTCCGTTTGAGCTTGTGAGGCGGCCGGCTGCACTGCTGGCGGGGCGGCCGGTTGCGCCCACACCGCGGCGGTAATCAGGAAAAAAAGCAATGATTTCATAACGATTTCATGGGGTTGTTAATTAGGTATTCTAGCGTAAATGCGAAGCGGGCGCCTCACGGCTCCGTGTACAAGCCCATGCGCCGCTTCACCAGATCCACCGTGGAATTGGCGATCGGGCTGACGCGCGCCGCGCCTTCCCGCAGAACACTCGGAATGTAACCAGGATCGGCAATGATCTCCCGATACCGCTGCTGGAACGGCTCCAGTTGCGAAATGGTCATCTCGGCCACTTGCTTCTTCAGGTCGCCGTAGCGCATGCCGCTGAAGTGCGCACGCATCCGATCGGGGGTCCAGCCGGCGAAGGCTTGAAAAACATTGAGCAGATTGGCCACGCCATCGCCCGCTTTTTCGAAATCCACCGCCGGATTGGAATCCGTGGTGGCGCGCATGACGATCTTGCGGATGCGGTCCGGCGGATCGAGCAGGGCCACGGCGTGGTTCGCGCCGGCGGCCGATTTGCTCATCTTGACGGTAGGATCGTCCAGGCCCATAATGCGCGCGCCCACGCCCGGAAGGCTGGTGGCTGGCATCACGAACGTCTCCCCGTACAGCGAATTGAAGCGCTGGGCGATGTCGCGGGTCAGTTCCAAGTGCTGCGCCTGGTCTTCACCGACCGGCACGGCAGCGGCCTGGTAGAGCAGAATATCGGCGGCCATCAGGCAGGGGTATTGCAACAGCCCGTCGCCGACCGACTCCTGTTTGGCGGCCTTAGCCTTGTATTGCGTCATACGCTCCAGCCAGCCGACGGGTGTTACGCAAGTGAGCATCCAGGCCAGTTCGGCGTGCGCCGGCACCGCCGATTGCACCATGATGCTGGACTCGCGCGGGTCGATACCCGCCGCCAGATAAAGCCCGGCGGTCTCGACGATCTTGGCGCGCAGCTCGGCGGGGTCCTGGTGGATGGTCACCGCGTGCAAATCCACGATGCAGAAGATGCACTCGTAATCGGCTTGCACGCGCACCCAGTTTTTCAACGCTCCCAGGTAGTTCCCGATGTGTAGATTTCCCGACGGCTGCATGCCGGAGAAGACTCGTGCTCTCATGGTAGGTGGGTTCGAAGGAGTAATTTTTATCCTAAGCGATTTTGAGATCGACGTGCAGAAGCTGGTGTACGGCGGCGAGGGGCTGGGGCGGCTGGAAGGCCGCGCGGTGCTGGCGCCGTTCGTGCTGCCGGGCGAACGCGCGCGGGTGAGGGGCGTTTCCGAAAAGCCCGGCCTGGTGCGCGCCGGGTTGTTGGAGGTGCTGGCCGCCGCGCCGGAACGGGTCGCGCCGCCGTGCCCGTATTTCATGCGCTGTGGCGGCTGCCAATATCAGCATGCGCCGTATGAGATGCAGCTCGCGCTCAAGCGTGGCATCCTGGAAGACCAGTTGCGGCGCATCGGGAAGATCGCGTCGCCGCCGGAAATCGCCGTGGTGGCGGGCGAGCCTTGGGGCTACCGCAATCGCGTGCAGTTGCATATCGCCAAGGGTGCGCTGGGATACCGTGAGGCGCAATCGAACAGGCTTTGCCCGATTGAGAAGTGCCCCATCGCCTCGCCCGCCCTCAATGGGGCCATCGCCATCCTGCGCGACATGCTGCGCGATCCGCGCTGGCCGCGATTCGTGCGCGGAATCGAGCTGTTCACCGACGAAACAGGGATACAGCTCAATGTTCTGGAGACGGACTATCCTGTAGCGCGCCGGTTCTTCGATTGGTGCGCGGAACGCATCCCGGGTCTGGTGTCGGGCGCGCTGGACTATCGCGCGGCGGATCGCGTCTGGCGCGTGAGCCACGGCTCGTTCTTCCAGGTGAACCGGTTCCTGATCGACCGGTTGGTGGAAACCGCGCTGGAGGGCGCCGAAGGGCAGACTGCGCTGGATCTCTACGCGGGCGTGGGGTTGTTCTCGCTGGCGCTGGCGCAACGGTTCGCTTCCGTGACGGCAGTGGAATCCGGAGCGCGGGCCGCGGACGATCTGCGATCGAACGCGGCGCGGGCCGGGCTGGCGTTGCGCGTGGAACAGACGGATGCGGAAGTATGGACCGAACAGCTGGAGTCCGCTCCCGCCTTCGTGTTGCTGGACCCGCCGCGGGCCGGGATCGGCAGGCGCATGGTCGAGCGGCTGGCCCAGTTGCGGCCGCCGCAGGTGACGATTGTCTCCTGCGACCCGGCCACGCTGGCGCGCGACCTGGCGGGCCTGACAGGCGCGGGATACCGGATCGACCGCCTGACGCTGGTGGATCTGTTTCCGCAGACGTATCATTTGGAAACCGTGGCACGGCTGTCACTGTAGCTACAGTGCCAAGTCCCGGCGCACTTGGAGAGGAAAAGCTGTGATCGCACGCATTTGGCATGGGGCCACCGGCATTGCGAATTCGGACGCATATCTGGCAATGCCACTTACCTTTCCCAAAACCGTGCACCTGCATTGATAGTGGGGCAGGACTCCAGTCCTGCGGCTGGCGTCCACGCCGGCCTACTCGTGCATGGAGGACCCGCGCAGACCTGGAGGTCCGCCCCACAAATTATGCAGTATTGCAGTTTGTGGGAAAAGTAAGTGGCATTGGGCGTTGACGCCTGCCCCACTGATACCTACACGATCTATCTACTCAGGAGGCGTGATCCGCCCGATCTTGTTGCCATAATACTCCGTGAACCACAGAGCGCCGTCGGGCCCGGGCGCGATCACCATGGGAACGGAAGCACGGGTGGGCACCAGATACTCCGTAATCGCACCCTGAAGAGTGATGCGTCCGATCCTGCTGCCTGCGTGTTCGGTGAACCAAAGAGCGCCATCGGGACCCACCGTGATAGCTCCCGGCAGGCTGTTGGGGCTGGGCACGGGGTACTCCGTGATGGCGCCGGCAGTGGTCAAGCTGGCGATCTTGTTGCCGGCATATTCGGTAAACCACAGCAACAGATCGGGACCGGTAATGATGACGTTGGGGTTGCTGCTGGCGGTAGGAACCAGGTACTGGTTGGTGACCACGCCGGCGGTGCTCATGCGCGCCACCCTGTTGTTAAACCATTCGGTGTACCAGATCGCCCCATCGGGCCCCACGCCAAGGTCCCAAGGCGCGAGGGGCACAGGGTATTCGGCCAGCGTGCCATTGGGAGTGATGCTCCCGATCTCTAAGTTGCCGCCGTGTTCCGTGAACCAGAGCGCTTCGCCGGGTCCGCTGACGATGTCCCAGGGGTCGCTGCCGGGTGTCGGCAGCGGGAACTCGGTGAACGACCCGCCGGTGGTGATGCGCCCGATCTTATTTCCGCCCATTTCGGTGAACCACAGCGCGCCGTCAGGCCCCGCCACGATCCATATAGGCTTGCTGTCCGGCGTGGGGATAGGGTACTCGGTGATGGCTCCGCCGGTGGTGATGCGCCCGATCTTGTTTCCGTACACTTCCGTGAACCAGAGAGCGCCGTCCGGCCCTGGAGTGACGGCAAAGGGAAAACTGGATTTGGTGGGAACGCTGTATTCGGTGATTACCTGCGCGGGCGCCCCCGCCGCCAGGTTCAACAGCAACGCAGCTTCCAGTAGTATGCGGCTTCCGGTGCGTATCATGTGGCGGAGTCCTACTCCATCTCGAACGCCACATACGTCAACTGCCCGTCCCGCTCCACCTGCAGCACCACCGCGTCGCCGCTCTTCAACTGCCCTAGCGCGCCGCTCAGCGCCGCGATGGTCGACGTCGGCTCGTTATTGATCGCGTAGATGACATCTCCCGGACGCAGGTCTACGTCCAAGCCTTCCGATTCCGCCGCCCGCGCCGCCACCACAATGCCGTATTGCTTGCGCAAGTCCGGCAGCATGGGAGCCAGCTTGCGGTTGATCTCAACCCCCAGAATGCCTAACTTCGGGATCAGGTTCTTCTCCGGATTCACCAGATCCGCGAAACGCTGCGGATCGTCGTCCTGCGCCGTCACGGCCACATCCATCGTCATCCGGTCCGTGCCGCGCAGCACCTCCAGGCTGACTTTATCTCCCACCGGAAAGCGCCACAAATTCACCTCGAGTTGGCGCGCGTTCTCCATAGGCTTGCCATCCAGGCTAAGCACGATGTCTCCGGACCGCAAGCCGGCCTTGTCCGCGGGTCCGTCTGGCGCCGCATCCGCCACCAGTACGCCCCAGTCTTGAGTCAGTCCCAGGCCCGCCGCCAGCAGCGGCGTGACGGTCTCCACGCTGGCGCCGATCTGGCCGCGGTGTACGTGGCCTTCCTTGCGAATCTGGGTGTAGACGTTGCGCAAGGTGTCGCTGGGTATTGCAAAGCCGATCCCCTCGCTGCCGCCCGACTGCGACAGGATCATGGTGTTAAGCCCCACCACCCGTCCGGACATATCCACCAGCGGGCCTCCGCTATTGCCTGGATTGATGGACGCGTCAGTCTGGATATAAATCATGGGGCTATCCTGTCTAAGCTGCCGCGCGGCGGCGCTCACCACGCCCAGGCTGGCTGAATTCTGCAAGCCCAGCGGACTGCCGAACGCCATTACCAGTTGGCCTTGCCGCAGCTCGCGCGAATCGCCCAGCGGCAGAAAAGGCAGATCCGTGGCTTCGATCTTCAACACTGCGACGTCCGTTTCGCGATCCTGCCCCACGATCTTGGCCTCCAAAATCGTTCCGGGCGCCTTCGTGAGCGAGTGACTGAGCCGTGCGGCGCGATCCGATATGGGCAACTGCACGCGGATGCGCCGCGCGCCCTGTACCACGTGCGCGTTAGTCACGATGTAGCCGTTCGCAGTCAGGATCACGCCCGAGCCGGTGGCGCGCTGGCGGGTGAGCAGGCTGGCGTTGCCCGAATCGGAGTCTTCGCTGATACCGTAGCCGGTAGTCACGATCTTGACTACGGAGCGGTTCACGCGTTGCGCCAGCGACTCGAGCGACGAGCTAAGACTCTCGATCGCCTCCAGCTTCCGCTCCTGCGCCAACCCCGCGTGCTCCGACGCCGCCAACGCCGCCAGCAACAGGCACCGTACTAACGCCGTTCGATAATCCATTTGTTCTCCCGCAAGTAATCCACCGTGCGCACTACAGCCTCGCGAATGCTCAACTTCGGCCGCCATCCCAACGCGCGAACGCGGGAGCAATCCAGAAAAATGAAGGGACTGTCTCCAATCCATCCACGCTCGCCGCCCGCGTAGTGCAACTGCGGCGCGCATCCCAGCCGCTCCGTAATCCATCCGATGGAATCGCTCACCGTACAGTATTCGTCAGCGCCCAGATTGTACAGATTCAGCCTGCCCGAGCCGCGCTCGATGGCCAGCAGCATGGCGTCCACGCAGTCTGCAACGTATAAATAAGACTTGCGCTGCCGACCGTCTCCTAATATATCCAGATGCCCCGCATGCTCCGTAAGTTGCTTGTAGAAGTCCAGAATGTGGCCGTGCGTATAGCGCTCTCCCAGGATCGATACAAATCGGAAAATGTGACCTTCCATACCGAAGCCCTCGCAGTATGCTTCGATCATTGCCTCGGCGGCCAGTTTGGACGCGGCGTAGAGGGAGGTCTGAATCGGGAACGGCGCGTCCTCGGGCGTGGGAAAAATGGCGGGCTCGCCATATACCGAGCCTGTCGAAGGGAACGCGATGCGCCGCACGCCGCGCGCCCGCATGCCCTCCAGCACATTCGCCGTGCCGATCGTATTTTGCTCCAGGTCCTTGCGCGGGTGCTCGGTGCCGAAGCGTACGTCGGCATTGGCGGCCATATGAAATACGAACTCGACGTCCTCCATGGCGCGGTCCAGCGAATCGGTATCTAGCAAGTCGCCGTGTTTCAGGCGGAAGTGCGGCGACCGCAATGCCTCACTCAGAAACTCGACTTGCCCCGTCGAGAAATTGTCGAAACCGGTGACCTCGTGCCCATTGGCGAGCAGACGGTCAACCAGGTTACTGCCGATGAAGCCGGCCGCGCCGGTTACCAGTGTTCTCATCTCTTCCTTTAATGGGGCAGCCCCTCTGGGGCGCCTTCCGGGCCCGGCGGCATGCCAGGCTGCCCGGCCGCGCTTCCGCGCTCCCGCTCGTCGAGTGTTTGCAGGAACGATTCGGCTTCGGCGTAGCCCGGCCGTAGCTTCAGCGCCTGGCTAAAATCGGCCCGCGCCTGCGCCAGATCGGGCTTGTACAGCAGATGATAAACGCCCACGAACAAATGCGCCCTGGGGTCCAGCGGCCTCATGCGCGCGATGCGTTCGGCGATTTCGGTGGCTTCATCGAACATCTCCAGCTGGTGATATTCCGCCGCCAGGAAATCGAGCCGCGAGCCGTCGCTGGGGTCGGCGGCGATCTCTTCCTTCAGGATTTCGATATACAAGTGGTTCTTGCGGCGCCGCGCTTCCGGGTCCGCGGAAAAACTGTGATCGAGGCAGATACCGGTTTGATGCAGCCGCCCGCCTTCCGACAAAATCGAGGCGTCGATGGTTTCATGCACCCGGCCGCGGTACCGATGGTTCGGCCGGTTGGAAAAGAGCCGGACCACGTAATCCGTGGTGGGGCTTGCGGAATCCGGCCAACGGTTGTGCCGCTCCAGGAAGTATCCGGCGTTTTCGTCGCGGGCGATCAGGCTTTCGATCATGGGCGCGCTCGCCCGATCCAGGGTTTCGTCCGCGTCGAGCATCAGAATCCACCGGCCGCGCGCGCGCGCGATGGCCAGATTGCGGGCCGCCGCAAAATCGACGACGGTAAAATCGAACGGAATCACTTCCGCCCCGTAGCCGGCTGCGATCGATGGCGTGGCATCCGTCGAACCGGTGTCCACAACGATCAGTTCACCGGCCAGGGATCGCGCCGATTCGAGACATCCTGGGAGATTGCGCTCTTCGTTTTTTACAATCATGCAGAGGCTGAGCGCAGCCGGCATACGCGGCATCCCCATTCCGATCTTACAGCGTTCCCGCACGAATGCGGAAGATGTCGACCACGCTCCGCAGGTTCCCGGACAGCATCGCCAGGCGGCTGTCGCCATCGTCGTGCCACCGGATGGGTACCTGTTGAATGCGATAGCCCAGCCGGCGAGCCAGCACCAGGATCTCCACGTCGAACATATATCCGTCTATTTGTTGCCGGCTGAAAACCTCCCGCGCCGCCTCGCGCGTGAAAAACTTGAAGCCGCATTGCGTGTCGGTGATACCCTGCAAGCCAACCACCGCATGCATGAACAATCCGAAGGCCTTGCCGCCCAACTGCCTGTAGAGCGGCTGCTGCTTCTCGATTTCGGAGTCGTGCATGGCGCGCGAGCCGATCGCCACGTCGTAGCGCTGGCCTGACGATGCGCTCAGCCAGGGCCGGAACTTGTCGAACTCCGCTATGGGTACTTTGTTGTCGGCGTCCGCATAGCCGGCGATACTGCCGCGCGCCAGCGCCATGGCCTCCCGCACGCCGCGGCCCTTCCCGCTGCGCGCCTGGTTGCCGATCACCCGCACTGGCTCGCCCTGGCTGGCGGTTTCGCGGGCTAGCTCGCGCGTGCCGTCGTCGCCATCGGCCGCCACGATAATCTCATAGCGCAACTCGCGCGAGCGGAAATAGCTGCCTGCCTCCCGGATGGTGGAGGCGATGGTGGCCGCCTCATTGTATGCGGGCAGGATTAGAGAGACGTCGCACAAGTCAGTTATTCTAACAGGTGGACTGTGTATGCCCTACAACATCGCCATCGTCGGCTGCGGCCTCATCGGAAGCAAGCGCGCCCAGGCGCTGGCTGGTGCACGCCTGGGGCTCTGCTGCGATCTCGACCGCGGGCGCGCGCAGGGGCTCGCCGCGGCGCACCCGGGCGCGGAGACCACCACTGATTGGCGCGCTGCCGCGATCGCGCCTGAGATCGACATCGTGATCGTCGCTACCACGCACGACATGCTCGCCCCTATCGCCGCGGAGGCCGCCGGCGCCGGAAAGCACGTGCTCATCGAGAAGCCGGGCGCGCGGCGCGCCTCCGAGTTGGACGCCGTGGCCGAAGCCGCCCGCCGCACGGGCGCGCTGGTACGCGTCGGATTCAGCCACCGGTATCACCGCGCCTTTCAAAAGGCGCGCGAGATCTTCGATTCCGGCGCGGCTGGTCCGCTGCTGTTCATCCGCGGCCGCTACGGCCACGGTGGCCGGCCGGGCTACGATCGCGAGTGGCGCGCCGATCCTGCTCTTTCGGGCGGCGGTGAGCTGCTCGATCAGGGCGTACACCTGATCGACCTGGCGCGCTGGTTCCTGGGCGACTTCACCCGAGTCACCGGCCGCACGCCCAGCTACTTTTGGAAAATGCCGGTGGAAGACAACGCCTTCCTGCTGCTCGAAACGGCCGCCGGCCAGGTGGCTTTTCTGCACGCGGGCTGGACCGAATGGAAGAACCTGTTCTCATTTGAAATCTGCGGGCGCGATGGCAAGCTGGAAATCGCGGGCCTGGGCGCCAGCTACGGTACCGAGCGGGTGACCTTCTACGCGATGAAGCCCGAAATGGGGCCGCCCGAAACCACCGCGTGGGAATTCCCCATGGCCGACAAATCCTGGGGAGCCGAATTCGCGGACTTCCTGGAAGATATCCGCCTGAAACGCCAGCCGCAGCCGGGCATCGCGGACGCCCAGGCCGCATTGCGCATCGTCGAGCGCGTATACCGGGAAAACGCCAGATGATCATCACCCGCGCTCCATTGCGTATCTCGCTCGGCGGCGGGGGCACCGACCTGCCCTCGTACTATCGCGAGCATACCGGCTTCGTCGTCTCCGCGGCCATCGACAAGTACGTCTATATCACGCTGCACGAGACCTTCAACCAGGAACTGCTCATCAAATACTCGCAGATGGAAGCGGTCGAATCTGTCGACCGCATCAAGCACCCCATCGTGCGCGAAGCCTTGCGACTGGTGGATGTCGGACCGCATCCCTACCTGGAAATAGTGAGCATGTCGGATATCCCGGCCGGCACGGGCCTGGGATCCTCAGGCAGTTTCACGGTGGCCCTGCTGCGCGCGCTGCACGCCTGGAAGAAGAACCCGATCCCGCGCCAGGAACTTGCCGAGCAGGCCTGCCGCATCGAGATCGACCTGTTGCGCGAGCCCGTGGGAAAGCAGGATCAATACATCGCGTCGTTCGGCGGCATCACCTGTTTCCAGTTTCTTCCCGACGATCGCGTGGAGGTCGCGCCGCTGAAACTCGAAAGCGAAACCCTGGCCAATCTGGAAGACAACCTGCTGCTTTTTTTCACCGGCGTTACGCGCTCGGCCTCGGCGATTCTCGAAGAACAGGACAGCCGCACGCGCCTCGGCGACGCCGATATGATCTCGCAACTGCACCTGATGAAACAGCTCGGCTGCGAGAGCAAAACGGCGCTGGAGCAAGGCAATCTGCGCCGCTTCGCGGAACTGATGCACGTGCATTGGGAGCACAAAAAAGCCCGCTCGCGTTCCATGACCAATGCGCACATAGACGAATATTACGCGCTGGCGCGGCGCAGCGGCGCGCTGGGCGGCAAGTTGATCGGCGCCGGCGGCGGCGGTTTCCTGATGCTGTATACCGAAGACAAAACGCGTCTGCGGCACACCATGCGTGGCGCCGGACTGCGCGAAGTGCGGGTGCGCTTCGATTTTCAGGGCACCGCCGTGTTGGCGCAATCGTGAGCCCCATCGTCAAGGCCATATTTCCAGCCGCGATTCTGGCAGGCGGTTTAGGCACCCGCCTCTATCCCCTGACGGAACGCCTGCCCAAGGCCTTGATCGAAATCAATGGCGAGCCGTTCCTGGCGCACCAGTTGCGCCTGTTGCGTACGCGCGGCATCGAACGCGTGGTGCTCTGCATCGGGCAGCATGGCGAGCGCATCCGCGAATACGCAGGCGATGGCACGCGCTTCGGCCTGGCGATCGACTATTCGCCCGACGGACCCGCGCTGCTGGGAACCGCCGGTGCTTTGCGCAACGCCCTGCCGCTGCTGGGCGACGCGTTCTTCGTGGTGTATGGCGATTCGTACCTGCCCTGCTCGTATCGCGACGTCGCCCAGGCATTCCGCGAGTCCGGCCATCCCGGCCTGATGACTGTCTATCGCAATGCAGGCCGCTGGGACGCGAGCAACGTGGAGTTTGCCGAAGGCCGCATACTGGCATACGATAAAAAGGACAGGACAGCGCGCATGCAGCACATCGATTATGGTCTGGGCGTCTTCAGCCGCGCGGCTTTCGAGGGCGCACCGCAAGCCGATCTCGCCGAGTTATACCGCGGCCTCCTGCGCCGCAACCAACTGGCCGCGTTCGAAGTCCACGAGCGGTTCTACGAAATCGGCTCGTTCGATGGAATCGCCGAACTATCGCGCTACCTGGCTGGATCGCAACCATGATCGTGGCGCACGCACTCGTGCGTGCCGCGTCGGCACTCATGCCGACGCCAGCGAGCGCTAAACTATGAGCTTCGCAGAAGAATACATTGCCGAATCCGCCGAGGTCCTGCGCCGTCTGGACACGGGCGTAATCGAGAAACTGGCGCAACTGCTCGCCGCCACCCGCGCCCGCGGCGGCCGCCTGTTTATTCTCGGCGTGGGGGGCAGCGCCGCCAACGCCTCGCACGCGGTCAACGACTTTCGCAAGATCTGCGGCATGGAAGCCTACTGTCCCACCGACAACGTCTCCGAGTTGACTGCCCGCACCAACGATGAAGGCTGGGCCTCGGTATTCGAAGCGTGGCTGCGCGTCAGCCGCCTGCGCGCCGAGGATTGCGTGCTGGTTTTTTCGGTGGGCGGCGGCAACCTTCAGAAACAAGTCAGCCCGAATCTGGTTTCCGCGCTGCAATACGCAAAGTCCGTGGGCGCGTCCATCGGCGGCATAATCGGCCGTCCTGACGGCTACGCGGCACAAGTGGCGGACGCCTGTGTGATCGTACCGGCGGTGAACCCTTCGCATGTCACGCCGCACGCCGAGGCCTTCCAGGCCGTCGTCTGGCACCTGCTGGTCTCGCATCCCGCGCTGAAAGCCGCCGAAACCCGCTGGGAATCGTTGCGATGACTCGGGCAGTGTTCCTGGATCGCGACGGCGTGCTGACGCGCGCGCTGGTCCGCGATGGCAACGCCTACGCGCCGATCACGCCTGCCGAAATGGAAATCGATGCGGATGCGCCCGCCGCCTTGGCGCGCCTTAAGGCCGCCGGTTTCCTGCTTTTGGTGGTGACCAATCAGCCGGATGTGGCGCGCGGCATCACCCGCCGCGAGGATGTCGAAACCATGCACGCCACCCTGCGTGCCGCCCTGCCGGTGGACGAGATCTTCGTCTGTTATCACGACAACCAGGACGCCTGCGATTGCCGCAAGCCCAAGCCTGGCATGTTGCTCGCAGCCGCCGCCGCGCATGGCATCGATCTGGCCGCGAGCTTCATGGTTGGCGACCGCTGGCGCGATGTGGATGCCGGCGCCGCCGCGGGTTGCCGCACCATCTGGATCGACCGCGGCTACCGCGAACGCGCGTCCGAGCACGTGCCCGATGCGCGCGTCGACAGCCTGCGCGCCGCGGCGGAGTGGATCGTACACCTGAACGTCGGCTGACTTCCGCGTGGGTGCCGGCCTACAGCGGACCGTCGGCCGTGTACCACCAATCCGGATGCTCCGCGCTCCAATTGCACGCCGGCGCCGGCGCCAGCCAATCCATTCCCGAGTCTCCGATGGGGGCGCCTGGGGGCGCGGCGGGGGCGGGCATGGGCTGCGCCGGATCCGCTGGACGCTCCAGGAAACGTTTGATATCGGCGGCCAGCAGTGCGCGCTGCGCCTGTTCCGGCTCGCCCGCGGCCGCCTCGCCCTTCAAGCGCATGCCCAGCTTCGATAGTTTCCAGGCTGCGATGGCGCGGACCTCTCCGTTCGATGCGCCGGTGGCTAACCACATCACGCGATCCACCAGCACGCGCTCCTCGGCGCGGCGCACCTCGGCTTCGTAAGGCGATGCGGCCGGCGCATCGAAAGTAGCCTTCGTCAGGCGGTCGATGACTTCTTCCAGACCCGGCAGCGCAGGATCGACAGCGTGCTGCGCGACCATGCGGGCCGCGCGGTCCAACTGCAGCACGAACCCGATCGTCACATCCGCCGCCACCGTAGCCGGACTCAGCGGATCGAAACCGTCGCCCGTCGAGCGCGGAAACAGTTCCCGGTGACGGCCGAAGCCCGGCGGCCGCGGCGGAATCGCGTCCAACACCTGCTTGGGCACCGTCAGTTCGGCGGGCTTCAGCGTATTGGCCAACGCTTCCAGCGCCTTGCGCTGATTGGCCGCGGTTTCCCATTTCACCGGCGTGCGGCCATCGCCGCGCATGCCGTAGATGTAGTCCTGGCCGCCGATACTGGACGCCGCCGATTCGACGGAGTAGCGATGATACATGAAGATGGGCACCAGAGGCTCTTCCACCGTGGCCATGGGCGCGCCGGTGCGGATAGTGTGTTCGCCCAGGCGGTTGAGCGCGGCGCGCCGGATCTTCATGATGCGATTCAACTCGTCGGCCTGGTTTACCCCGTTGGACCACTGATCCACGCGCGGGTGAATACCGAGGTCCTGGTTGGTCATGTAGATCAGATCCTTGGACCACGCGTCGTCGAGAATGCGGGCCAGCGCCGCGGATTCGTCGCCCCGCGGAAGCTGGCTGTAGCCGTATTTGATCGATACCTTGTCCCACTCGCCGATGCGCGCCGGATACGCCTGCGACAGGTCGATCGTCCCATCGGACAGCAGCTTCTCCTGGGGATGCGGGTAATCCATCACCGAAATCCATCCCTGGGTGCTGTCATAGTAATTGTGGCCCAGCCCCAGCGTGTGGCCCACTTCATGCGCCGCAAGCTGCCGGATGCGGGCCAGCGCCGCTTGATAGATCGCATCGGGCTTTTCGGCGCCGGTCGTGTATGGCGACAGCAGACCTTCGAAGATGAGATAATCCTGACGGTCGCGCAGCGATCCCAGCGTGACCGTGCCCTTGATGATTTCGCCTGTGCGCGGATCGCTGACCGTGCCGCCGAAACTCCAGCCGCGCGTGGAGCGATGCACCCAGTTGATCATGTTGTAGCGGATGTCCATGGGGTCGGCGCCGTCGGGCAGCACGGCGACCTTGAAAGCGTTGCGGAAGCCGGCCGCCTCAAACGCCTGGTTCCACCAGCTCGCGCCTTCGATAAGGGCATTCCGCACATCCTCCGGCGCGCCGGGATCCACCCAGTATTCGATGGGCCTCACCGGATCGCTGACGGCCGCAGTGGGGTCCTTCTTCTCCAGGCGATGGCGGTGAATATACCGCCGCACCATGGGCTCGCCGATGGGCGTGCTGTAGTCCACGAAGTTGGGGCCGCCGTAGCCGGCGCGCGGGTCGTCCAGGCGCGGCCGATAGTTGTTGTCCGGCAATTCCACCAGCGAATAGTGCTCGCGCAGGGTGACGGCATCGGCGGTGGGTGTGACGCTGGCCACGGTGCCCGAGAACAGTCCGCCGCCGAAGCCCGGCCCGCCGCGCGCTCCCCCGATTCCGGCTCCTGCGCCTGGTGCGGGAATCCGGATCGGGGGCGGCCCCTGGGTCGGCGCGAAGCCTCCGCCGCCCCGTCCGCCGGACGGTTCGTTGGTGAAAGTCAGGGTGACTTCGATCTCGGTGTTCTTGGGGAAGGCTTTGGTGCGGGGCGCGTAAACGGCGCTGCGCGATCGATCGATCTTATACGCGACACCGCCGGAGAGGGTGTTGCCCGCATCGCTGCCGTCGCGGATGAAGTAGTCGGTGGCATCCACCAGCACGCGGCCGTTGCTTTCGGCCCCCACGGTGAAACCCCAAAGAACGGACTTGGCGAACGAATCCTCCACCGAACGCCGCTCGGCAAGATTGGGGCTGGACGACCGGAACGACGCGTTCCCCTGCACCAGCAGCACCTTCGGTCCGACGCGCTGAAACGAGACGATCTTGCCGCTATCCTCCAGGCCGCGGTCCAGGCCGATGTCGTTCGATCCGAGTCCGGCGGCGACACCGGTGGCCAACAGGAAATCGTCGTCGAGGCGCGCGATCTCCAGCCACAGATTGCCGGTGCGCTCGTCCCAATACAGCGGGAAATAGCCGTCCACCTTCCGCATGGCGGCGGTGCGCTCCTCGATGGTGGGTATGTGTTCAGGGGCTTGGCTGCGCCCTGCGGGCGGTTGCGCCTGCACCGCCGGTGCAAGCAGGTGAGCACATGCCAGGCATGCCAGGAAGGTGGCGAACCAGCGGAAAGCTTTGGGCATCTCTCAAAAACCTCAGGGTCTATTGTATAGCGGCCCCGCAACGTGGCAAAGTGCGCGCAATCCTCCGCACTGTTCTACAATCGGGGCATGCTCACTGCGCTGAAGATCCTGGCGGGACTAGTGGCGGCTTACCTGCTCTTTTGTGCCGCCATACTGGCGATCATGTGGCAGCCCCCGGTGCGCTTCGCCAAGGTGATTGCCCAAGTGCCCGGCCCCATCTTCATGGTGCTGCCCTTCGAGACGCTTTGGGGGGTGGCCCGCGCCGGCCATGTGCGCGCCGGCGATACCGCGCCGGATTTCGAACTGGAGACCATCGACAAAAGCGCAAAGGTGCGGCTGGCTTCCTTCCGGGGCCGCGAACCCGTGGTGCTGATCTTCGGCAGCTATACTTGACCGCCCTTTCGCCGGGAGGTTCCCGCGCTCAACAAGCTCTACGAACAATACAAAGGTCGGGTGGCCTTCTACATCGTGTACATTCAGGAAGCGCACGCGAGCGACGTCTGGCAAATGGAATCGAACGTGAAGCAGCACATCGTAATCGCCAGCCCGCGTAGCGCCGGCGAGCGCGCGGCCGTGGCGGATTCTTGCGTGCGCAACCTGAACATCAAGATCCCGGCGCTGCTGGACGATTTCCGGAACACCACGGACCAGGCGTACACCGGGTGGCCCGACCGGCTGTATGCCATCGACCGCGGCGGGCGCATCGCGTACAAAAGCGCTCCCGGCCCGTTCGGGTTTCATCCAAAGGAACTGGAGGCGGCGCTGGTGCGATTGACCGGACCCAGCGATTAGTTGCTCATCGCGAGAGACAACGTCTGGGTGCCGGCTGCTCCGTCTACGGTGAATGTCAGCGGCACGGCGCCGCTACTCGGCACCGCGATATTGGGCGGCACCACGATATTGATCTGATACAAGCCCGTGAAATTCGACGTCAATCCCGAATAGGGTACGTTAGTGACAGGCACTCCGCCCAGGGATATCTGAAAGCTCGACGCCAAAGTGTTGGCCTGCTCCACAAGCTCGCCCGCCAGTAAGTTTGGCGTGACCGATCCGAAGCCTATGCCATATAGAACGATCTCGTCGCCCGTCTGGGCGGGCCGCGAAGTGAGGCCCGAAATTGCGCCCACGGGAAGGACGTAGTCGCCATCGGCGAACTGGGCCACCGCGTACTGGACTCCGCCGATGCTGAACGACGGCGGCGCGTTCAGGCCTGCCTCGGTCACATTAACTGTCACCGTGTAAGGCGCGCTGGTTCCGCCCGGCGTGTTAACCACCACCGGCTGCGGTCCTGTCGCGACACTGGAAGGCGACAAGGCATTTACTTGTAACGGGCTGACATAATCGATAAATGCGGACCCTCCGCCGATCGTGACTGTGGTGCCGCCTAGCGCAGTGGGCGCTGCGTTACCGTTGAAATCGGCGGTGGCCCAGGTTTGAGAGACGACGTTGGCTAGATTCGTGCCGTAGATCTCCATCCATGTCCCGGGCGCGACTGCGGAGAACGCTCCGAAGCTGCTGGCGCTGATGACCGCCCCAATCGAAGGCGTGTCGTCGAATGTGCCGTAAACCGTTCCCGTAATCGTGGCATTCGGCGTCAGCCCCACCTGCCCGACGGAGCACGACCCGGCGGCGACTCCGGTGCATGTGGCGCTGGTATAGTAAAAAACGAAATTGTCGGATAGAAACGTCACGGTGGCGCCGGTGCTCTCCGCTAGGCTCACCACAATACTGCCGGAATTGCCGGGTAGGATACCGAACGTGATCAGGTTGCTGCCCGGGCTGACCGAGTTTGCGACAAAGGGAGATATCCCGTTGCCGAGATAACTTAACACCATCGAGATTGTCCCGCCGCCGCCGACGCCCGTGTAGGGGGCCGAGACGGTGCAGTTGGTATTAGTGCCGTCATACGCGCAAGTCCCCCATTCCACCCGGCTCTGCCCTACACCGCCGCTGCCGCCGAGACCCGTCAAAGTGACGCTTTGGCTGCTGTTGGTATAGGTGGCCGTCACGGCCGAGGCACGCGGAAGAAAGGCTGCACAGAAAAGAAATAAAGGAATGATGATAGGTCTCATAATTTAGAAGTGCGGCTCCTAGTATAGCAAGAATTTGAAAAAAGTGTTACGCGCGCCGTGACTGACTCCGAAAAAGCGTGACGTCGCACACCATCCTGCGGGGCACCATCCTGCAGGGCACCGGTGCCGTAGCTTATAATCTCGAAATCGAACGCATGCGCAAGAAATCGGCGCCCGGCGAAGTCAGGCAAGAGTTCCGCATTGCCCTGGACACGCTAGTCGGGCAACTAAAGCAGGATCGCACCGTGCTCGCGGCTATCCTCTGCGGCAGTCTGTCGCACGACACCGTCTGGGCGAAATCCGATATCGACCTGGTGCTGGTCACTGTTGACGATGGGAAGTCCCCTTGTGCCTCGCTGTCCCTCTATGCGGACGGAATCAACGTACACGCCATGCTCCTCCCGCGGGCGGAGTTTCGCAAGACCGCGGAAGGCGCCATTCGGAATTCGTTCCAACACTCGTTTCTGGCCAAAGGACGCCTGCTTTATACCCACGACCCAACCATCGCCGATCTGTGTTCCCAACTCCACGTGATTGGCGAGCGCGACTCGCAATTGCAGTTGCTGGCGGCGGCCAGCAGTGCGCTGCCGGCCGTCTACAAGGCGCACAAATGGTTTCTCACGCGTGCGGACCTCGACTATACGGCCCTCTGGATTCTCTACGCGGCCACCGGGCTCGCGAAAATCGAAGTGATCGGCGCGCACCTGGTGGCGGATCGCGAGGTACTCCCGCAGGCAATGAAGTTAAATGCGCCGTTTTTCCAAATCGTCTACACCGATCTACTGAACACCAGGAAGACCGTGAAGAACGTGCAGGCTGCCCTGTCGGCTGTCGACGCCTACCTGGCGAAGCGCGCGCCATCGCTTTTCGCGGCCGTCCTCGATCACCTGCGCGACGTGGGTGAGGCGCGCTCGGCCACGGAAATCGAAGACCACTTCCGGAAAAACTACGGCATCGAAGGCGTAACCGGCGCCTGTGAGTACCTGGCCGATCAGGGGCTCGTCGGCAAGGTATCCGCGCCCGTCCGCCTCACCAAAAGAAGCAATGTCACTGTGGAAGAGTTGGCGTTCTTCCACGCCGCGAAGGCCGCCGATGCCCGCTAGGGCCAAACCGGCGGCAGCCGCCCCGGCGCCGCGCACCACCATCGCGGTACAGGGGGCGCGCGTGCACAACCTGAAGAACGTATCGGTCGAGCTGCCGCGCGACAGCCTGATCGTTGTCACGGGGCTATCGGGCTCCGGTAAATCCAGCCTCGCATTCGACACCATCTACGCCGAGGGACAGCGGCGCTACATGGAGTCCCTATCGAGCTACGCCAAGCGGTTCGTGGCCCAGGTGGCCAAACCCGACGTCGATTTCGTCTTCGGACTGTCTCCGGTGATCTCCATCGAGCAGAAAACCATCGGCAGCAACCCGCGCTCGACCGTGGGAACCATGACCGATATCGCCAGCTATCTGAACCTGCTCTTCGCCACCGTTGCGGAGGCGCATTGCCCGCGCACGGGCGAACGCGTCCAAAGCCGCCGCGCGAATCAGATTATGGAAGCCATTCTGTCGCTGCCCGATGGCGCCCACGTCGAGCTGCGCGCGCCGGTGTTTCCAGTCTACGGCGAAGAGCTGGACTTCGTCCTCACGGAGGTCCGCAAGAAGGGCTGTCGGGAGCTCGTCATCGACGGCACGCGGGTAGACATCTCCGCCGGAGTTGCCTTGGACGAATCGGCCATAAAGAACATGGACGCGGTGGTGGACCGCTGCATCGTTGGCCCAGGGCACGAGAAGGCCATCAAGGCCGCCATCGCGGCCACCTTGCTGGTGGGTGATGGACTGATGCAGGTGCACGTGCTGAAGGGCGCCGGTAAAGCCGAGGCCGACCGTTTCTACAAGGGTCTGTGCAGCCCCACGCATCAATTCGTTTATGGCGGGATTGAGCCGGAGTATTTCATGTTCAACAATCCGGAGAGCGCCTGCCGGACCTGCGGAGGCCTTGGGGTCCACAAGGTCACGCACCCGGAGCTGCTGGTACCCGATCCCAAGCGCAGCCTGCGCGGCGGATGCTTCGTGCGCGAGGCCTTCAAGTACAATCCGGACACCTGGGATGGCCGCATGATGTACAGCCTGTCGAAGACCATCCGGTTCTCGCTCGATGAGCCGTGGGAGAAGCTTACCGAAGCCGCGCGCCACGTCATCCTTTACGGTCTGGATGGCAAGAAGCTGCGCACCACCGTGCCGCCCGACGCCAAGGTCAAACGAGACGACTTTGAGGGAAAGGATGTTGGTTTTGGCGGCATTGCCCGCCGCATCGAACGGCATTACCGCCGCTACCGCCAGCGCGGCGAAGCTAACTCGGGCATGGAGCAATGGCTCGACAAAGTGATGGTGGAGCGCACTTGTCCCGACTGCAAAGGCGCCCGGCTGCGGGCCACCCGGTTACTGTTCACCATCGCGGGCAAGACCATCCACGATGTCGGTGGCCTGCACTTCGACGAACTGCACGCCTTCCTGGGCGCCATCAAACCGTCCGGCCGGGGCGCCGATGCCGGCCGCCAGGTGCTGGCCGAGATCCGCGGGCGCGTGGAACTGCTGTTGGGAATCGGTCTCGACTATCTGAACCTCAATCGCCGCTCGGGGACCCTATCGGGAGGCGAGTCGCAGCGGATTCGCCTCTCGACCCAGATCGGTTCCGGGCTGATGGGCATGTTGTATGTGCTCGACGAGCCCAGCATTGGCCTGCATCCCAAAGACAATGTGAAGATGATCGCAACGCTCGAAAGCCTCCGCGATATCGGCAACACCGTCATCGTGGTGGAGCACGACGAGGATACCATCCGCGCCGCGGACCACATTGTGGAAATGGGCCCGGGGCCCGGCGTGCACGGCGGAAAGGTAGTGGCGCAAGGGACGCTCCGCGACATCATGGCGTGCGCGGAGTCGCCTACCGGGCAGTTTTTCTCGGGCAAGCGGTCGATTGCGATGCCCCTGCAGCGCCGCAAAGGCAATGGCCAGACCCTGACCGTTCGCGGGGCATGCGAGAATAACCTGAAATCGGTGAACGTCACATTCCCGCTCGGGATGCTGGTGGCGGTCACGGGCGCATCGGGTTCGGGTAAGAGCACGCTCGTGAACGAGGTGTTGTACAAGGCACTTTGGAAGCGCCTCGTGGACACCCGAACCTTGCCCGGCAGCCACGCCGGCCTGGAAGGCGCGGAACATGTTCATAAGGTGGTCAACATCGACCAATCGCCGATCGGCCGCAACAGCCGGTCGAACCCGGCGACCTACATCGGTTTCTATGACACCATCCGGGAGCTGTTCACGCGCGCTCCGCTCTCCGTCGCGCGGGGCTACAAGGCCGGACGATTCAGCTTCAATGTTAAGGGTGGGCGCTGCGAAGAGTGCCAGGGCGAGGGCGTGATTGCTACCCAGCTCTACTTCATGCCGGACGTGGAGGTTACCTGCGGCGTCTGCAAAGGCGCCCGCTTTGGCGCCGAAACGCTGGAGGTGACGCTGCGCGGCAAAACCATCACCGATGTGCTCAACATGCCTGTGGAGGAGGGCGTGGCCTTCTTCGCCGCCGAGCCCGCCATCAGCAAGAAGATCGAGGTGCTGAACGACCTGGGGCTGGGCTACCTGACACTCGGGCAATCGGCCACCACACTTTCCGGAGGCGAGGCGCAGCGCATTAAGATCGCCGCCGAGTTGAGTAAGCTGCAGCGGTCTAAGCACACGGTCTACATCCTCGACGAGCCCACTACCGGCCTGCACCTGGCAGACGTGCAGCGTCTGCTCGAATGTTTGAACCGCCTGGTGGATGCCGGCCATACCGTGCTGGTGATCGAGCACCATCTCGATGTAATCAAGACGGCGGACCACGTCATCGACCTTGGACCGGAAGGCGGCCACGCCGGCGGCGAGATCATGGTGGCCGGCACGCCCGAGGATGTCGCCGCGTGCAAGCAGTCGCACACCGGCAGCTTTCTCAAAGCGCGGCTGCGAGCAGCGCAATGCTAGTGGCGCACGCACTCGTGCGTGCCGTGTCGAGACTCGTCTCGACACCTTTGTCTACGAAGTGGCCTGTCCCGGTTTCGGCTTGTGCAACTTGCGCCGAATGTCGGGCCAGAATTCGATTACCACGAAGCCCAACGCGTCGAAGCTCATTTGGGTAACCCAGACATCCGCCGCGCTCCGCAAGTTTCGTTCGTCTCGAGGGTGATAGGTGAAGGTGGAAATGCCGGCCGCTGCGGCGGCGCCGAAGACTTCGGAGTAGTTGAATTGGGGTTGCCCTGAATCGGAACGTGTAATGACGATACGGCTCGCAGCGTAGCGGACCCGGTGCCAGAACCCCCCTTTGCCCAACTGGAAGTAACGCGGGTCCTGATGCAGCAGCGACGGCAAGATAGCTTTACTCATAAAGTTTTCGATTGTGCCGTCTGCGAACTGCATGCCGTATCGCTTGGCATACCCATCGGCCCCTTGCCCAAAGGCGGGTTCGCTGTTTTCAGCCTGGCCCATGCCCGCCAGCGCGCCATACCAGACGAATTCCACGGGATCGAATGAGCTTCGGGCGACCACTTTGAACTTTTCGGCCGGTGTCAGAGGCGGGACATGACCCGCGTTCTCCAAGGTCAGAAAGTTCGGCAGGGTGTAGAAGATGCGATCCTTCGAAGTCCCGGAAACCTGGTCCCCGCCATCGCTCTGTGCACGGTCCTTGTCTTTCTCGTGATCTGTTGCCGGGACCGAGGTCGCAACCGGCGGCTGACTCGGGTCCGGCGTCTGACCCCACAAAGTTGCCGCCGCCAGCCACGGCAGCAACCACCAAAGGCGCCTCATATTGTCTTCTCCCTAACCCATGCGGGGTCGCGGCTAGGATAGCAACTAGAGCGCCAATGGCCGAATAATTACTCTCCGCCGCTTGCACGCTGACCGACGAGGTCGCCCTTTTCAGCCCGGCAACACCACCGGCCGAGGCCGCCCGCCCGGCAGCCGCAACTCGGCCACGGTAGCGGTCGAAAGACTGTTCGAGCAGAATGCCGAACCTCCCGCCAACAGATGTATCGAACTGGCGATCAAAAGGGGATCGCACGGCTCTCCACCTGTCCATGGAGCGGGTATTGCCACCTGTAAAACCAACCTGGTGAACTTCCAGTTGCCCGCTGTAAGGACCCTGGCCGATTTGCCGCTGGCAGCCGACGCCGTGCTGCAAGCCATCGCCCACGGCGAGATCACCTGTGCGGACGGCCAACAGACGATCGGCATGCTCGACTTCTTTCGAGCGAGCCTCGCCACCACCGACTTCGATCAGCGCCTGCAGGCTCTGGAGGAAAAAGACCAGGCTCGGGAACAAACGCCTGACGCCCCAGGTGTCTGGCACGGACCCTATCCCCCGATTCGAACGGTCGCAAACTTCGACCAGCCGGCACCGATGCCGGCGTTGTCGCAAGCCATACCAGTTCGGTGGTATATGCCGATGAATTCAGGAACTGGGCATCCCCGGATTAGCGTTATTCTGCTTTACTTAAGCGCAAACAACCTTCCGTTTCGCATTTCGTCGCAGCATGTAATTGCGAGGCACTCAAACCCTACTGCATCCGGCGAATTCTTCCGGTCGATCCGGCGGCTGTATCTGAGAACGTTGGCGGCAACTCGATCCGCGCCGGCGTGACGCCGTTCGATGGCACGCAAGCGCTAGCTAATGAGTCTCGCATATACGAGTGCGCTGCTCAGCCGAGCTGCGCGCGGAGGGCGGCCAATCTTGGCCCTCGGGTCCCCCGTGACAGGCGTCCCCAGAGCGGACGCTCAAGGCCGCTTTTCGATGACAAATGGTAATAAGTTGCAGATCGGCGGTCTGATTTAAGATCTGGGCCGAACCGGAGCCGTCCCCCGCCATTCCGGCGCTTGAGTCGCACTACTGCGGACGCCTAATCCTCCGCCCGAGCGCCTCTTTGTAGTCGAACAAGTAAGTTCAAGCACCTTTGCGGCTGCCGCCTCAACAAGGCGTGAGGAAACACACAGAAGGGCAGGTTACTTCCAGACTTTTCTTTCAGATTCATCCACATCCGCATAAGTAGTGCAAGTTTTGTACGCCGCGCAACTGTCGATTCTCAATCGTTGCTTCGACAAATCCAGATCTGGGAATCGGCCCTCCACTTGCTAACGGACAAGACGGGCAGGAGTTTCAGTACTTCTGGAGACAAGAAATGCTTGGATATATGATCGTTTTCGCATTGCTGGCGATACTCGGGACGGTGATGACCTTGGCCAATCCTGCGGTCGTTTCGACAATGGCGGGAGTCGTGTTTGCGCTCTTATTTCTTCTCAGCCTGCTGACTCGCTTGGTACGCGGGCGGACCTGGTGAAGAGGCGGGGCCCGCGATGAAGGTCAAGGCCCGCCGCACAGTCCTTGCGTTTTACGGCCCCGACGAAGCTGAATCCGCCAGAGCGTACGAATCGCTGGCAGTCAGCGGGCTGCACATCTATCGGTGCCGTTCCAACGATTCCTCGGAGCTTCCGGCACGTGAGAGTTGGACACGATACGCGGCGCTCCGTTTAGACGATGAGTGTCTGATCATAGTTCGCACTGCGGCCGCGGATGTCCAGTCCGTCGTCCAACGGTTCCAGGGGGCCGGATCTCCGGCCGTCTTCGTTTTGTCCGATCCGCCCGATCCTGCCGGCTCGAATCCTCTCCCGCGCCCCTCCGATGCCGTACCTGGCGACGATTTCGCGCGTGAGTGTGCCAGCCGCCGCGGACAGCCCGGCCCGGCCAAACCCAGCATGCTTTCGCGGTTGCACACGGACGAGCTCACGCTGGAGGCTTCCCGTTCCGTGCTGGCGGAGGCCGTGCGTCTGGAGCATGTTCTGACAGCGGCCGCGGAATGGCTGCTCGACAACGGCTACCTGATCCGTACACAAATCGCGGAGATCCGCCGGCATCTGCCGCGCAAGTATCACCAAATCCTTCCCGCCGGAGACTCCGGAGATCCGTACAGCTACGAACTTGCCCGAGAACTGGCAGCGCATGCCAACTACTCGCTGAATGAGGCGAACATACAGGAATGCCTGCGCCGCTACCAGGAAGTTGCGCCGCTTACGATTGCGGAACTGTGGTCCTTTCCGCTGCTTTTGCGCGTGGCGCTTATTGAAGCGCTCGCCCGCCTGGCGGCGCGTATCAGCCGGGCGCAGGACCTGCGCGAGGCCGCCTATTTCTGGGCAAACCGTTTGGCGGCCGGATCGCGCCGGAGCCCGCAGGAGTTCGCCGGAATACTCCAAAAAATGGAGGCCGAGCCCATCGCGCTCGACCCGTATTTTCTGATCTGTCTGGCCGAACAGCTTCAGGACGAAGAGGAAGCGCTCGCTCCGCTGCAACACTGGATCGAGGAACAGCTCGGCAAGCCGCTTACCGAAGTTGTCCGTACGCAGCATACCCAGGAAGCGGCGGAGTCCGTTTCCACCGCGAACGCTTTCGGAAGCTTGCGCGCCCTGTCGCGAATCGAGTTCGCCGATCTCTTCGAGTCTGTCAGCCTGGTTGAGGCTGAACTCCGTACCGACCCTGGTGGCATTTACCCGCACACCAATTTTGCCACGCGCGACCTTTGCCGGCGCGCCGTAGAGCGAATCTCACGGCATAGCGGAACTGGAGAACTGGATGTCGCCCGGCGTGCGGTCGCCATAGCCGCGCAGGACTCCGATCGCCAGACCGCGCATGTCGCCTACTACCTGATTGACGACGGCGTCACCAGGGTCGAAGCGGAAACCAACGCCCGCCTGCCTTTGCGAACGCGTCTGATGCGTCGGCTGCGCCGCAGGGCAACCGCGGTGTATTTGACCGGCATCGGCGGGCTCACTTTGTGTTTTGCGATTCTTGCGTTGAGTCTCGCCTGGGACGCCGGTGTGCGCCAGAATGCGCTGCTCCTGATACTCGGGGCATTGGCCCTGTTTCCGCTAAGCGAGCTGTCGATCCAAATCGTCCATGCCCTTGTCATTTCGCTCTTTCCTCCCGAAACGTTGCCCGAAATGGACTTCCGCGATGGCATTCCTCCGGAAGAGGCGACCCTGGTGGTCGTCCCCATGATGCTCTCGAGTATGGAAGTGGCCAACCGGGAGGTCGAGAAACTGGAAGTGAGGTTTCTTGCCAACCAACAGCCGAACCTTTACTTCAGCCTTTTTTCCGATTTCATGGATGCGCCACAGCAAAGCATGTCCGGCGATGCCGAACTGCTGCAGGCTGTGCGCAACGGAATCGCCGGCCTGAACGCCCGCTACCCCAATGGACGCTTTCTGCTGTTCCACAGGGGCCGCGAATGGTCCGAGAGCGAACAAAAGTGGATCGGCTGGGAACGCAAGCGCGGCAAGATCGAGCAACTCAACACGTTCCTGACCGGAGCAGGCTCGCCGGAGATTCTATGCGAAGGCTCGCTGCCCCTGCCGGTTCGCTCCGTGATCACTCTGGATTCCGACACCCAATTGCCTCCGGAGGCTGCCCGGCGCATGGTGGAAACCATCGCTCACCCGCTGAATCGCGTGGTGATCGACCCGGTCACGGGACATCGGCGGCGAGGATTCACCATCATTCAGCCGCGTGTCGGTATCGCGCTCCCAGGCGCTACGGCCACCCGCTTTACCCGGGTTTTTGCCGATTCCAGCGGGACCGATCCATATTGCCACGCCGTTTCCGATGCCCAGCAGGATCTCTTTGGCGAAGGGATGTTCCACGGCAAGGCGATTTACGACCTGCACGCGTTCCAGACCATTCTCGGCAACCGCTTTCCCAGCGAGCTTCTGCTGAGCCACGACCTGATCGAAGGAACGCACGCGGGCGTAGGGCTGGCCAGCGGGATTGAGCTGTTCGAAAACCTGCCGCTGGATTATGCCAGCTTCAGCCAGCGGCAACACCGCTGGATTCGCGGGGACTGGCAGATCGCATCGTGGATGTTCCCGCGCGTACCGACGGCCTCGGGCGGAAAGGAGCCGAACCCGCTTTCCATCATTGGCCGCTGGCGCGTTTTCGACAACCTGAGAAGAAGCCTGGTGCCCGTAGTCTCCCTCTTGTTGCTTCTGTTCGGCTGGCTCATCTCGGACGCGCCGGGTGTCTGGAGCTTAGTGGTCGGACTGGCTATCGCCATCCCCGCCGTTACTCCGCTTCTCGACCGCCTGGCCAGGGTTCTGCAAGGTGCCGTCTACGGCTGGCGTGGCGCGGCCCAGCAACTGGTTCAGGCCGCGGTGATGATCGCCTTCCTGCCGCATCAGGCCTGGCTGGCGACGGATGCCATCGTACGCGTCGGCTACCGCCGCTGGATCAGCCACCGCAATTTGCTGGAGTGGCAGACGGCGGAAAGCGCCGGGACGTCCGCGCACAAGCATGCCGCTGCCGCAAGCCGTCAACTGTGGGTGATCTGCGGCCTTTCCTTGCTGCTCATGATTTTGCTGATTGTGCGGCACGCCTACGCGGCCACCTCGGCCTTTGTAGCCCTGTGGGCCCTCTCGCCAGGCATCATGCGCTGGCTGGCGCGCATTGATACTTCCAATACCAGTCACAGCCTCACCCACCAGGACGGGCTTTACCTGCGCCGCCTGGCGCGCAAGACCTGGCGATATTTCGACGACTTGGTGGGCCCCGATACGCATTGGCTGCCGCCGGACAATTCCCAATTGAGCCTGCACGTGGAGGTGGCGCGCCGGACCTCGCCCACCAACATAGGGCTCTGGCTGACCTCGGCACTGGCCGCGCGCGACTTGGGCTACCTTACGGCGGACGATCTCCTGACGCGCTGCTCCAACACCATGGCCACGCTGAATAGCCTGGAACGCTACGAGGGGCATCTGCTCAACTGGTATGACACCAGCACGCTGGCCCCATTGGCGCCGCGCTATGTTTCCACGGTGGACAGCGGAAATCTGATTGCCAGCCTGTGGGTGCTTGAGCAGGGCTGCCGTGAGGCGCTCCGCGCTCCACTGATCGACCGGGCCTGCTTACGGGGTCTGTCGGACACCATTTCGGTCCTGGTAGACGCGTGTGGCGGCGATCCGTCGTCGGCCGCCCCGGTGCGGGCTCTCCGGCGGTTCCTGCACGGCAAGCCCGAAGGCCATGAACTGGTCGCCCGGCTGCGGCTGGCCGCCGGTCCCATGCAGCAACTGCGCGATCTGGGGCGCTGGCCGGATACGGCGGGCGAGGAGCGCTCCTACTGGCTTTCCCGGCTGACGCGTGAGCTCAACTCCTGGATCGAGACGCTGAACCGCTATCTGCGGTGGATGGAAACGCTGACGCAGCCGCCCGATTCCGTTTTGCGAACCCTGGGCGAAGACGCTGTCCAATTACGCCGCCGCGCACTCCATGCGACGCCGTCGCTGCAGACACTTGCAGGCAGCACCCCAACTGCCGTGGATAAGTTGCTGGCCGGGCGCAATACACCGGGACTGAGTCGTGAGACGATCCCCTGGCTTGATCAACTGGATGACGAGTATCGGGCCGCCCGGACCGCCGCAGCCGAAACCGCTCGCAGTTTCGAGGCATTGGCCGCTCAGGCGAAGCAATTTGCATCCGGCGTCAACATGGGTTTCACCTACGACCGGCGCAGGCGATTGTTCGGAATCGGTTATCTGGTGGGCGATCCCCGTGAATTCAATAGCCACTACGATCTGCTCGCCAGCGAGTGCCGGCTGGCCAGTCTGGTGGCCATCGCCAAGGGCGACGTGCCCATCGCGCATTGGTCCAGCTTGGGCCGGCCACACGTCTATGCGTCCGGCCAGGACGCATTATTGTCGTGGACTGGCACCATGTTTGAATACTTGATGCCGCTCCTCTATACCCGGACATTCAATAATTCGTTGCTCGATTGGGCATGCCGGCAGGCCGTCAAGCTGCAAATTGAATATGGCCGCGAAAAGACGGTTCCCTGGGGTGTTTCCGAATGCGCCTACAGCGCGCTCGACGCGAATCAAACCTATCAGTATCGAGCTTTTGGAGTACCGGCCTTGGCGCTGAAGCAGGAACAGGACGATGGCTTGGTGGTGGCGCCTTATGCCACCGTTCTGGCGCTCCCCGTGGATCCCGCCGCGGCCACCGATAACCTCAGGACATTGGAAGCATCCGGCCTCTGGGGCCCCATGGGCCTGTACGAGGCGATCGACTACACCCGCCAGAATAAGAGAGACGGTGAGCTCGGTGTGGTGATTTACGCCTATATGGCCCATCACCAGGGCATGAGCCTCGTGGCACTGGATAATGTACTGCATGGCAGAATCATGCAGCGGCGTTTCCACAACGATCTGCGCATCCGCGCCATTGAAACGCTGCTTTTTGAACGCATCCCGATTACCCGTCTGCCTCTGGCGGAGAAGCAGCAAACCTTTCCGCCCATACGCGCGGCCGCCGCGGAAGAGCCTGCTGAACGCGTTTGGGACGAAGTCACTTCCGTTCCGCGCGTGCATCTTCAGGGCAATGGGCGCTATTCGCTGATGGTCACCAACGCCGGCGGCGGTTACAGCCGTTGGAAGCAGTTTGACGTCACCCGCTGGCGCTCCGACACCACGCTCGATCCGTGGGGAAGCTTTCTCTATATTCGCGATATGCGCTCGGATGCGATATGGCCCGCCGCTCAACAGCCCATCGTGGTTGGTCACGGGTCTGCCTCAGCTCACTTTTCCGCGGATCGTGCCGAGTTCCACCGCAACCTTTCGGGCGTCGAGACCGTGCTGGAAGTCACCGTCGCCGCGGAGGATGACGTGGAACTGCGGCGTTTCATTGTCTCAAATCGCTCTTTAAGAAGCCGGCAGCTCGAGTTTACCAGTTATGCCGAGCTGGCTTTGGCTCCGCACGCCGCCGATAAAGCGCATCCGGCTTTCTCCAAGATGTTCGTGGAAACGGAATACCTTGAGCCAGGCGTGCTGCTGGCGCACCGGCGGCCACGCTCTCCCGAGGAACCGTCCGTATGGGCGGCGCACGTTTTGGTCGGCGCCACCGGTGACATCCAATTTGAGACGGACCGCGCCCGGTTCCTCGGCCGTTCGAAGACGCCGGAGTCTCCCGACGCATTGCGGCGCGACCTCAGCGGGTCGGTGGGAACCGTGATCGATCCGATATTCAGCCTGCGCTGCCGGTCCACCATCGAACCGCGCAACCGGCTGGAAATCTCCTTCCTCACCCTGGCCGCCGATTCCCGCGAAGCGCTGCTCTCTCTCATCGCCAAGTTCCAGCGCTCCGACTCCGTGGCGCGCGCCTTCGAAATGGCTTGGACGCGCGCGCAACTCGAATTTCGCTACCTCGGCATCGGACCAGCGGCGGCGCACCGGTTCCAGGATCTTGCCAGCCACTTGCTGTACCCCAATCCGCGCCTTCGCCTGCCGCCGGATCGGCTGGCGCGAAACCGGCTGGGGCAACCGGCCCTCTGGCAGTACGGCATTTCGGGCGACCTCCCGATGTTGACCGTAACCGTGGCCGAGTCGCGCAACACGCCATTGGTGCGCGAGCTGTTACTGGCCCAAACCTACTGGCGCTTGCGCGGTTTTAAGGCCGACCTGATCATTTTCAATCAGGAGAGTGCGAGCTATGACCGTCCTCTGCACCTACAGTTGCAGCGTCAGATTGAGGCGCACTCCCCCGCCGAAGCCACCGACCGGCCGGGCGGCGTATTCCTCCGGAATTGGTATGCCATACCCAACGAACACCGCGACTTGATTCTGGCCGTCTCGAGCGTGGTGCTCAGCGGCAGCCGCGGTCCGCTGCAGCAGCAACTGGTCGCCGGCGTGGAGAGTGCGACTCCGCCTCCGTTTGTGGCGGCAGGCGGACAGGAAGAACCGTCTCTGCCCCTGCCGTTTCTTGAATTGCCTTACTTCAACGGCTTAGGCGGATTCACGCCGGACGGCCGGGAATATGCGATCTACTTGAAGCCCGGCAGCCACACGCCCGCCCCCTGGGTAAATGTAATGGCTCACTCCACCTTTGGCGCCATGGTGAGTGAAAGCGGCTTGGGGTGTACCTGGTTCGGTAACAGTCAGTCCAATCGGCTTACCCCATGGCACAACGACCCGACTAGCGACCCGCAGCCGGAAGCTATCTATCTGCGCGACGAACAGACCGGCGCAGTGTGGACGCCGACTGCGCTACCCATTCGGGAGAGCGACGCGTACCGCGCCCGCCACGGTCAGGGTTACACCGTCTTTGAGCACAACAGCCACGCCATTGGACAGGAGCTCACGGTTTTCGTTCCCGTTTCCAAGGACGGGACCGGCGACCCGGTCAAAGTAATGCGCCTGCGCCTGCGCAACGATTCGTCGCGGCAGCGGCGTCTCACCGTCACTTACTTCGCCGAGTGGCTTCTAGGATCGAACCGTGAGGACCAGGCGTTGCACGTCTCGACGTCTTATGACCGGGAATCCGGAGCCGTGCTCGCGGGTCAGTCGTGGAATGGAAGTTATACGGGTTACGTGGCCTTTGCCGCCGCCAGCCCCAAGCCGGCTTCGTATACTGGAGACCGCACCCAGTTCCTCGGGCGCAACGGCTCCCTGTCGATGCCGGCCGCGCTCGGCCGCGCGCGTCTCGATAACCGCACCTGGGCGGGCCTCGATCCAGCCGTCGCGCTGCAAGTCCCCGTGACCATCGCCGAAGGCGGCGAGGTAGACGTGCTTTTTCTGTTGGGTCAGGCGGAAAATGTGGAAGCCGTGCGTGCGCTGGTCGGCCGTTATGAGACCCGCGAACAGGTTCAGGGTGCGTTGGAACTGGTGCACAACTGGTGGGATTCCGCATTGGGAACGCTGCAAGTGCACACTCCGCTTCTATCTACCGATTTCCTCTTGAATCGCTGGCTGCTCTACCAGTCGCTGAGTTGCCGGTTCTGGGGCCGCTCGGCGCTGTATCAATCGAGCGGCGCCTTTGGCTTTCGCGATCAGTTGCAGGACTCGATGGCGTTTCTGTATGCCGCGCCTGAGATCTCGCGCGAGCACATATTGGCCTGTTCGGCGCGCCAGTTCGCGGAGGGCGACGTACAGCATTGGTGGCACGCGGAAACCGGTTTGGGAGTGCGCACCCGCTGCTCCGACGACATGCTCTGGCTCCCCTTCGTCGTGGCGCGCTACGTCGAAATAACCGGCGACGCATCCATCCTGGATCGGGAAACGCCCTTCCTGGAGAGCGCGCCCCTCGCGGACGGGGAAACGGAGCGGCTGTTTATTCCTGTCGTCTCCCACCAAACCGACCCGTTGTGGCTCCACTGCCAGCGCGCTATCGAACATGCGTTGCGCCTGGGCTCCCACGGTTTGCCGTTGTTCGGTTCCGGCGATTGGAACGACGGCTTGAACCTGGTAGGCTCCCAGGGGCGTGGTGAAAGCGTCTGGTTGGGCTGGTTTCTATGTGCCGTGCTCGTGGATTTCGCCCGAATCATGCAGCAACATGCGCAGCATGCCCAACACGAGTCCGCGCTGACGCTGGCCGCGAAGTGGCGGGAGTCGGCGGTGCAGCTTTCCAGGTCGCTCGAAGAATCCAGCTGGGATGGCGAATGGTATCTGCGCGGCTTCTTCGACAACGGCACCGCGCTTGGCTCGCATGCAAACGAGGAAGCCCAAATCGATTCTCTGCCGCAAAGTTGGGCCGTGATCTCTCAGGCTGCGGATCCGGACAGGGCCATGCGCGCCATGCAGTCCGCCGACCGGTATTTGGTGGATGAGCAGGGCCGCCTGGTCCGTCTCTTCACGCCGCCCTTCGACCGTTCGCAGCCGAACCCCGGCTATGTCATGGGCTATCCACCAGGACTGCGCGAGAACGGCGGCCAGTACACCCACGGCTCGCTGTGGCTGGCGATGGCGTGGGCACGATTCGGAGACGGCGAACGCGCCGCGCACCTGCTCAAGCTCATGAATCCGATAGAGCTCAGCCGCAGCCCGGAGGATGTCGCGCGTTATCGGGGTGAGCCTTATGTGGTGGCGGCGGACGTGTCGACCGCGCCTGGAAAGATCGGCCGGTGCGGTTGGACCTGGTATACGGGCTCCGCCGCATGGATGTATCGAATCTGGATCGAGGAGGTACTAGGATTCCGCCTTCGTGGAGACGCGCTGACCCTGCATCCGGTTATTCCCGATAGCTGGCCTGGCTTTGAAATGACTTTCCGTTATCGGTCCGCCACGTACGAAATTGCGGTAAAGACGGCTGCCAATCCCGCGGGACCGGAGGTGGAAGTGGAATTGGACGGACGGATTCTGGACGGCGCCGCTATTCCGCTAGCCGACGACGGCGCTACCCATCGAGTCACGGTGTGGACAACGAAGCGTCCCGCGCCGCCGCAGGGCGATACATTCGGCCGTCCCGCCAACGAACCTGCATCCACCGCTCCGCTTAACGGCTGGCACGAATCGCTTCCCCACGCGCCCCTTCCAGTCCACAATGCGGCCGGTATGCCAGTTCCTTGAGTGGGGCAGGCTCGTAGCCTGCTGCGGCCTCGTAGGCCGCCAACGCGCACCGGTAGTCACACGCCGCACTCCGCCTCCCATGAACTTGAAAACAAAAGCCCAACTCCAATCCGTATGCCGAACTCCCGCGGCCGGCATGCTATGCTCAGTCCGGGGTAGGTCATCTCACCAGGGCAATGTTACGGAATGTTACAAAGAATCAAGAAAAATCCGGCCCCGGTACAAACACGGCTAGCAAATATCCGACCCTACCTCCGGCAAACCGCAACTTTCGGCGCTGCGCGGTGTTTAAGGTATAAGTAAACCATCGGAGGAACACGATGACGAATTACAACGAAAAAATCGGTCGTAGAGGCCCGGCGGGGCGCCAAATATCTCCCTTTTTCCATCTAGCCGCGCTGGCGCTTCTCCTACCCCGCGTCGCTGTCGCGCAGGCTACGACCTACGAGGTACTGTACAGTTTCAAAGGCAGCCCTGACGGCACCCAGCCCAAGGGGGCAGTAGTTATTGGCACGGATGGTGCGCTCTACGGCACCACCTACACCGGAGGCACCTCCCAGTTGGGCACCGTATTTCGACTGGTGCCGGCCGCCGGAGTTCCCTGGAGCGAAACCGTGCTGCACAATTTCACTGGTCCCGATGGACAATACCCCAGTTCCGCCTTGGTCTTCGATGCAGGATCGTTCTATGGCGCTACGGAATATGGCGGGACCGGCGGCGCTGGTACCATCTTCGAACTGGCGCAACCCGCCACTGCGGGAGATGCCTGGACCGAGACGGTCCTATATGATTTCGTCTACAGCAAGAACAGTCAGAACGTGGCGCCGAATGGCCCGCTGGTTATTGCTCCGGGCGGAACAATATTTACCGCGGTCCAGGGTGCGCCCGCCGCGCCGCTCGGTCCCCGTATCGGTGCGGTAATCGCTTTAGTGCCCCCCGCAGCGCTGGGAGGAGATTGGGCGGAGTATGAGATATATCCCCTCGGCTTCGACCAGGGCGAATGGCCCTTCGCGAGCGTAGTGTCCGAGGGCGGATCGCTGTTTGGATCCACATATTACGGAGGTGCCGAATTTTGCAACGCTCCCTATGGTTGCGGCACTGTCTACGAGTTGACGCCACCAGCAATCCAGGATAACCCTTGGACGGAGACGACGCTTCACACCTTCGGGACGGTTATTAACGATGGCGCGGATCCAGGGGCGCTCACGGTGGGTCCGGGCGGAGTGCTCTATGGCACGACTCAGGCGGGCGGCTCCGGATCTGCGTGTCAGGCAGACGAGTCTGGATGTGGCACGGTCTTCCAATTGACACCCACATCTGACGAGGGAGGGGGTTGGATGTATTCAGTGATTTATAGCTTCACCGGGATTAACGGCGACGGAGCCGTTCCTGTTTCAAGCGTGGTAGTAGGCAAGAGCGGATCCCTCTACGGCATGACCCAAAACGGCGGAAGCGCGACTACGGCTTGCCCTGGTTCAGGCTTCGTATATCCGGGATGCGGCACCGTCTTCCAATTGATGCCGCCATCGGCACTGGGAGGAACCTGGACTGAGAAAGTGCTTCATAGCTTCTCTGGTACGGAGGGCGACGGCTCCATGCCCGTGGCAGGTCTCGCCCTGAGTCCGGACGGAGTGCTCTACGGCACTACCTCCGCTGGCGGCACGGCAGGCAAAGGCACCGTATTCGCCATCGTGCCGTAACGTTACGGAATGTTACAAAGAATCTGGCCCTGTTACAAAGCGTGGATCTCCGTATCGAAGCCAAACCGAAAAAACCGAACGAACCCAATTCGCGGAAAAGGCGACAAAAGGTGACGAAATGCAACCCCTCCCAGCCTTTTGTGGGGGCAGGCGTCCGCGCTGGCGCCGGGTTTACAGACCCCGCCCGACCGAGCTAGCGCGGCTCCGGAATGGGCGATAAGCCGCGCAGGCTCAGGGGCAGTTCTCGATGAACCGCGCAGACCCGGAGCTCTCTGCGTGATGACTGAGTGGGGCAGGCTCGTAGCGTGCAGCGGCCTCGCAGGCCGCCACCGCGTGTATGATGCCGCCATGCATCCCGCATAGAATAGGTACGGACCATGCGTGCATCCATCTCTCTTCTCCTCCTGCTAAGCGCGTGCGCGTCGGCCGCATCCACAGTCAGCATCGTGCACTACGGCGACACCTACTCGCTATTGCGTAACGGCCAGCCGTACTTCGTGAAAGGCGCGGTCGGCACGGTGCATCTGGAGGAACTCGCCGCGGCCGGCGGCAACTCCATCCGCGCCGGCGTGACGGCGCTCGATTCCGCGCAATCGCTAGGGCTGACCGTGCTCATCGACCTGCCTTTCGGCAAGCAGCGCTGGGGCTTCAACTACGCCGATCCAGCCGCCGTGAATCGGCAGCGCGAACAGTTGCGGGGTATTGTGGAACAGTACAAGGGCCACCCCGCCGTGTTGGCTTGGGCGCTCGGCAATGAGCTCGAGATTGGCACTACCGCCGCACAGCGGGCGGTGCTGTGGCGGGAGATCGATGATGCGGCCCGCATGATCCACGGCATCGATCCCAGTCATCCGGTCATCACGGTGGTAGGCGGCCAGTACAAGCAGATGCTGCGCGAGCTGAACCAATACTGCCCCAGTCTGGACGCGGTCGGTCTGAACTCCTATGCGGACATGCTTACCCTGCCGGAAGACATCCGGCGCGAGGGTTGGACGCGTCCCTACTGGGTGACTGAGTTCGGCCCGCGCGGCCACTGGCAGGTGCCGCGCACCGCGTGGAAGTTACCGATCGAGGACTCCAGCACCGCGAAGGCCGAGTTCTACCGCCAGGCCTACGAACATGCCGTCCAAGGCCGGCCCCAATGCCTGGGCTCCTATGTTTTCCATTGGGCCCAGCACCACGAGAAGACTCACACCTGGTACGGCATGTTTCTGGCGGACGGCAGCCGGACCGAAGCGGTGGACGTCATGACTTATCTCTGGAGTGGGCGTTGGCCGGCCAACCGCAGCCCACGCTTGCACCCGCCGCCGATCCATATCGTTTCGGAGAATGGCGCGGCCGAAGGCCCTGCTGTGCTGCCCCCCGGCGCGCTGCTGAATTGCCATTTGGACGCTGAAGATCCGGACGGAGATGCGCTGCAGTTCGGTTGGGACCTGCGGCTGGACGTGAGTGGCGACCCCAAAGTCGGCGGCGACCGGGAGGAGCCCACTCCGCCTCTCGAAGGCTTGGTGCTCGCCGCCACGGGTAATCGCGCCACCTTCCGCTTGCCGGAGCAGGAGGGTGATTACCGGTTGTTCGCCTACGTGCACGACGGGCACGGTAATGCCGCGACAGCCAATCTCCCACTCCGCGTGGAGAAGCCCACGTTCCCCGCCGTAGCCCCGGCTAAGGACACTTCCCAATTCGGCGCCGGCATCCAGCGCACCATGACGCTGCTTGCGACCAGCACGCCGGAGCGGCGCAATGCGGTGCGTATCCTGTTCTACGGCCAGTCGCTCAGCAAGCAGGAGTGGACGCGGACGATCGCCGACGAACTGCGCGCGCGCTTTCCGGCCGCCGATATCACGTTCGCGAACCGCGCCATCGGAGGCTACGCATCCGGCCTTCTGAAGCGCACGCTGCCGCACGACGTCTTCGCGTTCTATCCCGACCTGATCATTTTCCACGATTTCGGCGGCGAGCCCGACTACGAGCACATCATCGATCAGATCCGGCGCCACACCACAGCCGAGATTCTGATTCAGAACGACCGGCCGGACGCCCTCACAGCCGGTCCCCCGCCCACCGATCCGCAGAAACTGCGCGGCTACCAGTGGATGAACCGGCACAACGCCGAGTGGCTCCCGGAGTTGGCCGCCCGCTATGGCTGCGAGATCGCCGACGTGCGCGGGCCTTTTCTTGAGTACCTCAGGGCCCACGCGCTGACGCCGGCCGATGTCCTCAATGACGGCACGCACTTCAACTTTCAGGGCGACTATGTGATTGCGGAACTGACCGGGCGCCACCTGCGCTACGATCCCGCGCAGCCGCGTAAGCCCTGGGAGAACCTCGTCCGCACCTACGAAATCGGGCGCGATGTCCAATGGGTGAACGGCAAGCTGGAGCTGGAATTCGAAGGCAATCGTGTAGACGCTATCGCGGGCTTGGCCGACCCCTACTATGGCGGCGAAGCGGAAGTCCGCATCGACGGTCGGCCACCTTCAGACCGGCCCGAACTTTATCACATCACGCGGCCGACCGATACGTTCAGCGTCGACTGGCCGGGGGTGAACCACATCGGTGCACAGAAGCCGCTGCTCACTGAGAACTGGACTCTGAAAGTCCTGGAAGTGAACGCGGACGAATCGCGGCTGCGCTTCGAAGTGGCTGGCTCACTGACTGGTCCGGATGGCAGCGGCGTCAGTACGGAACACTTCGTATCCAAGTCCGGCCGGGTTGTGATCGAACCGGAAGACTGGACTTTCGCGCGCTCTTTCGCGCTGCGGCATCAGGCCACGCCGGTGGGCTTCGAGGTGACCTGGAGCGTGCTGCCCATGTTCGTCGATGTCTATCGCGCACCGCGCATCGAGGACCGCACCCGCGAGCAGGCCACCACCCTGGCGCTGGGGCTCGCCGGTACGAAACATAAGCTGGAACTCATTGCCCGCGGCCCGAATCCGCCGATTATCCGCGCGATCCTCGTCTACCGGCCGCCCATCGCGAGCCCAGAGTAGGCATCAGCTAGGCGGCGGGCCGAATCGTCAGCGTGGTGCGCCCGGATCGCCAGTGGGCGGCGGGGCATGATCCACGGCATCGGGAGGCCCCAGCAAATCCGTGAGCACCGGCTTCAACGCATCCGCCCAGACTTGATACGCCTGCACCGTCGGATGCAGCCGGTCTTTTGCGTTCATCATCCCGTCGAACAGCCTTCCATCCCCGCCGGCCAGCTTATCGTTGATGTTCAGATACCGAACCTTCTGGCCATCGGCGAACCTGGACAGATTGCCGTTGATCCTGTCGATGACCGGCATCAAAGTCATATCGTCGTTTCGCGGGAAGATTCCCATTACGATGATCGTCGCCGCCGGCGCTTTCGTTTGGATCGCGCGCACAATCGCCTGAATGCCACGCGTGATATCGTCCGCTCTCGCATCGGCATCTCCTGAGTCCGACGCATTGCCGAGGTTGTTTGTGCCAGCCAGCAAAACGACGGCTTTGGGATTGACTGCGTCCAATTCGCCGTTCTCCAAACGCCAGAGAATGTTCTGCGTCCGATCGGCGCCCCACCCGAAATCAGCCGCGTTCCAGCCGAAGAAATTCCGTTTCCAATTGGCCAGCAGGTCGGGGTAGTCGATGGCGCCCCACCGTCGTGTGATCGAGTCGCCTTCGAAGTAGACCTCGATGGCGCCCTGCTTCGCCTTCGCGAGCAGTTGGGAATGCGCCACCAGGGAGTTGGGGTCGGTTCGGAACACCGGCTGGTCGGCCGGAAGTTCCCAACCCGCCGCGTGATAGTTGAGGAATTTGTCCGCCCACGGAATGAAGTACTTCCAGTTCGGAGCATCGGTGTGGCCGCCGTCATGCTGGCGCCATGCGAGTTGGCCATCCAGAAGCCCCGTATTCACCGGCGGCATCTTCGCGGTGCGATAGTCTTCCGTTACTCCCAAATCCTTGGCGCCCAACAGCCGAAAGACAGGACCCGCTGCCACGGTTGCCATGAAGCTGCCCTGCTGGTCCAGCCACTTGGCATCCCCCTTCTCGGGGATTCCATAGCTGATTAAAGTCAGCCGCGGCGCGCAAAGCGCAATCAATTCGTTCGAGTCGACCGGCAAGTCGCCGGCATTCCTGCTCCCGAACGAAGACTCGGCCGCGCCGTACTTCAAGAAGTTGCCGGCCATCCAGTGGTACTCGCCGGACCCTGTGAGGTTCTCCACCGCCTCTCCGAAGTTGCGTCTGTGCGGTTTGGCGCCGCCCTCCCCGGATGAGCCCACCAGCACAGCCGCAAAGCGAGTATCGAACGCCATGGTCACCAGCGCGGCCTTCCCAAAACGGGAAACGCCTTCGATGCCGACGCGCCGCGCGTCGACGCTCTTGTCGGTCTCCAGATAGTCGAGACCCCGGGACGCGCCCCACGCCCACGCCCGCAGCGCACCCCAGTCCTCCGGCTTTCGGGGCTGGCCCTTGTTGGCGAGACCGATGATCCCCTTGGTAAGCCCTGCGCCATTGTCCGCTTGAATGCTGCCGGGGTCGATCAGCGCGTAACCCCATCCCCCGGCAATCAGTTGTTCCATCGAAGAGGGATCGCTCCCCATTGCGGCCTTCAATTCCGGACGGCTGGCCAGCATGTCTGCCATGCGCTTTAGAAATGCCGCGCTGCCGAACATCATCATCACCGGCACCGGACCTTTTGCATTGGCCGGCGTCACCAGCGTCATGTCGATATCGACGTTGATCGACGGGCACAAGGAATTGTCCGCGTGCCCGGCGAGCTGCTTCTGAATTACGGGAAAGCTGCCCGCCTTTGAATCGGTTGTACTCGTAACGGTCCAGGTCACTTTGGGCACATTGGCCGGGACGCGGCCGAGCACCTCGCGCTCAAAGCCTTCCACAATCTCCGGGCGCCGCTGGTGCCACCATTCTGCGGCCGACGCGACCCTCTGCCCGCTTTTCAGGACGAGCGCATCGGGCAGATCCGGAAACGGATTGGCCTTCGACTCGTCGAAGTTGGCGTGATCGGGGGCTTTCTCATTCCCGTTCGGACCGGGCCGGAGGGCTTTGATGCCCAACTGATCCATCATGTTCCGATGGTCCTCGGCTGCTGTCCAGTTCAACGGCGGTGCGCAGCTGTTCGCAGGGGACGAGGGCGCGCCCGCACCTGGGCTCTGACTTTGCTGTCCCGCGGCCATTTGAGCGGCGAGGACGGCTAAAACGCCCCATCGAGCGACCCTCGATTTTTTCGAGCGCGAGGGAAATATCATGCTTGCCTCTCGAACAAACATGTTACCGGACAACGATCGGTAACGCCAATCCCCGGCCGGGCTATGCTGTCACTTAACTGGGTGCGACTTGGGCTTGCCATCCCAGCTAAGATAGAAGGCTTGGCGGGTCGCTCGTTCGAGCATGCCAGTGCGGCGGGATCACATGGCCGGCGGGAAATCGCACCAACAGTTCCATGCCGCCGATGGTTGGATCGTCGCGCAGTACGACCGGCTCGGAGTCTCCCTTTTCATGCACCCATTTGGCGGGGTCGAGATTGGTCCCAATCGCCTTGGAAGGCGATTCGGCAGGCGGCGATGGCAAAACTTCCCAAGATCGGCAGCATTTGGCTGAACTTCATTCGCGGTCCCCTATCGAATCCCAAGGATCCTGGCGGGGCCATGGGGCCTGAGCGAGGGTCCTGGCCATCGTGCTCCAGAATCCAGAAGCTATCGACGAAGGGCTGGAGGCGGGCAGACGGCGGGATTTTACGATAGCGCAGCATTCAGGCATGATAGCTTGGAACTGGTCAAGGATGAGCAGCATGGTAAAATTGGCTTAACCCCGCTATGAAGAACACCGCCCAATCGCAACGCATGTCGCGGCCGCTGGCCGAAGCAGACCCGGATGTCTACCAGGCCATTCTGCACGAAGCCGAACGCCAGCACTCGCAACTGGAGCTGATCGGCAGCGAAAACTTCGTTTCGGAAGCCGTGCTCGAAGCCGCCGGCAGCGTTTTCACCAACAAATACGCCGAAGGCTATCCCGGCAAACGGTATTACGGCGGGTGCGAGTTCGCCGACGTGGTGGAAAACCTGGCGCGCGACCGCGCCAAGAAACTGTTCGGCGCCGAGCACGCCAACGTGCAGCCGCATTCCGGTTCGCAGGCCAATCAAGCTGCGTACGCCGCGGTGCTGCAGCCCGGCGACACCATACTGGGCATGAACCTGGCGCACGGCGGCCACCTGACGCACGGCCACAAGCTCAACTTCTCGGGCAAGACTTACCACATCGTGCCCTACGGCGTGCGCAAGGAAGACGAGCGCATCGATTACGACGAGCTGGCGCGGCTGGCCCAGGAGCATAAGCCCAAGATGGTCCTGGCGGGCGCCAGCGCCTATTCGCGCGTGCTGGATTTCGCCCGCTTCCGCGAGGTCGCCGATTCGGTCGGCGCACTCTTCGTGGTGGACATGGCGCATATCTCGGGCCTGGTGGCCGCCGGCTTACATCCCAATCCCTGCCAGTACGCGGACATTGTCACCACCACCACGCACAAGACGCTGCGCGGGCCGCGGGCCGGGCTGATCCTATGCAAGGAGAAGTTCGCGGCGGCCGTGGATAAGTCGGTTTTCCCCGGTTTCCAGGGCGGCCCGCTGATGCACATCATAGCGGCCAAAGCCGTGGCGTTCAAGGAAGCTATGGAACCCGGCTATGTGGATTATCAGAAGCAAGTCATCGCCAATGCCCAGGCCCTGGCCGGCGCCCTGATGGACGCGGGATTCCACGTGGTGTCGAACGGCACCGACACGCATCTGATGCTGGTGGATGTCTTCTCCAAAGGCATTCGCGGCAAGGAGGCCGAGGCGGCCCTCGACCGGGCCCGCATCACTGTGAACAAGAACGCCATTCCCTTCGACGTGAATCCGCCGCTCAATCCCAGCGGCATTCGTTTGGGCAGCCCCGCGTTGACCACGCGCGGTTTCGGGGAACTGGAGATGCGTGAAGTCGGGTCGCTGATCGCCGAAGTGCTCGAGAACATAACCGCCGAACATGCCGACGATGCCATCGCCGCCGTGCGGCGCAAGGTCGGGATACTGACCGAGCGGTTCCCTCTGTACACCTGGAGACGCCAGGCCGTCTTCGCAGGCGCCTGATAAACGGGCCATGCCCCTGCGCATCGTGGTCGATGTCCGCCGCGTGCGGGACTTCGGCATCGGGACGTATATCCACGGCCTACTGCACGGATTGGCCGCCATCGACGAAACCGACGAATACATCCTGGTGGCTCTGCCGCACCACCAGGGCGACCAGAATGACCAGAGCGCCTTCGCGGGCCTGCCTGCCAACTTTCATACAGTCACCTACGAAAAGAACGACTCCTATTCCCTGAACCACCTGGCGTTCCCTCTGTTCCTGCATCGCCTGGCGCCCAGCGTGGTGCACATCCCTTTGAACCGCGTGCCGCTGTTGATGGGCGAGCCTTACGTGGTGACCATACACGACATGGCCAGCCTGCTGTTCGGCACAGGGTCCAGCTTGCGGATGCAGGCGCGCCGCTACCTGCTGCGCCGCGGATTGTTGCGCGCCAAACGCATCATGGCCGTTTCGGAAGCTACCCGGCGCGACGTCCACGATGCCCTGGGTATTCCCGCCGACCGCATCCGCCTGGCCTACAATGCTCCCAATCCGGATTTCTTCCGGCCCGCGGCAGCCGACCGTGTCCGCGGCGTCCTGGAACGCTACCAGATCGACTATCCCTTTCTGCTCTATGCCGGCAACATCCGCCCGCAGAAGAACATTCCGCGGCTGGTGGAAGCGTTTGCGGTGGCCCGCGAACGCCTCTCGCGCCATCCCGTCTACGGCGACCTGCACCTCATTATCATTGGCGACGAGATCTCGCGTTATCCTTCGGTGCGCCGCGCCGTCATCCAGACGCGCGTGGAAAAGGCCGTGCGTTTCCTCGGCTTCGTCCCCTTCGAAGCGCTGCGTATCTTTTACGAGAGCGCCGCGCTGTTCGTCTTCCCGTCGCTGTACGAAGGCTTCGGGCTGCCGCCGCTCGAAGCCATGGCCACGGGCACGCCGGTAGTCGCATCGAACGTGAGTGCGCTACCGGAGGTGCTGGGCGATGCCGCCTTACTGGTGAACCCGGAAAACGTCTTCGAGATCGCGCGCGCCATCCAGGAGGGCTTGCTCGACGAGGAACTGCGCTGCGAGCTGATCGCCAAGGGCAAGGCGCAGGCGGCGCGCTATAGCTGGGACCGTACGGCCCGCGAGGTTCTAGAAGTGTATCGGGAAGCGAGTTCCGGGCGGCATGGCTAGCGGCTCAATGCTCCAGGGATCGTTTTTCGTCCGAAGATGCTGTGGCGAATCCGAATCTGCGCGACCTGCGGCGAGCGCGGCCGGTAAGATGGTTTCCGATGAGAATACTCAAGTTCATTGACATATTTTGCGCTGATGGCACTTTCCTTGCCTGGAGACTGGGACCCGCGCCTGGCCGCGAAGTATCTGGATGCCAGGCAACAGGAATGGTTTGCGTGGCCGGCGGCGAAGGCTGTCACCGGCGGAACGTGCCTGTCCTGTCACACGGGTGCGACTTACCTGCTGGCGCGCCCCGCGCTACGCCGGGTGCTGGGCGAAACCGGCCCCACTTCATCCGAGACCGTGTTGCTGGATGGGTTGCGGTCGAGAGCCGGCCTGCTGGATGCGAAGGAGATCAAACGCGGCTTTACGGCTGAGCCGGTGGCCTCGCAAGCCCTGGGCGTGGAGGCTGTGTTCGCGGCTCTCTTCCTGAGCCAGGCAGACGACGGCGCGGCGCTGGACGCCGATGCGCAGAAGGCGTTCGACCGGTTATGGCTGTTGCAGGCGAGGCAGGGAGCGGGCAGGGGCGCATGGCCATGGTTCAATCTCAATGCGGACCCGTACGAGATGCCGCCTTCCCCGTTTTACGGCGCTACGCTGGCCGCGCTGGCTGCCGGCAACGCTTCCGCGGAGTACCGGAAGCAACCGAAAGTGCAGGAGCGGATTGCCGAACTGAACGCGTATTTCGCGCGTGAGCGGGAGGCGCAGCCGCTGCACAGTCGCCTGATGCTGCTGTGGGCTTCCACGAAACTACCGGATGCGCTGCCGGAGGCGTCCCGGAAAGCGACGATCGAGGAGATTTGGGAGAGGCAGGAAGCGGATTGCGGGTGGACGATCAAGTCGCTGGGGCCGTGGACAGAACATCAGGCAGCCTCCGCCGATCCGGCCGACCCGATGAACAAGCTGTATGCGGCAGGGTCGATGCAGTCGCCGTTCATGCAGGATACGGCGACGGCATTTGCGGCGCTGGCGCTGAGCAAGGCGTGGGGACAGGGGCCGCGGGCCGGCGAGGGGGCCGCGGGCCGGCGAGGGGGCCGCGGGCCGGCGAGGGGGACGCGCGCCGCGGGCCGGGGCTGTGCTCGAAGCTCGCTAGGTTTGCGCTGTTCGGCTGGCTTTCCGCTGGCTTTCTGCTCGGTCGAAAACCCACCGTAGGTTGCGGAGAGGGGCGGGTCTGGAGACCCGCCGCAGGCGTAGACGCTTGCCCCACACCTACCATGTCCGGCGCCTGAGTTTTTGGCCGCGATCCACCTATGCGGTGCTTTTGCACCAACGTAGCGCGCCGCCGCCGCGTCAAACACCTTGAGTGGTCAACACGTTGCGGTTTGGCCCGCAGCGTGCCCTTAACGGTAGTGTGAAACCCCAAGGGAGGTGGATCATGAAGAGTATCAGGATTCAGTCGGTTGTTCGCCAGGCGCTATGCCTGGTTTGGGTTCCGCTAGTGGCGGGCGGTCTTCTGGTCGCGCAACAGCCGGGACCGCCGATGCAAGGCCCGCAAGCTCAACCACAACTCCTTTATCCACAACAGTTGGATACCTTGGTTGCACCTGTCGCTTTATATCCGGATCGACTGCTTGGCCAGATCCTTGCCGCGTCCACCTATCCGCTCCAGATCGCTGAAGCGGCCCAGTGGTTGCAACGGTATCCCAATCTTCAGGGTCCTCAGCTGGTGGACGCCGCGCGCCAGCAGAATTGGGACCCGAGCATTCAGGCGCTAGTGGTTTTCCCGGATGTGGTGACCCGGTTGGCCTCCGACATTCGTTGGACGACCGACTTGGGGAACGCCTTTCTCGCGCAGCAGGCTGACGTAATGAATGCCGTGCAGCGCATGCGCGCCCAAGCTCAGTCGTCCGGCAAACTGCGGTCGAACGGGCAGCAGACGGTGACGAACGAGATGCAGGGAGACCAGTCGGCGATTGATATTCAGCCGGCCAATCCGGAGATGGTCTACGTGCCTTATTACAACCCCGAATATATCTGGGGACCGCCGGCGTACGGCTACTATCCCCCATGGGATTACCTGGACATCGGGTATGGATTCGGATACGGATTTGGCCCGGGCATTTACCTTGGAGGCTTCTTCGGCGGCCTGGGATGGGGCGGCTGGGGTTGGGGATGTAACTGGTTCGGCCACTCTCTCTTTCTGAACGGCGCGTTTTTCGGCCGTTTCGGTTTCGGTGGGCCAGCATTTCGAGCCGGCGGGGTCTGGGCGCACAATCCGGCCAACCGGTTGGGTGTTCCCTATTCGAACAGAGCGCTGAATAGCCGATACGGTGCGGCTTCGGCCGCCAGCGCGAGATCCTCATTTGCGTCCGCGGGTGCGCGGTACAATGCGGCGCCGCGGGCGAGCGCCGGGCAGGCGGCCGGCGGTTGGAATCGTTTTGGAGCGGGTGGAACTTCCCGCTCGGCCTCAACATACGGCGGGAGCAACGCATACCGCGCGAGCCCGTCTAACGGCGGCAGCTACGGGGCAAACCGCGGCGCGTCAAGCTACCGCGCGAGCCCGTCATACGGCGGCGGAGCATATCGGGCCAGCCCGTCTTATGCTGGCCGGAGCTACGGTGGAACTCGCGCCGCGCCCAGCTATCGCGCTCCTGCTTCGAGCGGTAGCGTGCACAGCAGCGGCGGCAGTGTCCACAGCAGCGGCGGTGGCGGTGGTGGCCACAGCAGCGGCGGTGGCGGTGGCCACGGCGGTGGCGGCGGTCATCGGTAAATTCAGGTTAAAGTCAAATGTTGTTTTGAGGGCCGAACTGCTTCACGCAGAACGGCCCTCTAATTTTTTTAAATGGCTTTATTGCATGGCGTAAGAGCTCAGCACCTTCATGTAATTGGCGCGCTCGAACGCCTGCGGCTGCGGGACGGCATTGCGGCTCATACTGCCTTGCATCTGGCGGATGGAATCGTATTCGTGGTCGCCGAGCCAGATGAGCAGCTCAGTGAGCATGGTATCCAGGTAACTGATACCTTTCTTCAGCAGGGCGGAAGTCATCATGGCGACTTTGGCGCCCGCCATCATGGCTTTCACGACGTCGGTGGCGGCGTGGACTCCGCCGGTGAGCGCCAGGTCCGGCCGCACGTTGCCGTAGAGCACCGCGATCCAGTGCAGCCGCAGCAGCAATTCGTACTGGTTGCTCAGAATCAGGTTGGGCACGACTTCCAGTGCTTCCAGGTCGAAATCGGGCTGGTAGAACCGATTGAATAACACCAGGCCATCGGCGCCCGCCGACTCCAGACGTTTGGCCATGTTCACCAGCGAGCTGAAGTACGGGCCCAGCTTGACGGCCACGGGGATGTGGACGGCGGATTTCACCTCGCGCACCAAGTCGCAGTACTTGCGTTCGACCTGATCGCCGGTGACATCGGGGTCCACCGGAATGTAATAGATGTTCAACTCCAGCGCATCGGCGCCGGCCTGCTCCATTTCTTTGGCATACTTCAGCCAGCCGCCCACGGATGTCCCGTTCAAGCTGGCGATCAACGGAATGCGCACGGCTTCCTTAACTTTGCGGATGTGCTTCAGGTAGGCCTCGGGGCCGCGATTGTAATCGAGCATGTCGGGGAATTGCGTGGTGCTTTCCGCACTGACACTTTCTCCAGCCGAAAGGAAGCGGTCCAGCTCGTTGCTTTCGACATTGATCTGCTCCTCGAACAGCGAGTGCAGGACCACGGCCGCCGCACCTGCGTCTTCCATGCGCCGGATGTTGCCGACGTCCGCGCACATGGGCGAGGAGGAGGCCACCAGCGGATTCCTCAGTTTCAATCCCAGATACGTGGTCGAAAGGTCGATGGTTTTGGAAAGGTCGATCATTGTTTTGCCTCCTGTTGCGCCGGCGCAGCGGTCGCGCCGTTTAGCGGCATGTGCAGCATGTTCTCGTATATTCTCCAGCGGTCGAGCACGTCCTGCTGCGCCAGATCGAGCAGGCGATGCGCTTCGTCCGGATTGCTCTTGGCCAGCATGGTGTAGCGCGTCTCGTTGTAGACGTAATCCTTCAGCTTGATGCTGGGCGGGCGCGAATCGAGCTGGAATGGATTCTTGCCCTCGGCCGCCAGGCGCGGGTCGTACCGGAACAGCGGCCAGTAACCCGATTGCACGGCCGCCTTCTGCTGATCGAGTCCGTGGACCATGTCGTAGCCGTGTGCGATGCAGTGGCTATACGCGATGATGATGGACGGGCCCTCGTAGGATTCGGCTTCCATGAAAGCCTTGATGGTGTGGCTGTCGCTGCCGCCCATGGCTATCTTGGCCACGTAAGCGGTGCCGTAATTCATGGCCATCATGGCCAGGTCTTTCTTGGCGCCGGGCTTGCCGCCGGCCGCGAACTTGGCGACCGCGCCGCGCGGCGTGGACTTGGACATCTGGCCGCCGGTGTTGGAGTAGACCTCGGTATCGAGCACCAGGATGTTGACGTTGCGGTTGGATGCAAGCACGTGGTCGAGGCCGCCGTAGCCGATGTCATAGGCCCAGCCGTCGCCGCCGACGATCCAGACGCTTTTTTGGACCAGCGCGTCGGCCAGGCTGAGCAGGTCGCGGGTCTCGCGGGTGTTGGCACTGGCCAGCTTTTGCTTCAGCAGCTTGACGCGGGCGCGCTGCTCGAAGATGCCGGCCTCGGTGGATTGGTCGGCGTCGAGCAGGGACTGCGCAAAGTCTTCGCCGATTAGGCCGCCCAGGCGCGCTACCAGTTCGCCGGCATACTCACGTTGCTTGTCGATGGCCAGCCGCATGCCAAGTCCGAATTCCGCGTTATCTTCAAACAACGAATTGGACCAGGCCGGCCCCAGGCCTTCGCTATTGACTGAGTAGGGCGTGGTGGGTAGATTGCCGCCGTAGATGGACGAGCAGCCGGTGGCGTTGGCGACGATCGCGCGGTCGCCGAAAAGCTGGCTCATCAGCTTGATGTAGGGCGTTTCGCCGCATCCCGCGCAGGCGCCGGAAAACTCGAACAGCGGCTGGAGCAACTGGCTGTCCTTGACCAGGCTTTGGGTCAGGCGGCGGCGGTCGATCTCAGGGATCTGCAGGAAGAAATCCCAATTGGCGGCTTCCGGCTCGCGCAGGGGAGCCTGCGCCACCATATTGATCGCCTTGTGCTTCACTTCGCTCTTGCTCTTGGCCGGGCAGACGGCCACACACAGGGCGCAGCCGGTGCAATCTTCCGGCGCGACTTGCAGCGTGTAGCGCATGGTCTTGAAATCTTTCCAGCGCGCGGGTACGGTTTTGAAAGTGGCGGGCGCGCCCTCGGCCTGGGCGGGCTCGTAAACCTTGGCGCGGATCACGGCGTGCGGGCAGACCAGCACGCACTTGCCGCACTGGATGCACAGCTCCTCATCCCAAACCGGAATCTCCAGCGCGATGTTGCGTTTTTCCCATTGCGTGGTGCCGGTGGGGAAGGTGCCGTCGAGCGGCATGGCGCTGACCGGCAGATCGTCGCCATCGCCCGCAATGATGCGCGCGGTGAACTTCTGCACGAACTCCGGCGCGCCGGCCGGGACCGCCGGGCGCATGTCGAAGCTGGACGTGGCTCCCGCGGGGACCTGGATTTCCGAAAGGTGGCTGAGCGTCGCATCCACAGCGGCGAAGTTTTTCTGCACCACCGCCTCGCCGCGCTTGCCGTAGGTTTTCTCGATAGAGTGCTTGATGGCCGCGATAGCTTCGTCGCGCGGCAGCACGCCGCTGATGGCGAAGAAGCAGGTCTGCATGATGGTGTTGACGCGGCCGCCCATGCCGGTCTTTTTCGCGACTTCGTAGCCGTCGATCACGTAGAAGCGCAGCTTTTTGGCGATGATCTGGCGTTGGACCGTGATCGGCAGTTTATCCCAGACATCGCCGGGGCCGAAAGGGCTATTCAGCAGGAACGTAGCGCCCGGCTCGGCGCACTTCAGCACATCCAGCCGCTCGAGGAACGAAAACTGGTGGCAGGCCACGAAATTCGCATTGGAGATCAAATAGCTGGAGTGCAGCGGCTGCGGTCCGAAACGCAGGTGCGAAACCGTGATGGCGCCGGACTTCTTGGAATCGTAAACGAAATATCCCTGCGCGTAGTTGGCGGTCTCCTCGCCGATGATCTTGATGGAGTTCTTGTTCGCGCCGACGGTGCCGTCCGCGCCCAGGCCGTAGAACAGCGCGCGCACGGTGCCGGGGACTTCGCTGGAATAAGCAGGGTCGTAGGTCAGGCTGGTGTGGCCCACATCGTCGAGGATGCCGATGGTGAAATGATTCTTTGGTTTGGGTTTGGACATCTCGTCGAAGATACCCTTCACCATGGCCGGCGTGAATTCCTTGGAGGAGAGGCCGTAGCGTCCGCCGATGACGCGCTTGCCCGTAACCCCGTCTGTGATAAAAGCCTCGCTGAGCGCGTTGACCACGTCGAGATAGAGCGGCTCGCCGGAGCTGCCGGGTTCCTTGGTGCGGTCGAGGACGGCGATGGTCTTCACCGACGGCGGCAGGGACGCGATGAAATGTTCGATGGAGAACGGGCGATACAGGCGCACTTTGACGAGGCCGACTTTTTCGCCCGAGGCATTGAGGTGCGCGATGGCTTCTTCGGCCACCTCCGCGCCGGAGCCCATGATGACCATCACGCGATCGGCATCGGGAGCGCCGAAGTAGTCGAAGAGGCGATATTGGCGGCCGGCGATCTGGGCGAATTTGTCCATGGCCTTCTGCACGATGGCGGGGCATGCCTGATAGAACGGATTGGAAGCTTCGCGCGCCTGGAAGAAGACGTCGGGGTTTTGGGCGGTGCCGCGAATGACGGGATGGTCGGGAGAAAGCGCGCGGGCGCGGTGGGCCTGGACCAGGTTGTCGTCGATCATGAGGCGCATGTCATCGGGGGTAAGCTGTTCGACCTTGGCGACTTCGTGCGAAGTGCGGAAGCCGTCGAAGAAGTGCAGGAAGGGTACGCGCGCTTCCAGGCTGGCGGCTTGGGCGATGAGCGCGCAATCCATGACTTCCTGCACGGAGTTGGAGGCCAGCATGGCGAAGCCTGTGGCGCGGGCGGCCATTACGTCGCCATGGTCGCCGAAGATGGAGAGCGCCTGCGAGGCGAGGGTGCGCGCCGCGATGTGGAAGACCGTGGCGGTGAGTTCGCCGGCGATCTTGAACATGTTGGGGATCATTAGCAGAAGGCCTTGCGAGGCAGTGAAAGTGGTGGTGAGCTAGCCGGTCTGCAGTGCGCCATGCAGCGCGCCGGCGGCCCCGCCTTCGCTTTGCATCTCGACCACCGAGGGCACGGTGCCCCAGATGTTGGGCTTGAGCTCGGCGGACCACTGGTCCGCCCATTCGCCCATGGGCGACGATGGCGTGATCGGATAGATGGCGATGACTTCGTTGATCTGGTGGGCGACGTAAGCCGCGGCTTCGTTGCCGTCGATGGTGACCTTCGGCCGGGTGATGCTGGATGAACTGGTCAAAACTTCCCCCTCTTCCTCGGATTGCGGATGGCTAGATTGCTCTAAACAATATTATAGGACCTGTTTGTCGTAAAAGTCTACACTCTTTTGGGGAAGGCATCTTGCGGCGTGCCCGCGCTGCGGACTTGACTGCACTACAAATTTATTGTACAAAATAATCGTTGTACAAATATTCTGTAGTGGGGTTTAGGCATGAGAAACGTAACCGGCGCCATAGCCAAAGGTGACGATTTCTTCAATCGCGCCAATGAGATGCAGGCCTTTTGGAGCGATCTCGCTACCGACAGCCTCCTCCTTCTGGCTCCCCGGCGCGTCGGAAAGACCTCGCTAATGAAGAAGATGGGGGAAGACGCCGCCCAGTACGGCTTCGCCACCGCATACGTGGACGTCTCCGATTCCGCCGACGAGCTGCGATTCGTGCAGCGGCTCTACGGCGCGATCCTGGATACCCAAGCCGGCGATCGGCTGTGGAATCAGATTAAGGAAAGCTGGCTGGGCCAGACCCTGAAGCGCGTGCAGAAAGTTGGCGGCGGAGGCTTTACGCTCGAGTTCAGCAAGGACGAAACGTCCTGGACGAGGCTCGGCGAAGAGTTGGCCGATGCGCTCTCGAAGCTCGAGGGTCGCTGGCTGATCCAGGTTGATGAACTGCCGGTATTCGTTCTCGTAGCTGCTGAACCACGACGAGGCTAGCGAGCGCGCGCGGGTGCGTGACTTTCTTTACTGGATGCGCCGTCTGCGCCTGCAATATGCCGGCATTCGCTGGCTCCTGGCCGGATCGATCGGTCTCGACACAGTGGCAGCCCGCTTGAATATGGCGGATTCGATCAACGATCTGCGCATCGAGAAGCTGGGCGCTTTCGACACCCCGACGGCCGACGCGTTGCTGCTGGCGCTCGCCGCGGCGCACCACGTCGATCTGGGCGATGGGGCGCGGCGTCACATCGTGGCGCGGGTCGGCTGGCCCACTCCCTATTACCTGCAGTTGGTCTTTCACGAACTGCGCCACATCGGAGGCGCTGTGGCTGAAGCGGATGTAGACCGGGCGATTGAGGACCTGTTGGGTCCGCACCATCGCAACTACTTCGACTATTGGAGGCAGCGGCTATACGACGAGCTCGGGCGGCCCGACGCGGATTACGCCCTGGCCCTGCTGAACCAATGCTGCCGTGAGGCGGAAGGCTCGCGGCGAGGCGCGTTGAGCCTGGCCCTGGCCAAGGCGATCGCCGATCCGGCGCACCGCGAAGACAAACTGCGCTACCTGCTGGATGTATTTCAAAACGACGGATACCTGGTGGAGGATGGCGGTTGGCGCTTCCGCTCGCCATTGCTCCGCGAATACTGGCTGAGACGGGTGGCCCCGCCGGAGGAGACGCGTGACTGACCCAACGAGCAACGGGCCGCTCATCATCGCGATCTACAACCCGGCTCTGCTGCGCAAGGAAGATCTCATTCGGGGGTTCGTGGCGCGCCAGCCTCTGCTGGATAGGTTGCTCGACGATCTGCGGCGCGAGGGGCCCGCCAGTTCGCCGCAACATCACCTGATCATCGGCCAGCGCGGCCTGGGCAAGACCACGCTGCTGCGCCGGCTGGCGTTCGCAGTGGAGGACGATCCGGCGCTGGCCGCGGCATGGGTTCCGCTGGTCTTTCCGGAGGAGCAATACAACGTAGCGGGTCTGGCCGACTTCTGGCTGAACTGCGTGGACGCTTTGAGCGACGCGCTGGACCGTGGCGGCGACCGCGCGGCGTCGCAAGCGCTCGACGCCGGCGTGGAGCAGGTATCTGCCGCGGGCGCGGAGCGCTCCGGAGCGACGCTGCGTCTGCTGCTCGATGAAGCGGAGCGCCTGGGGCGTCGCGTGCTGCTGCTGGTGGACAACATCGACATCGTCCTCGATCGCTTAAAGAAAGACGAAGAATGGGAGTTCCGCCGGGTCATCTCCGGGGAGCACCGGCTGCACATCGTGGGCGCCTCCAGCCGCGTACTCGAAGCCTTATATGAGCACGGGCGGGCATTTTACGACTTCTTCCAAGTACACGAGTTGAGGGGGTTCGACGAGACAGAGACTTTTTCAACTCTCTGCCAACTTGCGCAGCGGTCAGGCAGCGCGGACGTGGCGAAGTTGATCCGCGACCAGCCCGAACGC